>OLQU01001273.1_pt1 | contig 17757 bp, 13 predicted proteins | sample 1672271 | NCBI WGS metagenome assembly OLQU01 (sample SAMEA3136666, study PRJEB25190) | human gut metagenome | biome: human gut; feature: human-associated habitat; material: faeces | place: Austria | collected 2013 | reverse complement strand
TCAACAGTGAGGAAGGCCAGCGTGAATATGAGGAATGGCTGAAAGAGCAGGAAGCTCTGCAAGCCTTGCCTGTTGCCGCATAAAAACAGCAGGACGCTCCCAGTAAAGAGGGAACGCCCTGCCTTATATAGATGTATCTCACCGAGTTGTGTCCAGTTGGACACAACTCTTATTTTTTGTCCTTAATCTTCTAACCCATGGCTCCCTGCTACATTCTTCAAATATTCCTCTGGGTCGCCATTCAAAATCAAGTCCGCATAGCCCAGCGGGTCATTGTAGATGAGGTAGTCCAGTTCTGACCTCTGCTCCATGGTAACATCCAGAGCATCCTCAACCCCGGTGCAGTCAATGGAAATTTTTCTCCCATCTTGGAGAGTCAACTCCACACACCCGGTATCCATGTTAAACTTGCAGGCTCTTTCATCGTACTTCATAATCATACCCTCCAAATCTTGTTATTGGCTTACGGTCTATGACAAGGTATCGGAGTTTTGCGCCGTCCACGGGAGCCTTCATTGCTGTACCCAAAGAAAACGAAAAATCCGAACCCTTCTCCAATCGGAAACAGGTTCGGATTTTTCTTGTTTGGTGGGCGCGGGTGGATTCGAACCACCGAAGCTGAAAAGCAGCAGATTTACAGTCTGTCCCCATTGGCCACTCGGGAACACGCCCAGATTCACTTTTATGCGGCCATCGCTGACCGCCTGTATATCTTACCATCGAATCTGAAATTTGTCAACCATTTTTTGCAAAAAAATCTTGACATCTTTTGTCAGCCGGTGTATACTACAACCAATGATTGTGGTTCAGACGCACAAATTAAAACAGAAAGGAGACTATTCTTTATGACGACTGACCGCGAAGCATTTCTCGCATCGTTCAAGGAGTATCTTGCCACCACCCCGGCTGTGGAACTGCTGAACGACTACACCTATTTGTTGATATACATCAATCACGACCCCTACGATGAGCAGGAACGGTACCAGTACCTTGTGGATGCTGTTTCTACCGTAGGCACGAAGTTTTCTCAGGTCGACACATGGCGTGCCGGGTGCGCCAAGCGCCAGCGTGAGGATGACAACGCCTTTTGGGAATCCGCAATGGCATGGCACGACCACCACTACGCCAAGGCCCTGGAGCCCTACTGCCTGAGTGATGTGCCCTGCGAGGAGACCGAATGGCTGGTGCCGGATGTCCTGCCGCGGGGCGAGATCTCCCTGCTGGGTGCCGACGGCGGCACCGGCAAGGGCATCTGGCAAGCCCAGCTCATCGCCTACGTCACCGCCGGGCAGACCAGCGGCTTCTTCCCCGAACCGCCCGCCCAGACCGGCCGGGTGCTCATCCTTGCGGGCGAGGACGACCCCGGCAAGGTGCTCAAGGGCCGCATCGCCGCCGCCGGAGCCGACATGTCCAAGGTGATGGTCGTCAGTGCCGACGACTACTACCTGCGCACCGGCCACCAGCTCTGCATCGGAGACGACGACATCACCACCTTTGTGGCGAAGATCAACCCCATCCTGTTGATCTTGGACCCGCTGCAAAGCTTTCTGCCCCCCGACGTGGAGATGGCCAGCCGCAACCAGATGCGCGGCGCCGTGCTGCCCCTGAAGAGCCTGAGCACCAAGTACCACCTCGCCACCCTCATCTCCATGCACACCAACAAGCGGCCGGGCGTTTCGGGCCGTGGCCGCCTCGCCGACAGCTCGGACCTGTGGGACATCGCCCGCAGCGTGCTGATGATGGGCCGCTGCAAGAACAGCACCGAGGGCCAGATCTACCTCAGCCACGAGAAGAGCAGCTACTCCAAGCCCGCCCAGACCGTGCTGATGCACATCGAGGACGTGACCGTGGACGGCGTGCCCACCGCGCGGGCCATCTTCGACGGCTCCACCGACAAGAAGGACGCGGACTTCATGGAGGAGCGCCGCCTCCGCCTTGCCCAGACCAAGGACGACACCACCGCCGCCATCCTCAACGCGCTGGCCGAGAGCCGCCTTGGCAGCATGGCCAGCAGCGAGCTGCGCGCCGCCGTCACCAAGGAGGTCGGGTGCAGCGAGAAGACCTACAACCGCGCCTACGCGGAGCTGGTAAAGAGCGGCCGCATCACGAAGAAGGCGATCCGGGAGAGGGACGGCTGCAACCGGTGGTACTCCTTCTCCGACTGGAGTAAATCCGATGACCAACTTAAAAAATAACTACGTTCTTATGTTTTAATTTGAATGTTGGTCTGGTTGGCCAACTTCGGTTGCTGGCCAAGTTCGAACTTGGTCACTCCCCTGTTGAACCCGGCCATGCTGGCCAAGTTCGATTTGCAGCGATGCTTCGCTATTATTTCCGATGTTGGCCACCAAACCAGCTTGCAGTAGAGATGCAAAAGGCCCCAGAGCAGTGAAGCTCTGGGGTCTTTTTTCTTGGAGCTAGTGACAGGAGTTGAACCTGCAACCCACTGATTACAAATCAGTTGCGCTGCCATTGCGCCACACTAGCACACGTTACTTGAATAGTATACCACCGGCGGGCGGGTTTGGCAAGGCTGATTTTCAGGTTTTGGGCCGGGCGGCAAAACAAAAGCCCTCCGGCAGGGGCCGAAGGGCGCAGGACGTTATTGGTCTGCCAGTGCCGCTTGGATCTTCGCGAAGTCCTCCAGCGTGAGGGCTTCGGGGCGGATACGGGCGTCGAAACCCGCAGCCTCGATGGCGGCGATGACGCCCTCCTTGGGGCGGGAAAGGCCGCTGGCGATGGCGTTGGCGGCGGTCTTGCGGCGCTGGCCGAAGGCGGCGCGGATGAGGGCAAAATAGCCCTCCTCATCGGCCACCTGCACGGCGGGGGTGGGGCGGATGTCCATCCGAACCACGGCGCTGGTCACCTTGGGGGCCGGGTAGAAGCTGCCCGGCGCGGCAGTGAACATCATCTTGGACTGGGCGTAGTAGCTCACCGCACAGCTGATGGCGCTGGAAGCGCGGGTGCCGGGGGCTGCGGCCAGCCGGTCGGCGGCCTCTTTCTGAACCATGACGGTCAGGCTCTCCACCGGGAGGCGGTCGCCCAGCAGCTTCATGACGATGGGGCTGGTGATGTAATAGGGCAGGTTCGCGCAGACGGCCACCGGCATTCCGGGGAACTCCTCGGCGATGAGGGCCTTCAGGTCCACCTTGAGCACGTCGTTCATGACCAGCTTAAAGTTGTCCACGCCGGCCATCGTCTCAGCCAGCAGGGGCGGCAGCCGCTCGTCCACCTCGATGGAGACCACCTTGGCCGCGCGCTTGGCCAGCTCGCGGGTCAGCACGCCGATGCCGGGGCCGATCTCGATGACGCCGTAGCGCTTGTCTACCCGGCTGGCGTCCACGATCTTGATGGGCAGACCGGGGTTGATGATGAAGTTCTGGCCGAAGCCCTTCGACAGCGCGAAATCGTACTTTTCGCACAGCGCACGGACATAGGACAGGTCGGTGAGTTCTGGCATAGGGGCTCCTTTGTTGGTAGATTTTTTCGTGGATCGGTTGGGGGTTCTTGTCGTAAGCTCAAGCGAAACCGGGCGAAGTCTCGCAGGAAGTGGGGTTGCTTTTGCCTTATCTTGCGCAGTGCGTCCGTTTAGATCAAGCCTTTCGGAGGTCTGCCCCATCGTAAGCGCCAGCTAAACCGAGGCAAAGTCTCCCCGCCAGCGGGCTCGCCCTCTCAGGCGCTTCGCGCCAGCTGTCCTCCCTCTGTCGCATATGCGACATCTCCCTCCGGCCGGAGGGAGTCTTTCCCAAAGGGGGAGCCCTTGGCAAAGGCGGAAAGTCTGAGCGCAGCGCCTTCGGCTTCCCTTGCGGCAGCAGGGCGTAACGTATAAACTGGGAACTTTGCGGACTGCCAAAACCTCTCACTTTGGGAGAGGTGGCATCGCGAAGCGATGACGGAGAGGGCAAGCCCGCTGACAAGAACGCACCGCGTAAGTTTAGATTAAGCCTTTCGAAAGTCTATCCCATCATTCGCGCCATCTAAACCGGGGTGAAGTCTCGCCGCCAGCATCCTCGCCCTCTCAGGCGCTTCGCGCCAGCTCTCCCAAAGGGAGAGCCCTTGGCAAAGGCGGAAAGTCTGAGCGCAGCGCCTTCGGCTCCCCTTGCGGCAGCAGGGCGTAAAGTATAAACTGGGAACTTTACGGACTGCCAAGGCCTCTCACTTTGGGAGAGGTGGCATCGCGTAAGCGATGACGGAGAGGGCAAGGCCGCTCACGGCGGCGCAGGGCCTAGGTTTAGATCGTGCTTCCGATAGGCCCTTATTCCCCCGCTCCCTCGCTGCTGGCGGCGGGTTCGCTCCCACTGGCGGCTTCCCCTGCCGCTGCGCTCTCCGCTTCCCCTTCGGCGGGTGCGGCGGGTGCGGCGGCGGCGCTGTCAGCGGCGCTGTCAGCGGTGCTGTCGGCTTCATTGACGCCGGAGACGGTGGTGGTGCCGGTCATCTGCTGGGCGGTGGCCACGGCGCGCTGGATCTGGGGGTCGGTGGAGGTGGTGTAGTCGTAGTAGGCGGTCTGCTCGTCGGCGGTCAGGGTACGATCCACATCCACGGTCAGGCCGGTGCCGTCAAAGGACGAGCCGTCGCCGCAGAGCAGCTTTGCCACGGTGACCACCACGGCGCTGCCGTCGGACAGGCGCTGGGGGCTGCTCTGGATGGTGCCCTTGCCCATGGTGGTGGTGCCCACAAGGCGGGCGCCGCTCATGGTGCGGAGACTGCTGGCGAAAAGCTCCGCCGCGCTGGCGGTATTGCCGTTGACGAGGCAGACCAGCGGCTGCGTGATGATGCTGTCGCCGGTGCTGGAACCCAGCGCGGTGCGGTTGCCGTTCTTGTCCTCGGCGTAGGCCACGGTGCCTTCGGGCACGATGAGGTCGATGCAGCTGATGGCGTCGTCGAGGATGCCGCCGCCGTTGTCCCGCAGGTCAAACACGAAGCTGACCGCGCCGCCCGCATTCAGGCTGCGCAGGGCGTAGTCCAGCTCACTGGGGGTGGAGCCGTCGAACTGGCGGATCCGGATGTAGCCCACGTTGTCTTGGAGCATCTCGTAATCCACGGTGGTGGTATTATAGCCGGAGTGGGTCAGGTCGGCGGTGTGCTCGGTGGCCTCGCTGTCCAGCCACGTGACGTTCACGGTGGTGCCGCTCTCGCCCCGGAGCTTGGTCTGGACGGCTTCCACGCCGGTCAGGTTCTTGATGTCGGTGCCGTCCACGGCGGTGAGGTAATCCCCCACGGTGATGCCCGCCTCATGGGCCGGGGAGCCATCGTAGACCTTGGTCACCTTGGCGTAGCCGGACTGGTCGATGGCCAGCTCCACGCCGATGCCCACGAGGGTGCCGTTCTGGGTATTCATCAGATCTGTATAACCTTGGGCGGTATAATACCGAGCGTATTTATCGCCGGTGCCCAGCAGGTAGCCCGCCGTCAGGCGGTCGTACAGAGTCGTTTCGTCGATGGTATAATAATCGTTGCTGCGGACGTAGCGGTCCACCTCCGCGATCTTATTGTACATGCTCTCCTTTTCCTTCACGCTGGAAACGGTGCTGTCGAACAGGCGCATCGCCACCAGCATGGTGATGGAGAAGGTCACGGTCATGGCAAGGATGACGATGCTGACCGCCATGCCAACGGATATCTTGCGATTCATAGTTGCTTTTCCCTCCCGCTCAGACCAGCAGCATCATGACCAAGCTGCCCAGCAGGGACAGGCCGAACACGCATGCCAAGATCAGGCAGCCCACGCGCAGGATGCGCTTGCGTTTTTTATCGTTCATCGTCCGAACGACCTCCTTTGATACAGACAGGAATTATTTCATGGGAATATAACCTCTAGGATTCACGGCATTGGCCTTGGAACCGCCCTTCCAGACTTCGAGGTGGAGGTGGTTGCCGGTGGAGTTGCCGGTGGAACCTACGTAGCCGATGAGTTCGCCCTGCTGGACATACTTGCCCGCCGAGGTAGCCACCGACCTCATATGGCCGTACAGGGTGCTGTACTGCTGGCCATCGGACATTTTGCCGTGGTAGATGATGACATAGTTGCCGTAGCCGCCGCTGGACCAGCCTGCCACCTGCACATAGCCGCTGGCGGCTGCGTAGATGGGGGTGCCCCCCGGAGCGGCGAAGTCCGTGCCCGCGTGGAGCTTGTTCACGCCGGAGACCGGGTTCTTGCGCCAGCCGTACTCGCTGGAGATGCGGGTATAGCTCTTGAGGGGGCAGATAAAGCCGGTGAAGCTCAGCTGCGGCTTGGAGGAGGCCGCGGCTGCGATGAGCTTCTGGACCTCTTTCTTGACGGCTTCATAGTTCATCTCGTCCGACTCGATGGCGGCTTGGGCGTCCTTCTGGGCCTTCTGGGCCTCGGCGGCGCTCAGCTTGGCCGCAGCCACGCTGGAGTTCAGCTCGCTCTGCTTGGCGGTCATCTGGGCGTTCTGGCTGTCCAGCTCGCTCTTCTTGCTCTGCAGCTCCGCCCGCTGGCTGTTCAACTGGGTCTTCTGCTCTTCGAGCTGGGCCTTGTCGTTTTCCAGCGCCTCTTTGGCGTTGCGCATATTGGTCAGGATCTCGGTATCCTTCACCGAGATGTCCTGCAGGGCTTGGTTGAAGGTGAGCAGCTCATACAGGTTCGTCACCGAGGAGAGCATGGCGACGCTGCCGCCCTCCCGCAGCTCCTGCATAGCGGCCATGTGGCCCTTGAAGGCCGTCCACTGGGTGTCGATCTCCCCCTGCTTGGCGGTGATCTCCTGCTTCTTGGCGGTGATCTCCTGCTCCTTGGCGGCGATCTCCTGTTCCTTGACGCCGATGCTGTTCTGCACCACGGCGATCTGGCCCTTGAGCACACCGATCTGGCTCTGGACCACCGTGACCTTCTCCTTCAGCTCGGATTCCAGAGCCTTCGCGGCCTGTTCCTTCTTTTTCGCGTCAGACAGTTCTTTTTTGTGCTGTTCGATGGACTGGCTCAGCTTGTTCAGCTTATTTTGGAGGCTGGACATGCTGGTGGCCGCCGTGGCCGGGTAGACCGACACGCTCAGCAGCAGACAGGCCGCCGCCAGAAAGAGGCTGGCTGCCCGCATGGCCCGGTTGTGATGCCGGGAGGGCTTGGCGTGTTCGGGGCGGTGGTAGAGCCGGAAACCGGCGGAATGGCGTGCTTTCATGCTCTGTTCCCCTCCCTTACACGTTCAGATGCTTGCGGATGGAGAAGGTGCTGCCCAGCGCACCGACCAGTGCGCCGCCCGCCAGACTGTAGGTCAGGATGGTGGGCCAGACGTTCTCCACCGGCACAAGGGCTGCGCCCATGAGCATCTGCCACAGGCCGCCGAAGGTGTTGGATGCTTCCACAATATAATAGTAGCCGCCGATGCCCGCTGCCGAGGTGATGGCACCGGAGATCAGGCCCATGGTCAGGCCCTCCATGAAGAAGGGCAGGGTGACCATGGCGTTGGTGGCACCGACGTACTTCATGATCTCGATCTCCCGCCGCCGCGCAAAGACGCTGAGGCGGATGGTGCTGCCCACCGTGATGATGCTGACGATCATCAGCACCGCGATGATGGCCTGTCCGCCCTTGGTGACGACCTTCTGGATCTCCACGAAGGTGTTGGTCATCTCCACCGGCGCGGACACGCTGTATACGCCGGGGATGGTCTGGAACTGCTGGCTGATGGCGGACATCTGGCTCAGGTCGCTCAGGGAGACCCGGTAGTTGGCTTTGAAGGGGTTGTCGTTCTCAAACTCGTCCAGCAGGGACGCATAGTCGGACAGGAAGCCCCGGTAGGCGTTCAGGGTGTCCTCCTTGGACATGTACTGCACGCTGCTGACGCCGGGGGTGGCGGTGATCCGCTCCCCCACCGAAGCGGTGGTGGCGTCGTCGGCCTCCGGGTCCACGAAGACGACCATCTCGTTCTGCTGGCCCAGATAGTTGACCATGCTGTCCACGTTGACCTCCGCCAGCGTGGCGAAGGTGTTCAGCGTCATGCAGACGCTCAGGGAGGCGATGCACGCAATGGTCATGGCCCAGTGTTTGCCAAGGTTGCGCACGCCGCGGCGGGTCAGGAACCCAAAGGTGGAAAGTTTCATACCAGCGCCTCCTCTCCCTCTGCGGCGGGTTTGAGTGTGATCTCGCCGGTGGTGTCCAGCCCGGTCAGGGGCAGGTCAAGGTCGGCCCTGCCGTCGGCGGGGATGTCGGAAATGATCTGGCCGCCCTTCAGCGTCACCACCCGGCGGTGGAACCGGTGGACCAGCTCGTGTTCGTGGGTGACCACCAGCACGGTGATGCCCATATCGCTCACCCGCTCCAGCAGCTCCATCATCTCAAGGCTCAGCTCCGGGTCGATGTTGCCGGTGGGCTCGTCCGCGATGACCAGCTTGGGGGCATGGGCCAGCGCACGGGCCACGGCCACGCGCTGCTGCTCGCCGCCGGAGAGGAACTCCGGGTAGACGTTGGCCTTGTCCTCCAAGTGGACCAGCTCCAGCATGTAGGGCACACGCTCCTTGATCTGCTTACGGCCGATGTTGGTGACGTGCATCGCAAACGCGATGTTCTCGTAAACGGTCATCGTGGGGATGAGCCGGAAATCCTGAAAAATAATGCCCATCTGGCGGCGCAGGTAGGGGATCTTGTGGCGGCGGAGCTTGGCCACGTCCTTGCCGTCCACAAGGACTTGGCCGCTGGTAGCCCGCTCCTCCCGCAGGATCAGCTTGAGCAGCGTAGATTTGCCCGCGCCGCTGTGGCCCAGCAAAAATACGAACTCGCCGTCGTCCACATGGAAGTTGATGTCTTCCAGCGCGGGCTTCTCGCCGTGCTTGTATTGCTTCGTAACGTGTTCAAAGTCGATCATGAGTCTTACTCCCGATAATTATTTCGTCTAAAGATCGCTTGATTTTCCTTTGTTTTCGGCCTATTTTGGCCCATCTGACGCTGTGCTAAACTGGGGCGCTGCTGCCCCGCCAGCGGGCTCGCCCTCTCCGTCATCGCTCCGCGATGCCACCTCTCCCAAAGTGAGAGGCCTTGGCAGTCCGCCAAGTTTCCGGTTTTATACTTTACGCCCTGCTGCCGCAACAAGAGCCGAAGGCGTTGTGCTCAGACTTCACGCCTTTGCCAAGGGCTCCCACTTTGGGGGAGCTGGACGCCGTTAGGCGGCCTGAGAGGGCAAGCCCGCTCACGGGGCGGCAGGGCCTTTGTTTAGCAGATGCTTTCGGTAGGGAGAGGGCAAGGCCGCTCACGGCGGCGCAGAGCCTAGGTTTAGATCGTGCTTCCGATGGGGCTGTGCTTCCGCTGGGCCAAGACCCACAAAAAAACCGGCCAGCATCGGTTTCGAGCGGCCGGTTGGGTACGCCGACGGGGGATGCCGCGCAGCGTGTGCATCAATATTTGGCCGGGTTGTTGGACAGGTACTTCTTGACCATCAAGGCTACCTTGAAGACGATCGCGTCGTCGAACTCACGCAGATCCAGACCGGTCAGCTTTTTGATCTTTTCCAGACGATACACCAGCGTGTTGCGGTGGACGAACAGGCCGCGGCTGGTCTCGGAGACGTTCAGGTTGTTCTCGAAGAAGCGCTGAATGGTGAAGAGCGTCTCCTGATCGAGGCTCTCGATGCTGCCCTGCTTGAACACCTCCCGCAGGAACATCTCGCAGACGGTGGTGGGCAGCTGGTAGATCAGGCGGGCGATGCCAAGGTTGTCGTAGCGGATGATCTGCTTCTCGGTATCGAAGACCTTGCTCACCTCCATGGCGATCTGGGCTTCCTTAAAGGAGGTGGCCAGATCCTTCACGTTGGAGATGGGGGTGCCGATGCCCACCACTGCCTTGATGTAGTGCTCGCCGGAGAGGGTGTCCACGATGCTGGCAGCCAGCTTCTCCATGTCGGTGCGGTCGATGCCCTTGCGGATTTCCTTGACCAGCACGGTGTCTGTCTCGCTGATGTTGAAGACGAAGTCCTTCTGCTTGTCGGGGAAGAGGCTGCTGACCACATCGTAAGCGGAGATGTCGCCGCCGCTGGTCACCCGCACGATGAACACCACGCGGGACACGTCGGTGGCGAAGTGCAGCTCACGGGCCTTGGCATAGATGTCGCCGGGCAGGATGTTGTCCAGCACCACGTTCTTGATGAAGTTGGATTTGTCGAACTTCTCGTCGTGGTACTGCTTGATGCTCTGCAAGCTGATGGACAGCACCGCCGCGAACTGGCCGGCGGTCTCGTCGGCACCCTCCACGAAGACGGCGTAGTCGTTGTGCTTTGCGCTGGAGAACTGCTGGTAGGTGTAGCCATCGCGCACAAAGCGGTCGCCCGCTGTCAGGCGCTCGGCCATAAAACCTTCACGCACTTCACCGATCAGATTCAGCTCCGAGCAGGAGATCACAGCGCCGGTCTCATCCACCACGCCCACCACACGGTCGATGGCGTCTTTCATCTGGTAGATCACGCTCTGGAATACTCTATTGGCCATAAATGGATACCCCTTTTCTCTTTTGTGCAAGCCGCAGGGGCGAGATTGTCATTTTTACACAATTTCGCCGCATTACATTTTCTATTTTACACAAAAGAATTTACTTTTGCAACATATTTCACCAAAAAATTTTTATCTTTCTTGTTGAAATTATCTTTCGGGGCCTCAAACCGGCCGAAAAAGCACCTTTTTGCGTGGTTCTTACCTGTATTCTACCGGGAAAATGTGACGGTTTTTTGAAATCGTGGTGAAAAGCCGACCCTTTCATCCAGTAATTTTTGCCACTTCAGCGTCCGAAAGCTCCCGCCACTGCCCCGGTGCCAGCGCCGGGTCGAGGGCAAGGCCGCCGATGGCATCCCGGTGGAGCTTGTTCACCCCCGCGCCGTAGACGCCGAACATCCGCTTGATCTGGTGGTAGACCCCCTGCTTGAGCAGCACCCGCACGGTGCAGTTGTCCGCGCTCACCGGCTCCACCACCGCCGGGGAGAGGGCGGTGCCGTCCGCCAGCGTCACGCCCGCGGCAAAGCCTTCCACCATCTCGTCGGTCAGCGGCGTGTCGATCTCCACCGTGTAGGTCTTGGAGACATGGCGCTTCGGGGCCAAAATGTCGTGGGCAAAGCCGCCGTCGTCCGTCAGCAGCACGAAGCCGGTGCTGGTCTTGTCCAGCCGACCCGCCGGGAACAGCTCCCGCCGGGGGTAGGCGTCCCCCACAAGGTCCACCACCGTGGTATCCCGCTTGTCTGTGGATGCGCTGACCACCCCTTCGGGCTTGTTCAGCATCAGGTAGACGAATCTCTGGTAGCGCAGCGCCCGGCCCTCCACGGCCACCGCGTCGCCCTCCTTCACCTGCACGTCGCCCTTTTTGCAGACCGCCCCGTTCACCGTCACCTTCCCCTTCGCTAACAGCGTCTTCGCCTCGCTCCGGGTGCATTGGGCCGTTTCGGATAGGTATTTGTCTAGGCGCATAGGTTGATCTCCTTTTTCTCTTGATTTCCATCTTATCATACGATTCATCTATCGCAATGCAAAGTGCTTACGATGGGGCAGACTTCCGAAAGGCTTGATCTGAACGGACGCGGTGCGTTCTTGTCAGCGGGCTTGCCCTCTCCGTCATCGCTAACGCGATGCCACCTCTCCCAAAGTGAGAGGCCTTGGCAGTCCGCCAAGTTTCCGGTTTTATACTTTACGCCCTGCTGCCGCAAGGGGAGCCGTCAGGCGCTGCGCGGAGACTTTCCGCCTTTGCCAAGGGCTCTCCCTTTGGGAGAGCTGGCGCGAAGCGCCTGAGAGGGCGAGGATGCTGGCGGGGAGACTTCGCCCCGGTTTAACTGGCGCTTACGATGGGGCGGACTTCCGAAAGCCTTGATCTGAACGGACGCGGTGCGTTCTTGTCAGCGGGCTTGCCCTCTCCGTCATCGCTAACGCGATGCCACCTCTCCCAAAGTGAGAGGCCTTGGCAGTCCGCCAAGTTTCCGGTTTTATACTTTACGCCCTGCTGCCGCAAGGGGAGCCGTCAGGCGCTGCGCGGAGACTTTCCGCCTTTGCCAAGGGCTCTCCCTTTGGGAGAGCTGGCGCGAAGCGCCTGAGAGGGCGAGCCCGGCAGAGGGAACCTTGCGCCTTTGTTTAGCACAGCCTTACGGAAGCGCACTCCCATCGGAAGCACGATCTAAACCTAGGCCCTGCTACGCCTCCACTCCCCCATTAAAAAACAATCTCCCCAAAAAAGCAAGCCCCGCCCCCACTGACCGCTGCCAACGAGGACGGGACCTGTACGATTTTATAGAGAAATTACACGCTCAAGCTTGCATGCTGCTCCACGGCATCGGGGTTGGCATCAAAGATGGGCTTGAGGATGTGGGCGATGAACTCCTCAACCTGCTGGGGAGCGCGGCCCACGAAGTTTTCGGGCACGAGGCCCGCCACGATCTCTTCCTTGGTCAGGCCGAAAGCCGGGTCGGCGGCGATGCGGTCCACCATATCGTTGGGCAGACCCTCTTCCTTGACCTGCTTGCCCGCCGCAATGGCGTGCTGGCGCAGACGCTCGTGGAGTTCCTGCCGGTTGCCGCCCTTCTCCACGGCCTGCATCATGATGTTCTCGCTGGCCATGAAGGGCAGCTCGGCCATCAGGCGGCTGCGGATGACCTTGGGGTAGACCACGATGCCGTCGGTGACGTTGAGCATGATGTTCAGGATGGCGTCCGCCGCGAGGAAGCCCTCCGCCATGGCGACGCGCTTGTTGGCGCTGTCGTCCAGCGTGCGCTCGAACCACTGGGTGCCGGTGGTGAAGCTGGGGTTCAGCACATCCACCATCAGGTAGCGGGCGAGGGCGCAGATGCGCTCGCACCGCATGGGGTTGCGCTTATAGGGCATGGCGGAGGAGCCGATCTGGTTTTTCTCAAAGGGCTCTTCCATTTCCTTGAAGTTGGCCAGCAGACGCAGGTCGGTGGCGAACTTCATGCAGCTCTGGGCGATGCCCGCCAGCGCGTTGAGGATGAAGGAATCCACCTTGCGGCTGTAGGTCTGGCCGGACACGGGGATGACGGCTTCGGGGTCGAAGCCCATCTCCGACGCAATGGACGCATCCACGGCGCGGATCTTGTCCGCATCGCCCTTGAACAGCTCCATAAAGGAGGCCTGTGTGCCGGTGGTGCCCTTGACGCCGCGGAGCTGCAGCGTCGCGAGGCGGTGGTCGATCTCGGCAAGGTCCATCACCAGCTCGTTGGCCCACAGGGTCGCGCGCTTGCCCACGGTGGTGGGCTGGGCGGGCTGGCAGTGGGTGTAAGCCATGCAGGGCATATCCTTGTACTCCTCGGCGAAGCGGGCCAGCTTTGCCAGCACGCCGATCAGCTTTTTGCGGATGAGCTCCAGCCCCTGCCGCATCACGATGATGTCGGTGTTGTCGCCCACGTAGCAGCTGGTAGCACCCAGATGGATGATGCCGGCGGCCTTGGGGCACTGCTGGCCGTAGGCGTAGACGTGGCTCATCACGTCGTGGCGCACCAGCTTTTCGCGGGCGATGGCCACATCGTAGTTGATGTCCTCCACGTGGGCTTCCAGCTCTGCCACCATTTCGGGGGTGATGTTGGTCAGGCCCTGCTTCATCTCCGCGCGGGCCAGCGCCACCCACAGGCGGCGCCACGTGCGGAACTTGTTGTCGTCCGAGAAGATGTACTGCATCTCATCGGAGGAATAGCGGGTCGAAAACGGGCTGATATAGCGGTCATGCTGAGACATTTAAGGTTTCCTCCTGAAATCACTCCCCCAGTCGCCTCCGGCGACAGCCCCCTCACAGAGGGGGCCTTAAGCCTCCCTCCCTGAGGGAGGTGGCACGGCGTCAGCCGTGACGGAAGGAGTTTTCTTATATCATACCATCAAATCTTGAAATAGTCTACGCCGCCTTCAAAGATCGGCTGATACTTATCGCCGGTGACGTTCTTGTACAGGTACTCCCCGCTGCGCTCGGAGTGGCCCATCTTGCCGAAGACACGGCCGTCGGGGCTGGTGATGCCCTCGATGGCCAGCAGCGAGCCGTTGGGGTTGTAGCTCTGGTCCATGGTGGGCTGACCGTCCAGATCAACGTACTGGGTGGCGACCTGTCCGTTCTTCACCAGCTCGTCCAGCACATTCTGCGGGGCCACGAAACGGCCCTCGCCGTGGCTGATGGCCACGGTGTGCTCGTCGCCCACCGCGCACTTGGACAGCCACGGGCTGCCGGTGGAGGCGATGCGGGTGCGCACCAGCATACTCTGGTGGCGGCCAATGGTGTTGAAGGTCAGGGTCGGGTCATAGGCCGTGATGGGGCGGATATCGCCGTAGGGCACCAGACCCAGCTTGATGAGGGCTTGGAAGCCGTTGCAGATGCCCAGCATCAGGCCGTCGCGCTTTTGCAGCAGCTCGCGGACCGCCTCGGTGACGGCGGGGCTGCGGAAGAAGGAGGCGATGAACTTGGCGCTGCCGTCCGGCTCGTCGCCGCCGGAGAAGCCGCCGGGCAGCATGACGATCTGGCTCTTCCCAATGGCCTTCACCAGTGCCTCGCAGCTGGCGGTAACGTCCGCCGGGGTCAGGTTGCGGATGACCAGAATCTCAGGGTCTGCACCGGCCCGTGCAAAGGCCTTGGCGGTGTCGTACTCGCAGTTGGTGCCGGGGAAGACCGGGATGATGACCTTCGGCTTTGCGATGCCGATCTTGGGCGCGGCTGCGGGAGCCGCCAGCTTGCCGTCGATGGGTTCTACGTTGGCCCCGGCCTTGCGGTAGGGGTACACCGGCTCCAGCTTGGCTTCCCAGATCTCCTGCAGCTCGGCCATATCCATCTTCTCACCGCAGCACTCGAAGGTGTACTCCTTGGTGGTCTCGCCCAGCAGCTCACCGGCGGGCGAATCGGAGACCATTTCCAGCACGATGGAACCGTACATGGGCTCGAACATCTCGGCGGTGGACTTGTCGGCCATCATCTTGAAGCCGATGCGGTTGCCCAGACCCATCTTGAACAGGGCCTCGGCCAAGCCGCCGTAGCCCACGGAACAGGCCGCTGCCACCATGCCCTCTTCGACCATCTGCTCGACCATCTTGTAGTTGGCCTTCAGGGAGAAGAAGTTGGGGCAGCCGGTCTCCGGGTCCAGAATGGGCCGGATGAGGACGACGGTGCTTTCCGGCTTTTTGAACTCGGTGGAGACCACGCGGCTGGCCTTGCCGATGGCAGTGGCGAAGGAGACCAGCGTCGGGGGCACATCCAGCTGCTCGAAGGAGCCGGACATGCTGTCCTTGCCGCCGATGGAGCCGATGCCGAGGCCCATCTGGGCATCCAGTGCGCCCAGCAGAGCGGCCAGCGGCTTGCCCCAGCGTTCGGGCTTGGAACCCAAACGCTCGAAGTACTCTTGGAAGGTCAGGTAAGCGTCCTCATACCGGAAGCCGGTGGCCACCAGCTTGGTCACGCTCTCCACCACGGCCATCCGGGCGCCGACGTACTGGTTGGCGCTCATCAGATAGGGGTTGTAGCCCCATGCCATGCCGGAGCAGGTGTTGGTCTCGCCGTCCACAGGCAGCTTTGCCACCATGGCGTTCTGGGGGGTCAGCTGGTAGGCGCCGCCGAAGGGCATCAGCACGGTGGCCGCGCCGATGGTGGAGTCGAACCGCTCCGCAAGGCCCTTCTTGCTGCACACATTCAGGTCGCCCACCATCGCCTTCATCTTGTGGGCAAAGGTGATGCCGGACCACTGGGGCTGCCAGACCGTCCCCTTCTCGATGTGGACGTTCTGGTGCTTCTCGGCACCGTTGGAGTTCAGGAACTCGCGGCTGATGTTCACGATGGACACGCCGTTCCACACCATGTTCAGGCGCTTCTCCTCGGTGACTTTCGCCACAGGGGTAGCCTCCAGATTCTCTTCGGTGGCGATGGCGATGAACTTGTCCACGTCCTCCGGGGCAAGGGCCACGGCCATGCGCTCTTGGCTCTCGCTGATGGCCAGCTCGGTGCCGTCGAGGCCGTCGTATTTCTTGGTGACCTTGTTCAGGTCGATGTACAGACCGTCCGCCAGCTCACCGATGGCGACGGACACGCCGCCCGCGCCGAAGTCGTTGCAGCGCTTGATCATCTTGCACGCATCCTCGCGGCGGAACAGGCGCTGGAGCTTGCGCTCGATGGGGGCGTTGCCCTTCTGGACCTCGGCACCGCAGTGGTCGAGGCTCTCAAGGTTGTGGGCCTTGGAGGAGCCGGTAGCGCCGCCGATGCCGTCACGGCCGGTGCGGCCGCCCAGCAGGACGATGACATCACCGGGGGCCGGGCACTCGCGGCGGACGTGGGAAGCGGGCGTTGCACCCACCACTGCGCCGATCTCCATCCGCTTGGCCACATAGCCGGGGTGGTAGATCTCATCCACCTGCCCGGTGGCAAGGCCGATCTGGTTGCCGTAGGAGGAGTAACCGGCGGCGGCAGTGGTCACCAGCTTGCGCTGGGGCAGCTTGCCGGGCAGCGTCTCGCTGACGGGCTTGAGCGGGTCGCCCGCGCCGGTCACGCGCATGGCCTGATAGACGTAGCTGCGGCCGGACAGCGGGTCGCGGATGGCACCGCCGATGCAGGTAGCCGCGCCGCCGAAGGGTTCGATCTCGGTGGGGTGGTTGTGGGTCTCGTTCTTGAACAGGAACAGCCAATCCTCGTCTTTGCCGTTGACGTCGCACTTGATCTTGACGGTGCAGGCGTTGATCTCCTCGGACTCGTCGAGGTTCTTCAGGATGCCCTGCTTCTTCAGCTCCTTGGCACCGATGGTGGCAAGGTCCATCATGCAGCGGGGCTTGTTCTCCCGGCCAAGGTCCTTCCGCATGGCCATATAGCGGTCGAACGCAGCCTGAACCACCTCGTCGTCGATCTGGACATCATCCAGAATGGTGCCGAAGGTGGTGTGGCGGCAGTGATCGGACCAATAGGTGTCGATCATCTTGATCTCGGTGATGGTGGGGTCCCGCTTCTCGCTGCGGAAGTACTCCTGACAGAACTTGATGTCGCCGAGGTCCATGGCAAGGCCCTGCTTTGCGATGAAGTCCTTCAGGCCCTCCTCGTCCAGCTGGTTGAAGCCGTCCAGCACCTTCACCGCCGTGGGGACGGGGTACTCCATCTTGAGGGTGGTCTTGGGTTCCAGCGAGGCTTCGCGGGCCTCCACCGGGTTGATGACGTACTTTTTGATCTCGGCCACCTCGGCCTCGGTCAGGCTGCCCTGCAGCAGGTAGACCTTGGCGGAACGCACCAGCGGGCGCTCGCCTTGGCTGATGAGCTGGATGCACTCGGCGGCGGAATCGGCCCGCTGGTCGAACTGGCCGGGCAGGTACTCCACCGCGAAGGACACCCCCTCGGACTGGGGCAGCTCGGCGTAGGTGTTGTCCACCGGCGGCTCGCTGAACACCGTGGAGGCGCACTGCTCAAACAGCGCCTCGTCGATGCCCTCGACGTCGTACCGGTTCAGCAGCCGCAGCCCCGTCAGGCCCGTTGCCCCCAGCAGACTCACCAGCTCCTTCTTCAGCCCCTCGGCTTCCACATCGAAGCCGGGTTTCTTTTCAACGTAGATACGATATACCATAGGATTTTCCTCCATATGTTCAAATTCAACTGCCCACGGGCTTGCCCTCGGCCTACCGAAAGCACCCGCTAAACTGGGGCTCAGCGGCCACGGCAGCGGGCTTGCCCTCTTTGCCTTGCGGTGCGCTGTGCTAAACAAAGGTGCAGGGTTCCCTCTGCCGGGCTTGCCCTCTCTGCCTTGCGGTGCGCTGTGCTAAACAAAGGCGCAGCGTTCCCTCTGCCGGGCTCGCCCTCTCAGGCGCTTCGCGCCAGCTCCCCCAAAGTGG
>OLQU01001271.1_pt1 | contig 17777 bp, 16 predicted proteins | sample 1672271 | NCBI WGS metagenome assembly OLQU01 (sample SAMEA3136666, study PRJEB25190) | human gut metagenome | biome: human gut; feature: human-associated habitat; material: faeces | place: Austria | collected 2013 | reverse complement strand
TGGGCGAGAGCAGGGTCTTGCTGCCGCCGCAGCCCGCAAGTGCCAGACCGGGGACCAGCGCCGCAAGCTTCAAAAATGTCCTTCGTTCCATTTTGCATGATTCCTTTCCGCACATTGCAGCCAGAGGGGGAAAACCGGCACAGGCAGGGCTGCAACTGCCTGTTTTGGTGGGAAAAACCCCAAAAATCCCCCCAATTTTGGGCTTTTTGGGGGGATTTTTTGAGGGGGAAGCCCCAAAACCCCAAAAATTTTTTTGGAATTGCCCCCCAAAAACGGCTTTTCTGAGGGGGCAATTTTTTTCCGGGTATGGTACAGTACAACCAGAAGAGGTCTCGCACCGGTGCAGAAAGCCTGTCGTTGTGCACAAAACGTGTCAACAGGCAACTGCGGATTCTATTCATAAGAATAGCATAAGATGGAGCGGACTGCAAGTGCAGAGAATACCAAAACCAGCGCCCTCTAAAAAACAGGGGGACAAACAGAAAGGAGCACCCCATGAAAAAGATGAACAGACGCGAATTCCTCGCCCTTACCGGCGCAGCCGTTGTGGCGCTCTCGCTGGCGGGCTGCGACGACGGGCCCTACGCACCTCCCGCACCTCCCGCACCTCCCGCACCTCCCGCCCCCACTACGTCCAAAGAAACCGAGCTGCTGACAGCCATCAACAAGGTCTGGAAGGAAAAGTTTGATGCAAAGGAGGTTCTCCATGAGCAGCTGACCCTCAATCAGGATGCGGTGGGTGCCATAAGGGGCTACGGACGTGTTTTTGAAGAAGCCAAGGAGACACCGCATAAGCTGGAAACCAGTGACCTTGCGATTGTTTTGAGTGAAAAAGATGAGCATGATAAGAAACTGAAAAAGTATGGCGGCGAGGACAGTTTGGCAGGTGTTGCCGGCGTCTCCGAACCGTATGGTGAGAATATGGTGGCTCTGGAGGATGAGTATTCTTGCGCGGATACTGCCGTTCGGGCTTTTGTAGCAAAACTGCTAACCAGCAACCCTTCTGATAGCCCCAAGGCAGAGTTCATCAGCATTTATCTCCCGGTGGTTCAGGGCAAGACCTACATGACCGCTGTTGTGTTCCGAAATAAAAAGGCATAAGATAACCAGACTTTCCCCTTTTGCCCCGGGCACACTCCCCCTGTGTCCGGGGGCTTTATAAGAAGAAAGGAGCACCCCATGAAAAAGATGAACAGACGCGAATTCCTCGCCCTTACCGGCGCAGCCGTTGTGGCGCTCTCGCTGGCGGGCTGCGACGACGCACCTCCCGCACCTCCCGCCCCCACTACGTCCAAAGAAGCCGATCTTCTGGCAGCCATCAACAAGGTCTGGAAGGAAAAGCACGAGGCAGGGGCGGTTGACCATGAGCAGCTGACCCTCAATCAGGATGCGGTGGGCCTCATAAGGGCTTACGGGCTTATTCTTGCAAAGGCCAACGAGACAACGCATCAGCTGACAGCCGAGGACGGTGAGATATTTTCGAAGGGATACCTTGAGTTTGAGGAGAAACTGCAAAAGTATGGCGGCGAGGACAGTTTGGCAGGTGTTGCCGGCGTCCTCCATCAGTCTGCCGACGATGTGGTGACTCTGGAGGATGCGTATTCTTGCGAGGATACTGCCGTTCGGGCTTTTGTAGAGAAACTGCTGAACAGCCATCCTAATAGCCGCAAGGCAGAGTTCATCAGCATCTACTGCCCGGTGGTTCAGGGCAAGACCTACATGACCGCTGTTGTGTTCCGAAATAACAAGGCATAAGATAACAAGACATCAAGACATCCCCCTTTTGCCCCGGGCACACTCCCCCTGTGTCCGGGGGCTTTATAAGAAGAAAGGAGCACCCCATGAAAAAGATGAACAGACGCGAATTCCTCGCCCTTACCGGCGCAGCCGTTGTGGCGCTCTCGCTGGCGGGCTGTGACGACGAGCCCTACGCACCTCCCGCACCTCCCGCACCCACTACGTCCAAAGAAACCAAGGTGCTGGAAGCCATCAAAAAATACCGCGCAGCAGCCGGGGTGAAGGAACCACTCGTGCTGGATGACGGCTTGAAGCCCGCAACTGAACTTGTGGTGAAGATCACAAAGGATGGAACGACATTTGACATGGAAGTCGCGGAAGCGCTTGATAAAGCAGCACGCGACTATAATGTACTGGGCAGACCGATTGGCATGTCTATTAGTCCCTTAGGTAAAGCGATTCCGGTATGTGTTTACCCGGAAAACGTAGACCAGCTGGTAGATGATTTGTCGATGCTGGAGGAAGATAATCAGACCAGTCTAAAATCGGCCAGTCTGATTGCGATTCAGGTGTTCGTGTATAACGGTGAGGAATACTGGGTCGCAGTAGCCGCCAGCGGCAAAAAGTAACCCCTTAACCACAACCATTCCCATTTATCCCCTATTTGCCCCGGGCACACTCCCCCTGTGTCCGGGGCTTTATCGAAAGGAGCACCCCCATGAAACGATACGACCGACGGACGTTCCTCAAGCTCTCCGGCGCATCGGCGGTGATGCTGGCGCTGGCAGGCTGCGAGGATAGCTGCTCCTCCGGCTCTACAAGTTCCGGCTCTGCCACAGAAACGCCTCCCTCGCCGCCGATCCCTGTGATCCGGGACGGGCAGAAGATCCTGACCATTTTCAACGCAGAGCTGGCCCGGCGAAAGGTGGAGAACATCAAGTTCGAGTACAGCAAGGGTCTGGAACACGCCATTCAGGCAGATGTGCAGATGTTTGTGGATAACGGCAGCCCGGAGTTCCCAGCGGAAGAGGGGCTCAGGCTGCGGATGGAGGGCGACTATGCCGCAAAGATGTGGGATGGTCTGAACGAAGCCGGTTACAGCTCCGGCTCCACAGCCATCTTCCATATGCTCAATCAGTACCGGGTAGGTGTGGATTTCGACTACGAAGGAAAGCACCTTTACAGCATGGATCGTCTCTACCCCGCCACCGAGGCCCAGTTCCAGCAATTGGTGGATGAACTGATCAAGGACTACGGCGGTGTGCCGGGGCTTCATGAGGACGACCCAGTGGTGAATAAGGTAGGCATCACTGTGGTGGATATCAACGACAAGACCTATTGGGCCGCCTACATCATCGACAAGTGGCAAGACATAGGAGACGGCTGAACCACACCATAGAAAAGGAGCCCGCCATGAAATACCAACACCTTGTAAGCCTTGCACTGGTTGCTGCGCTGCTGCTGACCGGCTGCGGCGGCGCAGCTGCCCCCACTGCCCCCACTGCCCCCGCAAACTCCGGTGCAGCTGCCAAAAGCACCGCAAGCACGGCCGTGCAGACAGCCCAGAAGGAGCGCATCACCGACCAGTACACGCTGGAAAAGAACGTTTCGGGCGTGTGGGGGGAAGATGCGGTGCAGTACATTTTCGTCCATGTGCCGCGGCTGGAATGCGACAGCCCGGACGCCGTAAACCTGAACAAGGAGCTTGCCGCCATTTATGCGGCGGATTTCCGGGAATATGAGGCCTACGAGGAGGCCGGGCAGCCGGGCGGCGAGTACCCGCAGATCGGTGTGGGCTGGGATGCCTACTGGTACGGCGATTGCGTCAGTCTGGTGGTGCACAGCCGCTATGACGGCACCGCCCCGTGGCGTTACCGCGGCTGGTGCTTCGATTTTGCCACCGGTCAGCAGATCACCGTGGCCGAGATGCTGCAGCGGATGGGTCTGGACCCGGACACCGTGCAGCAGCAGGTGCAGCGGCAGGCCATGCAGACCTTTGACCGGGAGATGGCGCAGGGCGCGTATTACGAGGGTCTGCGTCTCGGCGGAGAGCTTTCGCAAATGCGGATGGATACGCTGGAATACAATGAACTGGAAAACCTGTGTCTGCTTTTGCCGGAACAGGATCAACTGGTGCTCCGGGGCAAGTACAGCTGCGAAGAAGGCTGGCAGCAACTGGATGTGGAGATCCCGCTGACCTCCGCCGCCCCCGCCGACACCCCGGTGCTGACCGATACCTACGACGGTGTGCAGGTGCAGCTTGAGGGAACGCAGGGCACCATCACCCTGAGCCCTGCACCAAAAACCGCCACTTGGGACACGGAACTCAACCTCCGGCTGGAACAGGCGCACACCTATCCCATCCTTGGCTCTTATAATGAATATGTGGACGTGTGCATCGGGCAGCAGACCGACTCGGTGTTCCATCCGGTGATCTATCTGCTGACCAAAGACGGCGTGGTGGAGTATGTGGACGTGCTGCGCTGCCTTTTGTTTGGAAATGCCATGATCTGTCAGAACCCCATCTACTTTGCCAACAACGGCGTGTCGCTGGAGCGCAGCGGCAGTAGTAAAGTAAACCTGCACCGGAAGGATGGCTCTGTGCTGGAGCTGGCCGAACTGTCGTCAGAGTGGAGCGTGCAGGAGATTCCCTATTCCGTCATCGGCTCCTACAACTACACCGACGAAAACGGCTGGAGCTGGATGGACCTGACCAGCGACGGCAGCGTCCAGATGGGCATGCAGGACAACAGCCGCATGGATCAGGGCGATGCCGCGTATCTGGGCGTTGTGCCGGAGGGCGTGGTGCTGGCCATCTTTACCGACGCAGGGCTCGACTTTGTGGCTGCGTTCAAGATGGACCTGTACAACGAGAACCTGACCCTGACCATGATCGACGGGCAAAACCCATTTGCCGAGGGCGAGACCCAGCTGCAAATGACCCGCAGCTACGGCTGAGAACACAGGAGAACGACCATGAAACACAAACGCCTTACCGCGCTGGTGCTGGCGGCGGCGCTGGTGCTGGCCGGGTGCGGCGGCACAAAAAGCAGCTCCGGCTCCGCTGCCGCCAGCCAGAGCACCGGCAGCAGCCAGAGCACCGGCAGCAGCCAGAATGCCCCGGCGCTTACCGCCCAAAAGGAACGGATCACGGAGCAGTTCACGCTGGAAAAAACCATCCGGGACGAGTACGGCATCACCCAGAAGCTGACCATCCATGTGCCGCAGCTTGTGTGCGACAGCCCGGATGCTGAATATATCAATCATGAGCTGGCCGCCCTGTATGCGGCAGACTTCCGGCAGTATGAGGACAGCCCGGACGCCGAGCTCCAGCAGGACGAGTGGTGCCCGCAGACCTATATCAACTGGGATGCCTACTGGTACGGCGACTGCGTAAGCCTTGTGGTGAGCAGCTACTACGGCGGTACAGACCCCATGTATTCTCAGGGCTGGTGCTTCGATTTTGCCGCCGGGCACAAGCTTTCGGTCACCGAGCTGCTCATGCGCATGGGACTGGACCCGGACGAGGCGCAGCTTGCAGTGTACCGCGCCGCCATACAAACCTTTGACCGCAACATGGTGCAGTGGGAATATTACGATTTCCTGCGGGAAAGCGGCATGCTTTCCGGGATGCGCGCCGATACCCTGCGGGACAACGGGCTGGAAGACCTGACCGTGCTGCTGAAAAACGAAAATACCGTCACCCTTGTTGCCGGATACCACACTACCGCCGGCAGCGGCTGGCGGCCGCTGGAGGTGGAGCTTCCGCTGACCCCCGCCGCCCCTGCCAAAACGCCGGTGCTTACCGATACCTACGGAAGCGTTTCGGTGCTGCTGGACGGCGACATCCCCACCGTTATCATCAAACGCACCCCTGAGATCATCGCATGGGCAGAGGAGTATGATATCCGTCTGGACGGCGATGTCACCCTGCCCATCCGCAACGCCTATCATAATTATGTAGATGTGTGCATCGGTGAGCTGGGCGCGTCCTTCCATCCCGTTGTCTACCTGCTTACCGAGGACGGTTTTGTGGAGTACGTGGATGTGCTGCGCTGTCTGCTGCATGGGCAGATCCTGCTCTGTGCCGACCCCATCTATATTGCCAACAACGGCACTGCGCTGGCGCTGCGGGACGCCGAGGTCAGCCTACTGTGTGCAGACGGTACGGAAACAGAGCTTGCCCCCCTGACCGCTGAGTGGAACAGCCCGCAGCAGGTAGATTCCACCGGCAGCTTCACCCTTGGGGAAGGGGAAAACTTGTGCTGGCTGGATCTGAATTCAGGCGGCGGCTGCCAGCTGGCCACCCACAACAACCGCTATTTCTATCAGGGTGCTGTCACCTATCTGGGCGCTACCCCGGACGGCACCGCGCTGGGCTTCTCTCTTATCCGCGACACCGAAAACGGCCCGGAATGGGTTGCGTTCAGCGCTGCATTGAAGCTTGATTATCGCATGGATTGCCTGATCCTTACCCCCCTGAGCGGGCAGAACCCCTTGACGAACGAAACGGTCCCGCTGGTGCTGACCCACAGCTACGGCTGATAAACGAGCAGGAGGTGCAAGATGAAACACCTAGCACTGTGCGGCGCGCTGGCAGTTTTGCTGGCAGCGCTGCTGGCGGGCTGCGGGGCAAAGACCGCGGCCTCTGCCCGCCCGGCTGGCAGCCGGGAGCTGAAATCGACCCCGCCGGATTCCATGCACGCCACCGCGGCGATCACCGAGCAGTACACCCTTGAAAAGGTGGTGCAGGCGGAAAACGGCGGCACCGTCCGGCTGAACATCCATCTGCCCCGGCTGGAAAGCGACAGCTCCGATGCTGCCCGCATCAACGCCGAGCTTGCCCGCTACTACGAAAACGATGTGCTGGACTATGCGGACAGCCCGGCGGCGGTCGACCCGGCCCTGTGGGATTTCAGCATTGAAATGAACTGGGAAGCAAGCTGGTATGACGATTGTGTCAGCCTTGTGGTCAGCAGCAGCTACGGAGGTACCGATGCCCCCTTCTACAACGGCTGGTGCTTCGATTTTGCCAGCGGAAACCAGCTCACCGTCACCCAGATGCTGCAGCGCATGGGGGCAGACCCCGCTGCGCTGGAAGAGGCGCTTTCCCGCGACGTGAAGCGCCGGGATGAGCTGGACCGTCAAGCCGCCATCGAGAGAGGACTGCTGCCCACCGGCAGCCTGAAAGAGGGAAACACCGCATGGTGGACTTCGCTGGACGAGCTGCCTTTTTCGCTGGACGGTAAGGGAAACATTTCCTTCGTGGTCCACAGGTTCAGCGCAGTCCGGGAACAGTATGTGAACGATGTCCCGGTCATCCCACTGGATGCGCAGCCGCTGCCGCAGGACTGGGAGTGGCAAGTGCTGGCCGAGTGGATGGCAGTCACGGCGGTGACGCAGGGTGAAAGCTATGCCCCCGCCGACCGCAACGAAAGCTGCACCCTGCGGCTGGAAAAGGCCGAGATCACCGGCACGGTGACCGTCTCCTTCATCCGGGAAACATACGGCAGCCCGCAGATTCAGTCCGCTGCCGAGACCCGCACCGGAGAGCTGAATGCCGGCGCTGTGACCGGCTGGGACGGGGAAAAAAGTCAGGGCTGGAACCTGACATGCCTCAGCGAGGATGGCAGAAGCCGCTGGACCATCTCCATGATGGAGGACGGCTCGCTGCGGATGCAGTCCACCGGCCCCCAAAAGGGCAGTGAGGTCTGGTACGTTTTTCAGCGCACCGAAGCATGGGACGACATCGGCTTCACCGCCATCCCCCGCAGGCTGTGGGGAACCTACCGCGCCGGAGACGAGGCCGCAAAGGGCATCCGCTGGATGACCTTCCTGCCGGACGGCAGCTGCTGCATGAGCGTGGAATGGGACGGGTGGAACGGCATTCTGACCGGCACCGCAGAGGGAACGCAGGGCCGCACCGAGGACGGCACCGAGCTGCATTTTACATTGACCGATCCGAACGGCAAGCCCTGCGAGTTCTGGGCCATTCTGCTGAACGATGACGGCAGCCCCAGCGGCTGCAGCCTGAAATACCGTGCCGGAGAAGTGCTGTTTGACCGGGATACACGTCCCGCTTACTGGAAACGACTCCCCGGATCTAACCCTTGCACCGTGACCGAAACCGAACGCAATGCGATGACAATGCGTTGTCGCTTACACCAAACAAATAACAGGAGGAAATTACTATGGGTCTTATCAAAGCAGGTATGGGCGCACTGGGCGGAACCCTTGCAGACCAGTGGAAGGAATTTTTCTACTGCGATTCTCTGGACAAGGATGTGCTAATGGTCAAGGGCCAGAAGCGCACCTCCCGCCGCAGCTCCAACAACGGCGAGGACAACATCATCACCAACGGCAGCGGCATCGCCGTGGCAGACGGACAGTGCATGCTCATCGTGGAGCAGGGCCGCGTGGTGGAGGTGTGCGCTGAGCCGGGCGAATTCACCTTTGACGCATCCACCGAGCCCAGCGTTTTTACCGGCAGCTTCGGCGACAGTCTGGCGGAAACCTTCCAGACCGTAGCCAAGCGCTTTACTTACGGCGGCGACACCGGCAAGGACCAGCGGGTATACTACATCAACACCAAGGAGCTGGGCGAGATCCTGTACGGCACTGCCACCCCCATCCCCTTCCGGGTGGTGGTCAGCGAAGAGCGGGGCTACAAGCTCTCGGTGAACCTGCGGTGCAACGGCAGCTTCACCTGCCGCATCTGCGACCCGCTGCTGTTCTACACCAACGTGTGCAGCAACGTCTCCACCCAGTATGACGCATCCGAGATCGCACCCCGGCTGAAGAGCGAGCTGATGAACGCCCTGCAGCCTGCCCTTGCCACCCTTTCGGCAAACAAGGTGCAGTATTACGAGATTCCCGCTCACACGCTGGAGATCTCCGAGGCGCTCAACGAACAGCTGTCGAATGTCTGGCGCAAAAAGCGCGGCATTGAAGTGTTCTCCTTCAACATCAACTCCTTGTCCATCCCGGAGGAGCAGCAGAAGAAGATCACCGAGTGGGAAGAGAACGCCATGACCACCGATCCCACCACCGCTGCCGCCCGTCTGGTGGGCGGTCAGATCGACGCCATGAAGACCGCCGCCGGCAACACCGCCGGTGCCATGACCGGCTTTATGGGCATGGGCATGGCAGCCGGTGCAGGCGGTATGGGCGGCATGAGCGCCCAGAACCTGTTCGCTATGGGCCAGCAGGCCCGTCCGGACAGCGTGGACGCGCCCCAGCAGGTCAGCCGTCCCGCACCCGCCCCGGCGGACAGCTGGCAGTGCAGCTGCGGCGCTACCGTTACCGGCAAATTCTGCCCGGAATGCGGCAGCAAAAAGCCGGAGCCGAAGCCCTCTGCGGACAGCTGGACCTGCAGCTGCGGTGCCACCGTCACCGGCAAGTTCTGCCCGGAGTGCGGCAAGCCCCGCCCGGCGGCAGCAGAAGGCTGGAAGTGCAGCTGCGGCGCAGTGAACAAGGGCCGCTTCTGCTCCGAGTGCGGCAAACCAAAGCCCGCCGGTACGCCCAAATATAAGTGCGACAAATGCGGCTGGGAGCCGGAAGCCCCCGCCACGCCGCCGCAGTTCTGCCCGGAGTGCGGCGACCCCTTTGACGACAGCGACCGGACCTGACCTGACAAATACAGAGCAATGAAAGGAGCATACCATGATGGGATTCTTTTCCAACCTGTTCGCAAAACAGAACTGTGCCGTCTGCGGCAAGGAGTGCGGCACCCTGCACCGCTCCAAGCTCCGGGATGGACAGTTCCTCTGCGACGACTGTGGCAACAAATGCTCCAAGTATATCCGGCTCAGTGAGCTGACGCTGGACGAGGCAAAGGAGCACATGGAGTACATGGCCCGGATGAAGCGGGTGTTTGACGAGGTATTCAACAAGACCGAGTTCCGGGTCAACGCATACCCCTCCACCCCAACGCAAATGGGGCTGGTGTTCTGCGATGAGCTTGGAATGCTGTACATCGACGACCGCACCGGCGGCCGGGGCAAGATGCCGGAGCTGATCCGCTACGACCAGATCGCCAGCTACGAGGAGTATCTGGACGAGACTCCCGCCAAGGAGCCGGGCCAGAAACCCACCCTCAACGGCGGCGGTCTGAAGCTGAAGCTGGTGCAGCCCCGCGGCATCACCGAGGCCCAGACCCAGCGGGGTATGCGCCCCCACCCCTACATCAAGCAGGAGCTGGTGATCTGCTTCAGCAAGCGGGACCGGCGGGAGATCGGCTATGCCCACATCGCACGGCAGCATCTGGACCACATCTTCGGGGTCCACGATAATGAGACCAGCATGTTCGGCCGTCGGATGTCCAAGGCAGAGGAACGGGAGCTGAAGGGCCAGATGGGCATGATCGGTGCCATGGGTGCCGTGGCATCCGCCGCCATGAAGGGCGGGCAGCTCTCTGAGCAGGAAAAGGCCCGCTTTGTGGAGAACATCAATCTGGCAAACGACGCCCAGACCGGCGGCATGGCAGTGTACAGCCGCCGCGCCGACGAAGCCTTTGCAAAAGTGCAGTGACCTCAAAAGGAGGAACGGATATGAGAAAGATCCAGCGCAGAGATTTCCTCAAGGCCGTGGGCCTTACCACCGCCGCCCTCGGGCTGACCGCCTGCGGCGGCTCCGGTGCTGCCAGCGCTTCCAGCGCACCGGCTTCCAGCAGCAGTGCCCCGGCAGCCTCGACACAACCGGAAGCTGCAGAGGACAAAGCCGCCCCTGCAGGCCCCCCTGTGACCCAGTTCCAGACCGGGGAGCTGACCATCGGCGAATACACCTTCAAGGCACAGTACATTCCCTTTGACGTCCGCCGCGAGGTATGCGGTGCCCATCATCTGATCCAAGCGGACAGCTACCGGGGCAATTACTTCTTCAGCTTCTACAACGAGGACGATGAAGAGCAGTCTGCCAAGATCTTCGAGTATGCCATCAAGGACGACCGACTGACCCCGGTGGCAGAGTACAACATTGACGGCAGCAACGCCCTCAGCATCGACCGCAATGGCATCCTGTACGCCATGGACACCTTTGATGTCTACTGCTACGATCTGAACAGCAGCGACCCGGAGGAGCCCAGCGACGCACTGGACTACACGGGCAGCTGCTATTCCTCCAAGGACCGGGACCTGACCGTGATCTACTGGACCGACTCCGCACCGGTGCTGGTGCAGGACGGCGAGTACACCGAGCTGACGCTGGAGGGCGATAACGAGATCGGCCCCTTCTGCAGCATGCCCTCCCTGAACCTCAGCGGGGACGAGCTGCTGACGGTGGGCGAGCTGGATTCCAGCGGCGATTACTACCTTGCCGCCTTTGATCTGGACGGCAATGAGCTGGCCCGCAGCACGCAGCCGGTGGGCAATTTTGACGCCGTGATGATGAAGCGCCCCAACGGCTATCTGCTGGACACGGGCTATCTGTGGGAGCTGTACGCGCCGGACGGCACATTTTTGGAAAAGTCCCTCCCCGTGGGCGAGCACGAGACCCTGTGCCAGCTGTGCGGCGACTTCTGCACCTTTGATGTTTTCCTTCCGCTGGAAGAAAACGCTTTCCTGGCAGTGGGCCACCACGGCAAAGCCACTGAGCCGGACGAACCGGTGGTGTTCCGCATCACTACGGATTTCTGAGCCGACCGCTTTGGCGGGAATACTGACGCAAAAACAGCGGGGCCGGGGAAGAGCCCCCGGCCCCCTTTGGAACAACAGGAGGAAACGCTATGGCAGGAATGCTGGAATACAAGTGCCCCTGCTGCGATGGTGCCATCCAATTTGACAGCGCCACCCAGAAGATGAAATGCCCCTACTGCGACACCGAGTTCGATGTGGATACCCTCAAGGGCTATGATGAGGAACTGAAGGACGAAAAGCCCAGCGAGATGGAGTGGGCCACCCCCGGCGGCAGCTGGGCAGAAGGAGAGACCGCCGGTCTGCATACTTACAGCTGCAAGAGCTGCGGCGGCGAGATTGTGGGCGATGACACCATGGCGGCGTCCGCCTGCCCGTTCTGCGGCAACCCTATCGTCCTCACCGGACAGTTTGCTGGGGCTCTGCGGCCCGACCTCATCATCCCCTTCAAGCTGGACAAAAAGGCCGCCAAGGCAAAGCTGCAGGAGCACCTCAAGGGCAAGACCCTGCTGCCCCGGGTGTTCCGCAGCCAGAACCACATCGACGAGATCAAGGGCGTGTATGTGCCCTTCTGGCTCTTCGACAGCGACGCCGACGCTCAGCTGCGGTTCACCGCCACCCGGACCCGCTGCTGGTCGGACAGCAAATACGACTATACCGAGACCAACTACTACTCCGTCCGGCGGGACGGCACGCTGGGCTTTGATGCAGTGCCGGTGGACGGCTCGTCCAAGATCGAGGACGACCTGATGGAGTCCATCGAGCCTTTTGCCATGCAGGATGCCATCCCCTTCCAGACCGCCTATCTGGCGGGCTATGTGGCGGACAAATACGATGTGAGCGCCGAGGACAGCATCGAGCGGGCCAACAAGCGCATCCGCCGCTCCACCGAGGAGACGTTCCAGCAGACCGTTACCGGCTACGATTCGGTCAAGGTGGAAAACAGCAGCATCCAGCTGCACGGCGGCAAGGCAAAGTACGCCCTGTTCCCGGTCTGGCTGCTGAGCACCAGCTGGCGGGGCGAAAACTACCTGTTTGCCATGAATGGTCAGACCGGCAGATTCGTGGGTGACCTGCCCGTGGACAAGGGCGCTGCCCGCAAGTGGATGCTGGGCCTTACGGCTGCCCTTTCCGCCGCGTCCTACGGCGTGATGTGGCTGCTGTGGCTGGCACGGATCCTGTAAAGGAGGGACGAATGATGAAAAAGACTTCCAACCGACTGCACTCCCTCTTTGCGGCGCTGGCAGCACTGGCTCTTGTGGTGGCGCTGGCTGTTCCGGCCTTTGCGGTGGAGGGCGGCTTTGCCGACCTGTACTACCGCGTGTTCGACGACGCTGAGGTGCTGACCGAGGACGAGGACAACGAGCTGGAGGACACACTGGAAGAGCTGAGCCTGCGCCAGAGCTTCGATGTGACCATTGCCACCATCGAGTCGATGAAAAGCGTTGGTGCCGACAGCATGGAGCAGTTTGCCGATGATCTGTATGACTACTGCCAGTACGGCTACGGCCCCGATATGGACGGCGTGCTGCTGCTGGTGAGCGTAGGCGACCGCAAGTGGCACATCTCCACCTGCGGCTACGGCATCACCGCCTTTACGGACGCCGGCATCCAGTACCTTGGCCAGCAGATGACCCCCTTCATGGCCGATGGAGATTACGCCGGTGCCTTCCGCACCTTTGTCCAATGGTCGGATACCTACATCGACGCTGCCCGGGCGGGCCACCCCTATGACGTGAATAACCTGCCCCGGGAGCCGCTGTCTCTCATGTACCTGTTCCTTGCGCTGGGCATCGGCCTTGTGCTGGCATGGGTCGTCGTCAGCGTAATGAAAAGCCAGCTGCGCAGCGTGGCGTTTCAGGAGAACGCCGCCAGCTATGTGCGGGAGGGCAGCATGAACCTGACCAACAGCCGGGAGCTGTTCCTGTACCGGGATGTGCAGCGCACCGAGCATGTGGAGGCAAAGGACTCCGACAGCTCCGGCGGCAGTTCCACCCACACCTCCTCCAGCGGCACGACCCACGGCGGCGGAGGCGGTTCGTTCTGAAAGGAGCATATTTATGAACCCTTATCTTTCGGAAAAAGCCCGCGGCGAGATCCCCCGTGTCCTCAAATGGCTGCGGAACGCGGGGCTTGCCTTCTGCGTGTTCTGCTCTGTCGGCGGGCTGTATACCCTTTGCCTTGACCTGCAGGCCAAGGACACCTCCCACGTTGTCGGCTATGTGTTCTGGATCGTGGTGGGCGCTGTGCCCCTTGTTCTGTTCGCACGCAACGAAAAACGCCGCTACCATGCAAGAACCATTGCCCGCCGGGTGGAGAATTACTCCGGGCCGGAAGTGCCTTTGCGGTGGCTGTACAACAGCGTTGGTATGGACGCAAAGGACATTGCATGGTATTTTGAAAAGGGATATTTTGCAAACCTCACGCTGGATCTGAACCAAAAGATGATCCGCAAGCGGATGATGCCCCGCAGCGATCTGAAACGGGGCTGAGGAAACAGAAAGGAGTATTTTCATGGGACTTTTTGATAAGATGAAGCAGGCCGCTTCCGCCGCCGGTGGAAACCAGACCGTCACCTTTACCTTTCAGGAACTGCCGGAAAGCCTTGCCCAGATGCAGGCGCTGCCGGAAGCAAGCCTTGACACCCCCTTCAAGACTGCGGCCCTCACCGTCTGTGCGCTGTGCGCCTACGGTGCCGACAAGAACATCGGAAAGGAGATGCTCAACTGGCTGCGCGGCCCCCGTCCGCTGAACGGGCAGGACATCTCCTTTTTGAACGACCGCTTCCGGGACGGCAAAAGCTACATTCCCTTCTCCTACTTTGTGGGTGCATCGCCGGAAAACGGCTATACCCCCCGCCAGCCCTTCACCCTGCTGGTGGGCAGCAATCACACCTCCAACGTGGAGGAGGGCTATTGCAAGCTGTTCATCCCCTGCGGCGGTGCCGATGATCCCCGCCCCATCAAGCTGCGCCGCAAGGGCAGCGGACAGTGGTTTTTGTGGGAGCAGTACCTGATGACCGGCATCCGCATCCCGCTGTCCGCTGACCCGTGGGCATAAGATGAAGGGCGTGACCATGAAGCTGTTTGCCGCCCTGCTGGCGCTGACCCTAAGCCTTGCGGGCTGCGGGCCGGTGGACGGCGACCCCATCCGCTCCGGCGCGTCCGCCCCGGACAGCGTCCCCCGGCAGGACGCTGTGACCGTGGCGCAGCTGCGGCAGCAGGCAGAGCAGAACGGCAGCCTTGCCGTGGTGCTCTATCTGGGCAGTGTCCCGGAGCGCACCGCCGATGTGAACACTGCGCTGGACAGCCTGCAGGAACAGCCGTGGCAGTTTGTTACGGACATCCCGGCAGATCACCGGGTCACTGCGCCGGGCGGCGGGCGGGAGCTGTACTGCATCTTTGCCGTGGGCAGGGAGGATACGCTTTTTGTCTACGAAAAGCAGGACCCCCAGTACCCGCACCAGACGGGCCGGGAGCTTTATTGCAGGCAGGGCGGCCAGCCCATTCTGCTGCTGTGCAACGGCAGCCCGGACACCCCCGACACCATGGCGAAGGTCTATTGCAGCACCGGCCGCCCACTGGACTGGACCCCCCAGCTTTCCGGCAGCACCGGGCAGCCGATGCCGGTGGAGGGCGTGGCGGACTTTTCCCTCGACCCGAAACCCCAAGACGCCCCGGCTCCCCCAGAGCCGAGGGGCTGAGACAGGAGGAACCCATGAAAAAACTGAAACTTTTGGCAGCCCTGCTGGCCCTGACCGTGGGGCTGGTAGGCTGCGGAGCCGGGACGGCCAGCACCCCCGGCTCCACCCCCAGCTCCAAACCCGAAAAGATGCTGGACGGAGACAAGATGACCGCACCCCCCACCCAAACGCAGGAATACACCGAGCCGGAGGATGTGATGTATATGCGCCTACTGGCCGGGGAGGACGAATACCGCGCCTGTGTGCTGTATCTGGGCGGCTCCTATGAGATCACCACCGACGTGCAGCAGGTGCTGGACAGCCAGCAGGGTCTGCGGGAGCTGTGGGGCTTCGTCTACGACATCCCGCAGGATTACTGGGTCGTGGCACCGGATGGCGGGTGCGACCTGTACTGCATCTTCCCGCAGGACCCGGATGCCACCCTGTTCGTCTACGAGACGAGCCTGACAGACGATGCCGAAAACCCGCTCCAGCGCGGTAAACAGCTCTATTACAGTGAGGATGGTCAGCCCATCCTGCTGCTGTGCAACATCAGCGATATCGTCCCCAACACCGAGGTGGAGCTGTACCCCAGCACCGGCGAAGAGCTGGTGTTCAGCCCCTTCCTTTCCGGCGAGAACGGCCATGTGGTGCAGACAGACGGCGTGTGCGATTTTACCATCTACCCGGAGGGGGATGACTGGGAGACCGACACCAGCCCATGGTCGCTGGAAGGCAACTGGCTGGAGACCGGCCGCGACACCGACGAGGGCTATTTTGACACTGACCCCGCAGACGCCGACCGGATGTGCTTTTTGCCCACAGACGCCGACACCGAGGGCAGCCAGCTGCCCTTCACCGCCAGCTACATCACCCCCTATCCGGAGCTGAACGTGGAGGAAGCCGACCTGTTCTATCAGGAGGGCACCCCGGAGGTACCCTTCCGTTCCAATCAGGAGTGGTACGCTACCTTTACCGGAGAGGACGGCTCCCGCTACGCCGTCACGCTGGAGGACGAGGACACCCTTGCCCTGAAGTTCTATCTGGACGGCGAAGAGAGCTACATGAGCCTTGTCAATACGGTCTACTTTGCGCGGCAGGAGGCCATGGGCTGACCGCCGCCGACCCACACCGGGAGGAATGCACCATGAAACACACCAAAAAGATCACCATCCTCCACTCCAATGATCTGCACGGAGACTTTCTGGCAGAGCAGGTGGACGAAAAACTGGTGGGCGGCGTCTCCATGCTGTCCGGCTACATCGAAAAGGTGCGGGCAGAGGAGTCCAACACCATCTACGCCATTGCAGGTGATATGTTCCGGGGCTCGGTCATTGATTCCGAATACAAGGGGCTTTCCACCATCGAGATCATGAACGCCCTTGCCCCGGACGTGGTTACCATCGGCAACCACGAGGTTGACTACGGCATCGCCCACCTGCTGTTCATCGAAAAATGCGCCCGCTTCCCCATCATCAACGCCAACCTCTACATCAAAAACACCCCCACACGGCTGTTCACCCCCTACAAGATCCTGCGGGTGGACGGGATGAACATCCTCTTCATCGGCATCATCACGCAAGACGTCATCAACCAGACCAAGTCCGAATCTCTGGTGGGGTCCTTTGTGGACACCGCCGCCGCTGCCGCCGAGGTGGGCAAGATCTGCAACGCCCACAACAGCATCGACATCGATTTTACCGTGCTGCTGACTCACATCGGCTTTGAGGAGGACCGCCATCTGGCCCGCCAGCTGGACCCGGCTTGGGGAGTGGATCTGATCATCGGCGGGCACAGCCACACCCTGCCGGAGCACGCGGTGGAGGAAAACGGCGTGGTCATTGCGCAGGCGGGCACCGGCACCGACCAGATCGGGCGCTTTGACATCATTGTGGACACGGACAACAACTGCATCGATTCCTACACATGGCACACGGTGCCCATCACCGCCGAGACCTGCCCCCGCAACCCCGCCATGGAGCAGGTGCTGCACCGCTTCACCAGTCAGGTGGACGAAAAGTACAGCCACATCGTAGGGCGCTTCCGCCGGGAGCTGACCCACCCGGAGCGCACCCGGGAGACCGAGCTGGGCAACCTGTTTGCGGACATCTTCACCCGCAGCCTTGGCATCGATATTATGCTCATCGGCTCCGGCAGCATCCGGGCCGAAAAGCTGGGCCCCATTGTCACCTACGGCGACCTCATCGAGGGCTTCCCCTACGACGACGGCGTGTATATGTTCAAGGTGACAGGCCAGCAGCTGCGCCAGATGCTCCACTACATGCTGCGGGAGGAAGCCTACACCGGCCACACCGAGTTCTACCAGCTGCCCTCCACCCTGCGGCTGCGGTACGATCGCCGCAAGGGCGATTTTGATTACTTTACCTACTGCGGCAGAGAGGTGGGCAAGGAGATCGGCGATGACGCCCTGTTCACCGTGGGGCTGCAGAACTACCACTTCAAAAACATCGAGAGTTTTTTCAACATCTCCTACGATACCATCTGCAAGCTCCAGAAGCCCCGCAGCGTGGCAACCTCCTGTCAGGATATCCTGATGGAGTATTTCCGGGAGCACGAGATGGTGGACGCCGCCGTGGACGGCAGAATGACCATTCTGCCCTCTACCGCGCAGACCGGCTGACCCCCGCAGGGTCAAAAACAGCGTTCCGGGAATACGCCCGCATGGAGCATATTTACCCCAACGCCAAAAAAGTGACCAAGGCAGAATA
>OLQU01001266.1_pt1 | contig 17838 bp, 16 predicted proteins | sample 1672271 | NCBI WGS metagenome assembly OLQU01 (sample SAMEA3136666, study PRJEB25190) | human gut metagenome | biome: human gut; feature: human-associated habitat; material: faeces | place: Austria | collected 2013 | reverse complement strand
TGCTACTTCAATCGCACAGATCACACCGGCGATTCCATCATAGTCTCCGCCATTTACTACAGAATCATAGTGGGATCCCATCATAACACAGGGAGCGTCCGGATCTTCCCCTTTGAGAGTTCCGATCACGTTGCCTGCCGCGTCTTCCGTAACTTCCAGACCTGCTTCTGTCATAAGTTCCTTCAGATAGTTCACAGCGTCTCTTGCCTCCTTGGTAAACGGCAGTCTTGTACAGCCGTTGCCCGGAGTTGCTGTATACTGTTTTAAGTGCTCCAGATCTCTTGCAATTCTTCCTGTTACGTCTTCAATTCCCATACGCTACCTTCCTTTCCCTTCCTTCAGGGAAGCCTTCTTATTTTTTTCTGTCTATGATAAACACCTTGACCGGTGAATATAACATAGAAACGATCACCAGGATAAATCCCAGGTATGCCAGCGCATTCATGCCTGCGGCAAGTCCTCCCTGGATCAGGAAGAAGGATATCATGATGATGATGAATGCGATCGTAAGTCCGCCCTCTTTTGTTTTAAAAAAACTGTTTTTCATCGCTTTTACCTCCTCTTATCCTGCCATTCCTATAATACCGCAGTGGCAAATACCACCAGTCCGATCACGATCGTGGTTCCAATGGCGATAGGCATCAGTTTTTTCAGTACCTCGCCTTCTCTTCCCAGGATACCTGCAGTCGTAGTTCCCAGAATGATCTTGCTGGGGCTGATAGCCGCGCCGATGGCGCCGCCTGCGGTCTGCGCTCCCAGAACCGCTGCCTCATTCAGTCCCAGAAGTCCTGCAGTCGTAGACTGGAACGCGCCAAAGAGGATATTCGAGGACATATTGCTGGCTGTCATAAATGTTCCGATCAGTCCCACTACCGGTGACAGGATCGCATAGGCCTTGCCCAGCACGCGAGAGATCCCGTCCGCCAGGACGTCCGTCTGACCGGTGCCGCCCATGATCCTGGACATGATCACCAGTCCGATGACCGCAATACCTGACGGCATGGTCATTGCCACTGATTTTGCAAACACGCGTCCTGTGCCGCCCTTTTTGATCCATCCATGACTGCCATAATAAATGAGGCCGACGATGGAGGACAGGAACAGGAACATGCTGGCGTGGGTAAACGGAACCAGCGGAGAAAAGCTCTCCACTGCCTGATTGACAAATCCGTAGCCTGTGGAGGTCTCCGCAAAGGAAAATCCAATGGAGAACTGTCCCAGGAACTCATTGATGGGTTTTACCACCAGGACAATAATGGTCAGGGCTGTCAGGATAAAGTAGGGAACAAATGCCTGGAGAAGGGACATATCGGAGGGACCCTCTTCTTCTTTGGCAGTGGTTCCGGCCCGGTTCATGATCGGGCTGTCTTCCAGTTTCCACTCCTCGCGGTACATCTTCATTCTTCCGATCAGGAATAATGCCACCAGGGATACGCAGGACGGGATGAAGCAGGAAAGCGTGGTATTTACCTGGCTTAACAAGAGTTCTCCGCCGCCCTGGATCACTGCAAGGATCAGAACTGCAGGAAGACCTTTCTTCACGCCCGCGCCTTTTCCGTAGAACCAGCACATGATGAGGCCTGTGATCACATCCCATACAAACAGGAAGGCACTGGCCCAAAGAGCCGCGGCAAAATATTCCGGACTTCCTGTTGTCAGGCCGGAGGTGGAAGCAAGGGAATCCCATGCCGCCGCCAGTGTTCCGAATGTATTACCCCAGGACTGTCCCAGAAGGGGCAGGATCACCGCCCACATAGGGTGCATGCCGATTCCGATCAGAAGCGGGGCGCCTACAGCCACCGGTACTCCAAATCCGGTGATGCCCTGCAGGAAACTTTCCAGGATCCAGCCAAGAGCCAGCACCAGCAAAAGCTCATTGGGAAGGAGCTTTCGCATGCCGTTCCGGATCACCAGAAAGGCTTTGGCTTCATCCGCCACCTGGTACAAAAGGATGGCCGTCCAGACGATCAAAAGGATCGGAAGCGCGCTCCAGATCCCCTTGGCCGTCTCGGACGCCAGCAGGGTAAAGTCCGCCTTATAAAAAGCCACCGCCGTAATGATCGTGATTAAAAGTCCAATAGGGGCGGCCTCAGTGGCGCCCCATTGGAACTTGATTAAAAGGAGTAATAGTACGATAATTGGCAGACAGGCCATTATCCACATAAACAGATTTGTTGGTACGTTCATTTTCTCTCTCCTAAACTACTTGTGTATTACCGTTCCGGTCTCGCCGGCGATTCCGGCCGCAGCTTTGTCGAGAAGGGTGATCAGTGTACGTCTTCCTTCTCCCGACTCTGCGAAGCGGATCGCTGCTTCGATCTTCGGAAGCATGGAGCCTTTGGCAAACTGTTCCTGTGCGATGTATTCTTTCGCCTGGTCAACGGTAAGATCACTTAACCATTCCTGGTTTTCTTTTCCGAAGTTAATTGCCACCTTCTCCACGGCTGTCAGTATGATGAGGTAATCCGCGCCAAGTTCGGCGGCCAGCAGGCTGCTGGCATTATCCTTGTCAATGACTGCATTGACGCCGGATAATTTTCCGTCCTCATCTACAACGGGGATGCCCCCGCCTCCGCAGGTGATCACGATATGTCCCGCGTCCACCAGCGTCTTAATGGTCAGAAGCTCCCGGATCTTCTTTGGCATCGGAGAGGCAACTACCACGCGGTATCCTCTGCCTGCGTCTTCCATACAGGGAATGCCGTTCTCCTGGTTTCTCTTTGCCTCTTCCTCGGTCAGGAACCGTCCGATGGGTTTCGTCGGATTCCTGAAAGCTTCGTCGTTTTTGTCCACCTCTACCTGAGACAGGATCGTAGAAACTTTTACGTCCATCCCTCTGCGGTGTAATTCATATTTGATCGCATTCTGCAGATCAATACCGATATATCCCTGGCTCATGGCCACACAGGTAGGAAGCGGAGTCTCCATATAATTATCGGTATAATTGGTAGCCAGCTCGTCCATCGCCTTCTGGATCATGCCCACCTGGGGGCCGTTGCCGTGGGTTACCACAAGCTCCAGCCCCTGGGCTGCCAGGTCGACGATCACCTGCGCTGTCTTTGCTACCGCCTCTTTCTGCTCCTGGATATTATTTCCCAGAGCATTTCCGCCTAATGCAATGACAACTTTCTTTTTTTCCATAACCTTGTCCTCCGTCACTCTCTATTCGGGATCGTAGCCAAGCTTCTTTGCGTATGCTGTGATCGCTTTCTCGAAGCACTCGATCGGAGGATGAACCGTACCTGCGCCGATCTGTCCGTATCCGGCGATCTTGTGCGCGATACCGGTGTTGATCACAGGCGTAATGCCTTTCTCTACCACTTTTCTTGCGTCGATGCCAAGGCAGATTCCCTGGAAGTTCCAGGTCGGAACTGTGAAGTTCGGGTTTCTGTCGATGACGATCTCCATCATCTCGTTGCTGGTGCGAAGTGCATCTTCGTATCCGCCTGCTCCTACGAATCTGGTAACAGCCGGAGCCGCGATCATAGCCATACCGCCGACGCCGAAGGTCTCTGTGATGGCGCTGTCGCCCATATCCGGGCAGGCATCCTCGCCGTCATATCCGGTAAAGTAAAGTCCCTGCGGAGTATTAACAGGACCTGTGAACCACTCGTCGCCCATACCTGCGATACGGATACCGAACTCATAACCATTTCTGCACATAGCGGTTACAACGGTTCCATCGGTTCCGGTACGTGCGTCGTCCATTACTGCCTTGCCGGTAGCCATCATGATATTTAAGAAGAACTGATCGGTATCAGCCAGGAACTTGATCACGTCGTAACGGTCTTTTTCGTCCATATCCATCTTGGTGATGATCGGAGCTACTTCTTTTAAGAATGCAAGAGATGCCGCGATATTTCTCTGATGGAACTCATCGCCCATGGCAACTGCCTTGGCGATCAGCGGGTTGATGGCAAGTCCGTTCTCCATGGAGCGAAGGGCTTTGCCAAGTGTCGGTCCAAGAACGTCTCTCATCCAGCGCAGACGGTCGATAACTTCTTCAGAATATGCACCGAAACGGAGCACTTTTCCGATACCTTCGTTCATGGTACAGTAAGCACGGTTTCCGCCGGTTACATTCTCTACGACAAAGACTGCCATATTCGGAGAAGTGATACCGCCCATCGGTCCTACCGCATTAACATGGTGGCAGGGGATGAACTTGATCTCGCCGTTCTCCAGCATCTTTCTTGCGTCTGCTTCATTGTCTGCCCATTCCTCGAAAAGGACTGCGCCTACACAGGAGCCCTGCATCGGATCCGGCATGTTCTTGTACTCTACCGGAGGACCTGCGTGAAGGATGACTTTTCCTTCATTGAGTTCCGGAATGACTTCTTTTGCACGGACATTGTCTCTTAAGATCGGCTGGCTTGCAACCACCTTTGCGATCACTTCCTGGTTCTTCTCATCAATTCCCTCGTAATTTCTCAGGAAATTCAGAACCTTGATCAGCTTCACATCTCCACCTGCCGGCGGCATCCAGTCATACTGAACCACCTCGCAGCCAAACTGCTCTACCACTTCTGCAAAGCTCTTCAGACCGATGTTGATGATCTTCGGCTTCTCGCTTAAGAGCTGACGAAGCTTCTCGGACGGAGCAGCCTTCGGGAAATCTACCACCTGTTTCGGGCGGATCTCCTTTGCAGGCTCGTTAAAGTCTCTGCCGATCGCGCGGATCGCGGTGCGGCATGCCAGTTTATTATTTTCACATACGATCACGCCTGCTTCTTTTAATTTGTTGACAGCGTCATCGTATCCCTGGAAGTCTCTTCTGGTTCCACAGACGGTAGCGACAAAGAATACCTTTCTTCCCTGTCCCTCTGCCTTTGCCATCAGTTCCTTGATGGTCGGGAGCAGAGCGCCTGCCATGTCTGCGTGTGAGCCGTATCCTAACATAATGTCAAAGAGAACAGCTCCTGTAGACTCATCGTCTACTGCTTCCTGCATACACTCGATTCGTTTTGCAGGATCGATCATCGGGTGCGGTTTGCCCTGTGTATAAGCGTCATCGCCCAGGTCCACAACCACGTTGCCGTCCAGCTGCAGCATATAGCCTTCGATATCTTCCGGCGGAACTTTTACGTCCATGGCGTCTTTGATCAGCATAGCCGCCTCATTTGCCAGTGTACCGCCTGAATAATATGCCTTGATGGTCTTCTTGTCTTCTGCCTTGTAGAAGGAAGACTCGTCTACTTCTACGGAAGCCTCCGGGATCTCTTCGCCTCTTACCAGACCCACTGCCAGGCGGGCAGCCTCGTCCAGTGTATAGGCATGATAGAAGTTCTCCTCGTGATATTCCGGCTTCTCGCCAACGAACAGGGTTACGATCGGCTTGCTGAAATTGCTTAAGCGGGCTGCGATCTTATCCCGCACTTCTTTTGCCGGCGGCTTGGAAACGATCACCAGTACCTTCACTGCGTCGTCGTCTTCCATTGCGTCGATCATGTCCATCATGGTAATTCCGCCAACAGCCGCATTCAGGTCACGTCCGCCGATTCCAATGGCGTTGGTCACGCCTTCGCCCAGTCTGTCGATGATCGTTGTCAGTTCCTGGATACCCGTACCGGAAGCCCCGATGATTCCGATAGAGCCCGGAGCCACATTATTGGTAAATGCGATCGGCACACTCTGGATGATGCCGGTACCGCAGTCCGGTCCCATAACGGCCAGTCCTTTTTCGTGTGCTTTGTTTTTCAGTTTTACTTCGTCCTCCAGCGTTACGTTATCGCTGAACATAAATACATTTAATCCCTCGTCCAGCGCGCGGTCTGCTTCCAGAGCCGCATATGCGCCCGGGATAGAGATCACTGCCAGATTCGCATCCGGCTGTTTTGCGAGAGCCTTCTCCCATGATTTTACGCTCTCTGCGCCTTTCTTCTCAGCGCTTTCGGTAGACTGCTTCTTAAAGAACTCTTCCATCTCAGCTTCGATGGTGTCAAGAAGGCTGTCGTCATCCACATCCGCAACGATAACCAGGTCGTTTGCAGATGCGGCCTCCAGTTCATCAGTAGCCAGTCCGCTCTGTCTGTAAATATCTTTATTTGCCGGTGTTGCCATCATGATGGATACTTTCTTAACGCCCTCGATTGTAGAGATCTGGTTGGTCAGAAGCATCAGAACAACAGAATCATGATAGCTGCCCTTTTTCACAACTGTTTTTAACATAGGTTCTCCTTCCTGAATCTTCCTGATCTATTCAGCAAAACGATTCTTATGGTCGTAGCGGTCAAAATGAATATCATCGCTCTTCAGATACTCATAGATCTCATCTACGATCTCAACGCCGCCGGTCGCATATGCTTTTTCTTTTCTCAGCATTGCACGCTCGCCCGGATAGTAAACTTTGTCGTATCCATCAGCAGTCGGCATCTCGCCCAGTTCGTCGATGGATGCAGACATGGCTTTCTTGAATTCCTCTGCTCCCACGAAGCGGGCCGGGTCGATCACGATGTGCATCTGGCCCAGTTCTCTTCCCTTGGAAAGGTCATGATACATGGAGCTTACATGTTTTCCAAACGGTACGCCAAGAAGGATACCGGAGAATACGTCTACCATCATCATCAGGCCGTATCCCTTTGCCCCCGCGATCGGAAGCAGCGCATTTACATGGTTGGGGTCTGTGACCGGATTGCCCTTCTCATCTACTGCCCAGCTGTCCGGAATGCTCTCATGTCTGGAGCGCTTGTCCAGGATCTTTCCCCATGCCTGTACGGTGGTAGCCATGTCAAAGACAACGGTTCTGTCGTCTGCTGTCGGCGCAGCAAAGGAAATGGGGTTGGTTCCGTAGTAGGGTTCTGTTCCGCCTACCGGAACTGCCATCGGGTCAGACTGGCAGAAAGAGATGGCTAAGAGTCCCTGCTCTGCGGCCATTTCTGTATAATATCCGATAGATCCGCTGTGGGACATGTTTCTCATGCCTACCACTGCGATTCCGTTTTTCTTTGCCATTTCAATGGCTTTATCCATTCCGTACTTGGCCACAGCATATCCGCAGCCATTATCGCCTTCAAAAACTCCGGAGCACGGACCTGTTTCTTTCCACTCAAATTTCGGATCTGCTGTGATTCCGCCCTTTGCGATCCGCTCTGCATAATATTCTACACGAACCGCTCCGTGAGAATGATATCCCCGTTCGTCGGACCAGGTCATGACCTCTGCCGCAATATCAGCATGGTCTTCATTCAGACCTGCTTTCATCAGTTTATTTTTCATTAATCCCTTTAATTCGTCATGGGAAAGTTTCATCTCTTAATTCCACCTTTTATGATTATTTTTACTTTTTATAACTGAACGTCTCTGTTGCAGTCTTTGGAATAAATATAAGCAAAATCTTCTTCACGTCCTATTGCGTAGCAGGCCTGCGGAACATATGCATCCAGGAATACATAGTCGCCTTTCTTCACCGGAACCCACTCGTCATCCAGTCTGTACATACCTTTACCGGACAGGAAGTACATGCCGTGCTCCTGGATGTGTGTCTCGATGTATCCGTGGGAAGCGCCCAGTTTGAACTTCAGGATGTGCATGTTCATATCAAATCCGAAATCGCCTGCTGCCGGCAGAAGGTCTTTGATATGGCAGTTGTTCATTCCTTCGTACTCTACCCACTCCATATCGTTGACATTATTCACTACTGTGTGCGCGCTGTAGCCCTCGATACGGTCGTATCTTCTCTTGTAAACATACAGTTTTGCGTCTGCTCCGCTCTTGTTCTCAAATGTGATCGCATTGCTCTCAGGTGAGAAGATGTAGCCGCCCTCTGTAAGCGTTGCTTCCTGATCATCATTTTTAACGGTAACTTCACCGGAGATCACATACAGGAAGGATTCGATCCCTTCTCCGCCGATGCCGGTGTTCTTGCCACCTGCTTTTGCAGTTACCAGATAATCCGCGAAGGTTGCTCCCATGGAAGGAGATCCAAGGATCGTTACGTCGCAGTTCTCATATCCCGGTACTGCGTTCTTTACCAGTCCGTCTGGCTCAAGGAGAACATAGTTCTCTTTCTTCACAACAGAACGTGTCATCAAAAGTTCATCGCGATAGCCTACCTGATTGTTTAAATAACTCATACTAAAATCTCTCCTTTTCTTATGGCTGGTCGACCATTTACTCTATTATTAATTATGACAATGGACAGCCCTTTTTTCAATTAATATTTTAGACAAATCGTGGAAAATATTTTTATCCACTTTACCCCCCTGATGTTAATTTTTTCACACCACACCCCTCTGTCTTTCTATGCTATAATAGATATTGTTATATACTACGTTTTCTGGAGGTATTCTTATGTTCGAACAAAAAGCCATATCGATCGGCGGCATGCCGTATGATAAATCTGCCATTATCTACTTTGACCAAAAAATAACCCCTAAGGCTTGTATTCTTTATTTTCATGGCGGCGGGTTATTGTATGGTCATAAAGATGATCTTCCTGAAGGCCATCTCCGCCTTCTGACTCAGGCAGGATACCGGATCATTTCCTTTGATTATCCGCTGGCCCCTGCCGCAAAGCTCCCTTTGATCCTGGACGACGTCCGGTCCTCTATCCATCATTTCCTGGATCATCCGGAAGCTTACGGCGCTGACAGCCTTCCCTATTTTCTCTGGGGACGCTCTGCCGGGGCCTATCTGTGTCTGATCGCCGCGGCATACGGCCACTTCAAAAAGGCACCTGCCGGAATTCTCTCTTATTACGGATACGGTTTCCTTTGCGACCACTGGTTCCAGACTCCCAGCCGCTATTATCAATCTCTGCCCCCGGTAGATGCATCCTGCCTTAGCCATCTTTCTTCCGGTCTTGAAACCTCCGGCGACCTGACCACTCATTACAGCATCTATGTTTACGCCAGACAGACCGGAAAATGGTTCTCTTTGCTTTATGAGGGGCGGGAAAAATTCTTTTATCTGGATTATACCTTAAGAACCTGCGACGCACTTCCCTGCCCCTTGTTTGCCGCCCACGCCATCAACGACACCGATGTGCCCTTTGATGAATTCCGCGAACTGGTAAGCCGCTATCAGCCAAAAACCTTTATCGCCGCCTGTGACGTCCATGACTTTGACCGAGAAGAGGACAACCCCTTTACCGGAAAACTTTTGGAATCAACCTTAAGTTTTCTGGACAGCCACTGCTAATACCCTGAATCTCATGCGGGGAACGCACGCTTACGCGCACTCCCCGCCTTTTTCGTTTTATACTCCTTCTTCGTTTTATCTTTTCCTTGACCCGCAAAAAGCTCTATGATATGCTTGCATTATCTGATATTCTAATTGCTTCATTTTCAGAAGCATTTTCCCTCATGAATAAAATGAATCAAAAGAGGTGGTGCGTATGTAAGAATTTTTTATATTCCCACGGAGGTAATTTACACCTTTATCGTTCCGTGATAAAATGTAACAACCATATAAACCGATTCCGCAAAAAGGCAGGTGAAACCAATGCTGGAACAGCAGGATTATGAGCAATTAGGCGGAATGATCCAGACAATCGTAGCTGGCACTCTGGAACAGAAGCTGGATGAAAAGCTGGATGAAAAACTGGATCAGAAGCTCCTTGTTTTCAAAAAAGAATTTACAAAGGAATTAAAAGAAGGACTAAAGATAGAACTGAGAGAAGAATTAAATAAAGATTTGTCAAAAACTCTCGGGGAACAAGTGGATGACTCCATCACAAGGAACAACGAGATCATCTTCAAGAGAATTGATGATTCTATTGCTAAGAACAATCAAATCATTTTCGCTAGAATCGACGATTCCATCGCTAAAAACAACGAGATCATCTTCAAGAGAATCGACGATTCCATTGCCAGAAGCGAAAGCTTTCTGCTTGATGAGATTGACCGTTTTTACACGCTCACCAAGGATCGTCTTGACCGTCTGGAGAAAAAGGTAGATGAGATCACCGTCTATTACCAGTCTCAGCGTTCTCACGATGATGCCTGCGAGACTTTATTCCACCTTTACTATCAGCAGCAGGAGGAAATTGATCAGATCAAAGAGCGGCTGGCCCTCACATCCTAATCCAAAGAGACCGGCGGAAAAGCTTTATTCTCTGCTTTTCTGCCGGTCTCTATAAAACTTTATTGTCTTTCTATATACTTTTTCAGATATTTTCTCATTGCACTCCAGTGAACATTCATGGTAAAGCGGAATACCGTTTCTCTATCATCCTCATCCGTCACGCTGATATACAAATCATCTTCCGCACAAATGCCGGATCCGCTGTACTCACCCTTCTTCAGACATTTATATGCCTTTGGCCGGATGATCCTCTCCACCTCTCCAAACAGGCCGAAGCCACTCTCCAGCCGGACAACGATTCCCTTTTTTCTGTCAGGTTCCAGCCGTCTGAGCCGGTTGACAATTTTGCCGCTATGCCCGCTCTTCACTTCATACGCCGGATATCTGGTATCCATGATGCCCATACAATCTCATCCTTTCCCGGAAAGTGCGCTCTAAATATATACCTTGATCTTTTTATTCAGCTTCTGGAGTTCATCCATAAATGCTTTATTATCCTTGAGCGACACTACGACATTTTTCTTATTCCTGCAGGCCAGAAGAACGACATCCGCAGACGCACAGAAGGACAGGGTAAACCTGTCCGCTCTGTGCATTGCAGTAATATCTTCCACTAATACTTCTTCCCTCGAGAAGCCAAAGCGTATGAATATCTTCTTCTTGTCTAATTCTACATAATTCGCAAAACATACCGGTATCAGATACAGATCAAGAAGTCCTGCCGGCAGTATGTAAAAATACGAAATATAATGAAGTCCATATTTCACGATCATACCAATCAGCGCCACATTCAGGATCACAATGATCAGATACCACCATACTGCAACTTTTCCTCTAAATTTCATACAGCTCCTTATTTCTCGTCCTCAAAAATTGTTCCAACACGGAATCCTTCGGCACTCTTCATCTTCTTCATCAAGAAGTAGTAAACCAGTCCTGTCGGGATCAGGCTGACGTACCAGGATAACTCCATAATAAACAACGAGCAGATGGATCCGATAACGATCGCAATGATCGCTGCCCAGTTTACGCCCTTATAAGGTCCTGTCTTGTCATACATACGGTTCAGATCCAGTTTTTTCTTCCGAAGAATATAAAAGTCTACTGCCATAACCGCAAAGATCGGTCCCAGGAAAGCGGAGTAAAACTGTGTGAACAGGTTCAGTCCTGCTGCCGACTCAGCGGTTACCAGCTTCCAGGGCATTACAACTACAGACAGGACACCAACAAGAATTGTTGCATATGTCCATTTTACTTTGAAAGACTCCATCAGAACATATGCCGGCGGTACGATATTGTTCAGTACATTTGTCGTAACCTGTGCAAATGCAATGAAAAGCAGCGTCAGGATCGTAAGGAAGGTGCTGTCCATTGTAGTAGAGAATACAACTACCGGATCGCTGTTTCCTGTAGCAGCTGTTACAAGAAGTCCGATCAGACCCATAAAAAGCGTAACCGGAAGGATCGCAATCGTATAAATGCTTGCAGCCTTGACCGGCTTGATATCATCCGTCGCATTTCTGGAATAGTCGGATGCGTTGATGATCATCGTAGAATAAATTCCCAGGAAGGATGTGGTTGCTGCCCAGAACGGCATGCCCCATGTTCCTTCGATACCGGAGAATACATCGCCGATCTCTGTAGAGAACTGAGTATTTACCACATACAGCATGTAGATCAGGATTGCGATGATGAAGATACAGGAAATGTTCTCCATCCATTTAATTCCTTCAAATCCTTTGATTGCCAGTAACACCTGAAGGATTGTAAATAATCCGTAGATCACCGGCAGATTATCAAAGCCAAATAAAATGTCAAAGCAGCTGTTGATCGCTCCTGCTCCGACCCAGCTCTGGTAGCCGAACCATACGATCGCCGGAAGTCCTCGTAAAACTCCGGGGATCTTAACGCCGGCGAACCCAAAACTGCTTCTCAACTGTACTGTAAAAGGAATACCATAGGTATGTCCGCATTCACCGATCATTGCCAGTGCCACAGCAATAACCAGACAGCCGATCGTCATTGCAATAACCGCCTGAACAACTGTAAGTTCTCCGATCAGGCCCGCACCCATAGAGAACGTACCAATGGATACACACCCGCCCATGAAACTTGCCGCATAGGATACAGATCCCATGATACGCTTCGTGGTCGGCTGCAGATCCGGATCTACATTTTTTACAAGTTCCGGATTAATATTCGTGTTTTCAACTATAGCCATTTTCTCTCTCCTTCTCTTTTACCTGCTTATTTTTTGATTTTCTTAACCAGATTTCCAAAGCCCTTCTGGCCGACAATCTCACCGTCCTCTGCAACTACCTGTCCGCGAACGATGGTATATACCGGAATTCCTTTTCCCTTTAATCCGACAAAGGCAGAGATCTTGTTTACATAACGCAGGGAGTCTGCAGTGATCTCCCACTCCTTATCCGGATCAACAATCAGAAGGTCTGCGTCGAATCCTGGCTTAATATCACCTTTTTTGCCATAGATGCCAAACGCTTTCGCTGGCTGTACAGACATAGAATTTGCAAGAACAGTCGGGCATACGCCTCTCTTTACAACTCCTTCGCTGAAAGCAGTCTGAAAACCGCTCTGGATACCGGAACAGCCGCCCCATACATCAAACACGGTTTCAATCTTGTTTCCAAGGATCTCGTTGTACTTTTCATCATAGGAGCAAGGAGAGTGATCCGATGCGATTCCGCTGAATACGCCTGCCTTTACATACTCCCACATCTCTTCAACCGCTTCTTTCGGCTGCAGGATCGGCGCACATTTAAAGAGCGGTCCATTCTTGATCACATCTTCATCCGTAAATGTCAGATAATGGGTACAGGTTTCTGCCGTGATATCATACCCTTCATCCTGCGCTGCTTTGATCTTCTTCGCAACCGCCGGATGAGACACGTGACAGATATGTGCTTTGCATCCTGTGGCCTTTGCAATCTCGATGATTGCATCCGTAGCCACGATCTCTGCAACTACCGGACGGGATTCCAGGTATGCCTTCCAGTCATTGCGCCCGGCTTCCTTCATTCTCTTTTCCTGATTTTTGATGATAGAATAGTCTTCACAGTGGAAACCTGCTCTTCCATCAAACTCTTTAATGATATCCATGGCCTCCAGAGCCTGTCCATAGCTTAAGGACTCATAATCCGGGGATACCGGGCCGATAAATGACTTAAAAGACACACAGCCTTTTTCATCCAGATCCTTCAGGTCGCCAAAGTTATAGCTGGTAAGTCCGCCCCAGAAGCAATAATCTACATAGGCATTAGGAGAGACTTTATTCTCTTTAAAATCAAAGGTTTCTGCATTGGTCATGCAGGGCTCATTCTGAAGAGGCATATCAATAACAGTTGTATATCCCCCCCAGAGCAGCGGCCGCCGTACCATGCTCATAATCCTCACGCCATTCATAGCCCGGATCATTCAGATGTGCATGGGTATCGATAGCTCCCGGAAAGACATATTTTCCTTTTGCATCAATGACTTTCCCGGCCTCCGGCTCGATGCCTGCTTCCAATACCGCAGCGATTTTTCCGTCTTTCACTGCAACATTGCCTTCTGTAACAGCGTCAGCTGTTACAACTTTACCATTTTTTATTAACAAATCATACATGTCGGGAATACCTCCTATCCCTTAAAAATTATAATAGCGGGGACAGCCGTTCCTGCCCCCGTATGAAATTATTTTTCTAATGTAGTTCCTTTCCTGAACCGTTCACAGGACTTCATGTACTTCATGCAGAAGTAGAATACCAGACCTGTCGGAATGGTTGCCGTGAAGAAGGACACATCTACATTGATCAGGCCGATCACGGCGCCCACTGCTATAGCAATGATAGCCGCCCAGTTCACTCCGGCGTGATCTCCGTTCGGATCATACAGATCTTTTAATGCGGCATCGCTGTATTTTCTTCTATGTAAGATAAAGAAATCGGTGATCAGTACTGCAAAAATCGGTCCGAAAAATGCGGTATAGATCTTACTGAATAATGCCAGTCCCGCGGCAGAGCTGTCATTGGTCAGGATCCACGGGCAGGTACATACTGCCAGGATACCGATCAGGATAACCGCTGTTCTGTGTTTCATCTTGAACGCATCCATGAATGCATATGCCGGCGGGATAACATTACTTGCAAGGTTGGTAGTCAGCTGTGCAAAGATAATGAACGCCAGTGTAACGATCATAACCACCTTATTGTCAACCATCTGTGCAAATGCATTGATCGGGTTAGCAACGCCTGTCGCAGTAGAAGCCATCGCTCCGATAACACCAAGCAGGATCGTCGCCGGAACCATAGCCAGGAAGTAGGATGTTCCACGCTTCATAACAGACATTCCGTCCTTCATCTCACGGGAATAGTCCCCCGCATTCAGCATAACTGTAGTACTGTTTCCGAAGAACGCAATGATTGCGGCTACAAACGGCATGCCCCATGTTCCGGACTTGTTCATCAGTTTTTCGCTGACTACGTCGCCGTACTGGGTGATACAAAGGTATAACAGATAAATCATAGCGATGGAAATAACAACACCGCCGATGTTTCCGATCCACTTTGCCCCCTGGAATCCCTTGATGGAAAGCAGGATCTGCACGATCTGGAACACGATGAACCACAGCCAGATATTGTCAAATCCAAACAACGCCATGGAAATATTGTTGATCGCGGCTCCTCCAAGCCAAGTCTGGTATCCGTACCATACAATAGCCGGAAGTCCACGGATCAGACTTGGCACGATATTTCCCTTGGTGCCGAACGCACTTCTTAACTGTACCGCATACGGCGCACCGGTATTATAGCTGAACTGGTCGTTCAGTGCGATACCGATGACCAGGATCAAAGATCCGATAGCTACGGCAAGAAACAGCTGCAGAAGGTTCAGGCCTGCTTCCAGCTGTGCGGACCCCTGCGCCAGCGTACCAATAGAAATACATCCGCCCAGCCACAGCATCGTATTGGAGCCCCAGCTCATGATTCGTTTATCCTTGGGGATCGGTGCCAGCGAAGCGCCTTCCTGTTTTGATTTTTCGTTTGTGTTTACTTCACTCATCTCTTTACTCCTTCCTTTGATGTCCTGCTATTTTACCGGTGTAATGTATTCACCATATCCAATAGCATCTTCTTTATAAGTCTCGCCGTCAGCGACAACTTTTCCACGGATTACAGTGCAGACCGGAGCGCCTTTTCCTTCCAGACCGTCAAAGCAGGATACATGTCCCTTGGTCAGAAGCTTGCTCTGATCACATTTCCATGCTTTCTCCGGGTCCACAATAACAATGTCTCCGTCAAATCCCAGCTCAAATGCACCTTTTCTTCCATACAGTCCAAAGATCTTCGCCGGATTATAGTCCATGACTTTTGCGATCAGGCTCGGGCTTAAGCCTTTCTTATTGACAACCATATCAAACATCATCGGCAGGAAGAACTGGATAGAGTTCAGGCCGCCCCATGCATGCCAGATATCCTTTGTCGCATTGTCTTTCTCTTCGTCAGCTGCAGGTGAATGATCGCTTCCCACACAGGAAAGGGTTCCGTCCAGCACATAGTCCCACAGTTTTTCCATTGCCTCTTTATCTCTCATCGGCGGGGTGCATTTTGCCGGAGCTCCTTTTTCAAACACAAAGTCCTCCGTGAAGCCAAGATAGTGCGGGCAGGTCTCAGCTGTGATCGGCAGCCCCTCATGGATCGCGTCTTTTACAACCTGGGCAACCATCGGGTGGCTGACATGACAGATATGAACACGTCCGCCCGTTGCTCTTGCCATATCGATCACGTTCTTGGTAGCCACATACTCGGTCCATACATCGTGAGAATCCAGGAAGTCACGGATCTTTTCTTCATTCGTCCGGCCTTCCTTTGCCTTCATCTCTTTTTCTCTTTCCAGTACCTGTCCATATTCCTCACAGTGGAATCCGCACAGCGCATTATAAGGCTTAAGGATTTCCAGCGCCTTTCTGACATTTCCGAGATTTACGGTCGGGAACAGATCTCCGTTCGGGCAGGTAAACCCTTTGAACGCAGCGACACCACAGTTATGAAGATCTACAAGGTCTTTCATGTTATTTTTTACAGAATCCGGGCTGTCATCAAAATCTCCTACAAGTCCTCCCCACAGTGCATAGTCTACCAGGGAATGTTTGCTGATCTTGCCCAGCTTCAGGTCAAAAATCTCTTTATTCATCAGGGATGGATCATTATTAAGGGGCATATCGATCAGACAGGTACACCCTGCCACTACCGCTGCTCTGGAACCTGTCTCAAAATCTTCACGGTATTCAAATCCAGGCTCATTCAAATGCGCATGGCAGTCAATAATACCCGGGAATACATATCCTCCTTTGGCGTCGATAACTTCTTTTGCTTCTGCCTCAGTCCCTTTAGCAAGAAAAGCAGCATACTTGCCATCCTGAATGGCGATATCCGCTTCGTAGATCCGGTCAGGAGTTACGAGCTTTCCATTTCTTACCAACAAATCATACATAAAACTTTCCTCCTGTCTAGTTTTTAGATTTTAGTGCAATTTGCACTAAACTATAATAAAATTGGTCGACCAAACCATTATTTATAAACAACATTTTATTCTAATTTTATCCGAAATACAATGGAACAAATTCGGGAAAAATCCACCATTTTTTGTCTAATGTGTATAAATTTGAATTTTTCATTTCTCCGATTATTGTAAAAAATCGCTTTTTTTAAAATGCCTTTGTATTTCTGATTCTTTTTTGCTAAAATCAATAAAAGAATCACTGTAAAGGGGGTATTTTTCATGCAGGCACACATCACAGACTTTTCCTTACATATATCCCGACTTCTGGCGCCATCCTCTTCCGGAATTGTCCATTCTGTTTATCACCGGACCATTAACCTGATGTTTCACGGAAGGCTTGCCGCTCTGCAGTCACGGGGATCGGTTCTGTCGCCGGTCAGCCTGCTGGCTGATCAGGAAGATCTTTTGGCTGCCACCGGAGAGTTGATCACACCTGGTATTCCAGTACAGATTACAGAAGATCAGGGTATTCTTTTTGCCGGTATACCGCTGGAAATCTCTTTCAGAAATGCTGCCGGCCATGATCTGGCACTCTCTCCCTGCCTGGATCCATTGCGGCTTTCCGATTTGGCAGGGCAGCTTCTATATACAATTTCATCTGCAAATGATCACGGATTCCACCATCTTTTCCTTCCTGATGCCGACATCGGATCCTCTTTCGTGCTTAGCGCCGCACAGCAACGGATTCACAGCTGCACGCGGCTATATCAAGAGGAGCGCTACAAAGAGGCTGCCGCAATCCTTTCAGGACTGATCGGCCTTGGGATAGGACTGACTCCTTCCGGAGACGATTTTCTCTGCGGTGTTCTTGCAGGCCTTACTATTTCCATGTGTCAGGATCATCCGTTCGCACTGGCGCTGCAAGACGAAATTCACAGCCGCTTATCTGATACCAATGATATCAGCCGCGCCTTTCTCTCCTGTGCACTGGAAGGTCAGTTCAGCCAGCCTGTTGTACAGCTCTCCTCCATGCTCTCCCCGGAACAGATCAGCAGGGAGTTTGCCCGGATCGGCCATTCTTCAGGTATGGATACATTGTCCGGCATTTATTATATTCTATCTCTGTAATGCTTTCGGCAGAATGCAAAAATACTCCTTAAGTTCTGTACTTCACTGTACATCAGCTTAAGGAGCATTTCTTTTACATGTTCAATATCGGTTTCTTTTTACTGACGCCTATACCAGTTCGATCAGAACCTCCATAGCAGCGTCACCTTTACGCTGTCCAATCTTAACGATTCTGGTGTAACCACC
>OLQU01001263.1_pt1 | contig 17855 bp, 10 predicted proteins | sample 1672271 | NCBI WGS metagenome assembly OLQU01 (sample SAMEA3136666, study PRJEB25190) | human gut metagenome | biome: human gut; feature: human-associated habitat; material: faeces | place: Austria | collected 2013 | reverse complement strand
GCCAGGCCGCTGAGGCCATGGAGATGGGCGCGGACGCGGTGATGGCATACACGGCGATCGCATCCGCCGGCAACATTCCGCTGATGGCGCGCGCTTTCAAGAATGCGATTGAGGCCGGCCGTGAAGCGTACTTGTCTGGCTTGGGCAAGGTTACGGAAGATCATGCCGTGCCGTCCAGCCCGACGAACGAGGCCGACTACATCGGCTGATTCGCGCCGATTTCGTACGATTCGTGCACTAACGTTTCGCACGGTTTTATTGCGATTACACGACGAGGGTCGGTGGAAACGCACATTTTCGCAAGGTTTCCACCGGCCCTCTTTCGTCGAATGCGCGACACGTAGCGCAACACGCGCATGCCACGCATACCGCAGCGACAGGCAATACGTCTACTTCCCTAGAGCCGCTTTCAAATCGCGGTTCTGGAATCGCTCGTGCAGCAGGCAGTAGCCGCCGAACACGACGAGCCACAGCAGGCCGGCGATGGCGGAACCGCGCGTATCTGCGGACAGGAACAGCGTGACGTACACGAACACGTAGAACGCAATCGCAATCCAGTCGCACACCTGCCATGCCGGCATGACGAAGCCGTCCGGCAGGAAGTCGGCGCTTTGACGGTAGCGGCGGTGCGCAAGCATCGTCAGCACGTAGATGAAGACCACGACGGCGCTGGCTGCGGAGGCGAACAGCACGAACGCGCTGGAGATGCCCGGGATCGCGTTGATCAGCGGGGAGAACAGAATCATACAGCCGGACACGATAATCGCCTTCGCCGGCACCTTGTGATCCGACACCTCACCGAGGCGCTGCATAGCGGGCGATTCGGAGTCCTGCGCAAGCTGGTATAGGTGGCGGCCCGCCGAGTAGATCAGCGAATTGAGTGCCGACGCGGCTGCGGTGATCACCACGAAGAACACGAGCGCGGCAGCCCAGTCGAGGCCAGCGTATTTGAACACCATGATGAACGGGGAGCCGAACGAGCCGTCCGCGTTCTGATGGAAGTTGCGCCACGGCACGATGGCCATGATGGCCACGAGCGCGCCCACGTAGAAGATGAGGATGCGCATGATCAGCTCGTTGACGGCTTTCGGCAGCACTTTGCGCGGGTTCTGGGTTTCGGACACGGTGACACCCACGAATTCGATGAGCTGGTATGCGAAGAACACCATTTGGAAACTCAGCAGGAAGTTCATCCAGCCGTTCGGCGCGAGTTGGAATCCGTCGGTGATGTTTTTCAGGCTTACGGTGGCGCCGGAGACCGTGCCATCCACGCCTTCGATATGCGTGGCCGGGTAGTGGAAGCCGAGGAACAGCATCACCACGGCGGTGACAATCAGACCCACAATCAGCGTGATTTTGATCATGGAGAACCAGAATTCCGCCTCGCCGAACACTCTCACGGCTATGAGGTTCACACAGGTGAGCGCCACGAGGAAGCACAGTTCGATAAGCCATTTCCATGATTTGAGGTCTATGCCGAACGTGCCGAAGAACGTGACGAAATAGGTGCTGACGGCTGTGATTTCGGTCATGCCGGTCAGAATGAGCACGATCCAGTACGTCCAGCCGGCGAATTTGCCCCATGCACGTCCAAGATAACGGGTGATGAAGTTGATGAAGGTGTGCTGGCTCGGGTCGCTGTACATCATTTCGCCGATGGCTCGCATCAGCAGGAACATGATAAGGCCCACGCCGATGTATACGAAAATGATGCTCGGTCCGGTCAGCGCGATCGACTTGCCGGAGCCTAAGAACAGGCCGGTGCCGATGGTGCCGCCGATGGCGATGAACTGGACGTGGCGGTTTTTCAGGCCGCGTTCCATGTCGTTGTCTTTGTCGAGGCTTTCGATGGATTTGATATGCGCGGTTTCCGTCGCTTCGGACGTGCTTGTACCAGTTTTTCCGGTTTTCGTATTCCCAAAAGTCATAATGTTCACACCCTACCGCGCCAACCGCACAATCTCCGCCGTTGTTCGCACCGCGAAATGCGCTATATGTGGCAGATTCGCATCTTTTCCAAAAAACGCTTTGCGACGGGTGGAGTCAGCTTGCCAAGGTTTTCAGCTTGCCACGGAGCGATTCGTTTTCGCGTTCCAGCTCGTCGATGCGCCGAGCCTGTTGTTTGATGATGACAAGCGCCGTCTCGCTGTCAAGGCCGCTGCTCGCGCTGAGAGGTGCAGGCGGCACGGCGATGGCAGCCGCATCGGATGGGACGGGCACGTCAGCGGATATACACCCCCCCCCGACACGTTCGCCCTGTCCAGCGGATGCGGAGCATTTCCAATGTTCGCCTTATCGGAATTGGCGATTCCTGCGATGCCGTCGAGTTTCTCCTTGCGCGTCACCGCATGAACATACAGGTTGACGAGCTCCGTAATGATTTCGCCGTTACTCATGTCACTGCTACCACTCACGGATTTGAGGACGGCAGCCTTCCAACGCGCCACACTTCGTTCTATACGTTTATACCCAATCAGTTCCGGCGGCAATCCCGCCTCGCGGAAGATTTTGGTCGGCGATTCCCCCGCAAGATACCGTATGACACACACCTGTTTGAAGGCGTTGGAGTACGTGATGCGGTCTTTCGACACGTTAGCCACCGCCGGCAGATCCCGCAACATTTGGAGCTCGTCCATGCTGAATGATCCTCCACCGCGCATCGTTTTACCCCCTTTGCTATACCCCGTGATGAAGCAAGTGTATATCCGACTTCTCACAAGCAGCTTTTCAAATATTGCTGACCGTATATCACTTCAACCGGTCGGTCACACGTCAATGCGGGCGATTATGGAATATCCACAACCGCCCGCATTGACTTTTATTGCGAGTGAGTCAATTCACAACTCACTCACACCGAACGCATGCGCTCAGTACGTGCGGCGACGACTCTTGACCGCCACAGCCACGCCAGCGCCACCCACCAGCAGCGCCACGACCGTGAACAGCACGGTTCCCGCAGCACCAGTCAGCGGCAGCTGAGTGACATTCTTCACGTTCAGCACGGTAGCGGTGGCATTCGCAGTGGTGTTATTGTTCGGCTGGACCTGACGAAGGGCATCCTGTTCGAAAGTGACGAGACCTTCATCTGTGATCTCCACATTGAAAGTGACCCTGAAGTTCTGGGCGTAATCGGTCGGAGCCTGAGTCTCCACAACCGTGTAGGTTCCTGCCGCAAGACCCGCGACCTTCACCAAACCATCATTCTCAGTAATGAACGTCTTGGCATCATTCTGATCGGAAACAAACGACCACGCACCGTCCTCAGCCTGCTTAAGGAACTTGCCCTCCGCATTCTTGACAACGAACTTGGCGCCGGCTAGAGGCTTGGCCTCATTCCCTTCCTTGCCAATCTTCGTGAACTGGAAACCGTAGGTCTTAAGGACAGTCTTGCCTTCACCGCTGGTACCATCCTTGGTGGTGATTGTGGCCTTGTTGTCCACACTGCCGCTCAAGCCATCCAACGCATCCTTGGTGACGGTGCCCTGGTACGACACGACGATCGTCCTACCGGCCAGCGTTGTGGCATCGGCAAAATAGATGGTCGTGGTGGTGCCGGATTGAGCATTGCCTTCCTGCGTTATCGTGTACAGATCGGGATTCACAGTAGTCTGGTCTTTGAACTGGACCTTGAAGTCACTCGTTTCCGCAATCCGCAAACCTTTGGACGCGGTATCGGTAATGGTAAAGGGGTACGCATCCCAGCCAGCCGCAGCATGAGGAACGTCCGCGGCCACAGTGAAGTCCACGGTGTCGCCCACCTTTACGCTCTTACCGTTCACATCCACGTCATTCATCCGGGCGAATTTGAGCGGCTCGTCGGTCGGATTCGCGTTCTTCGCGTTGAACTGGCCTTCAGTCGTGATGTTGCCCTGACCGGTCGTCGCATCGGCCACAATCCTCAGATTGGACAGTCCATTGACGGTGGTGGCCACCACAGCCGGAGTTCCCGACGTCACAGTCGTTTCGCCAGCCTTGATGAACGTATCCTTCACCAGATACCAGCCTTCTCCGTTCACATTGACCGCCTGGCTCGTATTTGCCTGCTCCGTAGTTACGGTCAGGCCAGTACCATCAGGTCCTGCCGGCGGAGTAATTCCAGCCAAGATCTTGGCGAAGACACGGAGCTGATCCGCAGTGAACGTCGCCACATAGGCGGCTGGATTATCCTTGTACTCTGTCGGGATGCCGTTGTGGCTTCCATCAGCCGCGTCAGCAGCGGTGGTCACAGCTCCCTTCCATGCGTCAACCGTTTTCACTTCGACCGAGCCATCGCCAGGATTCTCGAACGTGGCAAACTTGTATGGCGTGTACGTATGGTCTTCCTGTGCGTGGTTAACTTGCAGCAATGGAGCATCATCAGCCTGTGCGGCGGCGACGCCGATGGCCATGCCGCTCAGCAACGTTGCCGCGGCGGCCAGCCCTGCGAAAAGCTTCCTCATCTTCATGAGAATCTCCTCTTCCTTGATTGTTGGTTACTGTTTTCTGCAATCGCGGGAGGCGGGAACCCAACGCGCCCCCGCGATCCGCAAATCCTGTGTTGTTCAGCTGAGCCGCTTCTTACGTCTCCACTGGTCGGCCGCAGCGACGGCGAGCAATGCCAGCACGCCAACTCCGCCGGCCGCAATCTGCCACCATCGTTCCGCACCCATGCGGCCCGTCAATGGCAGTGACGATGCCGAAATGTATTGGTTGGTGAACAGCATTGGCTGGGTCTCGTCCCAATTCGAACCAGCGGCACCATAATCGGTTTTCAGCTGGGTCACGGATTCGACAACGGCCCTCCATTCACCGGACGTTCCGTCTTTCATCACGGACACGACCACCCGGTATTCCGCCTGCGAGTAATACATTGCGGAAGCATTACCAGCGTTCTCCGTCACAAGATATGTGTACTCGGCTTCACCTGCGTCATACGTGATGTCGCCGAAGTAAGCAACGTGATCGTCAGACGAATCGCGTTTCACCGTCACCGTGCACGCCGACTGGTTCTTGCAGGAAGCTGGCATCGGCGCGTCTGGATTGGAATCGTCTGCCTTCAGCTTGAAAGTGAACTCGTCGGAATCCTTCCAATCGCGGCCCTTCAGCTCCTTCTGCACGCCAATCGCATGCGTCAGCATGGTCTGCTTCAACGTGTTGGTGATGATCACCGTGGCTTCCTGCGATGCCGTGGATTCCGGCACCGTCACCGCATTGCCGTCAGCGAGATTTCCATCGCCGACCTTGTGCTGGTAGGAAGCCTTCCACAAGTGGCTGTCCGGTTCGACTTCCGTCACCGTGTACGTCTTTTGGGCGCCTGCCGGAATAATCACGTCGGTGGACCATTTGCCGCTATCGTCACGCTTCAGCGTGACCGTCTTATAGGTATCGTTGCCCTGTTTGATATCCACCGTGATGCTTTCCGGCTTGTCACCGTCTCCACTCCACTGCTTTTCGATATGCAGCGTCGAGGAAACCACCTGGATCACCGGATGCGGATACGGATTGCCGCCGCATGCATGATCCACGCCATCGGCCGAGTACGCCAGGCACGCGGAATCGTTCGTATGGAAACCCGGCTGGTTCGAGGACGTGGCGTTTCCCGGCAGATCGGTGTTCGCGTTACCCTTTACGCCGTCATATCCATCCTTACCGGCGTTCAGGTTGGCGGCATACTCGTCATACGCTTTCTGCGTGGGTTTCACGTTGTATTCCAGCGTGTATGTCACGTTGTTGACCAGAGGCTTCAGGAATGCGACCGTGAATTTCTTCGTGCTCGCGTCATACGTCAAGGTGTAATCGACATTCTTAGTCAAGGAGACCACCTTGCCGGAAGCATCCTTGGCAACGACCTTGTAGTTGCTATCCGCAAGCTCGACATAGCCGGAGAGCGTGTCCTCCATGGTCACCTTGGTGTATGCGGACGTGGTAGTCTCACTTTTTTCAATCTCGTCGAAGATGGTATTCAGCTCCGAAGCGTTCGTCGCGCTTTTATAATAGCCGGCTTTGATATTCCCTTCACCGTGCTGGTTGTATTTCGTTGCCTTTGGGAAATTGCTGGACACCGCGTGCATGAACTGGTTCTCGTTACCTTGGATCGAGGAGGGATCAGCACCGGAAAAAACACCGATGGAATACACCGTGGCGCCACCATCTTTCAATTCCTTGGCAGCTTCGACGGCCTTATTTGCCACTTTACCCTCGAAGCCACTAGACGATGTAGGCGAACCATCCGTGAAAAAGATAACGACCTTCTTCGCATCGGTTCGAGCACTGCCCATCATCTTGGCCGCAAGATTGAATCCATTGTCGGCTCGGGTGGCGCCAGCGGCTTTGAGTTTGCTGACTTTGTTCTTCAGACCGTTCATATCCGCAGTCAGATCGCTAACGATTTGGGAGTAGTTGTAGGTGTACCCACCACTTCGGTACGTGTCATCCCCGATTTTGTCCTTTTCGTTGCCGGCGAACTTCACCAGTCCAACGCGAACCAGTTCGGAACCGGCCTCCGTATTAGTATTCGCAGCTTCATCAAGAAATGCTTTAACCGCTTCTTTCAGTGCGTCTAACCGCCTGGTCCGATCCGTCTTACTCATCGGATCGTCCATCGAACCGGACACATCCAGCACCAGCGTGAAGTCGATCGGCTGGGTGGTGGTGACCGTGGTGCTGTTGACGGCGCCCTTCACATCCACGTTCACGGTGTAATTGCCATCATCGTTCTTCTTGATGCGCTTATGCTTCTCCGGAGCGCCCAACTGAGAACCAGTCTCGTTCTGCGCAACCGACTGCGCCCGATTTGCTCGCGCAATCGGTTGAGCGGACAACGTAACTGGCTGCTCATCAGGTTGTTCAGATTGTTGTTCAGATTGTTGTTCAACCTCCTGCTCAACCCACTGCTCAGTCTCTTCTTTCGTTTCTTGTTCCGTTTCTTGTTCGACTTGCTGGTAAGCCTCTTGATCTGACGGCTGCTCTTGCTCTGACGGCTGCTCTTCTCCCACCATCAAATTTTGTTCCACCGGCTGTGAATCCTCTTGCCCAGATTCTTGCAATACCGGCTGCTCGATTTGTTGTTCCAAGGCTCCCGTGGCATCTTCCGCCGCCGCTGACGAAGCAGTGACGCACCCCACGCCGGCGAGCATTGCGACCGTCGCGACGGCCGCAATGACACGACGCGTGAACAGACCTGTGCCCCTCGCCCTGTTTCGCTCAAAGACGTGTCTCATACGCCTACCCCCTTGTACCGTTAAGCGATCGGGGAAATACCTTCCTCCTTCGACCGGTATATTTGATGCGTCTTCGCTTCACATACCGTCCGACAATCGCTTCGTTGCCTAAACCTTAAGGAGAAAAACAGAGGGATACATACCCTCCCAACGAGGTAATCAAGGGGATATACTTTCCTTGAAATCGCACATATCATCGCGATTCTAGAGTATTCTTGCCCCCGTAAATCGCGATGCAAAAACTATAAGCAAACGTTGTCATGCCTCTTTCAGAATTTTCCCCGACAAAAAAGCATCTGTCAAGTGCAACATTAACGCCATCAACCCCTAGTTGCGCTTTGGCCACCAAGCGGCATGCCTACGGACATGCCACGGACAGCGGAGCAGCCAAACCAACAACAAACCGACCAGCAACGTGGCAGCTGACACCACGCCCGCAATCACACGCACATCTTTTGCCGCATCATCCTCCGCGGGAATCTCTTCGGGAATGGCGGAACGTAATGCCGAAACCAACAGACGATGCGTATTCACACCGTACGGAGTGCATGTCATCAACGTGACCCGATCCTCGCCAGAGGTAATCTTCAATTGCGATGTGTCGTTAGGTTCGATTTCGGTAATACGATCCACCATATAGCCAAGCGTATGGCCCATCACATCGATATAGAAGTAATCACCAACCCGCATCTCATCCAAACGCGTAAACATTGAGGCTTCAACCAAACCCCGATGTCCGGTAATCACCGCATGCGTATCCTTGCCACCCACCGGCAGACTACTGCCATACAAATGCCCCGCACCGGACGCAAGCGTCTGCTCCGACGTGCCATGGTAGATCGGCAAATCCACAGAAATCTTTGGAATGCGGATGGAACCCATCACGCCATCGCCAGTATCCAGCAAACGCTGGTATTCCGCGTCTTTGGAGCTAGCGGAATCCTTGTTACCATCGCCAGTGGCGCCTGCGCCCGTCGAGCTGGAACCGGAACCGTCGCTGGAGCCAGACTGATTGTTGTTGTACAACTCGGCGAGCGGATCCTCAGCCTCGCCAATCACCGGCTGCCCCGACTTGGCGAGACGCTTGTTGTACGCCCTAGCCGCGGCGAATGCCTCGTCGGCCTGCGGATACGGCCAGCCCGCGACGCTCTGCTCGGAACGGGCGGACGTGCTCGCCAGCTTTTGCGCGGACTGGTATTGCAGCACTTTCGGGAAAAGACCAATGCCGATTGCGGAGAAAATCAGCACCGCCGCAAGCACACGCAGGGCAATGGATCTACCCACGTCGGCGCGACGCTCGCGAATCTCTTCGGACACATCGGTCGCCTCGGCGAACGTCGGCGGAACGTAGGTGCGCGTGTTGCGCGTGGTGTCGTGCGAACCGCGCGAGCCGTCGTTGCCATCGTGCGAATCGCCATAAAAATCGTCGGCGCGTAAGTCCTTAATTTGCTGCGGACCGTCGCTTCTCGACCCGCCGCGCGCGCTCCCATGCGGAAAAACTGCCATCAGTCTTACCCCCCCTTGAACTGCCAGCCATAGGGAACATTATATTGTACTCCGCCCGCGTGCCTTCTTCCCCGACGATTCCGATAGCATCGGTCGGACCTAGGCGGTCTTTCCGGCCACAGCTCTGAGCGAACCACGTTTTATGCAAATCGTGGGTTAGGTTTTATGTAAATCATGGGTTAGACCCATCAAAACCCTTTGCAGGAGGCCGAAATTGGCATTTTTGCCAAGAGCATCTCTAACCGAGTCTATCCATGGTCAAACTGATGGGTCTATCTGGCTTATAGATGGCGGATTTGGGGCTTTGCGGAAAGGTATCTCGCTTATAGATGGCGGGTGCTAGACGAGAATAGGCGGTTCGGGGGTATGATTTATACCCCCGAACTGGCAAATGGGGCGAACCACCCGCCATCTATAAGCTAGATAGCATAAGTCAGGCCTCAGCGGAGGCAGGATTGGGCCCGACTTCCTTGTCCAGCTTGTTGCGCAACCTCACCACATCGCGCTCGAGCTCGTCGATACGACGAGCCTGCTGCCTGATAATAATGCCGGCCGTATCACCGTCGAACAGTCCGAGAGACAACGGATGAACGTCATTCGACGCAGCCGTTGCGGCAGGCTTCGGCTCAGTGGCCGTATTGGCGATGTCTTCAAGACTCCGCCTCGTCGCCAACGCACGCTTATACCGCGCCGCAAGCTGCGCTATGATCTCACCATCGGTCATGGTGTTGCTGCCGTTCACGGATTTGATGGCAGCTTCCTTCCAGCGCGCCACGCTACGTTCGATACGCTTGTATCCGACAAGTTCCGGCGGTAAACCCGCTTCACGAAAGATTTTGGTTGGCGATTCCCCCGCAAGATATCGGATGGTGCACACCTGTCTGAATGTGTCGGAATAGGTGATACGATTACGAGTCACATTGGAAACAGCCGGCAATCCACGCAACAGCTGAATCTCCTCGTCACTGAATGCTCCCCCACTGCGCATCGCAATACCTCCCATTGATGCTTCGTTGCTTTCTTTTGCGGATGTGCCTGCGATTCTATGGCCCTCCTTCCGTGCAATACCCCCACTTCACTCCCCTGACTAACAGCCCCCATAACGGTTCACGTTTCCAGATTCCGTTTGTTGCAACACATCCCACTGAAACGCCTTATACCCTCGAAAAACGCAATGTCCACCCACATCGGGTGGCACGTCCAAAGCAACGGTAATATGGCGCAATCCAAGCAATCCCATATGAAATACAGAGCAATACAAAAGGCCGACCCATAATGGGTCGACCTTAAATCACTCCGAATTGGTGTTCTTAACGAACACCGTCAGAGATGGGCGATCAGGCCTCGGCGTTCTGACGAGACTTGATGGCGATGGTCACGCCAGCGCCAGCCACGAGCAGAGCCACAACGGTGAACAGCATGGTTCCCGCAGCGCCGGTGAGCGGCAGCTGGGTGATGGACTTGATGTTCTTCACGGTCTTGGCGGTGGTGTTGACCAGGCCCCACGGATCGGAAGTGGTGGTCTTAGCCAGAACAGCTGAACCGTTCTCCTCGTTGAAAGACACAGTGAAGCTCGGCATGATGTTGAGGTAGGCATCGCTGGCGCGCACAGTTTCCGTGACGGTGTAGGTCTTGGTCTTATCAAGACCGGTGAAGGACAACTGGCCGTTAGTACCAGTCGTGACATCAGTAGTTGCGCCCTGAGTGTTAGCAGAAGCAGCCTTCTTGTAGGAACCGTCCCCCTGCTTCACAAAGTACAGCGTGGTGTCACCGTCCTTCACCTGGAAGGTAACGTCCTTAATGCCTTTGCCATCAGGATCCACCTTGGTGAAATTGAAACCAGTGAACTTGGTAGGGGCTTCAACGTTAGTGCCGTAGTTGTCAAGCTTGTTGACAACGCCATCCTCGGCATCGGCATCATCATTAATCACCGCATGGAAGGTGACCTTGATGGTCTTGCCTGCATACTTGGACGGATTATTCACCGTGACATCGAAAGATGCGTCGTCGCCACCGATCACATCAGCAGTCGGAACAGTGAAGTCAGATGCAGCAGTTTCAGCAGAAATCTGCGCACCATCCACATAGAAATTGAAAGTACCAGCCTTGATGGTCAGACCCTTGCCCGGCTTATCGGTGAACTTGAACTCGGTTGGAGCCGGGTTCGCGATATTACCGGTAAGGGTGTAGGTCAGGGTGTCGCCGATGGCAGCAGAAGTCTTATTGACCTCCTTGGTCTTTCCGGGGTTGTTGGTGTTCTTCATGTTCACGGTGGCAGCGGCAGTCGGATTGGTTAGAACCTTCTTCTCAGCGTTAACGGTGCCGGAAGCGACAATCATCGGGATTGCCTTGGTCACAGAACCAGTGGCAACCGCAGAGTCAATGAACACATAGATACCTGCAGGCAGAGTCGCGGCAGCAGTGTATTTAGCCGCACTACCATTCGTAGCAGGAACTGGCTTGCCCAGAGTGAACGACGTCACAGCAGTTAGTTTGCCTTCACTCTCCAGAGCATTAGCAAACTTACGGGTCTTCTCAGGAGAAGCCCACGGACGAGCAGCAGAAACATCCAGAGTGCCGGCATTCAGGGCTGCGGCCAGATGGTCCACCTCAGAATCCGTAGTATCTACACCGGCAGCCTTCAACGCGGAGTCAACGGCAGTCTTATTGTTAGAATTCGTCACCACACCGTAAGCAACGTTCTCGCCGGAACCATACTGAACATAATCGCCAATCTTGTATGCTTTCAGGTTGGCGTTGGTCAGCTGTTCAGCGGTTTCAGCGGTGAACGTGAACGTTGCTACGCCCGTTACCGGAGTACCAGCAGCGTCATCGGCCTGTGCGCTGGTTGCGCCCAGGGCCATGCCACCCAGCAGCGTCGCCGCGGCGGCGATGCCGGCGAAAAGTTTCCTCATCTTCATGAGAATCCTCTCTTCCTTATTGTTTGATTACTTGTTTTTGCAATCGCGGGAGGCGGGAACCCAACTTGCTCCCGCGATCCGCAAATTTTGATTTGCCGGCCGGAATGCCCTCAAGTTGGTAGGCATTCCGGCCTCACACAGCAACTCAGACGAGTCGCTTCTTGTTATTCCAAATTTCGGCAGCGCCGATAAGCAGCACCGCGAGTCCGCCGATCACGCCACCGACCAGTAGCCACTGGCGTCCCGTCGCACCACCCGTCAACGGCAGCGCCGACACCGCGACATATCGGTTGGTGAAGGTGACAGGTTCAGTAGCAGCACTTTGCGATTCGGGAACTGCTGCACCGTTGTCATCCAGCACCTTGGTCACGGACTTCACGGAAGCCTTCCACTCTCCGTTGGAGTCCTTCGCGACAGTCACGACAACCTCATACTTCGCCTGCGAATAATGCAATGAAGCGATAGAGCCCTTGACCTCCGTCACGTAATACGTGTAAGAGGCATCGCCAGCGTTGTAAGTGATGTTGCCGAAGGACGCGGTATGGCTGCCCGAATCGGAGTTCACCTTCACCGTGCAAGGTTGATCGGCTTCGCACTTATCCGGCAACGGCGCATTGCCCTTCGCCGCCAGAGTGAAATCGAACGTGTCGGAGGTCTTCCACTCGCGTCCGGCCAGGTCCTTCTTCACCGAAATCGCGTTCTCCAGGGCAACCGTCTTCAACGTGTTAGTGATGGTCGCGTTCAACGTGCCCGCATCGGCATTGGAAGACCACACCATCTGCTTGGTCAAGTCGACATTGTTTCCCGTATAGGAGACGCCATATCGGTCATTACCAGAGATTTCCGCCACGGAATACGTGTATCCAGGAACCAGGTTGTCGACAGTCGTCTGCCAACCATTGCCCTTATTCAGCGTGATTACGCCACCACCGACGTTCTCCAGCTGAGCATTGGAATCGCCGCTCTTCTTACGCTGCAACTGCACCGTAACGGAACCGTCATCATGCTTGCTCGCACCATCCGACCATTGCTTGACGATCTTGATCTTGCCGAGCTTCACCTGCACCACAGGATGCGGATACTCGACTTCAGTCGGTGCGCATGACGTAGTTCTATTAACCTCGGTAAGCACGCAATAGTTCAATCGCGCGTCCACATTGGAATAGAATCCCTGCTGGCCCGCAGATGCGGTGCCAGTATTCGGCTCTCCCGCATTCGGGTATTGCTGGTTGCCGGCATAAGTGGCATAGGCGGCATCGCTTGGCTTGACCTTGAAGGATACGTCGATGCTGTCGGCTTTCTCAGCAACGATACCGTCTGTGCCGTTAAACGTCACCGTCACCGTGCGATTGCCAGATTGATCGACACCGTACGTAGCCGTATATTCGTTCGTCAGCACCTTATTGCCGTTTTTCACCGTCACATACTGTGTGATATCGGCACCGTCGGCCACGCCAGCGAAATCGACCGGGTCGACCCACTGGGACAAGGTGTCAGTGATGGAGGAGACCTTGATCTTCGCGGATGAGGTGATGCTGGAATAGATCTGGCCGAATGCTTGCGTCAGATTCTCAGCATTCGTGCCATCGAATTCCTTACCGTTCACTGCCTTGGCTTCACGGGCGAAATCGGACATTCTATTGGCGTCAGTCGAAGCCTTCACCACATAAAGCGAAACATTACTCTCCCGCCTGTTGGCCTCGGCCAGAGCGGCAGCATAGTTGTAACCGTAGTAATTATCACTACCCTCGGTACCTGCACCATGCACACCCTGAGGTGTAGTACGCCAATCATCATCAGGATTGCACCCTTTTTTGCTGCACCCAATCGGATAATTGGATATACGGAACGTCGGATTGCCGTCGGACAAGAAAATGATGTGCTTCTTCACACCCGTGCGTCCTTGCAGATCATTCGCCTGCTTAAGCGCAGCCTCCCAGTTGGTTCCACCATCAGGTCTGCTGGACACAGCTGTTTTAATCTTGCTGACAGATGTGGTGAAGTCTTGCTTAGTCGAGGCCGTGTCGCTGAATGTCACAACCGCCATTTGGACTTGTTGAGATTCCGGTAAGTTGGAATTCGCCTCGGTCAGTAATTTCTCAGCAAGCTTATTTGCCGCGTTCTTCGCGTTAGTATCACGATTGTCGTTTTTATCCTGCATACTGCCGGACTTATCCATAACCAGCACAATGTCGGCCGGAGTGGCGATAGTGGTTTCGGAAGAAGCGCTATCACCCGAAGCATTCAAATGCAACTCGTACTGGTCGCCATCACCACCATCGACCTTTTCGATGGTCTTATTGTTTTGTGGCTTCACATTGGAATTGATAACAGTCACATGGCTGGTATCGCTCACCTTGAAAGAATGGGTTTCCGCATAGGAACCACCATTTCCATCGTTGTGCTGCGACAACGCCTCACCATTCGCGGAAACAGTGTATTTGCCGGAATTCAGCTCACGCACCGAATAGGTTGTGTCATCAGAGAAATCATTGGATTGCACACGAGCAAATTGGCCTTTGGCCAAAGTGATCACACCGTTCGAACCGGTGTTCAAACCAGAGCTGACAACCTGATTGGTGGACGCATTGTAAACGCTGTATTTGCCTTCATATGGCGTTTGCGAGCCATTGGCGAACAGCTGGAATTGGAACTGTTGACCGGCTGGAATAGTGCCCAATGTCTGCTTTTCAATGTCGATGGCCTTGGACGGCTTCACCGGCAGATTGAAACTGATCTTGCAGTTGGATCCGCCGTCGCCGCGTTCCAGATAGAAGAAGCTCAGATGATGTGTCGTATACGCCTTGGAATCCCACTTCTTTCCCGCTTTTCTAAATGCCTCGGTGATTGTTGCGGCAGGAGTGTCTCCATGACTCTGAACCTTGTCGTACTTGATCTTGTCGGCGGCGAAATCGATGCTGCCACCCAACGCCTGATGGATACCACCCAAATCAAGCACCAGCACATCATCGATGAACACCCACACATCGTCGTCACCGGTAAAGTCGAACACCATGTTCTGATTGTTGACTTTGCCATCTTTAGGCATATAGAAATCGGCCCTAAGGTTCATGCCGAACGAATACCTATTGTCGTCGCTGTCATTGCCAAACGGCGTGAATAACGGGTCACGATTCCCGCTCTGGGTCTGATTGGTCAATTCGAATCGATTGCTATTGTGGTTATATTTCGCATATTTCGACGCCGCATCGAAACTGTAATTCCCTTGACCATCCGAAGTCAGCAAACCACCGTCCGGCGTGTAATTAGTCACAGCCTTATCAGACGCACCGCCGAAGAGATAATTCAGCGATTCGTTGCCATCCGCCATGGTCGGATAATCGTTAGTCAGCAGAGGCTTCACAATGCCCGCGTACGCACCTCTGCCATCTTGAACATAGCGGTTATAGCCGGCTTCGTTTCCTCCGCTCATAAAATGCAACGCATGATTATTGTTGATGGAGTTGCGATCGTAATCATGCAGACCAATGTTGATACCATTCTGCTGCTCAACAGTGGCATTGACGTCATCGGCTAGCGCGGCAGAAGTGGTGGCGTAGCCCATGCCACCAAGCATGGCGACCGCGGCTACCGCAGCTACGATTCGCTTGGCAAAGTTCCCTTTTGGCTTTGCCTCAGATTCATGTACACGCCTCATGCGCATTGTCCCCTTAATACCGCGCTTCAACGCGGTTTCCGTCTCTAACACCGTCCGCGTATCACGCACCGGCACATGCCATGTCCAGTACGGATACACTTCCAGCGCTCCAACCTCGAACATAGGAGAAAAGACGTCGGGAGATGCACACCCTAAGTGCGGGAAAGTCGAGGTATTATACCATCGTCAACCGTTGCAATCGCAACGTTTCACAATATGGGTGATACCCGAATAAAAAAGCCGGCAGGGGGCATCGGCAAACAGCGGTCGTTAGCCGCGCTTCGGCCACCAAGCCGCATGCCTACGGATATGCCACGGTCGCCCGCGCAACCATGCCAGCAGCAGACCGAGCAGCAACGTGACCACCGCGGCCGTGGTCGCAATCGTTCGCGCATCCTTCGCCGCATCATGCTCCGCCGGTACCACGTCGGGAATCGGCGAGCGCACCGCAGAAACCAACAGTCGATGCGTATTAACGCCGTACGGGGTGCACGTCATCAACGTCACCCGGTCTTCGCCGGGAACGATCTTCAGCTTCGACGTATCGTTCGGCTCGATCACGGAAATACGGTCCACCCGGTAGCCGAGCGTGCGGCCCATCACTTCGATGTAGAAGTAGTCGCCGACGCGCATCTCATCCAATCGGGTGAACATCATCGCGTCCACAAGTCCGCGATGCCCGGTGATCACGGCATGAGTGTCCTTGCCGCCCACCGGCAGACTACTGCCATACAAATGCCCCGCACCGGACGCAAGTGCCGACTGCGACGTGCCATGGTAAATCGGCAGTTTCACAGAAATTTTCGGAATGCGGATAGTGCCCATCACACCGCTGCCGGAATCCAGCAGGCTTTGATATTCCGTATCTTTGGCGCTGGCGCTGTCTGATTCGTTGGAACCGGATTCACTGGACCGCGAGCTGCCCTGCGCCTGGGAGAACGGATCCTTCGCCTCGCCGAGGATCGGCTGGCCCGATGCGGCGAGCCGTTTGTTGTATTCCTTGGCCGCTGCGATTGCGTCGTCGGCCTGCGGATACGGCCAGCCCGCAACCGCACGTGCGGACTGGTCCGACGTATTCGACAGTTCGTGCGCCGACCGGTATTGCAGCATCGCCGGAAAACCGCCGATGCAAATGGAAATGACGATCAACAGCGCAGCGGAGACACGCATGGCGACGGTTTCCCTGCGGCGGCCACGCCGTCTGCGCATATCGTCGGAAACGTCGATTATCTCGTTGAAAGACGGTTCTGCGCCTTCCGTACGTTCCATGTTTTTCATACGTTTCGCACGCATCACTGGATGAACTTCCGCAGCACGCGTTCCAGCTCGTCGATACGCAACGCCTGCTTGGCTATCAGCATGTCGCATTTGTTGATGGTCAGCTGTGCCTGTGCAAGTTTCGACAGCATATCCTGCGATGCGCGCGATTCCTGCAACTTGTCCGAGCCTTGCGATTGCACGCCGTTGCTTCCCGACGCGCCAACGTTTCTCGTCGCGACGTCGCTTCCCGACGTCCCTGCCGCGCCAGCGCCATAAAGATCCACCACGGACTGATCCACATCGTCTCCGCGCAGTTCGATGGCTTCCAGCTCGTCATCACAATCCTGCATGTAATGGTTCGTATGTTCGTTCCTGCGCTTGTTCCGCTCCTCCTGCTGCTTCCAGCGCGCGATGCACCGTTCCACGCGCTTGTAGCCGATCAGCTTGGGGTCGAGACCCGCCTCCCGAAAGATGGCCGACGGCGATTCGCCCGCGTTGTACCGGCACATGACCTCGACCTTAAAGCGATCGGTATACCGGATATGGGATGGGCTCACGCTTTTGACCGCTGGCAGGCTGGCCAGATACGCACGCTCCTTTGCTGTGAATTTGCCATCAATCATTTTTTACACCCCCTAAATCGCCTAAACAGCTCGATTCAGCATCATATCGGGCTCTTTCCATTAACACCCTCGTTAAAACCCTCGAACGAAAGACCCATCCCCTTCAACGAAAAGAGGGGGCCAACCTTCAAACAAAACAGTCCCGCCATTTTCCACGGATAATAAAAGCTCATAGACCCCCCCCCCATAAAATTAACAAAAACTTAACCTCACCCCCAGCGCGTCATGGGGGTCACCGCGTATCCGAGCACCGTCACGCAGACTCACTAGGCTGGAAACATGACGCAAGAGCTCGTTTCATTAACCATCATCATGGCGGTGGCGGCCGTCAGCCCAATCGTGGCGCAGCTGATCCCGGGCAAGTTCATTCCGCAAACCGTGCTGCTGCTCGCCGCCGGAACCGCGCTCGGCCCGTACGGACTAGGCGTGATCGAAGTAAACGACGCCGTGAAACTCTTGAACGAGCTCGGCATGGCGTTCCTGTTCCTGCTCGCCGGCTACGAAATCGACCCCAAACGACTCGCCGGACATCAAGGCAAAGTCGGACTGCTTACATGGGGAATCACGCTAGGCCTCGCCTGGCTGGTTGTGACATTCCTTCCGTTCTTCACCAAGCAAGGCATCAACGGCGTGGCCACGGTAATCGCACTCACCACCACCGCGCTCGGCACGCTCATGCCGATTCTCA
>OLQU01001246.1_pt1 | contig 18130 bp, 17 predicted proteins | sample 1672271 | NCBI WGS metagenome assembly OLQU01 (sample SAMEA3136666, study PRJEB25190) | human gut metagenome | biome: human gut; feature: human-associated habitat; material: faeces | place: Austria | collected 2013 | reverse complement strand
GTCGGTCTCGCCCGTGAGCACGATGCGGCAGATATTGCGCGCAGCCCTCTCCGGCAGCGCCGCGAGCGCCGCCTGCACGGGGTCCGCATCCGTGACGTCCACGCGCAAAATCTCATACCGCCGCCCGGGCACAGGCACAAACCGCGCCTGCACATCGCCTGCGGCGACGTCCACGAGCAGCACACCTTTCTCCCCCGTCTCGTCAAAGCCGCGGCCCTCCATGCAGCCCGGCCAGGCATACACCGTGCCCCCGGCGCGCTGCACGCCGCCAAAGCGGTGCACGTGGCCGAAGGCGGCGTAGTCCAGCCCGCTGGCCGCGAGCTCCGCAGCCGACACGGGGTTATAGGCAGACGCGGGGTTGCCCACCTCGCCGTGCACGCAGAGCACGTCGAGCAGCCCCGCCTGCTTCGGCACGGAAAAGCCCCGCAGCAGCCCGGGGCAGCGGCTGTCGGTGAACGCCGCACCCCAAACGCGCGCGCCCAGCTCCGGCAGCGTCACCGCCTCGATGCGCGGCGAGCGGAAGATATGTACGTTTTCCGGAAACGTCAGGCGCGCATACGGCGCGCCCGCGCTGTAATAGTCGTGGTTGCCGGGCGCGAGAAACACCTCCGCCCCACAGCCGGCAAACGTCTCGGCGAGCGCTTTGGCCGTCTCGGGATAGGGGCTCGCGCTGTCGAGCAGGTCGCCCGCGAGCAGGATGATCTGCGCCCCGTGCGCCTGCGCCAGCTCCGGCAGAGCGCGCAGCAGGCCGCGCTGCTCCCGGCGGCGCTGCGCCGCCTGCGCGAGCGTGAGCGCCTCAAACGGCGAGTCGAGGTGCAGATCCGCCGCGTGCAGGATGCGCACGCTCATCTCAGGCGCACCAGGCGCACGTCGCGGCAGCGGCCGGTGTCGCTCTCGACCTCGAAGATCGCGCCCTCGAGCTTGGCCGCGCCCATGGCGGCCTCATAGCGCCGCGGCGGGTCTCCGAGGAACTTGCCGATCGACTGCTCCGGCGCGATGCCGAGCACGGCGTTGGCCGGGCCCGTCATGCCGAGGTCGGTCAGGTAGCCCGTGCCCTCGGGCAGCACCTCGGCGTCGGACGTCTGCACGTGCGTGTGCGTGCCCCAGACGGCCGTCACGCGCCCGTCGAGGTAAAAGCCCATGGCGCGCTTTTCGCTCGTGGCCTCGGCGTGCATGTCCACGAGGACGATCTTCGCCTGCGTCTGGTCGAGGATGTCGTCCACGACGAGGAAGGGGTTGTCCGTGTTTGCGTCGAGCGTGAAGCGCCCCATGAGGTTGATGACGCAGATCGGCCCGCCGCGCACGGAGTATTCGCCCCAGCCGCGGCCCGGGCACTGCGGCGCAAAGTTCGCCGGACGCAGGATGCGCTTTTTCTGCTCGAGATACGGCTGCAGCTCGTAGCGCGTCCACGTGTGGTTGCCGAGTGTGATGACGTCGGCCCCGGCGGCGAAGATGGCGTCGGCCTGCTTCGGCGTCACGCCGACGACGTTGGCGTTTTCGCCGTTGACGACGGTGAAATCAATGTGTTCCTGCTCCTGAAACGCGCGCAGGCGCTCGGTCAGAAACGTCAGGCCGGGCGCACCCACAACGTCGCCCACGGCCAGAATACGCAAGATCATGCGGATCCCTCCCATGCGATCGGAAGAAAATTTGATAATAGAAATAGTATACCACCGACGGCAGCGGGGAATCAATCCAGAAACTGGCGCGGCGCAGATTTCATAGCTTTTTGTCCGCGCGCGCATACTAGCCGTGCAGCGGTGCAGCTGCGAAGGGAGGCAGAAACGTGAAAGGAGACAGCAAAATGAACGCAATGCAGTTTGCCAAGGGCATGAGCATCGGCATGGGTGTCGGCATGGCGGTCGGCACGGCGGCGGGTTGGATGATGCACCCGCAGAAAAAGCGCACGAACAACATCGTGGCGGACGCGGTGCGCACGGTCAGTGACGTGACGGACACCATCCGCGACACGATGGGCTGGTAAAAACGCAAAAAAGGAAAACTTTTTTGAAAAAGGGCTTGCAATTCCGGCCGGGCTATGCTACTATACTTAGGCGCGTTAGGAGCGCACTAAGCGCCGTTAGCTCAGCTGGATAGAGCGTCTGGCTACGGACCAGAAGGCCGGGGGTTCGAATCCCTCACGGCGTGCCATGAAAAAGTCTTGTAATCCTTGGGATTGCAAGACTTTTTTGTTTTTTCTTTTGTGCCGCTGACAGATTGGCTGCCGCAAAAAAGCGCACAAAAAGCGCACAAATCCGAAAAAAACACACCCAAAAGCAAGATACATCCGCAGGAAAGGATGTTATCTATGGCCACCATTCAGGAAAACAGGAAAAACGGCAAGCTGGTTTCGTACAAGTTTACAGCCTGCGTCGGCAGAGATGCCGCCGGTAAGCAGATTCGCTATTACCGCACATGGACGCCGCCCCGTGAATACGCTCCGGCAAGAGCCCGGAAATACGCACAGCTGGAAGCAGCCCAATGGGAGCAAGCCATCCGTAAGCACGGCACAAACAGCGCACAAGTGCTTGGAAGCGCAGCCGCTCGCCGCGCAGAAAAGACCGACTTCTGCGCATTTATCACTGACACATGGCTCCCCATTCAGGTATGCAACGGCAGCAAGAAGCCAAAAACCGAGGACTTTTACAAAAGCATGACCAAACTGATCTGCAAGTACTTTGACGGCTGGTTCCTGCAAGACATAAGACCTATCGACATCCAGAAGTACCTCATCTATCTGCGCACAGAATACACAGGCAAGTCCGGAAAGCCGCTCACGGCTAAAACACTTTCACATCAATACAGCACATTGCATCTGATTTTCAGTTACGCCGAACAGCAGGAGCTCATTTCGAAAAATCCGATGCACAAAGTGGACACGCCGAGAAAAGAAAAGCGGCCGGTGGACGCACTCACGCAAGCGCAGGCTCAGCGTTTCTTTCAATGTCTGCATGACTGTCCGCTGGATTTTCAGTGTATGCTGCACCTGCTGATCACAACTGGCATCCGCCGCGGCGAATGTTTGGGACTGAAGTGGAAGGATATTGACGCCCGCGCCGCCACGCTCAACATTGCACGCAATGTGACCTATACAGTCAAAAGCGGAACCATCGTCAGTTCCCCAAAAACAGCCGCCGGTATTCGCACGGTTCCCCTGCTGGGGGCCACATTGTCTCTGCTGCAGTCCTATCGGAACCAACAGTGCAGCGCACATCCGGGAATCGACCTTGATGAAGTGTTCCTGTTCCCGAGCAGCACTGACCTTTTTCACCCCCGCGACCCGAATGCCGTTACGCGCAAAGTCAAGCGCTTTATGTGCAGAAGCGGCCTGCCAAACATGTCCCCACACGATCTTCGGCACAGCTGCGCAACGCTGCTGCTCAATAACGGCGCGGATGTGAAAAGCGTTCAGGCCATCCTCGGACACGCCAACGCCAGCACGACCTTAAACTTCTATGTCAAGGCCGACCTGCAGCAAATGAAAACCGCAGCGGATAAGCTCGGCACAGCGTTCGGACTATAACAGAACCCCTGCTATCGAGAGAATTCGACAGCAGGGGTTTTTATTCTCATGTCGATTGGGTAAAGGATACCAACTGCGTATTTATTTTTTCTTCGCTTTGCGATTCTTCCGCAAATTCCCGCACAACAGAGCGCCTTCTATTACGTCGCAATAGGCATCAAAAAAGGTGTCGACATGTTTAACAAACTCTATAACTGCTTCATTTGTTTCCACCGCTTTATCTGGGAAAAATAATATAACCTCCATAGTTAGTGAGAATAACGACTCATAAATGGCAGTGATTTTGCTTTCGCATTCGTTTTTTGCTTCATCTGTTCCTGATATGAGCAAGGACGTCATATTTGCTTGCAACTCATTTTTTCTCAGCGCAGCAAGTGCTCTCCCGACGCTCTCCCTTGCTTCTGATAAAACCGGCCGATAGCCAAAACTTGTTTCAAAGTGTACGCAATACAGTTCTCGCGTCTCTTGAGCACTTTGCTTTCCCCCGGTAAATTTATATGCCTTAATACAATCCGCAAACGCCCGTACGGCAAGCAATTGAGAATACGCTGCGTACAGCTTCTCGAATATTGCAATCTGATTCTCTTTTCGCGCCAACTTAACCGGAATATAAACAGCGATCAAAACTGAAATCACCGACAGGATAATCGGTGCCCAATTCAAAAATGTCGTTGCATTAGATGCATTAACAGCTTCTATTAGCTGCTGCATGTAACCTCCCATTATCTATCCCTCCCGTTTTTCTCTTGCGCAGCGAGCTATAGCACCTGGTCATCGTCAGACGGCACATATTCCATCACATCCGCAACTTGACAGTGCAATATCCGGCACAGGTCATTGATGGTCGTCGTGTTCAGGGGCTTATTTTTGCGCAGCTTATCAATCGTCGAGCTGGAAATGTGATGGTTTTTGATCAACATATATGTTGACTCATTTGATTGCCTCAGCGTATTCCAAAAAGCAGCATAACTTATCATGCGAATTCCTCCAAAAGCTCTGCTGTTATCTTATAAAGTAGCCGCGATGTTGACTATAGTCGTTAAAGAGGCTATAATGTTGGCGAATGGTAAATGAAAGGAGCCGAGCAATGGAATCCACAAAGACATTCGTTGAGAATCCGAGCGGGAAACTCGCCGTAACCGTGCATGCACCACGCAGCCTGCGGGAAGAAGAGGCCGCATACTTCCACGGCATCAACCTCGAACAGGCACATAAATTCGCGCACTTAAATGGATGGCAGCTGACAGTGGATCAAGAGAAAGACGATACTGTTTCAGCGGCGGATGCTGATTCCTTCAAGATCGGCGATGCCACAATAGATGGAGTAGGCGGAAAAGGGCAGCAAGCGATGTGCATCGAGGCAAAAGTGGGCGTGTCGGATGGGGCAGAAAAAACAGATATGCCAATACCAACGGAAAAGGACATAAAGCGCAATCTGCTTTTGGGAATCGGGTGTACTTCTTTGGGGCTCTTCTGTTTTGCTGTTGGTCTGTTCGCATCATTCTTCTGTGTCATTATAGGGCTTGTTTTTATTGTTTTAGGTGTGGGCAGCTTATCACTTTATAGGAGTGGGAAAAAGGATCGTCAGCTGGCAGAAACGGACTTTGAGGCATACAAAGCTGTAGTAGCAAAACGATCTGCGCAGAAAAAAGCCGTCGAACGGTGGAAAGCAGAGCAAGCGGCAGCAGACGAGGAGAAAAAACGCCGCCGAGCGAACGAGCCTGTCAGCTGCCCCAAGTGCGGCTCGACCTCTATTGCAACAGTCAACCGAGGATATTCATTGATGTGGGGTATCTACGGCAGCGGAAGCCCGAGGAATGTATGCCAAAAGTGCGGCTACCGATTTAAGCCGGGCAGCAAATAATTCAAGATGGAGAGAGGACTGCAGCTTCGTGCCGCAGCCCTCTTTTTTTACCCAATTTTTCAGCCGCTCGCACAAACACATGCTCTGCACATTTAAACTCCATTATTTGACATTTTCCCATTCTCGTGGTATAATGTAGCAAAAACGCAAGGAGGAATTCCATGGAGAAAAAATACCTTTCAGACTGCATCCGTTACACGACGGATATCGCGCCGTATCCGTTCATCCAAATTTATTCCGGCGTGGGCAGCGGAAAAAACACGTTTGTTGACGCGCTCGCCAAAGGCTATGAAGAAAGCCAGCCGGATGGGCGCATGGAAACGCTCGAGCCGAAACGCGTCCTGTGCATCACCTCGCGCAGAGCCAAAGTTGACGAGCTGAAAAATGCGGAGGACGCTGCATATGGGGCGCAGGTGTTGGAGTATGAGCATCTGGATTACGTCGAGGATCTGGACAGCTATTTTACGTCGAAGCGGGAACTGTCCTGTGACGGTATCTGGGGCACGATACCCATTTATCAGCGAAGCATCGCCTGCACGAACGCGGCCATCGAGCGATACTTGGAAAAGCACTACAGAGCCGACAAAGCGGAAGACTTCCTCTGGAACCGGTTTGATATCATCGTCGTAGATGAAGCACACGCCGTCGTGGCCGATGCGTCCTATCAAACAGCGCCTTATTACGTCCATTCGCTGATAAACAAAACACTCAAAATGAACGCTGCCGGAAAAACGAACTGCAAAGTCATTGTCATGACAGGCTCGCCGCAAATACTGGCAGACTTTCGGCTGCCGAAAAACGGCCACGCGATCGACCTCATGGATAGATGTATGCGCGTTGAGCCAAAACACGTCCTGCTTGCAGACAAAGCCGAAGTCATGGAGGACATGCAGCAGCGTCTGGCCGCAGGCGAAAAAGTCATCTACTTTGCAAACAGGGTCAGTACCGTCTTAAACCTCTACCGAAATGCGTTCCAAGAATACAAGAACGAGGCAGCCGTGTCCTTTTCCTCTGATGATGAGCTGGACAAGCAGGAAAAGGAGAACCGCGAAATCCTTAAAAAACGCGACGAAATTCAGGCATACATTGCCGAGAATCAAAAGCTGCCGGATGATATCCGGCTTTTTCTCACGACGAGCAAAAACAAAGAGGGCATCAACATAAAAAACACGGATATCAAGACGATGTACATCGAGACGCATTCGCAGATCGACGCGATACAGATGGCGGGACGTGTGAGAGCGGGACTGGATCAGCTGTATATCGTGACGGATGCTGTCCAAAACAGCGCGCCGGAGAGTCCGTTTGAATACGAACTCTCCGGCCGCGCAGATTTGAAAGCGAGCCTGAACGCACTCCTTGCGCAGAAGAAAGAAGACGCAGGTATCGCAGAGGGGGCTCCGTGGTCTGTACAGGAGCACGAAGAAATCAGGAGCTATATCGCGTACATCCAAAAGAAATTCCCATATTTCTGCTACGACTATTTTGCCGATACGTTTTGCCTCTATTCGGACAGGCACAGCAGCCGGAGATACTATGCTGAGCAAAACGCGGCGTTTGTGCGCGCAAAAGAAGAAGGCAGCCTGTTGTCCCTCATTGGAAAGTGGTTTCCTCAAGCGGATATTGCCTACGCCAGCAAGAAGCAGCAAAGAATCGACGCGTACTTCCATACGCACGGCTTTCTGAACGTGCCGCTCGAAAAGAGCGCTGTGCAGGAAATCAAGGCATATCTCGAAACCGTCATTGGTCACCCCTTCCACAGCTTCAATCATTTCATGAAGCCCTATGGCTATGCAATCAGGAAAGCCTCCGGCAACACAACGAGCCCAAACTACGGCAAGCAGATCATCACAGAGATCGGGACAGACAAAACGTGAAAGGCGGGGAAAGTTTCTCGCGTTTCCTTTTATACCGCAAAAATTCGCCCCCAACAGCAGCCAACACTTCGTGTCGGCGCCAAACTTGCAGCGCAGTACGTGCTGCGCCCGTTCTGCTCGCTTGAATTTTGCCTGCTCGCTGCGCTCGTCAGCCAAAATTCGTTGAAAAGCATAATCGTATAACGTATAAAAAGGGCGCGAGGTTTACAAGGGTGTCTCCGAAGACAATTCGCAGTTACCCTTGTGATTCTGATCTCATTTAGCGTTTTTGTGCGGCTTAGGAAGCAGAAATAGATGCAATTTCTACACGGTCTGTCGCTTACTGAGCGTACAAAAATTGGAATCGCACAAGCATTTTCCATTAAAAACACAAACATGGACGCCCTGTCGAAAAGGACGCCCATATTAGCGAATTGGATTGTTTAGAAAGCCGTGGCCGGGAGGGCCGGAATCAGGTTGCTGCGTTCTCGGCTTTTGTCACTGTTTTGACCGCCAGTGCCTGTGCCGGTTTCATCAGCAAAATGCATACACCGTTAAAAATCAGAGAGCCGACGATAAAGGTTCCGAAAAACAGGGGGATATGGGTCGCGAAGGCAGTGGTGTCGATACAAGCGCAAGTCAGATATGCAAAACCCACGTTGTTCAAAACCTTCGGTGCATAGGGGTGCAGGACAATCAAAATGAACAGCACAATCGCAAGAGGAATCAGGAAGCCAAACAGGCTGCCAAGAACGGAGGTCAACGCAGTCACGGCAAGCAGCGTGAGCGCTGTCAGCACCAGTCCCACGAGTCCGCCCAATTCAACGGTTATAAACCGATCATTGACGGTTCCTTCTTCCATTGTGAACAGCATGATGTTGCTGATGAAAATAAGCCAGCTGTACTGGAAGTCAATCACGTGCAAAATCGCGTTTGCAATGATGATCCAGACTAAGAGCATCAGTCTGAAATAGAGCAGGAATTTCTTTTTGATTTGTTCTCCCATTTTCATTTCCTCCAATCGGGAAGTAGTGGGTCAATTCAGCGTATAAAAGTCCACGGGGCGAACTTTTTCTGCCTCAAACACGCCCTGTTCGCACAGCAGGCGTTCGTATTTGGCACTGTCGAGGATGTAGAATTGCTCTTTTTCCAGAGCGGTGAAGATGGTTTCAACAGCGGTATCCAGCGGGGCTCCGTTGTCCAACAGCATCTTGTTGAATGCCACCATGCCGGCGTACTGCTCCGTGTGATAGTACGGCTCGTCATCGTGGATAGCGAAGCGCTCGGGACGATGGCGATCGGTCAGGTGCATTTCCGTTTGGACATAGCCGGGGCAAAAGATAGAAACGTCGATATCTGCATTTTCGGCCTTCAGCTGTTTATACACGCATTCAGACAGCGCCACGGCGGCATGCTTGGAGCTGAAGTATGCAGGTGCGCCGTTCATGGAAATCAGACCGGCAATGGAGCAAACGTTCAGGATTTGGCAGTGCGTGCCCTGCTTGCGCATCTGAGGCAGGAATTTCTGCATCATGAACCAGTGGGAGTAAACGTTGGTCTCAAACACCCAGCGCAAGTCCTTTTCCGGAATGTGCTCCACATCGGACAGTGCCGATACGCCGGCATCATTCACCAGAACATCGCAGCGGCCGAACGCATCCATCACGGTATCATACACTTTGGCACACTCGTCCAACACGCTCACATCCGCCTGAATGGCGATGCTTTTGCATCCCATTGCAGTGATTTCGGCTGCAACAGCTTTTGCCTCATCACCATGAATATCTACAACGGCGACATTTGCGCCGCGTTTTGCAAAGCCAAGTGCCAGAGCCTTACCGATGCCATTTGCGCCGCCAGTCACAACAACGTGCGCATCTTTGTAAGCAGTAAACATTGTATACGCCTCCTATCAGCATTTTCAAATGTTCCCCGCTCCCACGATTCAGGCGCGGGGAACGTCTATATTTATATTGTATCAGGTTTGCGGATTAATGCCAGATGCCAGACGCTGCACGCGCGGCTGCGCAACTACCTGAGATTCCGGATGCGTGAAGATGTAGAACTTCTCATCTTCCACGGCCGTAAACACGCATTCACCGACATACCAATCGGGAATACCGCTCATGACGCCCCGCTCACCGCGGATCTGTCCGGCTTTGTACTCGTCGCTGGTATAGTAGGGGTCATCGTTCATGGCAAAGCGCTCCGGACGATGCAGATCAGCCAGATGAATGGTCGTCTTTACGTAAGCGGGCACCAGACAGTGGATGTTGATGGGGTATCCTTGCTCCTTCATGGCAATATATACACTCTCAGATGCAGCAACACCGGCGGCCTTGGTCGCATGATACATGGTGGCTTTACCGGAGGTCATCAGACCGGCGGTCGACTCCACATTGATGATTTCGCAAGGGGTATTCTGCGCGATCATCTGCGGCAGGAAAACCTTCATGCCATACAAATGGCTCAGGAAATTCAGTTCCGTGATCCAATCAATATCCTGTTTCGGCAGCTTCCAAATGGCACCGGAAACCGCGCAGCCTGCATTGTTGACCAGCATATCTACGTGTCCGTAGTTGTCCATCGCCAGTTTCAGCAGAGCCTCGATGTTTTCATAGAGAGAGATGTCCGCGTGCTGACTGATGCATTCCACGCCCATGTCTTTGATTTCTGCGCAGGTTTTGGCCAGCTGGTCGCCATCGATATCATTCAGAACGATTTTCATTCCACGCTTTGCGCCTTCCACGGCAATCGCTTTACCGATGCCGCGAGAGCCGCCGGTGACGACAAGAACTTTATCCTTAAATTCTTTCATTATGCATACTCCTTTCTGAGTAAATCAAAATACGAATGCTTTTGCATAACCGGAGCTGGTTGCATCCGCAATGTTTCCGGGATTTGCGGTATCGCCAACAACGGCTACACGGTCAAATGCAGCCTCAAAGGCGTCCGCGATGGTCTCATCGGGATGAACGCCCATTGCAATGACGCAAACATCTGCCGGCACATCCAAGTCATAGCCGCTCGCAAGACTATTCACGACAACAGCGCCATCTTTCACACCCTTGAACATATGGCTGGTCATGATGTGACCGCCATCTTTTTCGATGTTGCCAACGACTGCGGCAGTTACGCTGCGGTACATTGCGGTGCCAACCGCGGGGGCCATCTCGATCACGGTCACTTCATTGCCCTTCGCCGCCAGATATTCTGCTGTTTCCAGACCGGTCAGGCCGCCGCCGATCACCGCGATCTTCTTGCCGGTGAATTCCACTTCTTTGGTGAGGACCTGCTCGTAAGAAACAGCCTTTTCAATCCCCGGAACAGGCGGGCAAATCTTTGTGCCGCCAGCGGCAACAATCGCACCGACCGCGCCGATCGCTTTGGCGGCTTCTACAGTGCCGGGCGTGTTCAGGCGGATTTCAATACCAAGATCCTCTGCTTCAAGCTTCAGAGTGTCAATAAACTCGCCGATCAATTCCTTGCAGGGCGGCTGAGAAGCAAGCTTCATAGAACCGCCGATAGAGTCGGACTTTTCAAACACAACCGGCTTATATCCGCGCTTGGCCAGAACGATGGCTGCCTGCAAACCGGCAGGGCCGGCGCCGATGACGGCAACTGTCTGCTGATTTCCGTCCTTGATCAGTTTGTCATCGCCGCGATAAGTTTCACGTCCCAGCAGCGGATTGACTGCGCATTCAATTGCGCGCCCCACGCCAGACTGCTTAAAGCAGTTCAGGCAGCCGATGCATTTGCGGATACGCGCGTCATCGCCGCGCTTTGCCTTGTTGGCGAACTCGGGGTCACAAAGATTTCCACGACCGATGCCAACGAAATCAGAGACACCCTCTTCCAGCAATTGCTCTGCGAAGGCGGGATGCTTAACTGTGTTGACGGCGATCACAGGAATGTGCACACTCTCCTTGATGCCCTTGGCCAGGTGCTTTTTCCAGCCCTCCTTAAACGTATAGGGCTCAATGATGGACCAGCCGGATTCATAACTGCCGGAGGAGATATTCAGACTGGCAACGCCAATGCTCTCCAGATACCGCGCGATGTGCTGGCATTCCTTTTCGTCCATACCATCATCCCAGAAATCGGTTCCGTCCATACGAACGGAGATCGGGAAGTCAGCGCCGCAGGCAAAGCGAATACCCACGATAATTTCTGTGGCGAAACGCATGCGGTTGAAGAAGTCGCCGCCGTATTTATCCGTGCGGTGATTGGTGTGAGGGGACATGAACTGATTGACCAGATAGCCATGAGCAGCGTGAACTTCCACACCATCGAACCCGGCGGTCTTTGCAATGACAGCGCCCTTGATAAAACACTTCACCATGGCCTCGACTTCTGCGGTCGTCATTTCTTTCGGCACAACCCCCACTGTTTTGCACACTACAGGAGAGGGACCAATGACCGGATTGCCGTGCAGCGTGATTGGGAAGGCCTCGTTGCCAGGGTGGTGCAGCTGCATGAACATCTTGGTGCCATATGCATGTACACGGTCTACCATGCGGGTAAAGCTGGGGATCACATTCATATCTGTTGCACGCAGCTGACACGGCTGCGCAACGCCGGACAGTTCATCCACACGGCAGACCTCCGTGATGATCAGGCCGACGCCTCCTTTCGCGCGCTCCTCATAATAACGCGTGATTTCTTCAGATGCTTCGCCGGACGCAGCGGCAAAGCCAGTGCCCATGGGGGGCATGACAATGCGGTTTTTAATTGTGAGTTTTCCGATTTTGCCCTTTTCAAAAAGCTTTTCGTATTTCATACATACATAACCTCCTGATCACTTCAATTTTGCGAGTTGGAAACCGGGTGAAAAGCAGCTGGCTTCTCGAGTTTCCCTGACACGGCTGCACAGTTGTTTTCCTGTGTATGGCCTGAGTATATCGCACGATCGTTAACTTGTTAACGTGCGCGCGGCCTAAAAGCAAAAATGAGAATTGTGCGGCGTGCATAATTTTTATTTCACTCTTGCATTTGTCAGAGAAATCGCATAGTATTGTGAATGAGGTGACAAATCATGATGTTCCTGGATTTGGTCTCTGAATTGGAGAAAAAACACGACATTTTTGCCAAACACTGTTATGATAATCGACAGGTTTACTCGCTGGAAAATATATCAGATTTGGATCAAGAGCAGCAGCCGAAATCCGATGTTGTCTACTATGCATATGATTTGTCAACTCTGCACAATCGCAAATTGCCTCGAAATCTGATTTTTTGCGGTGAGTCCAGTTTTATATCCGAGCAGCTGATTCCCAACACGATCCAAATGCCAAAGAACGAAATGAGCGTCTTTCTGGAGGATGCGGGGGAACTGCTCCATTCCAATTACAAACTGCAGGACATTTATATCCAAATGCTCAATGCGGTCATGCGCGGCAAAGGGATCGGTGCCATGCTGGAAAATGTGGGCAATGCATTGAACACTTCCATTGCCATCATTGACATGTCCGGGAAAGTCATTTCCAATTCGATTCCTTTCCAGGTCGACGAGCCCGTTTGGCAGGAGAGCATCAAGAACGGCTATTGTCCGCCGCTGTTTATCGAGCACATCAAAGATGTCAAATCACAGCATGGTGAAGAAGGCGGAAACGGGCCTTTCCTTCGTCATTGTATCGACAATCATTTGTTTTATCTTTCCAATCGGATTATTCTCCAAGGCGAATTGTATGGTTACATATTCATGATTCAAGGAGAAAGAGCGTTCGATCCGCTTTGTTATAGCGTCCTGCCGCTCATCACGCAAATTACGACAGATTTGATTCTGAAAGAACAGAACATGGATGTGGTACGCAGCCGGGTCGTGACGGATTTTATGACAGACCTGCTCAACGGGATTCCCTTGGAGCAGATTCAGGCGCGCATCAACGCCGCGCAGATACAGTTTCCGAAGCGAATGTCCCTGGTTCTGGTGAAGCCTCGCTATTTTTCTACGGAGAGCCATGTGCAGAACAAATTGTGCCGACAGTTTCAAGAAATTTTTGAAACTGCAAGAACCGTTTATTACAACAAATTCATTGTTTCCATGATCCCTGTGGCAGAAAACAGTTTACAGATCGAATCGGAGCTGATGCACAAGATCATAGAATTCTGTGACGAGCACGAGTCGATCGCCGGTATCAGCAACCCCTATTCCAAAATCAATTACACAAAATCCTGCTATGAGCAGGCGGCCAAAGCGATACGATTGGCCTCCATTCTGGACATTCCCGGGAACGTGTTTGAATATCGAAGGCTGGCATTCTATGACATTGTTGACCATCCGCGCGATTTGAAACGCTTGAGTCTCTGCTGCCATCCGGCACTGTCACTGCTGCGCAAATATGATAAGCAAAGCGGCAGTCAGCTCTATGAAACGCTGGAAACTTATACTGCTTGCGGCTTTAATAATGCACAGACGGCAGCGGAACTGTTCCTGCATCGGAACACTTTGAGTTACCGTTTGCAAAAAATCAGCAACATGACGGGGCTGGATTTTGAAAAACCGGATGTACAATTTGCAATGCAGTACTCATTCCGCCTTGAGAAATTCATCTTCCAATTGAATCAAAGGCAAACCATTACCGGGCTCAACGGCGATTAAACGCCTGCGTATTTTCGCTGAAATAAATCTGCCGGCGCACGGTAAGCCTAAACTATGTCATCACAAGGATCAGGACGGCCAAAACGCAAAACTGGGGGAAAGCTTTCACGTTTCCTTTTATACCGAAAAAATTCACCCCCAGCAGCCAACACTGCGTGTCGGCGCCAGGCTTGCAGCGCAGCACGTTCTGCTCGCTTGAATTTTGCCTGCTCGCTGCGCTCGTCAGCCAAAACTCAATCAAAAAACACAATCGTATGAATAGTACCATCGCAAACAAGTGTGCTCGCCATGGATACAGAGCAATTTTTTCGGAGGAATCAATCGTCAATTCTCAGGCCAGTGCATGAGTCAACCACCTACAAGCAAAGCCGAATATTGCATCTGCACAGTTCGTTTTAAGCACCCCGCCCATCTGATTCCCAGCGCACAAAAAGCGCACAGCTGATGCGCTCGCGGCCAAATATGCGCAGCTGGTTTGCCTTCGCTGCGCTTGCATTTTTGGAATATTTACGGTATAATAAATGCGTAAAAACACTGGAGTATCAAGCTTTTCAGGGATTCCTTCTGCGTTAGGAGCGCACTAAGCGCCGTTAGCTCAGCTGGATAGAGCGTCTGGCTACGGACCAGAAGGCCGGGGGTTCGAATCCCTCACGGCGTGCCAATCGACAAGGTTCTGCGGAACCTTGTCGATTTTCTTTTTCCGAATCAGAAAGAAGATCCCGCAGGGCGGTTCCCTGCGGGATCGTTCCGTATTCCGGCAGGGATTACCCCTGCTTGCCGCCGGCGCAGGCGGGCTCGGCCTTGCCCGCTTTCTCCCTGCGGTGCGGCAGCACGGCGGCCACGGCGCCGAAGAGCACCGACGGCAGCACCCACGCGAAGCCCAGCTCAAACAGCGGCAGCTTGTGCAGGAACGTGAGCGGCACGCCATAGCCATCGAGCGTGCACAGGATGCTCATGAGCAGCGCGCCGATGACCGCGCCGCGGCTGATGCGGTCGGGCAGCCGCGGCACGACAAGCGAAATGAAAATGAGGACGAGGGTAGGCGGATAGACGACATCCAGGACCGGCGCGGCAACGGCCACGATGCGGTCGAGACCGAGGTTCGACACGACGGCGCTGAACACGCAGATCGCGATGACAAACACCTTGTACGACACCTTGCCGCGGCAGAGCCTGGCAAAATACGCGGCGGCGGAGCTGGTGAGCGCCACGGCCGTCGTGATGCACGCGAGGCCGACGACGATACCGAAGATGATCATGCCGGTCTTGCCCATGAGGGCCTCGACGATGGCCATGACGAGCTGCGCACGGCCGATCGACCGGTCGTACTGCGCGGAAACGGTGGCGCCGAGATAGGCAAGACCCATATAGACCGCCAGCAGCAGCACGCACGCGAGAATGGACGACCCGCTCATGATGCGGAACTTCTTGCCCGACTCGGTGTAGCCCTTGTCGATCACGCTCTGCAGCACGAGGATGCCGAACGGCAGCGCGGCAAGCGCGTCCATGGTCTGGTAGCCGGCCTTGACGCCGGTAACGACGGCGCTGTCGATCTTCGCCTCGGGCGCGATGGTGCCGAGCGGCGTGACAACGCCCTTGATGATGATGGCCGCAAGGCCGACGAGCAGCAGCGGCGTGAGCACCTTGCCCACGATGTCCACGACGGCGGACTCGCGGATGCACAGTGCGAGGATGAGCGCGAAAAACAGCACCGAGAACACGACGGCGGACACGCCGGGCAGGTTCGGGGCGATGGCCATTTCAAACGTGCTGGCCGACGTGCGCGGGATGGCGACCATGGGGCCGACGCACAGAATGATCGCGCACATGAGGATCTCCGAAGGCACACGGCCGACGCGCTGGAGCACGGCCTCACTGCTGCCGACACGCAGCAGCGCGAACATGGCCGCGAGCGCAAGCCCGATGTCCGCGATAAAATACGCGCTGAATCCGGCCAGCCACTGCGGGCCGGACTCCATGCCCAGGTACGGCGGGAAGATGACGTTCCCGGCGCCGAAGAACATGGAAAACAGAGCGAAACCGACAACGATCACGTCGCGTGCCGCCCGATTTTTCGTCTCTTTCATGTTTTCTCTCCTTTTGCCGCCCGAAGCGGGCAGCCCCTTTCGATTTCCGAATATAGGATATCATTCTTTTTGATAATTGAGAAACGAGACTTGTTCATGGGGATATGAAAAAAGCAAATGACATGGGTCAGAAAATTTTATTGGTTGAGTTGAATAAATTCGTGGTATTATGAAAAAAGAATGATAAAAAGGAGGCAGCATATGGACGACGGAAAACTGCGGGCACTGCTGACGGCAGTCGAATGCGGCAGCTTCAGCAAGGCGGCGGCCCAGCTGGGCTACACCCAGTCCGCCATGACGCACCTGGTCAACAAACTGGAGGCCGAAGTTGGCTGTACGCTGCTCGAGCGTGACAGTCAGGGCATCCGCCTGACGGACGCGGGCAAGCACCTGCTGCCCTATATTCAAAATGTGGTCTGCGCGTGCGACACGCTCCTGCAGGAGGCCGCCGAGCAGAACGACCCGCGCACACGCACGCTGCGCATCGGCTGCTTTGCGAGCATTGCCCGCGCGCGTCTGCCGGAGCTGCTGCGCGCCTTCCGCGCGCTGCACCCCGAGATCAAAATGGACGTGCTCGTGCGCGGCGACGAGCTGCCCGCCGCGCTCGCGAGCGGGGAGATCCAGCTCGCCCTCGTGGACGAAGCGCGCGCGCAGGGCTTCGACTTTCTGCCGCTGGCGGACACGCCGCTCGTGGCAGTCGTGCCGCCGGACTTCCCGTGGGAGGGCGAGACCATCCCGCTCGAGCGGCTGCTGCGTGAACCGTTTCTGTCGAGCCCGGACCAGTACATCGAACCGTTTCTCCCGCCGGACACCCCGCGGCTGGAGGTCACGGCGTCGGACGACGGGTCGATCCTGTCTATGGTCGCCGGTGGGCTCGGCGTGTCGGTGCTGTCGGCGTTTTCCCTCGTCGGGTACGAGGGGCAGGTGCGGGTGCTCCAGCTGGAGGAACCGATCGCGCTGCGTCTCGGCGCGGCAGTCAAGTCCATGAACGCTGCCGGCACATCCGCACGGGCGTTTCTGTCCTTCCTGCGCGATTATTACGGAAAAAACGATACGCCGTGATCCGCGGCATCTGCACCCGCGCGCGCAGACGCATCCTCCTCTTTGACGGCAGCGGCGCGCCCACCGTCATGCACAGCCCCGTCATCGTCCGGTTGCCGGGAAAGCGCGCAGCCAGGCGCCGGCGCAGATCATCCGGCACGAGGCCGGCCGCTGCAATGGGATCCGGATGGGAACAAAACCGCCGCCCGGCACTTGCAAGTGCCGGGCGGTTTCTGTATACTGGGCGCAAAGGGAGGCCATGCCATGCGCAACACCACACTCTGCTACATCGAGCGCGGGGAGCAGTATCTCATGCTGCACCGCGTGAAAAAGGAACACGACCTCAACCATGACAAATGGGTCGGCATCGGCGGCAAGTTCGAGGGCAGCGAGACGCCGGACGAGTGTCTCCTGCGCGAGGCGTATGAGGAGACCGGCCTGACGCTGACCGACTGGCGCTGCCGCGGCGTGGTGACGTTTTTGTCCGACGAGTGGGAGGGCGAGTACATGTACCTCTTCACGGCAACGGGCTTCACCGGCACACTGCGCGACTGCGATGAGGGCGACCTCGAATGGGTGGACAAGGCGGCCGTGCCGTCGCTGCCGCTGTGGGCGGGCGACAGGATCTTCTTCCGTCTGCTGGCAGAGGACGCGCCGTTTTTCCTGCTCAAGCTGCGCTACGAGGGCGACACGCTCGTCGAGGCCGCGCTCAACGGCGCGCCGGTCTCGCTTTGAAAAGCCAGTTCATGACAGGGAGGGACCATATATGAGACGCAAAAAGCAGATCCAGGCCATGCAGCAGGAGCTCGCGCTCCTGCGCCAGACCATCGACAGCGGCAAGGAGCTGGCCGCGCTGGCCACGAGCGCCGCGCAGCAGTTCAAAAAGAGAGCCTTTCATCTTATTGGAACCATTCATCTGGCTCTTCAAAAATTCTTTTAACTTTTGCGGATCCATCTCCAACATCCCCAAAAGCATATGGATCTCTTCCGCCATGCCGGTTCCGATCCCTGCTTCGATCACGTTTCTCATTCCCGAGAACAACATTTTCGACATGATCTCGCTTGCCCGCGGGATATTTGCCAATGTACGGACAAAATTGCCAAAGTTCGATTCATAAGAAAGTCCCTGCTGAACGCCACGTTCATTCCCATATTCGG
>OLQU01001244.1_pt1 | contig 18149 bp, 10 predicted proteins | sample 1672271 | NCBI WGS metagenome assembly OLQU01 (sample SAMEA3136666, study PRJEB25190) | human gut metagenome | biome: human gut; feature: human-associated habitat; material: faeces | place: Austria | collected 2013 | reverse complement strand
TCACCTGACCCTCCTTGCGGTAGGTCAGGTGTTGCAACGATCACTAGAACCCGCCAACTGGCTTGGTTATGGGGTCGCTCTACACTGGCTTCTGCTATGCATTACTTCACCCCTAAACGTTGCGCTACGTCGAATAAAATCATGTATCACGATAAGGCGCAGGTTCAGCGTGCCGCTGATCAAAGCCTAATCGAGCGCGGAGTTGAGCTATGGGTGTACCGTTGCGAATTTTGCGGATGCTGGCATCTCACGCATCGCGATCCGCAATCCAGTTACCGGCATGTACCGCTGAACCAGCAACTCAAGCCACACAGTCGTAAAAAGGGCTACAAGCCACGTAGACGTTAGCGTCAGAAGCTCCACAGACCTCGCCAACGCCGTGTCTGAGACAGGTTACGGTCCAAACACGTCAGGTCGTAGGCTGCTAAGCGTTCAGGGCGCTCGGACACACTTCGTCCAACACTTACATCACCTTGGTGTTTTCAAGGTTGCGGATAACCCAATCGTTGAAGCGAATTACCGGCTTGCGCAACATAAGTCCCAACAGCAATGAGGGGACAAGGAACAGTGCCAGTTTGCCCATGGAAACCCAGTATTCCATGCCGAATGAGCCTGCCATGGCCGAATGCATCGCATCCACCGCATAGGGGAACAGTAGCCATTTAGAAACGACCTGGAAGAACGTCGGCAGTGTTTCAATGGGGAATGTGCCGCCGGAACCGGCTACCTGCATAACCAGCAGTACTACGGCAATGGCTTTGCCGATATCACCGAACGACAGGGTCAGCGTATACACAATATTCGAGAACACCAGTGCAGACAACCACCCGACCATCAAGAACTGAATCGGATGCTCACACTGCACGCCGAGATAGAACATATCGCCCAGGCACACCAGCGTACCTTGCAGCAAAGCAAGGAAACCGAAAATCATGTATCGGCCGAAATATTCGTGGTGCAAGCGTAAACCGAACTGCCGCGCATTGCCGGGAGCCTCGGCACGCGGCTTCTTCAGCACATCCAACGCGGCGGCCGGTCCGGCAATCCGCCCGGCAATCATGGCCTCGCGAAGACCCACTTCCGAACCGAGCGGCAGATCATTGCCCAACCCTAAGATACGAGCCTTCTCATGGTCGGAAATCGATACTTTCAACATGGCGACCAGAATGATCGCACCGACCCAAATAGACAAAATCGTGTAGAACGGAGCCATCGCGGAACCATAGTTGGCAACGGGATAGAGCGCGATGCGGTCGACCGCTACGGGTGCCGCCAGCATGGAAGCAATGGCATCGGGCTTCGCAGAGGAAATCACAGACAGGTCGATGGTGCCGCCATTGGTGATAGAGGCGAGTTGGGAAGACAAGTTGTCGAGTTTCTTCGCCGAACGGGTCAAAGCGCTAGCTGCGTCAGTCAAGGCCGACTGGATGTCCGTCAGGCTGTCTGAAACGCCGCCAGAAAGACCTGACACGCTGCTTACGGTCGATGCAAGCCCGTCGATTACGGAACTTGCCTGCGTGGTCACTTCGTCCATGGACGAGGTCAGATTGTTCAGTTGCGGTTTCAGCGTGCTCTTGTACGTGTCTGAAGCCTGAGTAATCGATTGTTTGGCGGCAGCGATTTGTGATTTCAGATCTCGACGCGCTGTATCGGCATCGGCAGTACCGTTTGCTATGTGCGTGGCCGCATCGCCCAACGCGGTGGCGGCTTGCTGCATGCTCTGCTGCGCCTTTGTGGCTTGGTCTGCAGCCGCGTTCAGTTGAGCGGCAACGGTATCTCCGCCCACGGGCAGTGAAGCCGCTTGTTTGGCGAGATCTCGTAAAGCGGCGGCATACTTTCCAAAGCTGTCGGCCTGAGCCTCCACTTTGGATTGCATATCGGTTAGCTTGTTTGATATCTGTGAGGATTGTGAGCCCACATCGGCAAAAGCGGCATCGATTTGCTTGGCAATGGTGTCGTAGGATGAACCGGCCTGCTGCAATGCCGTACCGACGCCATCGGTGGCTCCGGACAATGCCTTGTCGAGGCTGGAGACGCCGTTGCGGGTCTGTTTCAACGCCTTTTTGGTTGTGGCCGCAGCTGAGCCTGTTGATCCCAGCAGCTTATCGGTGGAATCAATGATGCTGTTGGCGGCCCCGAGCAGATTGGCATAGGAATCCATCTGCGACGCAGTGCCGGTCAAACGAGACGACATGGTGGCAATATGACTGGAGGCGTTGTTGACGTACTGCTCCATTTGCGGGCTTTGCGCGTAATCGGCCACGTTGGAAACCAAATCCAGCGCCACGCTCGCCAAGGTCTTCACAAATGTCTGGTCGATGGTCGTGGCCACGGTGGTAGCACCCTGGTCGGTGATATGCGGAGCGATCGGATTGATTTTCTCATTGAGATAGTATTCGAGCTTGGCGTGCTTGATCTTCGGTGAAAACAGCGTCATCATATCGGAGCTGAAGCTCTTTGGAATAATCAGCGCGGCATAGTATTCGCCTGAGTTCACGCCATCGATGGCCTTAGCACGATCCACAAACTGCCAGTCAAGGTCATGATTGGCCCTGAGCGTATTGGTCACGGTTTCGCCGACGTTGATGGTGATCGGCATCAGATCGGACTTATAGCCCTTATCCACGTTTGCCACAGCGACCTTCAAGGCCTTGGTGTTGCCGTACGGGTCCCAGCTGGCGGCGATGTTGTACCAGGCGTACAGTGCCGGCACAATCACCAATCCCATAGCCACGATTACGGCGATCACATTGCGGGTGGCTTGGCGCACGTCACGTACGAATATTTTCCAGATAAGCTTCATCGTGCGCCTCCTTGCCCAGACTGCCCAGACTGCCCAGACTGACCGGACTGTGCGGTGTGCGCAGTCGGCTCGGCGGCCTGATCGCCGAACAGTGTGAGTCGTTCAGTGGTTTCGCCGATATCCGGATTGCTGCCCATCGCCGCTTCGTGACGTCCGTGGCCGTGGAAACGCCGCCACACATATCCGTTGAGCATCACATTGCGGAACTCGTCGGCACTCATGGCACTGACGCCAAGCTGCATGGCGTAGGTTTCGCGTGCGTATTCAACCACAATGAGATAGGCGTCGATAAGAATAATCGACAGAATCCAGGAGGTCAGCATGGCGATTTTCTCTTGGGTGACGAACAGCAGTACCAGGAATACGAACGGGAGTACGGTCAGCAATGTCAGACCGGCAACGATCATCTTTGGATACCGTGCGAAGAACCGGTGCGCGCGATGGGCGATGATATCGCGCAGTTCCTTGCTGTCGGACACCGTGCGGAATACGGAGTTCAAGCTCACCTGTTCGTTCACCATGCTGTTGTGCTCGGTGATCATCAGGTCGGTATCTCCCAAACGACGGTCGAACAGCGCGTTCAGGTTCATCGCATACCGGCGTATGACAAGTCCCACGAAGAGTGCCGCCGGCAGATACCAGAACAGGTGCAGCATGTCGAGCCAGTAATGGTTCGCGTACAGGCCGGCAATCGGGCCGCGCATCGCGTTGATGCCGTAGGTAAAGGGCAGCCACGGGTGCAGTTCGCGGAAGAAGTTCGGCATCATTTCAATCGGATACAGGCCGGAGGCGCCGGGTATCTGCACAATGACCAGAATTACGGCGATGGCTTTGCCGATATGGCGGAACGCCACGGCCAGTGCGTAAATAATGTTGATGTATACGAACGAACAGAAGATTCCGGCCAAGATGAACAGCAGCGGATGCTCGCATTGGATGCCAAGCACCAGATCGCCGATGGTGGCGATGACGGCTTGCAGGAATCCGATGGTGACCAGCAGCAGCCAGCGGCCAAGATATGCTTGCGTAGCGGTGATACGGCGAATGCCCTCGCGGTCGACCTCAAGCTTGTAGATGGCGATTAGCACGAAACCGCCTACCCACAGTGCCAGATTCGTGTAGAACGGGGTGACTGCGGACCCGTAATTGTCGGTGGCATACACGACTTTCGTGGTCAGAGTGACGGGATTGCCCATGAAGTCGCCGAATCCCTTGTCATCCAGATGCAGCGTATCCCGGATTTTCTGGTAAGCGGCGGAACTATCGAGCGTGGCGATATCGGTGCGTACGGTGGCGACATCGTTGGCCACCTGGCGCAGCGAATCCTGTGTGCTGCTGATGGTGGTTTTTGTTTGGTTCAGGGTATCGACAAGCTGGTCGAACAGTCCGTCGGCCTGCTCCAAGGTGCCGGATAACGAAGTCAACGTGCCATCCAGTGTGCCATTCAGGGCGGCGAAACTGTTCAATGATGAGGTGAGCGATGGCATTACGGTGCCGGTCAGCGAGCCGCGCGCGGTATTCAGCGCCGCGATGCCGCCGGTGGTGGTGTTGGTCATGGCTCCGGAAAGATTCGTGGTGGCGTCTTTACCGGAGTTGATGAACTGTGTGGTGTCGGTATGGAAGGTGTTGAGCTGTGTCTGCTGTTTGCTGATCAATGAGTCGAGCGCATCGATTTGTTTCCAGATGTTCTGGCCGACCGGGTCGGTGGTGTCTTTGCCGATGCCGGCTTTGGTCAGCGCGTCTTTCAGATCGCTGATTGACGTTTGGGTGGCATTCAGTGGGGCCGAAAGTGTGTTGGTGATGGTGTCGACGGAGTTCTGTGCGCTGTTGAAGGAGCCGGTGATGCTGCCGGCGGCGTTGTTGACGTGAACGGCCAGTCCGGAGAGTTGTGCTGAACTGGTGTCGAGCGCGCCGACCAGTGTGGTGGAGAAGGCTTGTGACCCGGCCTGTGTCTCCGCCAACAGTGTGCCGGACTGGCGGGAGGCCTTCTGCGCGGCCGCGACGGTCTGCTTGAGTGAGGCGGTGGTCTGTTTGGCGTCGGCGAGAATCGTGTCTGATTGGGCCAGCGTGTTCTGTAAGTCGGTGAGTGAATCCTGAACGGTGTTCAGCGTGGACATCACCGTATTGAGATCATTGATCGTATCGTGCTGGACTTTGCCGGTGGCTTGGTCGAGATCGCCTCCCGCTTCGGAAACGGCCGAGGCAACGGTGGTGGCTACCGTGGTGACGAAGGCGGAGTTGATCTGCTCGTCGATGGTGGTGGCACCGGTGTCGGTGATTTTCGGCGCGATCGCGTTCTTCTTCTCGTTGACGTAATACTTGATTTTCGGCTGTTTGGAGGTTCCGGTCACCGATTCGACCAGGCTGGTGCTGAAATCCTTGGGCAGCACGATGGCTGCATAGTATTCGCCGGTCTCCACGCCGTGTACGGCCTGTTCCTCATTGTCTACGAAGCGCCAGCCGAGTTCGTCGTTCTGCTTGAGTTTCTTAACGACCTGCCGGCCCGCATCGAGATGGCCGACCAGATCGTTGGTGGTGCCTTGGTCTTCATTGGCTACGGCCACTTGCAGATTGCCGGTGGCTGAATAGGGATCCCAGTTGGCGAGAATGTTGAACCATGCGTACAGCGAGGGCAGCATTGCTACGCCGAGCGTCACCACAACGGCAACGGGATTGCGTAAGATACGTCTGCAATCGCGTAGAAAGACTTGCCAAACCGTCCGCATCCAGTCCCTCTTTTCCGGTTCGTAGTCACTGCGGCCACATGCAGTCTATTCCCACCACTGGTGCGAATACTGCTGGTTTGGCGGGTTTTCTTGCAAAACTGGCCGTTGGTTGTCCGCATAATGGGACTGATATGTGAACGTTTGTTGATGGTGCGACACCGGCGGGATGGTTGTGCAATTTTGCCGGTATCCGGTGATGAAATGTTGAGGTGTTGGAACTGAGTCGTCGCAGTGCTGAGACCGAGACGACTCAGTGACGAGCCTATCCGAGGCTATCTCGTTGGTTCTGGTCTCACTGATCCAGACGGAAGCCCTGAGCGGCGGCCTTGTCGAGCAGTGTCTGATGGCTGACATCCTGCCGACTGATCGTGGCGACCTAATCGCTGAAAGCGTCCACCGGACGGTCGGCTTGGCGCAGATCGTAGTACCGGTGAACTTCCTCGTCGAAGGCGGGCAGCTGGTCGAGTACGCCATCGGCGTCAGCCGGGTAGGTGTTCTCGAAGAACTGCATCGTGCGCGGCATGCGCGGCTTGACGGTCGGGTTCTGATCGGGCTTGCCGATGGCCAGACCCAGCACCGGATACGTGTATTCCGGCAGATTCAGCACGTCGATAAGGCCGGGGATGTTGTTGAGCAGAGAGCCGAGAATCACGCAGCCCAGTCCCAGCGAATAGGCGGCGGTCTCCATGGCGTGCAGGGCCAGCACTGCGTCGTTCTGAGCTTGGGTGAAGCGATAGCTGTACTTCAGATGGAATTCGTCGGAAGCGGGATCGATGCCCTTGCGTTCGGCGATGCGCGCGTTGCGGTGCTCGTCGATAACGAACACGTACAGCAACGGCGCAGTGGCGATATACGGCTGATGGCCGAATTCGGCGAGCTTGGCTTTGATGGCCGGGTCGATGATACGGATGGCGGACCAGTCGTTAAGGAACTGGCTGGACGCGGCATGCTGGGCGACGGTTTCGAGCGTGGCGCGGGTATCGTCGTCGATGGCCTCGTCCTTGAACTTACGGATGGAGCGGCGGCCCAGAAGAGCCTCGATTGTTGCGTTGGTAACCATGGTTTTATTGTCGCACGGCAGACGCCGGACGCCACGGTGGATTACCTCACAGTGAAATGCCGATATTGTGTGGCGGAACTGTGCTGGACTGATGGTTCCTGTCGATTGACTGATGGTTCCTTGACGAAAATCCAGCGATGAGCCATCAGTCAACCAACAGAAACCATCATCCAACCGGGGGGTTAGCGGCTGGACTTGCGATGGCGGTGGTCGACGAACGCCTTGGAGCCCCGATCCGACAGCTGCGAAACCACTGCGCCGAGTGCGGCCGAAACGGCGGCGAATGCCAGACTCATTGCCAGACCTTGCGGCGCGTCTGCCGCCAGTCCCTTGCGCAGATTGCGTTTGCTCGTGCCCTTGTCCCATATCATCTGGAATGCTTTGCCGGCAACCAAGCCTGCCAGCGCTGGGACTGCCGACTTGATGAGCTTGTCGCCCAGAGAATCAGGGTCGTTGAGCCGGTCCTCGCGCAGCCTGTTGACCTTCTCGTCGATGCGGTGCAGGCTGTCGACCGCACGGTCGGCGCTGGAGGGGAAGTCGGTGTTCGTTTCGTCGCTCATGACTCTCAGTCTAATAGCATCTCAATCATCTCAGCGCAAAAGATGGGCGTTAATGGTGGAGTCATGAACGAGCGCAGACTAGAGTGGAGGCATGAGCGAACAGAACGTGAACGGCACCGTTGCCGTCGAGAACTCTCGTGGCGGCAACGGATTTTTGGTGTTGCTGCGCCACGGCCAGACCGTGTGGAGCGAATCCGGGCAGCATACCGGGCGCACGAACATCCCGTTGACCGCGGTCGGCGAGCAGCAGGCAGCGGATGCCGGAAGGCGCCTGCGCGAAGCTTTCCCCGAAGGATTCAGCCAGGGCTGTGTGTTTTCCAGTCCGCTGAAGCGGGCGTGCCAAACCGCTGAACTGGCCGGTTTTGCGGACCACGGTGTGTTGGACGGCATCGCTGAATGGGATTACGGCCGAGCCGAGGGGCGTACGCGCCAGCAGGTGAGTGAGGCCAGCGGTTTTGAATGGGATGTGTGGCGTGACGGGCCGCGCTCGCTGACGCCCACGCTGGAGGGCGATTGGGTCGAGACCTTACCTTCGGGCGAGCAGGTGCCGGTCCATGCCGGGCCTGGCGAGACGCTGGAAGAAGCAGCGGTACGCGCCAAGAGCGCCATCGATGAGATTACGCCGCTGCTGAAAGACGGCCATAATGTGCTGTTGGTGGCTCATGCGCACATCCTGCGCATCCTCACCTCGCAATGGCTGGGCGTGGACCCGCATTTCGCGCGGTTGCTGCGTTTGGATACGGCGCACTACTCGGTGCTTAGCGTCTATAAGGGAGATAACGTCATCGAACGGTGGAACGCCTAGCCCCGGTTGCGCTGTGATTACGCTGGCCTGCCCGCTGCTGCGGGCGGGCCTTTATTGTTTGTGGTGGGAATTGCGGTATGTCGATAAATGATTTGCAAACGATAGCGTCGCCGTGTTGTTTTTTTTTGATGGGTATAAGTGGCAATCGATTGCCATGAAAGATATGTTAGCGCTCTCATAATTGCGAACGCTTGCATTGCGATAATGAGGCAAAAATGACCGAATTAATGGGATATTTGTTGACAATGGCCTGAAAATGATGATTTATGACGCGCCGATATTGCTATCGTTTGCAAAAAGAAGCAAACCGTTGCACAATAGTGCATGTCGATAGTCATAAAGGTGCGTGTTAGCGTACCTGTCCTGACCGGGGACGGCCGGGGTCGACGATGAAAGAGAAAGGTTCGATGATGAATCGTACAGTCAAGTCAGCAGTCGCGATGGCGGCTATCGCTGCGATGTCCCTCGGCACTTTGGCGGCCTGCGGAAGCTCGACCTCCGGCGATGACGCCAAGGGCAAGGTCTACTACCTGAACTTCAAGCCGGAAGCGGCTGATCAGTGGGCCGCTCTGGCCAAGGAGTACACCAAGGAGAAGGGCGTTGATGTCAAGGTCCAGACCGCGGCCTCCGGCACCTACGAGCAGACCCTGAAGTCCGAAATCGCCAAAACCGAAGCCCCGACCTTGTTCCAGGTGAACGGCCCGGTCGGCTACCAGAACTGGAAGAAGTACACCGCCGACATGTCCAACACGGATGTGTATAAGGAACTCACCAACCAGGACGTGGCCCTGAAAGACGGCGACAAGGTGGTCGGTGTGCCGTACGTGATGGAAACCTACGGCCTGATCTACAACAAGGACATCCTCAACAAGTACTTCGCGCTGGATGGTGCCAAAGCCACGTCCATGGACGAAATCGACAACTTCGACACCCTGAAGGCCGTGGCCGACGACATGCAGGCCCGCAAGGACGAGCTCGGCATCAAGGGCGCGTTCACCTCCGCCGGCTTCGACTCCAGCTCCGACTGGCGATTCAAGACCCATCTGGCCAACCTGCCGCTCTACTATGAGTTCAAGGACGACAACGTCACCGAGCAGCCGGCCACCATCAAGGGCACTTATCTGCCGAACTACAAGAAGATCTTCGACCTGTACATCACCGACTCCACCACCGACCCCACCCAGCTGAGCGCCAAGACCGGCGATGATGCGAACTCCGAGTTCGCGCTCGGCGAGGCCGCCTTCTACCAGAACGGCACCTGGGCTTGGACCGACCTGCAGAAGGCCGGCATGAAGGCCGAATCCGTGGGCATGATGCCAATCTACACCGGTGTCAAGGGTGAAGAGAAGCAGGGCTTGGCCACTGGTTCCGAGAACTACTGGTGCATCAACGACAAGGCCTCCGACGCCGACAAGAAGGCCACCGAGGACTTCCTCTCCTGGGTGATCACCTCCGACACCGGCAAGAAGGCCATCTCTCAGGACATGGGCTTCACCACCCCGTTCAAGACCTTCGATGACGTCAAGTTTGACAACCCGCTGACCGAAGCCGCCGTGGAAGACCAGAAGTCCGGCACGACCCAGGTTTCTTGGAACTTCACCATGATGCCGTCCGAAGAGTGGAAGAACAAGGTCGGCCAGGCACTGCTCGAGTACGCGCAGGGCACCGGCAAGTGGGATGCCGTCAAGACCGCCTTCGTGGACGGTTGGGCTTCCGAATACGAGGCTTCGCACTGAGTCTCATAGAGTCCCATAGCCGATAAGTAACAATCCGCGGCGCCCCTGCCATTTCCTTCTCCGGGGGGGCGCCGCTTTGTATTGCTGAGTCTCGCACAAAATCGTCCGCCGCAAAAAAGTGTGAGGCACGCACCCGCTCAATCGCACACTGTGGGGCCATGAATCGGCGATTTTTCGCCATTCTCCACAATGTGCGATTGAGCGTTACTGTGCGGTTGCCTCACACTTTTTCTATGGTGGGCTTTGTTGTGTGAGCCTACTTAACGCGGGAGGTGGAGGAGCGGACCTTCAGCTGGGCCGGGAACACGATGTAGGGTTGCTCAATCGGCTTTTCGTCAATGAGATCGAGCGTCATGCGGGCTGCCACGCGGGCCATTTCCACCGGATCCTGGCGGATGGTGGTCAGGCCGATATCGCCGGTGTAGAAACTATCGTCGTAGCCGATCAACGAGACGTCGCCGGGCACGGAGAATCCATTGCGCTCCAGCTGGAACATAAGCGGCAAAGCAATGCCATCCTCCTGGCATGCGATGGCGGTGGGCATCTCGTCTTGGCTTATGAGTTGGTTGACCACGTCGCTGATTTCATAACGTCCATCGTCATCGACCTTGCAGACGATAACCTGCGGCTCGATGCCTTCCCTGCGGCAGCAGGCGGTGAATGAGTCGAATCGGCTTTGCACGGAGAAGCTCAGCGACACCTCGCGATTGGTGCTGATGTAGGTGATGCGGCGATGTCCGAGATTGATAAGATGGCGGGCGGCCAGCGTGGAGCCCTGCACATCGTCGATATTGACGGCGGCGGTAAAGCCGCGGGCTCCGGGTTCGACTGAATTGATGCCGACGATCGGCACGCCGACCGAAGCCAGTTGCGCGATTTCGTTGTTGTCGATATCGAAAGACGCCACAATCACGGCATCGGCGTTACGGCGTACCGGCAACATCTCGAAGAATTCCTTGCGCTCCTCGATGCTGGAAATCTGGAATACCGAAATATCGTAGCCCTGCGTGTGCAGCACCTCGTTGAGCCCCTCGATGACCGAGGCGGTGAACCACAGGCGGATATGGCCGCTCATCAGTACTGCGATGCGCAGGGAGCGGCCGGATTTCAGGGCCGCAGCCGAGCGGGAGAGTGAGAAATTGAGTTTGTCGGCGATGGCGAGCACGCGCTCGCGGGTCTTGGCCGACACCAGATCCGGCCTGGTGAAGGAACGTGAGACGGTGGAGATGGAGACGCCGGCCTCGCGGGCGACATCCTGAATGCTCGTAGCCATTGCAGCCCCCTTGCGTTGAATGGAAAATCGCAATACACATGCACAACTGACTCCAGTGTACATGCTGATTGATTGATCTGCGGCGATGACAACGATTGTATTACAAACGTTTGCAAAGTGTCTATGTCGGCGTTAGATTGGCTTTATATAGCCATTATCTTAGGTGAAAGAAGATTGCTGGAGCCGGAGTGTGCTCGAACTTGAAACGCCTAAAATGACAACGTTTGACATATAATGATTCGACGTTTACTATGAACATAGGCTTGAACGAGAACAGGCCGTGCATGCGGTTCTCGATCGGCAAGCTCGCATTGAGTTGAACTCCGCAGCCGGCGCACGATGCAGTGTCACAACGCAGCGGACTCAAGGAGGAGGAAAAGTCATGATCAGCATGGCTGGCAAGGCGATACGCAGATGGTGGGCGCTGTTCGCGCTCCCCACATTCGCCGCATTCATCATCGGGTTCCTGGTGCCCTTCATCATGGGCGTCTACTTAAGCTTCTGCGAATTCACCACCGTTACCGACGGTGAATGGGTGGGGCTTAAGAACTATGGCAAAGCGTTGAAAGACAAGGAATTCCTGCACGCGCTCGGCTTCTCCACCGCGTTCACCATCGTGACCACCATCGTGATCAACGTGATCGCCTTCGCCATCGCCTACATGCTGACCAAGGCGATCAAGGGCTCCACGCTGTTCCGCTCGGTATTCTTCATGCCGAACCTTATCGGCGGCATCATCCTGGGCTACATCTGGCTGCTGCTCCTGAACGGCGTACTAGCCCACTGGGGCCGCGCCCTGACCTATAAGGCGTCCTACGGGTTCTGGGGCTTGGTCATCCTGGTGTGCTGGCAGCAGATCGGCTACATGATGATCATCTACATCGCCGGCCTGCAAGCCCTGCCCACCGATGTGCTGGAGGCCGCGGCCGTGGACGGCGCCAACGGACGGCAGACCATGTTCCGCATCATCATCCCGCTGATGATGCCGTCCATCACCGTGTGCTCCTTCCTGACCGTGACCAACGGTTTCAAGCTCTACGATCAGAACCTCGCATTGACCAACGGTGCGCCGAGCAACATGTCTGAAGGTCTGGCGCTGAACATCACCCGCACCTTCTACGGCCGTATGGGCTGGGAAGGCGTCGGCCAGGCGAAGGCCGTGCTGTTCTTCATCCTGGTCGCGGTCATCGCCCTGATTCAGAACAAGCTCACCACGAGCAAGGAGGTGGCAGCCTGATGAACGAGAACAAGCCTGTGAAGCATGGCGCATTATGGACCGTGCTGTTTGCCGTTGTCTCCCTGTTCTGGATTTTCCCGATCGTCCTGGTGCTGATCAACTCCTTCAAGCAGAAGGCGTACATCTCCAAGAACGCGTTCTCCCTGCCTGCCGGCAAGGCGTTCGTGGGACTTGAGAACTATGTGCGCGGCATCGAGACCACGCAGTTCTTCGCCTCCTTCGGCTGGACGTTGCTTATCACCGTCGGCTCGGTGGCGCTGATTCTGGTGTGCACCTCGATGTGCGCATGGTGGATCGTGCGCGTGAACAACTGGGCCGCGAAGCTGCTCTACACCCTGTTCCTGTTCAATATGATCGTGCCGTTCCAGATGGTGATGTTCACCCTCTCCAAGATCGCCGACATGCTGAAGCTCAATACCCCGTGGGGCCTGTGCATCGTGTACCTCGGTTTCGGTGCCGGTCTGGCCGTGTTCATCTTCACTGGCGTGATCAAGGGCATCCCGCAGGAGCTTGAGGAGTCCGCCATGATCGACGGCGCGTCAGTGCCGCGCATCTTCTTCCAGATCGTGGTGCCGATTATGAAGCCGTCGATCGTCTCGGTGGCCATCCTCGAAGCCATGTGGATCTGGAACGACTACCTGCTGCCGTACCTGACGCTCGACCTCGGCAAGTACAAGACCGTCTCGGTCGCCGTGCAATACCTCAAGGGCGGCTACGGTTCCGTGGATATGGGCGCCATGATGGCCTGCCTGGTGCTGGCCATCATCCCCATCATCGTCTTCTACTTGGTATGCCAGAAATATATAGTCTCTGGTGTCATGGCGGGAGCCGTCAAGGGCTGACGACTCGCGTCGTCAGCCCATGGCTGGAAGCCCAGTGGGCTTCCAGCAGGCTCCAGGCTGAGCCGCGACAGCGGCGAAGCTAATGATGAGCTTCGTCGTAGGCGAGTCCGTAATTGCAGGGCCGAAGGCGGAGCGGTCAGGGCTGAGCTCCACCAATCCGGCTCCCCTCTTTGAGGGGAGCCGTCGGCGGAAGCCGACTGAGGGGAGTATCCTGAGCTCCATCAAGTCTCCCCTCAGCCATCTGCGATGACAGCTCCCCTCAGAGAGGGGAACCACAGGCGACACAAGGAGTAGTTGATGAACTGGCTGGCACCGGACTCGAAATTCATGCGCGCGTGGAGCAATCTTGTTGACGGCGTGTGGATCAACATTCTGATGCTGGTCACCTCTATTCCGCTCATCACCATCGGTGCAGCCCTGACCGCCGGTCATGATGCTTGCCGCCGCTCCATCGAGGGCGAGGGCAAAGGCGTAACCGCCAACTACTTCAAGTCATTCAAAGCCAACTTCATCAAAGCCACACTGCTGTGGATGCCGTTCTTGGTGGCGCTGATTGCACTGGTCTGGTCATGGATCGTCCTGCAGATCACGCCGCTGCTCATCATCAAATTCGCGCTGACCATCCTCTGGCTTATCGGTTTCGAATGGGTGTTCGCGCTTCAGGCACGCTTCGAGAACACCGTGGCCGGCACCTTGAAGAACGCCTTCATCTTCGGCATCTCCCACATCGCGATGACCGTGGCCCTAGTCATCGTGGATGCCGTGTTCGTGACGCTGCTGGTGGCCAGCTGGTTCTACATGCCCGGTGGACTGTTCCTGCTGGTGATCCTTGGTTACGGCACCATGCTGATGCTCCATATCCCCGTCACCGAGCGCGTCTTCAAGCCATATCTCATTGACTAGGCGGGTTCTCTCGCGAATATGCGGCGATCTTCGAGGTCTGAGCGCTCTCTGTCCACGCAAGCGCGGTAAAGATAACAAATTGATAACAGTTTGGGGCGGCTGGCGGAGCGGGGTGCCGATTGAGGGGTATTAGTGATTGGCTTGGAAGGGGGCTTTTGGACATACGGGGGGTGTGTTCGGGCTGGGCGGCTGCCCCCGTAAGTGCTTATATGCATAAGGAATCTGGCACACTGAGTCTCAGTGCCGTAATGGTATCATCGCAAATAATGTTTGCGTTCACGTAGAGGCGAACGAGACGCCCGACAAGTGGGTCGAGGCAAAGGACAAGGAGAGATGCGGTGAAGCATTGGAAGAAGATGGCAGCATCGTTGATTGCAATATCAACGATGGTGGCAGTAGTTCCGACGACGTATGCCATGGAATCGGAAGATTCCCAACCACAGACAACCGATACCGCGACAGTGCAGACTACTAAGGCTGCTGAACCGACGCTGCTCGCCAGCTGGGACTTCACGGGCAAAAACGGCACCACGAACAGCGCGATTGCCGATTCGACCGGCAAGTACAACCTGACGCTGAAGGACGGCGCCAAGATCGAACAGTACGGTGACCGCAGCAACAACGAGGCGCTCTCACTGCGCGGCGATGGCCAGTACGCCCAGATCGATGACCAGCTGTTCAAGGATGCGGGCGACTCCTTCACTCTGGAGTTCGCGTCCAAGACTCGTCACGACAACAGCGGCAAGTTCTTCTCGTTCATCGTCGGCAAGGACGGCTCGAACGACGCCAACACCACCGATCAGGCCAACGCCAACAAGTACCTGATGTTCTACAACAGCAAGACCGCCATCAAGGGCGTTATCTCCAACAACAACTGGGGTAACGAACAGGGATCCAAGGTCACCGTTTCCGGCAACGACAACAGCTGGGCCGATTACAAGATTGTCGTGGACGGCACCAACCTTGCCGTGTTCCGCAACAATGCCCTGATCATTTTCAAGGCCAACACCGGCATCAAGATGAGCGATCTCGGCGCGACCACCACCTACATCGGCAAGTCGTTCTACTCCGTCGATGAGTACTGGAATGGTGCAATGGATGACATCAAGGTCTACAGGGGCGCTGACCTGACCATGCCGACCGCCGTTGCGATTTCCGGCACCGGTGTGGTGAACAACAAGCTCACCCTGATTGAGAAGGACTCCACCAAGCTCACCGCCACCGTCACTCCGGACGACGCCGTGAGCAAGAACGTCACCTGGTTCTCCTCCGATGAGTCCGTGGCCAAGGTCGCCGCAGACGGTACCGTAACTGGCGTCAAGGCTGGTACTGCCACCATCACCGCCACCACTGAGCTGGGTGGCGTCAAGGCCGAACTGCCCGTCACCGTTGAGCCGATGAACGCCAAGAACGCCGCCGCAGCCGACCTCGATGCCGCGATTGCTGCGCTGAAAGTCCCGGCGGCCGAGAATCTGCCGCTAGTCGCCAAGGGCACCAAGAACGGCTCGGCGATTACGTGGAAGTCCTCGGACGAGAAGCTCATTACGTCCACTAACGAGAAGTACGAAAACAAGACCACTGGTGCCGATGACCCGTATCGTGGTGCTGGCATCATCAATCGTCCGGCCTACGGCGACGGTGATTCCAAGCCGGTTACGCTGACCGCCACCGCTTCCTACAACGGCGGTGAGAAGGTCACCAAGACCATCGAGGTCACTGTCAAGGAGAAGACCCGCATCGCGCCTGACACCGGCTATGCGGCCGTCACTTTTGAGAGCGACAGCAACGGTGGAGAAAAGGCCTGGGTGGCTTCCACTGAGAAGAACGATTTCTTCACGTTTAAGACTCGCAACAATGGCCAGGCGGTACTTACCAATGATGCCGACACGGGTGGCTTGCGTGACATGTTCGTGCTGCGTTCCCACGAAGGCGACAAGTACTACCTGATTGCCACTGATCTCAAGGTCTCGTCAATGGGCTGGAGTCAAAACCAGGTTAACGGCTCTCGGAAAGTTGAGGTCTACGAGTCCACCGATATGATGAACTGGACCCGTACCAACGGCGACGGCAACGGCGGCATCACCATCAACACGCCGAACGCCGGTATGACCTGGGCACCGGAAGCTTACTGGGATGATGACCTGAACGCTTACGTGGTGTTCTTCTCTTCCCGCATGTTCACTGATGACACCCGTACTACTCCGGTCAAGAACGACAAAACCGGCAATAGCTCCTATGCTCAGGTGCGTTACGCCATCACCCGCGACTTCGTGAACTTCACTGAACCGCAGATGTGGCAGGATACCGGTTACGCGCGCATTGATTCCACCGTGCGTAAGATCGGTGGTTACTACTACCGACTCACCAAGAATGAGCAGGGCGGTGCCGCTGGCGGTTACATCACCACTGGTAAGAGCATCTTCCTTGAGCGTTCCAAGGTGCTGACTGCACCGACCACCGAGGCATCTCCGGATCAGGACCCGAACACCGGTTGGCAGCTGCTCGAGCAGGCGTTGCTGCCGTTCGAAGGACCAGAGACCATCAAGCTCAACAAGGATGACGAACTCAACACGAAGGACGACGACGGCTACATTCTGCTGTCCGACAACTTCGCCTACCGTGCATTTATGACCACGGGTGCCGAGCTTTCCAAGACCACGTGGGACAACCCGATGACCAAGCGTTACCCGGACTTCAACAACGAAAAGAAGCCGGTCAAAGCCGAGCCGGGCGCTCAGGGCTACATCACTCAGGGTGCTAACGGCGGTCTGCCGGACAAGGTGCGTCACGGTGCGTTCGTGAACGTGCCTGAGTCTGTGCTCAAGGTGACGAAGTCCTGGACCGCTGCCAACCCGACGCACATCGAGGCTGTTGACTCCACCACCAAGGCCGAGTACAACGCCGGCACCCGCGAGCTCACCGCCACGGTGACCGCCGCCGATAAGGGCACGCTCGCCGGTTCGGTGAAGTTCTCTGCTGGCGACTGGTCCAAGACCGTGAAGCTCGACGCCGAAGGCAAGGCCACTGTGACCCTCCCGGCCAGCGTCTCTGGCACTGTTGCGGTTGCTTACGACGGCTACACCGATGGTTTGGTCAATCCATCCGATACTACGGTTGACGGCATTGAACAGGGCAAGGTCGATTTGGTTGAGCTCAACAAGCAGATCGCCGCTGCCGAAGCGCTCAAGGAATCCGATTACACGGCTGATTCCTGGGCTGCGCTCGCCAAGGCACTGCAGGCCGCCAAGGCTGCGCTCGCTTCCTCCGACCAGGCTGTGGTTGACAAGGCCGCCGCTGATCTGAGCGCCGCCATCGCAGCATTGCAGAAGGCGGAAACGCCCACCAAGCCGGATACCGGCGATGGTGGCAACAAGGGCGATAACGCAGGCGACAAGACCGATGACACCAAGTCTGACGGCAAGTTGCCGGCCACCGGTGCCGCCGTATATGGCGTGAGCGGTGCCATGGTGCTGCTCGCCGCTGCCGGCATTGCGTTGTCCATCTGGCGCAAGCGCCGCGCATAACTGAGTAGCTGCTCACTGCAACGCACAGAAAATCGCACAGTATATATGTGATTTTCTGTGCGTTTTAATGTATAACAGCACATGCGTCATTTTTTATTGTATTGGTGTGGTCATGCTAAATGTATGTGCTGTAGAGCCTGTGTACCGTACCAGTGAACGCTAACACTAAACTTATAAGTGCTTGCATTTGGGCGTGCTATAGCGCATCGGTGTTGTCCCCGGAAAACGGCGTTGTTCGTAGGGGCGGATTGGTGGGCAAGTGCAGTCAAATGTAATGCGAATCGGCAAACGAGGAAGTGCTGATTCGTACAAGGAGACGCAAAAGTGGCCGATAAAGGAGCGGCCAAGCGCCATAGCGATAACAATTTGATAACAATCTAGCAAGGATGCGAGGAAGGAAACTCGGTGAGGAGAGTTACTCGATTGGCGGCCTGCTTGGCTGCGGTATCAACGCTGAGCGTGGGACTGGTTACGCCGGTCACCGCGTTGGCTGACGATACGACACCTCAGGTGCAGCAATCCGTTCAGACGAGCGATGCTCAGGCTGCTGCGGCTGTAGACCCGCTTGCCGGCTTCGATTTCAATAGCGACCCGGACGATGGTGCATTCGCCAGTGCTCAGGGTAACGCTAAGGCCACCGTGCAAGGCACGGTGGATCTCGTCAACGGAAAAGATGACGA
>OLQU01001228.1_pt1 | contig 18308 bp, 18 predicted proteins | sample 1672271 | NCBI WGS metagenome assembly OLQU01 (sample SAMEA3136666, study PRJEB25190) | human gut metagenome | biome: human gut; feature: human-associated habitat; material: faeces | place: Austria | collected 2013 | reverse complement strand
CAATCAATACGATCCAAACTATCCTTGGGCAGTTTATCCTGTTAAAGATGGAATAATGTCGGGAACATCAAACAATCCTGTCTACAATGGAGCACCCATAGAACAAAACAGCGGCTTTAGCCTTAGTGGAGCAACCGATATACAAAATTTTTATTATTGGTATAAGGCGCAGGGAGAAGAGGACAGCTCCTATGTTGCAGGTCTGCCTTCTGATGTCGGTGATTATACCATTAAGGTCGGAGGACTTCATTTACGCACGATTGGAGAAGAATACTACACCGAGTGCACCTTTGACCTGACGATTGCAAAAGCAGATCCGTCCTATACGGTGCCGGCCGGCATTACCGCACAAGTGGGAAAACCTCTTTCCGACGTGACCCTGCCGGAAGGCTGGGCATGGAAAGACGAAAGCACCATTCCGCAGACCGAAGGAACACAAACCTATCCTGCGATCTTCACACCGGATGACACAGCCAACTACAACACCGTGGAAACGGGCATTTCTGTTAGGGTAGTAAACGAACCTGTTGTTCAGGAATATGCAATAACCTTTGACGCAAACGGTGGTAGCGTAAGCCCATCCAGCGCCCAAACCAAAAACGGGAAGCTGGAAAGTCTGCCTACCCCGACACACGGCGGTTATGACTTCCTCGGCTGGTACACGGAAGAAACTGGTGGAGAGAAAGTAACGACCGACACAGTCTTTACGAAGAACTCTATCATCTATGCTCATTGGCAGGAGCAGACAGCTCAGGAGTACACCGTGACCTTTAACGCCAACGGCGGCAGCGTAAGCACGACCAGCACCACCACCAAAGACGGGAAGCTGGAAAGCCTGCCTACCCCGACACGCGGCGGCTATGACTTCCTTGGTTGGTACACACAGAAAGACGGCGGGGATAAAGTAACGACCAATACAGTCTTTACGAAGAACTCTACCATCTATGCCCATTGGCAGAAAGAAAGTAGTAGCGGCGGTGGCGGCGGCACCAGCCGTCCTACCCCCTCCCTCAGCGACCGGGCCATCGACGACATCCGGGACGCCCGGCCCGGCGACACGGTGGAGATCACCCTGCGCCCCGGCCGCACCACCCTGGAGCGGGAGGTGTTTGAGGAGCTGGCCGGCCAGGACATCACCCTGGAGATCGACGCCGGGGACGGCGTGCTCTGGACGGTCAACGGCATGGACATCCCAGAGGACACCCGCCTCCGCGACCTGAACCTGGACGTGGACCTGGGGGACAGCGACATTCCCGCACGGGTCCTCAACGCCGTCACTGGCGAGATCGGCACCGTCCAGCTCTCTCTGGCCCATGACGGGGAGTTTGGATTTACCATGACCCTCTCCGCCCCCCTGGGCCGGGACAACGCGGACTACTGGGCTAACCTCTACTGGTTCAACGAGCGGACGGAGGAGCTGGAGTTCCAGCAGGCCGCCCGGATCGCCAAGGACGGCACGGCGGAGTTTGACCTGGACCACGCCTCCGATTACGCCATCGTCATCGACGACAGAAGCCACGAGCCGGTGGACCTGCCCTTTACCGACGTGCCGGAGGGCTACTGGGCCTATGGCGCCATCCAGTACGTCTACGGCGAGGGCCTGATGGCGGGCACCAGCGGCTCCACCTTCAACCCGGAGGGCACCACCACACGGGGACAGATCGTCACCATCCTGTGGCGGCTCTCCGGCAGCCCGGTGGTCAACTACCTGATGGACTTTGACGACGTGGACCCGGCGGCCTACTATGGTGAGGCCATCCGCTGGGCCTCCTCCGAGGGCATCGCCGGCGGCTATGGAAACGGCAGTTTCGGCCCCGACGATCCCATCACCCGGGAGCAGCTGGCGGTGATGCTCCACCGCTACGCCCAGCACGAGGGCTACGACGTGTCCGTCGGAGAGGACACCAACATCCTCAGTTACACCGACGCCTTCGATGTGTCCGAGTACGCCGTTTCCGCCCTCCAGTGGGCCTGTGGCGCGGGAATCATCCACGGCACCGGAGACGGTAGCACCCTCACCCCCCAGGGCGTGGCGACCAGAGCGCAAGCGGCAGTGATACTCATGCGGTTTTGTGAGTTAGATAAGTGAATCTGGATCTCGAAACACCGTGGTGGAGAGTCTTCTCCGCCACGGTGTTTTAGTGTGAAATTGCCTCAAATCCTGCGGGGGAAATAAAACAAAGAAAAGCTCTCCTACATTTACAGACGCCTCATGTTCCGCTATACTGAGGTCAGAAAAAGAATGGAGGTACGGTGATGGCAGGCAGGCGGATCTGCGCCGGGTACTACCGGCGGTACGACGGCAAGGTGGTCTATGTGGTCTCCCTGGCCACGGATGTCGACACCGGCGAGGAGACCGTCATCTGGACCGCCTATCCCTTCGCGGATGTCCCCAGGTACTGCACCTCCAGCAAAAAGTCCTTCTGCGCTTTCGTAGAAGTGGACGGAGAGCGAAAGGTCAAGTACAAGCGGCTGATGAACATGAAGATCTCAGAGGCCGCCGTCGAAAGGCTGGAAGATGAGGGATTCCGTGGACCAGTGCGCAAACGGCAGCGGCGGCAGTTGGAGGAGGAATATGACTCCCGCGAGTATCAGCAAGCTCTCTCCTACCTCGCATACGCGAAAGACCTGTGTGAGAACTACAACTTCGACCGGAGCAAATATCGCCTCTGCGTGAAAGAAAAGAGGTTTGCCGCTATCACCAGAAGTGACTTTGCCAAACTGAAAGAGGACCTGCGGTTTCTGGACAATACCCTGAAAACGGTACTGGCTGAGTACAGGGACTATTTCCAAGAGCGGTTTGTGGTTGGGCTGTCCATCCGCAAATACGCCGAAGCCCATCAACTCAATCGGGGCAGCGTGGATCATCTGCAAAAGAAATTTTTCTCTGCCTTGGCACGGCTTCTGAAAGAGCGGGACGAAGCAGAGGGCAGGTACCGACTGCGGAAACCGGCGCAAAACTGAATCGACCCAACACTGAGCGGAGTGTCTGCTGACAAAGCAGGCGCTCCGCTTTTCTGTCAGAAATATGTCAAAAGGATATTGTTTCCCCAATACATAGTGAGGGGGGTAAAAGAGGCACAGGTGTGTCAATTCTATGTCACTTGAGAAATGTCCTCGGATAAAGTAGTAGAGGGGGGAATCAAAATGAAAGAGCCTGCCTACAAAAATTATGAGGAGTTGCCGCTGTTTCTCAACTCAGAGACAGCAGCAAAAGTCCTGGGCGTCTCTCCATCGTCGGGATATGAGCTGATGCACGAACCAGGCTTCCCGGTGCTGCGCATCGGCAACAGGATGGTGGTGCCCAAGGAGCAGTTCATCCAGTGGGTAAACGAGCGTGTAGGAGGTGGCGCATGAGGTACGGCAAGTACAGCGGACGCGGGAATTTTTTCTCTCTGCCCAACGAAGTGTTTCTCCTGGGCCTGAGTGCAGGAGAGTTGGCGGTGTACAGTTTCCTGAAACGGTGTGAGAATCGCAAGACGCATCAGTGCTGGCCCAGTATCAAAACCATCGGACAGGCAGTGCGGATGAGCGAGAATACCGTCCGCAAGTATATCCGTCAGCTGGAGGAGCGAGGTCTCATCACCACAGAACCCACCGAGGTCATCACCAAGTCCAGCGGTCGGCGCAACGGCAATCTGCTGTTCACCCTCCGTCCGATCCAGGAGGTGATTGACCAGTATTACGACCGTCAGCTGGAGGAATTGGAGTTGGCTACAGAGCGCCAGCGTGTGGCAAACCTCCTGCGAGAGCAGGAAAGCACTGCGTGACCGCCTGTGAGCCGCTGTGTAGCCCGATTGCGGGAGGGGCAGGGTTCCGGCCCCCTCCCAGCGGATAGGGGCCGGATTTGGGCCGCTGTTCCCCATCTTTACCTATTCAATCTCCTGGGTGACACGAGCGCACAAGGTGGCTCTACCTGCGCAAATCGAATGCTGCGAACGAGAGAGGCGGCTGACGGACTCCAGTACGGGCATGTTAGCCCATGGTAATTACTGTCAGGCCATTTACTCTCCCATTCTAACAGCTTCGGCTTTGAGATGGAAAAAGACGCGGCTGGCTGCCGCGCCTTCAACCGTAACTATATTGTAGGAGGGAAAGTATTCTGGGACAAGTTAGAAGCCAGAGGAGGCTTTGTCTTACAACGCCACATCCTTACTGGGCACTGTAGAATTCTGGATGAGAATAACTTCCGCGTGGCTTGGGGAGAAGAGGGACCCATGCGCGCTAAACTGGAAAAACTAGCACCGAGGGCAAAGATCTCAGGTCCTCAATACGGAGATGTTATTGGCGTTCACCGCATTGGAGGCCTCTATGATCATTATGGAATTTATGAGAATGACCACTGTATTTATGAGTACGCTGCTCAAGACGGTGACTTTGGAAGTGCTGACATCCATATCACAACGTTACAAAACTTTGTCCGCGATTCCAATAATCTATTTGTACTTATCTTTCCTGAAAACTATGGTCGCCCTGGCAAAGTGTCAGTCAACCCTCCAATACAAAGCGCAATTGCTGGCTCGTTCAGCGGTATTTCTATCGCTATAGAATTATATACTGTCCTTTCTTCCAAAGACTACCACCTCTATCCTCCTGCTGAAACTATTCGTCGTGCGAAAAGCAAGCTCGGCGAAACAGAGTATAATTTGCTATTTAATAATTGCGAGCATTACGCCATTTGGTGCAAAACAGGGCTCCACAAATCACATCAGGTAGAATCGTTACTCTCATTTATAAGCGCAAACAGGTTTCCTTTTCCGCTCTGAGTAGAAAATGGAGAACGGTCCTCAGAGGTGACTCTTCGAATATGCTATGATTGTCTTTCGCAGAGATATGTACTATAATTTTTGATTAAAACCATAATATACCATCCCTCATTTCCCTATTTATCCTCAATTTTCTCCATAACCCCCATGGCAATGCTGTTTTTCCCTTATTTTTTAATTGAGTTTTTCAAAAAGAAAGTTACCATCAGCTAAGATTCAGTCGTACAAAAAAATATAAACAGACTGCTCCGATGCTTTGAAACCAGTCTGTTTATATTTTTTTGTACGCTGTTTTCGTGAAGTAAGCTATCTGTAGGGGCTTACTTCACGAAAACAGCGATTCTTTAGCTGATGGTTCTATTCTATATCGCAACGCTACACAAAATGTATGATGGCACCATGTCAAATTATCTTCCCAACTGTGGCAAGAATATGAGCCCGTTGGCATTGGGAAGGGAGATCGGACTAACTCCAAGTTTCCGAAATTTCTCCAAGATAGCATTGATCTGTTTTGTGCTAACTCTTGTCTGCTCCTTCAGGTACTTTATCGCCTGTGTTAAATTTTGGCAATCACTGCACTTCCTGAGCAAAAGCAACATACGTGCCTGCTGTTCTGGTTTTTTGATGTTCCGCTTGATCTGTTGTTTCGCTCTTTCGTAAATGAAATGGTCACCCAATGTGAGTCCCATCTTCTTGAAATATCCCTTTAATATCGTTTCCCGTTGTCGGTAAAGCTCTTTGAGAATAGCACGGTTTCCCATAGCGTTTTCACTCACGTACTGTTGAAACTTCTTTCGCTTCATTTGGACCTCAACGCGCAAAATGGCGTTCCTGGTAACCCGTTCGTCTTCTCGCCCAATCATCTTTAGCTGGTCAATCTTGTCATACACTAAGACAGTCACATGGTTGGCCTTGATGCAGTGGCTGTGTTGGTTGGCCCGCTGCGGATCCTTTGCCTTCCCTTGACGGAACTTCTCCAACCTATAATCCCTAGGGATAAGGCTCTTCTTGAACACATGCAGATAACTCTGGACCATGGCAGATGATTCCAGAAAGAAATTTTTGGTAACATCCACCCGGCAAATGGGCATCGTATCGGGATCTCCTGGAACGGCTAGGATGGTAAACACGCTCTCTAAGTGCCTAAGCAGAGCTCTGTAGTTCTCTCTCGTTGGGGAAAAGAGTGCAGCGGGATCCGTATCTCCCAACACCCGGCATGGCTCGATCTGAATGTTAACACGTTTGATCCCGGCATTATACTCATCCTTCATGATGTCATACAAGGTAAGATGGATTCCTGGAAACTGTTCAAAACGGTATGTTCTCTTTATTGTACTCTTCTCCTCCCCATTCCAACTAGACTGATACGGCTGACCATAGCCGGACGCGTTTTGTCGTATCTCCGCGTACTGGCGGAACGTCAGTTCTTTGCTCACTGAGTAGGTGTGGATTCCACTCTTTGAAGTCATGCTTTCTTCCTCCTTTTTCGCTGACAGGAAGAACACTTTCCGCAGTCGGATGCCGTGTCCTCCCCGAGAAACATGAGGGTCTGTCTAACAATGCATTCGTCGCTGTCCGCAATCTCTTTCATACTATCCAACGCCTCTCGCCCCTGAGCCGTAGTGCCAGACTGCTCTAAAATTCGAAGATTGTTTTGGTAATCACCATCCCGGTACAGCAACACACAAGTGGCCTTTTTACCATCTCGTCCCCCACGACCTGCCTGCTGATAAAAGTCCAGAGGGGATAACGGCAGGCCATATAGCACAACCAACCGAATATCTGGCTTATCCACACCCATACCGAATGCATTGGTGGCTACGATGATGTTCTGTTGACCAGCCAAAAAGACTTCTTCGTTGCGCTTGCGCTCCTCTGCCTCGGAGTGACTTTTGGCTACTTGACCCGGGTACCACTTATTGACCATCCCATAAACCCGGTCAGTCATGACCTTGGTGGGACAGTAAATGATGACGGACTCTCCTAGGTGCTTGGCCAACAACTTTTTCAGGGCTTTCTCTCGCTGCTTTTTCGATTCAGCAGGCTGGATAACAAAGGTCAGGTTTTTCCGATGGAGCGGAACCTGGAAGTGGCATACCCGGCACATCGTTAGCAGATGTTCCATCTCCTGGCGAATCTCTGGAGGGGCCGTAGCCGTCATGGCAAGTACCACTGGCCGATAGGAGAAAAGACTGAGGATCGAACCGATACTGAGATATGCCTTCCGAAAGGTATACCCCCACATCGTCACGCAGTGACATTCATCTACCACCAAAGTCCGGATCCAAGCATCCAGCCATCGGAGTTTGGGGAGGGACTCTGGTGTGCTGTATAGAATAAGGTATTCCTCCTTCTCTAGCGTCTGCAGGATTTCGTCCTCTGTCATCGATCCGGCCTCTGAACAAAAGTATCCCGCACTGATCCCAAGATTCTGTAATCCCCGAACCTGGTCTCGTAACAAAGAGAGTAGAGGAACCAGCACCAAGGTAACCCCTCCCCGCAGCAGAGCTGTAATCTGAAAAACCGCACTCTTTCCAAATCCAGTGGGTGCCACCAGGAACACATCATCCCCACTGACCGCCGCTTGAATGGCTTGAATCTGTGCCTTTTTTAGTGACCTGTGGTCTCCCTTGCCCAACCTAAGCTGTTGGGCAGCTTTCTTGATATCTCGATTGATATCCATGTAAAACACCTCATTTCTTGATTTCGGCGGTTCTCTTTCTACCTTCGCCGATTTATATGGTTGTTCAAGTTCATATCAAAAGAAAATAGCGTTTGGTTCTTCAAACCGAAACGACGCAAAATCAAAATATATATTATAACCACGAAACCCTCCAGGAAAGTCTATGGACACGCTTTCCCGGAGGGTCATTTTATTGTAGGAGGCTATCATCATGAATGTACTAATGATCCAACCCGGAGCACAACCAAGGCAAGCTGAAATTGGAGAAGGGTTCTCTGCCATGCAAGCAGCGGTAGGCGGACCCATCCAAGCCATCTATCCCTTCCCAGAGCCAGTAGCGCTGATCTGCCATGAGGAAGGCAAACTGCTTGGTCTCCCCCTAAACCGTGCCCTGCGGGATAAGGACGGAGAGATCTACGACATCATTGCCGGTCCCTTCTTCCTCTGCGGTGCCCCACCAGACCGTGACACCTTCACCAGTTTGACCCCCGAGCAGATGGTGCACTACAAAAACCGATTCCGCCGCATCGAATTGTATGATACCGGGAGGTGTGACACACAATGAACAACGACCCCATACACAGCCTGGTACCAAGCACAACAAGCACTTCCATTCCATTGACACTCCCCTTACTGCACAATCCTTTTCCTAAGATGGTCCCACCGGTGGAGAGCTCTCTTTCCCTGACCATCACCAAGGAAGGCTTGCAGCTCACCGTGGCCCTTTCCATCTGGCCGAGATCCTAATACACCACAAAGAGCCAGTCCCAGGGAAATCCCTGGGACTGGCTCTTTTCTTTTCGGAGGTACGAGATGAATCAAAAAGAAATTTGCGCCCACTGCGGAGAATTCTTGCCGGCAGAGGATGGCTTCTACTTTGAGGACCAGTTCTTTTGCCCAGATTGCCTGGAGGAACTGACCCTGCTCTGCCATCACTGCGGCGAGCGGATCTGGCAAAGATCCAACCACGGAACCGACAGCATCCCTTTGTGCGACGATTGCTACGATGCCTACTATACCCACTGTGATTGTTGCGGCAGACTCCTTCACCAAGACGAGGTGTACTACGACGAGGAGGACACCCTGTGCTGGACCTGTTATGAGACCCGACAGCGGGAGCGAGAAAGCATCCATGCGTATTACTACAAACCCACACCCATCTTCTATGGAGACGGCCCTCGCTTCTTCGGCGTCGAGTTGGAAATGGACGAAGGAGGCGAAGACACTGACAGCGCTGCGGAGATCCTAGCCCAGGCCAATTTCGCCGGACAGATCCATGCCTATGCCAAGCACGACGGCTCCTTGAACGATGGCTTTGAGATCGTCACCCATCCCATGACGCTGCCCTATCACCTGTCCGAGATGCCATGGAAGGATGTCTTGCGCAAGGCAGTCTCCCTGGGCTACCGTTCCCACCAATCGGGTACCTGTGGTCTCCACATCCATGTCAGCCGCAACGCCTTTGGTTCAGAGGCAGCGGTTCAGGAGGAAGCCATCGCCCGGGTTCTCTACTTCGTGGAGAAACACTGGGAGGAGTTGCTGAAGTTCAGCCGGCGCACTCCACGGCAATTGGACCGCTGGGCCGCGCGGTACGGCTATCGGGAACAGCCGCAGGAGATTCTTGATCACGCGAAAAAGGGGTACCACAGCGGACGCTACACCTGCGTCAATTTGGAAAACCCCGCCACCATCGAGTTCCGCATGTTCCGTGGAACCCTAAAGTATAACACTCTGATTGCCACGCTGCAGTTGGTCAACCGCATCTGTGACGTGGCTTTGTATCTCTCTGACCAAGAGGTAAAAGCGATATCCTGGACCTCTTTTGTCGCAGGGTGCCGCGAGCCTGCACTGGTCCAGTACTTGAAGGAACGCCGTTTGTATGTCAATGAACCAATTACTACAGAGGAGGAACTATAATGTGCTGCCTGTTTGGACTGATCGACTACCGGGATACCCTGTCCCGTCGCCAGAAAACAAAGATGGTTCGGGCCCTGGCCGAAACCAGTGAAGCCCGCGGAACCGACGCCGCTGGAATCGCCTACAATGCCGGCGGAACACTGCGGATCCATAAGCGTCCTGGTCCTGCCCATACCATCCATTTCACGGTCCCCAAAGCGTCCAAAGTCATCATGGGGCATACCCGAATGGCTACTCAGGGCTCCGCCTTAAAACGGAAAAACAATCACCCATTCGCTGGCAAAGCCCGCGGGGAGGGCTTTGCGCTGGCACATAATGGCGTCCTACACAACGACAAAGTCCTGCGACGCGTCCATCATTTACCTCCAACCGCCACTGAGACGGACAGCTACATCGCCGTCCAACTGATGGAGCAACAAGGCACCCTCAACTTCGATAGTCTGCGTTTCATGGCTGAAGAGGTTGAGGGCTCTTTCTGTTTCACGGTGCTGGATCGGAAGGACAACCTGTACTTTGTGAAGGGCGATAATCCGCTGTGTCTGTATCACTACCCCGAGCTGGGGCTCTATCTGTACGCTTCCACGGAGGAAATTTTAAGAAACGCCATCGGCAAGATGCGCCTTGCAGGTCAGCCGGAGTCCATAACGCTGCACTGCGGGGACATCCTAAAAATTGATGCCCACGGTAGGATGGACCATGCCCGCTTCTCCCCCTCGAAGTTCCTCTGTGCTTTCTCTCCCTACTTCTGGCCTCAATCCCCTATGCCCGTGCCGGCCAAACGACATGTACCAGAGGACCCCGAAGCTGCCTACCTGGATGAGCTGAGAACCATTGCCAATTGGTATGGCTATGACAACACCTTAGTAGACACCTGGCTGGCCGATGGCTTCTCCACCGATGAGATTGAGGATTTCCTGTACTGCGGGGAGTTGTGATGTCCCAATAGGGTGTACCCTATTGAAACGCGAAAAAAGCGTCCCAATTGGGTTCCTCCTGGAATTTTGAGACGTCTCAGTTCCCCGGAGGACCCTAATGGGACACTAGTATCACAGAAGCTGCTCGTATTTTCAGCTGCCATAGAAGAAAGGGGCGAACATCGCATTGAAAATTGGTTACATCCGGGTCAGCACCCAAGAACAGAATACCATCCGCCAAGAAGTCCTAATGGAGCAGCTGGGGGTGGATCAAGTGTACATCGACAAGGCCAGCGGCAAAAACACCAGCCGGCCAGAACTCCAGAATCTGCTTGCCTTCGTGCGGAAGGGGGACACCGTCATCGTAGAGTCCATCAGCCGGTTTGCCCGCAACACCCGGGATCTTCTGGATCTGGTGGAACGACTCACCGCCAAGGGCGTGGAGTTCGTCTCTCAGAAAGAGGCCATTGACACCACCACCCCCACAGGGAAGTTCATGCTCACTATTTTCGGAGCCGTAGCAGAACTGGAACGGGCGTACATCCTACAGAGGCAGAGAGAGGGGATTGCAGCAGCGAAGGCACAAGGCAAATACCGAGGACGCCAACCTATCCAATCTCCTACTTTGTTGGACACTATTGCTCAGTGGGAGCGTGGAGAACTGACTGCCGTTGCTGCTCAGAAACGGTTGGGCATAAGTCGATCAACATTCTATCGGAATGTACGCTCAATCCGCTCAGCACATGAAAAATAACCATATCCTCTGCAAAACGCAGTAAAATCCGGGGATTTCCCCGGATTTTACTGCGTTTTTAGCCTACTACCATTTGGTTGACACACAATGCAAGTTCTCTCCTCTGCAGATTAATTACATTTTTTCGAAAAGGCCAAGAATTATTTCCTGAAATCGTGCTTCTCCGTTCTCGACATATTAAACTATCCTTAGACAAAAGCCAAGGGCATTTGATCTGCAAATATTTAGAAAAGGAGAACTGCAATTATGACTCGTAACTACTCTCTTCACTCCCATTATCCCGGTCTCGAACTAGACACCCTCTTTTATCACCCGACTGACATTTCCTTCTCAGACCAAACTCCACGAAACGACCCAATTGCTTTTCAACTCCGGGTTGCCTCCTATGATCAAAAGTCTTCCCGAAAGCACCTATTCTCTCTTCGAAAGTTTTCTGCTAGGGAACTTCTAGACTGTGAGCCACTACTTCAAACTAGGCTCAAGTGCTCTATAAAGGACCTCACCAACCACATTCTATCTCTGGTTGCACAACAACATCAAAGTGGAGGTCCTCAGACACGGGGAGTGCTCCTGGAACAGACCGGATTTACCCAATTATCCAACAACAGCTGGTGTGCCCTGCTCGGGAGGGAGTTGATAGGATGTCCCTTCCCCTTTGCCTGTGCCCCCTCCGTTCCTGACATAGAGTTACTTCCAAACCCAGACATCTCACAGGAAGACTGCGTACGCATTTTACTGCACTGCCCTGGCGAGGTTCTCCTGGGTCTATCCTTCCTAATGTTAACCTCCGTCCGTTCCCTACTCAACGCATGGGACATCCCCTTCCAGGGCGTCCTCTTCCTCACCGGTCGGCAAGGGATGGGCAAGACCACCTTAGCAAAGCAACTCTTCCTGGTATACCGGCACCTAGAGGAAAAAACTCCTGTAGGCATCGTGCAAGCCAGCAGTACCAATGCATCCCAGCTCACTCTACTTCAGAACTTCCGAGATATCCCTCTGGTAGTGGACGACCTTTGTCTATCCACCAGTAAGTCAGAGGAAAGGAAACGACAGAAAACCGGTGCACAACTGATTCGATTCGGTAGTAGTCCCATACCCACTACTAAGCAAGTAGGTAACCAGACCGTCAACATGTTGTGTCAGGCAGGTGTCATTTTGACTGCAGAGTATGCTTTTTCTTCCGCGTCAGATGTTACGCGTTGTATAATGTTGCTCCTGAAGGAACAACCAACTCTACCAGAAGAACTTTCTCCCTCCTTTTGTGCATTCCTTCTACGACAGTTTACGCTTTGGGTAGTCAAAAATACAGAGAGCTTAAAACGAACGCTTTTATCGTTTCTGCATTTTGCCTCCCAGATGCCAGAATTTCCAACACGCATGTCCAACAACTACCTCTGCCTCTGTGCAGTGTTCCAGCAGTTTCTAGTGTCGCTTAACACTTCCCAAGCAGATATTGGCACGCTGACAGACCGATTGCGTATGCAGATAGAAAACTCCTTAGAGTATCAACTACACCTACTGAATAACTTGAGGTCAACAACAAAGCAGTGCAACCTCAGTGCCATCCTGTGTACCGGAAAGAAAGAATATTTTTCTCTGGGAAAGAGTTTAAACGACCTGGAAAAGTACGATGGCATCATGTGGAAAGGCGATCTCTGCCTCCGAAGGATCCCTTTGGTTTCTTTTGTCCAAAAGCAGCCGGGCTACCAGAAGTATAATATCCGCCAGATCGTGCAAGAGCTGAGTCGCATAGGTGCACTCGTCACCCAAGGTGATGACTATACGGTTTCTCTCGGAAAAAAGAAAAACCAGAAAAAAGCGCCTCGCCTCTACCGCATCCGTATGAAGATTCTCAAGGAGACCGCTCACTGGTATTCTGATTAATCGGCTACCAATTGGGTATCCTTAGATTGACCCACTTGAAAAGGAGGTGCTACCCCTGCTTATCGAAAAAAATGATCGTGACAAGTTTATTGATATCTGGCTCAAACGCGGGGAGGCAGCTCCCTCTCTGACTGACCTGCGGCATAGTTTCCCCGGATACCAAGTCGTTCTTTTCCACTCTGGAGACGAAGACCTGGCCCAGACCACCGCAGAACTTCTCCGTCATAATTTGGCTCCTGGTCCGGTGCGGGTATGATCCCGCACCGGACTTTTTCCTGAAAGCTGACCTTGCTTTTTTCTTCTCCTTCCGTTAAAATATCAATATAAAAATCTTTTGAAAAAAATAGGTGAACAACATTGAAAATCGCCGGCTATACCCGTATTTCGGTAGACGTAGAAAAAGACCAAGATAACACCTCCATAGAGAACCAAAAGGAGATCATTTCTACTTTTGTGGCGCAGAATTTTCCCGACGCCACCCTGGACTTCTTCGTAGACCGGGATCGGTCTGGTTACACCTTCGACCAACGGGAGGCCTACCGACAGTTGCGCCCCCTGCTTCTGTCTGGGGAGTACCAGGTTCTGATCGTCAAGGACTTTTCCCGCTTCTCCCGGCGCAATAGCTTAGGCCTATTCGAACTGGAGACCTTGCGGGATGCCCATGTGCGCATCATCTCTGTAGGGGATGCCATTGACTACCCTACAAAAGACGAGTGGATGCTGATTCAGTTCAAGTTTCTCATGAATGAGTTCCCCGTCACCGACACCAGCCGCAAGATCAAGCAGATCATTACCAACCGTCAAAAGGAGGGCAAATGGGTTTGTGCCGTCCCCTATGGCTACCGCATCACCAATACCAAGGAGATGACCTACGAAATTGACCCCCCTGCCGCGGAGATTGTGCGGGAAATCTTTCGCCTGTACAACAACGGCTGGGGCTATAAGAAGATCGCCAACCACCTCACAGATCAGGGAGTCCCCACCCCTCGTGCCAACGAGATCGCCCAAAAGGAAGCGCTGGGGAAGACCACTAAGCGCACCGCCCGCCAGGCCTGGAGCCTGGCCACGATCCAGGGGATCCTCTTCAACGACTTTTATATTGGTACTCTCCGGCAGAAGAAATATCGCCGTACCAGCATCAACGGCACGGATGAGCAAGTCGATGGGGAAGAACAGTTGGTGTTTGAAAACGCCCACACCCCCATCATTGAACCCAGCACCTTTGCCTATACCCAAGAACTCCTCCGCCAACGCAGCCGGGCCCATTACCGCGGGGAGAAAAAGTATCCCACACCTTACAGTGGCTACCTTTTCTGTGGAGACTGCGGCAGTCCTCTCTTCTCCCGCTCTCGGCCTCAGCTGGCCCCTCAATACGTCTGCGGCGCATACCTTCGCCGAGGCCGGAAAGCTTGCACCTCCCACCAAATCCGGGTTGACCAGCTGGACCAGCTGCTCAAGCGGTACATTCGCCGGGTAGCCGACCATTCTGAGGCGATACTGGACACCCTGCAACAGGCCATCCGCCAGCAGCCTCAGCGCGAGGCGGAAGTTGGTCAGGCCATCGACCATCTTCAACGCCAGCGGGAGGAGGCTCAGGCCCAGCTGAAGGCGCTGCTCAAACGCAAGTTGGTGGACACCATGGGCAAGTCCCCTCAGCAGACAGAGATCTTGGAAGAAACCTATCAGGAGATGGAGGAAGAGCTCACCACACGCATCGCCGGTTTGGACCAGCAGATCAACAACAGCATTCAGCTGCGCAGTGGGCTGATCCAAGCCAACCGAAAGGCGAAAACCGTCCTGGACGTCTTTCGGGACATTCTCGAAAAACCTGCCTTAGATAAGCGGGACATCAGCCTCATTGTCCAGCGCATCACCGTCTACGAGGATCACCTGGATGTGTCCCTGAAAAGTGATGTGGACGCTCTGATCCATCCAGAGGAGGGCCGTGAAAATTTTCCCTTGGACAGTAAAGATATCTCATCCTTACCCCTCATCCAGTCCGCCCCTTCCCATGCGGACAAGGTCTTTACTGTCAATGTTGTCAGCAACGGGGACCCCCTGGAGATCTTCACCAACGGGGACGGTGTGGTGTTTAAGAAATACTCCCTCATGGGCGGGCTGGGGGACTTCTCCGCCCAACTGTGCGAGTCCCTCTACAAAACCACCGGCAAGATGGTCACCATCACCGACCGGGACGTCTGCCTGTCCGTGGCCGGCGGCGGCCGGCGGGAGCTCACCGACAAGAGCATCTCCCCCGCCCTGGCCCAGATCATGGAGGGCCGCCAGCTCTACCAGCATCAGCCCGGCCAGCCCCCCCTGCCGGTCAGCGACTACACCGACCGGTATGTCCTCTCCACCGCCGCCCCCATTCTGACCCAGGGGGACGTGCTGGGCTGCGTGGCCTTCCTCTGTGAAAAGGACCACCTGGAGGTGGCCGAGTCCGAGCATGAGTTGGCCCAGGCCATCGCAGGTTTCCTGGGCCGCCACATGGAATCCTGATCCCCCGTCCCCCGCTCCGGCAGGCCGCCGGCAGCGGGGGATGGTCTATTCTCCCCCCGCCCCGCATACAGTGGTGACACGGACAACGTGGGGAGTGGTAGAACTTGCGGACTGATATGGAAGAGCGCGCCTGCGACCTGGCCCTGTACATCCTGGAACACCAGGCAACCGTCCGAGCCGCGGCAAAGCAGTTCGGCATCAGCAAGTCGACGGTGCACAAGGACCTGTCCCAGCGGCTGCCCCTTTTCAACCGTTCCCTCTACCTCCAGGTGAAAGAGGTCCTGGACCGGAACAAAGCGGAGCGGCACATACGAGGGGGCAAAGCCACCAAGGAGAAATACGAACATCAAAAAAGAAAGGGCTGCTGAGACGCAGCCCTTTCTTTGGGTCTGAATGGGGTCCCCTGGGGGATTTATTCTACGGAGATCAGGTAATGGTACACCGGCTGGCCGCCTTCCAGGGTGGTGATCTCCGCCTCGGGGCAGGCCGCCTCAAACTTGGCCTGGGCGCCCTCGGCCTCCCCGGCCTGCACGCCCTCGCCATAGAAGATGCTGATGAACTCCCCTCCCCGCTGGGCGCTCTCCTGGGCCAGCTTGTCCAGGGCCGCGTCCAAATTCTTCTCGGTGCCGAAGAGCTGGTTGTCCACCAGCAGCAGGTAATCTCCGGCGTGGATGGCGGTGCCGTCGAACTCGGAGTCCCGGGCGGCGTAGGTGACCTCCATGGTGGTCACCCCTGCCATGGCCGCCTCCATGGCGGCGGTGTTGTCCGCCTCCTCCCCGTCGGGGTCCATGGCGATCATGGCGGAGATGCCCTGGGGCACCGTCTTGGCCTGGAGGACGATGACCTTCTTGTCCTCCACCAGGTCCACGCACTGCTGGGCGGCCATGATGATGTTCTTGTTGTTGGGCAGGACGTAGACAATCTCCGCCGGGGTCTTGCGGATCTGCTTGAGGATGTCCTCGGTGGAGGGGTTCATGGTCTGGCCGCCGCTGATGACCCCGTCGGCCCCCAGATCAAAGAACACCTTGGCCAGGCCCGCTCCGGCGGCCACCGCCACAAAGCCATACTTCTTCTCCGGCGGGGCGGAGGGGGTGTCCCCCTGCTCCATGGCCTCCAATTCGGCCTCTACGGCCTCCAGGTCGTCGGTGGACTGGGCCTGCTTGCCGGCGGCCAGCTCGTCCCGCTGGGTGCGCATGTTCTCAATCTTGGCCAGCTCCAGGGTGCCGTACTCCTGGGCCTTGGTGAGGGCCAGGCCCGGGTCGTCGGTGTGGACGTGGACCTTAAACTCCTCGTCCCCCTCTCCGATGACCAGGCTGTCGCCGATGGTCTCCAGCCAAGCCCGGTACTCCTCCAAGGGCTTGCCCCCGGTGCGGCGGACGATGAACACGGTGTCGTAGGTAAAGGTGAGCTCCTCCTCCGCCAGGGCGCCGAAGTCGGCCTTCTCCTGGGGCTTGGCCTCCTCCTGCCCGCTCTGGGGGGCGGGAATGCCCTGGAGCTCGTCCAGCATGGCCTGCAGAACCACCACAAAGCCCATACCGCCGGCATCCACCACGCCGGCCTTTTTCAGCACGGGGTTCTGGTGGATGGTATCGGCCAGGGCCTCCCGGGCCCGGTCGATGGCGGAGGCCAGGACGTACTCAAAGGCGGTGTTCTCCTCGGCTGCCCGGCCGGCCCGGTCCCCCGCCAGGCGGGAGACGGTGAGCAGGGTGCCCTCGGCCGGCTTCATCACCGCCCGGTAAGCGGCGATCACCCCGGCGTTGATGGCGTCGGCCAGGTCGATGCCGTCCATGGTGTCCTTGTCCTTCATGGCCCGGGAAAAGCCCCGGAAGATCAGGGACAAAATCACCCCGGAATTCCCCCGGGCGCCCCGGAGCATGGCTGAGGCGCACAGGGCCGTGGCCTGCCCCACGGTGGCTGGGTTCTTCTGCCGCAGCTCTGCCGCGGCGGTGCCGATGGTCAGGCTCATGTTGGTGCCCGTGTCCCCGTCGGGCACAGGGAAGACGTTGAGCTCGTTAATCTTCTGCTTTTCCGCGTCCAGAGAGGCGGAGGCGTGAATCAGCATCGCCGCAAGGGTCTTGCCGTCAACTGCTTGTACCATGATTCCTCTTCTCTCCCCTCTTCTCAGTCAATCTGCATGGAGTCCACATAGACGTCCACCGCCCGGACCTGGGCGCCGGTCATCTGGCCCACGGCATACCGGACTTCGCTCATGATGGAGCTGCTCACCGCAGTCAGGTTCACCCCGGCGTCCACGATGATGTGCAGCTCGATGGAAACCGTGTCGTCGGCCTCGAAGATCACCCGGACCCCCTTGGCCATGGACTCGTTGCGCAGCAGGTGGACCAGCCCGTCCTTCTTGGACCGGGCCGCCATCCCCTTTACGCCAAAGCAGCTGGTGGCCACGGCACCGGTGATGGTGGTGAAGACCTCGCTGCTGATTTGGATCTCGCCTCTGTCATTTTGTAGCCGCATACGTTGTTACCGTTCCTTTCCGGGCCGGGGCAGCGGGGGCCGCCAGACCCTGCGATGAGAAATCCGTGGAAAAATTGATTTGCGGATTGTATTTTACCAAGGGATCAGGTAAAATACTACCATAGACCACGGTTTCCGCGCAACTGTATTTGGGAGGTTTTTCTATGAAATTGACAAGTACGATCCTCAAACTCATCGCCGTGCTCCTGGCCGCCTTCGCCGTGGTGTGCCTGGTGATGGCCAATCTGGAGCGAATCACCCGCTGTGTAGACGCTGTCTCTGCCCGGCTGCAGGCCAAGAAGGAGGCCCTCCGCCGCGCCTGCCCCTGCAGCGCCTGCGAGATGGAGGACGAGTTCGAGGACTGGGATCTCTAAAAACTGGAATACGCGCAGACCGCGTTCCCCCTCTGGGGGACTGGC
>OLQU01001220.1_pt1 | contig 18419 bp, 14 predicted proteins | sample 1672271 | NCBI WGS metagenome assembly OLQU01 (sample SAMEA3136666, study PRJEB25190) | human gut metagenome | biome: human gut; feature: human-associated habitat; material: faeces | place: Austria | collected 2013 | reverse complement strand
CACGGTAAAACTCGACTGCGCCGCTATGATTTACAGGATGGTTACATGGGGGAGGCTACTTGAGTAGTTTGAATCTACTCAAAGGGTTCTTTCGATGGTCCTCGATTGCCAGGATGCTGATGTTTCGCTGCTCAACATCCACGTGGTAGTACACGCCGTAGTGCGCGCAAAAGAAGACCCTGCAGTCAATGGGCGGAAAGGCCGCCTGATAGTAGGGGTCGTATTCTTCGCCAAAATAAGGATGCTCGGCTAGAAAGTCGATGAGGTTGCCGATTCTGGCGTAGACTCGCTTCGAAGGAATCTCGGCATAGGCATAGAGTGCCTCGTCAGTCATGACAACATCAAAAGGCTCATCAAGTTCGTCGAGCTCTGAGTAGAACTCGACGTCTGCGTTATCCAATTTCATGGCGAGCTGCCCTGATGCGATCTGCATCTGCCTTGGCCTGTTTCCAAGGTCGCACACGACCGTTTACTAAGTCGTCGTAGCCCCGCGTGATGGCTCGCTGGATGCGTTCTTCGCGCTCCTGAATGGCGGTTAGTGCGCGCGTCTGCTCGTCATAGGCCTCGGCATCCATGACGACAAGCGATGCCGACCCGTTTTTGGTTAGGTAGACGGGCTCTTTGGTTTGGTGGCAGCTATCTGCTATGGAACCAAAGTTGCGTTGCAGATCGGAAATAGGCTTTACGACAGGCATATGAAACTCCTTACATGGAATCATATGTATAACTCTATGCTGATTATAGCGGAGGACGAGGGGTCTCAGCGCGAAAGGAGTGTTATGCGTATGCGCGTCTGCATTCACAAGCGCGTTTATGCTCGAAGGACTAAGCATGACTATCCGGTGAGACATGTCGCTTTGTGGCATCCACCCCATCCATCAATTCTGTCGTCTCAGCAGCTCCAGTAACCGCAATAAACCAGATCCTCTTTTTGCCGTTCACAGAATATTTTTACCGTTCAGAGAGTTTTCGCAGCTAAAATGTTGTGCAACAAAATGTTGCTCAATGGATGTGAAGCGTTTTGTCGTATGATCAAATGTACCTATTTGATTCGTCGAGAGGCTGAACGACATGAGCATGCCCACCACCTATCGTGGTTCTATGACACGTGAACAGTGGCTTGTTAATGAGACGCGTGTCGTTGCGCGCCTCATGGTGGACGAGAACTTTTCTGATACGAAAGAGATAATTGAAAAGGTTACCGCCCAAAATCTCTTTCAATATCCTACTGAGCGTGAGTAAAAGTCTATCGCCCGTGCTTGCTGCCGCCGGTTGTTGGCTCTTAGCGAAGACGAAGGCGTGCGCGCGAGCCTGATTAATCTTGCTGCGCATGGCTCGCTCGAACAGCTTGCGCAGGTCAACCTGTATGCAATGATGCGCGACAACCGAGTTGTCTGGGACTTTATGACGTGCGTGATTGCCCCTAAGTTCAGTCTTTTTGATCTTTCGCTTCGAAAATCGGAAATCGTTACGTTTATCGAAGGGCTTCGCGCGCAGGACGATCGCGTTGCAACGTGGTCGGATGCTACGTGCAATAAAGTGCGCCAAGTCCTCGTCAACTGTATAGAGGGCGCTGGATTGTATAGCCGCAAAACCGAAGCCCTTCGTCCGCCATTGCTCGATTTTGAGCTCGAGCGTTGCGTTCGGGCCAACGACGATGCCGCGGTTCTGCCTGCCTTTGGCATAACGGAATAGGGGTGCGAGATGACAGCAACCGAGTTGCCTTCAATCGACATGAGCTTTGAGCTCATCCGTTCCAAATTCCACGACCCTGAGTTTTTGAATTGTCGTGGCTTGGGTGGCGAGGTTCCACTCTATATCTATCCATATGCAGCTAGGCAAGAGGACCAGGTACGCGCTCTGACTCAGCAGCTAGTGGATGATAGCGCACACGAGTGCCGGATAAAAAGCGACGCCCCAAACATTGTCTCGTTTGACCTGTGGAACGTGTTTATCGGCATTTGCGAAAAACGCGGCATCTTAGAAAAGATGAGCGCTCTCGAGGAAAAACGAGGCAGCGATCACTTCTTGCAACGCATGCAGAGCCGAGTGGGACCCGAGAAGTACCTCGAGTTCATTCACGGCAGCTTTATCGAGAGATACGGCGAGCCAAAACGCGGGCGCGACGTCTTGATTATCACAGGCGTTGGCAAGATCTACCCGTTCATGCGTGCCCACATTATTCTCGAGTCTATTCAGCCGGTATTTTCCGATATCCCCGTCGTTTTGTTTTATCCCGGCACCTATGACGGGCAGCAGTTAAAGCTGTTTGGCACGATTGCCGACGGCAACTACTATCGCGCGTTTAACCAACTCTAAAAACGTTTTCGGTCATCGAAAGGCATTCCCATGAAGATCAAAGATATGTTTGAGCACGATATCGACCGAAACATTAACGGTGTTATTAAGGTCGATCAGGAGGATGACGGCAGTGTCAGGCAAGAGCTGAACGAATACGTTGTGACCGACGAGCTTCGCCGCCATTTCAAGACGCTTTTCGATGCGTATGACCGGGCTCTCGATGATACGACGGATAAAATCGGCGTGTGGATTAGCGGTTCGTTTGGCTCGGGTAAATCTCACTTTCTCAAGATGCTCAGCTACCTGTTCACGAACCGTGAGGCGGCAGGTAAAACAGCGATTGAGTATATTGCTCCGCGTTTTGAAGATGACGAACTTGCCGACAAAGCAAAGCGCGCGGCGGGCGTGACGACCGACGCTATCCTCTTTAATATGGGTATCAAAAGCCCGCTCAATAAGGATGGCAGCGCGGTTGCGCGCATTTTTGCCAAGATGTATTACGAGAGCCGTGGGTTCTACGGTGCAGATTTTAAGCTCGCTCGCCTGGAGCGTCGTATTGACGACGCCGGTAAAACTCAGGAATTCCGTGCCGCATTCGAAGAGATTAATCATAGCCCCTGGGTCGATGGCCGCGAGGACTACGACTTTAACTCCGACGACGTTATCGAGGCACTCAGTCGCACGGGCGTCATGAGCAAGGACGAGGCAGAGCGCTGGTATGAAAAATCGGAAAGCAATGATTTTTCAATCGACCAGCTTACCGACGATATTGCTAAATACACAAAGCGTCGAGAGCAAGAATGTGGCGGCTCATATCGCATGATCTTTATGGCCGACGAGATGAGCCAGTTTATCGCGAGCGATACCGAGCTAATGCTGAATTTGCAGAGCATTGTCGAGGCGCTAGGCACCAAATGCGGCGGCCGTGTATGGGTTATGGTCACCGGACAGCAGGCGATTGATCAAATTACCAAGGTTAAGGGCAGCGACTTCTCCAAGATTCAAGACCGCTTTAATACGCGTTTATCTTTGAGCAGCTCCTGCGCCGATGAAGTTATTCGTCGCCGCATTTTGGCGAAAAATCAGGATGCGAACGACTTGCTGAAGGCTGAGTATCAGGAGCGCTCGGCGGTCCTCAACAACTTGTATAGCTTTAAAGATGCGGCGGCCGATCTAATTGGCTACGAGGGCGCCGAAGACTTCGCCAGCACGTATCCATTTGCTGATTACCAGTTTAAGCTCATTCAAAAAATCATGGATGAGCTGCGCAATCACGGTGCATCCGGAAAAAACAGCTCAAGTGCCGAACGTTCCATGCTGAGTGGCTTTCAAGACTCCGCTCGATGCATAGAGGATAAGGACCAGAATGCCCTGGTTCCGCTCTGGCGTTTCTACAATACGATCTCGACGTCGCTCGAGGACTATCATCGTCGTGTAGTTCTTCGAGCGGCGGATGCCGCCCAAAAGGGGCAGGGTCTTGAGGAATGCGACATTCCGGTACTCAAACTGCTTTTCTTGATCCTGTATGTCGATAAGGACATGCCGGCAAACGTTGAAAACTTGATCACCCTAATGACCGACGACGTCCGCACCGATCGCATTGTCGTTCGCGAGCAGATTTCGCAGTCCTTGGAGCGTTTGGTACGCCAAAACTATGTGGCTCGAAACGGCGAAACGTATAAGTACCTGACCGACGAAGAGCAGGAGATCGCTCAGCAGATTTCGCGCGTGCAGCCGGATGCTGCGAAGATTACGTCCAAGGCTGCACAGATTATGTTTAGGCAGGTCTTCGAAAACGCTAAGGTAACGGTCGGCAAAAACGTTTTTGACGTTGAGGAATATCTGGACGACACCCGTTATAACAGCGCATCGGGGCTGGCGCTGCGCGTTATTTCTGGCGTGGATGGCACCCCGATCCCTTCGCGCGAGGACCTGCTCCTTAGCTCTAGCAGGGGAGAAGCCATTGTAGTGCTCGATTCCCAGCAAGACTACTACGACTGCCTGTATCAGTCGGCATGCATTGAGCAATACCTCAATAGCCGTCAGGCAGACAATCGCAGCGAAGTGGTGGCTTCGATTTTGCGTGGCAAGCAGGAAGAGCGCGTCGCTCTGGATAAGCGTGCAGAGGAGCTTATGCGCCAGGCGGTGCTGCATGGAACGTTTTATGTCTATGGCGGTGAGTATTCGCCGGTCAAATCGGCGTCTGCCAAGAATATGATCGAGGACTGCGTGCGCCAGCTCGTCTCTGTTACGTACAGCAAACTGCCACTTATCGATAAAAACTACGACAGCGATATGCAGATCAAGCAGATTTTAACTGCGTACACTCCGGCAATGAATGGGCAAGAGCCCAATGCCGGGGCCATCGAAGCGGTTATGCGTTTGCTGGAAGCTCGCGCCGCCCAACATATGCAGGTAACAATGAACGAGCTGCTCGAGACGTACCATGCGAAGCCTTATGGTTGGGCGGAGATTGACATTGCCGCCGTGGTCGCAACACTGCTAGCGCAAAAGCGCGCTCGCCTGCTCTGCGCGGGACAGGCGATTGATCTTAGGGATTCCAAGATTCTTGATTATCTGCGTAAGGCCGCTAAGGCACGGCAGGCTGTTGTTGAGGCACGCCAACAGCTTTCTCGGGCAGCCATATCCAAGGCGCGACAGGCTGTAGAAGAGTTGAGCGGCAATCATACTCTGCCGCTCGAAGAGGACGGCCTTGCCGAGGCATGTCGCGGGGAGCTTGAAAAGCGCCGCGATAGCTTGGCGAGTCTCCTTTCGGTCAAGTACCAGCGTAACCCCGATTACCCGGGCTATAAGGAGGTCGTGAATGCAAAGAACCTTATCGAGGGTTTACTGCAGAGCGGCAGCGATGCCGTCGACCTAATTATGGCGATCGCCGCAAAAGAGAACGAGCTGCGAGATGCGGCTGAAGATCTCGAAGATATTGACGAGTTTTTCGACAGCAAAGTGACTGTGTTCGACGGTGCCTGCGAGATATTCAAGCAAATTGAGAGTGAGCGCGATTATTTTGAGGGCGCTTCGGATACGCTGGATGCGCTTTCTGTCATTGGGGAAGCGGTTAGGCAGCCGAGCCTGAGTCTGCAGTTCCAAAAGCTATCCGAGGCAAACCTAAAGGTGAGAGCTGCCTACAAGGAGCTTTTGGACCAAAAGCGCATCTCCATGCTCAATTCTGTTGAAGAGCGTTATGGGGATATCGAAGTGTATGCCCAAAACAAGGGCGTTGCGCTGGCTCGCATCGGGGAGTCGCACAGCGCTCGAAAAGATGAGGTGCATAATGCGGCAACGCTGACCGCCCTGGATGCTGTACCCGTCAAGCTCGATCGTGCTCAGACGACTCTGTACAAAATGATTGATGATGCCTATGAAGAGGCGAATCGTCCCAAACCGGCAACTACGAGTGTGACGGTAACGACCGATCATTCGGGGGCCGCTGCGCAGGGTTCATCGCGTGAGCCTCGACCGGCACCCGCTCCTAAACGACGCATCAAATCGGTGAGCCGCAGTATGGTTTTTAGGCCGCTGGAGCTGAGCTCGCAACAGCAGATCGATGACTATTTGGAGGCCGCGCGCAAAGAGCTGCTGCGAAGCCTTGAGGGTAATGACGCCATCCGTTTGGGCTAAGGGAGAAACATGGATACGAAAGAGCTCGAAAAGTTTTGCCCTTGGGCACGCATCCGCTTAATTGATGAGGTGCGTCAGCGTTGCTATGCCTACGGGCTCGACGATGCGGGGCGTGAAGAATTCGATCGCGATGCAACCATTGTTAAAGGCACGGTGCTCTCTGCGCTCGAGCGTTCGCAACGTTCGGAGCTATATCGCCGTATAGAGCATGACGGCTATGCGCGCTTTTGCGAGGAAATGGCCTATACCTGGTTCAATCGCTTCGCTGCAATACGCTATATGGAAGTGCAAGGCTATCTGCCCTGTAGCGTGCGCATGCTGAGCTCATATTGCGAAACCTCGGAGTACGATAGTTTTTCGCCAGACTGCTTGCGTATGCCGACGGAGCTTGATCTGCCGGGCTTGGAGCGCGATCGCGTGTTTGACCTTGTCGCTGCGGCAGATGACGAGGCGCTGTTCCGTCTTATTTTAGTGGCTCAGATGAATGAACTCGCCGAGTGCCTGCCCGCCATCTTTGGCCGCGTGGGCATAGCGGATGCGTTACTGCTTCCGACAAGGCTTTTGGACCGCGGCGAAGAAGGCGTGCTGTGCGCTCTTGTCGAACGGGTTAAGCGAAGCACATGGGAAAACGTCGAGTCCTTGGGCTGGATGTATCAGTTCTACAATTCCGAGGTCAAAGACGCATTCTTTAAATCTAAGGCCAAGGAGACGCCGGACACCATCGGTCCGGCCACACAGCTGTTTACGCCCAACTGGATTGTGCGCTACATGGTGCAGAACTCCTTGGGGCGTTTGTGGATGCTGAACAACCCGGAAAGTCCCCTGCGTGACAAAATGGAGTACTACATCGAGCCCGATGCGGAGCACGAGGACTTCATTAAAATCGAGAGTCCCGAGGATATATCGCTGTGCGACCCGGCTTGTGGATCGGGACATATTCTCGTTTACGCCTTTGAACTTTTGGCAAAGATGTATTTAGAGCGCGAATATCGTATGCGCGATATTCCCGGACTCATTCTGTCTAAGAACCTTCATGGTATGGAAATTGACTCCCGCGCCGCCCAGATCGCAGGGTTGGCGCTGGCTATGTGTGCCCGAGAGATGGATAGACGTTTCTTTAACCGTGGGGTTCAGGCGGATATTGCCGTGCTCGAGCCGATTGTGCTGGAGGAGGACGACATTCCGCAGGGCGCCGCACTTACCAAGAAGAAGGATCTGATCGACGCTCTGGCACACCTGAACGAGGTTGGTTCGCTGCTCGCTCCGAGCGAGGGCGACCTTGCCGCACTACGTGAGGCGGTCGAGTTCACCGGCACCGATGGTCTGTTTGACGGTAGTTCTAAAAATAAACTGGAATGTGCCCTTAAGACCTGCGAGATCCTCGCCCGCCGTCACGACTGCGTGGTGGCCAACCCGCCCTACATGGGCAGCTCCAGCTTTGGCCCCTTCATGTCTAAGTGGGTCAAGAAGAACTACCCCGACGTGAAGAGCGACCTGTGCGCGTGCTTCATCGAGCGCATCTTCTCACTTACGGAGAAAGCGGGCCTTGCGGGTCTTGCAACATCAAATAGCTGGATGTTTTTATCGTCTTTCGAGAATTTGCGTCAACAGCTGGTCGATATCAAAACGATTGATAGCTTAGTGCAACTTTCCGTCCATGGATTTCATGGCATCGCTGCTCAGGTGTGTACATTTGTAATCAGGAACAAGCATGTCGCCGGCTATCGTGGTGGCTATGTCAGACTGAATGATTTCGATCATTGGTCGTTGCAGGAAGGAAAGGCCCTCGAGGCCATCCAAAACACCGACTGCGGCTGGTTCTACCGTCGCGACGCCGAAACCTTCAAGCAAATCCCCGGCACCCCCATCGCCTACTGGGCCAGCGATGGTTTAATCAATGCCTTTTCAACGCGCGATGGTCTTCGCAGCTATGCGCGCCCCACCGCGGGTATTCGAACGGGGGATAACGATCGCTTTCTCCGATTTGCGTGGGAGGTGTCTTTCAAAAAAATTGGAACACATCTTCATGATCGCATTCAGGCAAAAGAGTCGGGATGTAAATGGTTCCCCGCAAATAAGGGCGGATTATATCGAAAATGGTTTGGGAACCTTGACTACGTTATTAACTGGGAGAACGACGGTGAGGTGCTTTCTTCATTCCCTGGATGCGATAACGCTGGCGTTAAGTTCTTTTTCAAAGCTGGCGTAACATGGGGAACCATATCGTCCGGCTCTCTTTCGGTAAGGTATTGCGATCCCGGGGTTATTTCGGAACACTGTGGCTCAATGTGCTTCTCTGAGTCCAATGATGTTCTTCTTTGCATCGCTGGTCTTTTAAATTCCTCGGTATCTGATGCTTTTCACCAGTTCCTTTCTCCTACCCTTGCTTTCCGAGAGGCGGCTATCGGAAACACCCCTCTCGATGAGCGCGGAATTTGTCCGGAGGTCTCCACAACAGTGAATCAGTGCATCAAGGAATCGAAAAACGATTGGGATTCGTTTGAAACCTCCTGGGATTTCAAACGCCATCCGTTGGTGTAGGTGGCAAATGTCTACGGATCGGTTTAATAGGCTTAAAGACAATTTGTCTCGAGTTGACAGCCTTCTCGCTCTTTATGAAATTTTACAAAAGGAAGAAGCCAGACGTCTGGTTAGCAGCAAGCAAGATGCACGTTCTGCTGACATATTGAGAGCTGCCGTTGTTCTACTTCACGGATCCCAGGAAGATTATGTTCGGGGGATGCTATCCGATTGGTTGTTCGATAGGGCGGATTCAAAAGAACTCGAAGGCATTTCGTTGCCTGGTTATGCTCAAAAGAGAGCTCAGAAATTTACGCTTAGGGATTTGGCTCAATATAAGAATGAACAGGTTTCAGATTTGATTCAATCGTCAATCGAATCACAGCTTTCATTGGTCTCTTTTAACCAATACTCGGAGATATGCAGCTGGCTTTCAAAAATCGGGATTTCGCTAACTCAGTTTAAGAGTCAATCATTAATTGAGAACCTGATAAAACGTCGACACAAAATAGTTCATGAAGTCGATTTAAACAAGAAGACTGATAAGACCGAGAGTATTAAGGCTAGTACGGTCAAGTCGTGGCGAGAAGCGGTTGAGAACATGCTTCGAATTGTAGATGAACAAATTGAGGGATGGGACGCTTCGTGATACGTGCCCTGAGTTCGTTGTATTAATCACAAGCGAGAGGCGCATAATATGCGATTTATTCGGCTTCCATCTGCAATCAAGGCTTCAATTCGTTGCCCCTTGAGTGCGGTTTTCGGGTCATTATTAGAGAAGGACTATCATGGCCACTTTGCTTCAAGATAAATACGAGGCTCGCAAGGCCGAGGTCAATGCTCGCTTTGAGCAGCTTCGCGCTAACGAGGAGGAGCTCAACCGAATCTTTGCCAAGATCTACAACATGGAGGGCGAGGTGCCTATCGAGGTCGAGGACAAGTACGTCTCGGTGGCGCGGATCTTCGATACCGCCGACGAGATTCCCGAGAGCTACAAGGGCAACAAGTATGTGCGCACCAAGCGCGACGAGATCACCTCGCTTATAAGCTATGCCGTAGGCTGCATGTTTGGCCGCTACTCGCTGGATGTGGACGGTCTGGTTCTGGCCGACCAGGGTGCCACGGTCAACGACTATCTGGCCAAGATGCCCGATCCCGATCACGTGACCTTTATGCCCGATGGCGACAACGTGCCGCCCATTACCGACGACGAGTACTTTGACGACGACATCGTGCGCTACTTTATCGACTTTGTACGCACCGTGTACGGCGAGGAAACGCTCGAGCAGAACCTGGCCTTTATTGCCGAGGCGCTCGGCGGCAAGGGCACCTCGCGCGAGGTGATTCGCACCTACTTTTTGAAGGACTTCTTTAAGGATCACTGCCAGACCTATAAGAAACGCCCTATCTACTGGCTGTTTGACAGTGGCAAGAAGGGCGGCTTTAGGGCGTTGGTCTACATGCATCGCTATCGCCCTGATTTGTTGGCGCTGATTCGTACGAGTTATATCCATCCTCAGCAAGAACGTTACCGCAATCGGCTGATGTGGATTGCCGACCAGATGGAGGTGAGCGACAGCCGTGATCGTGCTCGTCTTGCTAAGGAGCAAAAGCGCATAAGCGACCAAGCTGCCGAGCTCGTGAGCTACGAGGAGAAGGTCCACCACCTTGCAGACCAAATGATTGAGATTGATTTGGATGACGGCGTTAAGGTCAATTACGCCAAGTTCCAGGACGTTCTCGCCAAAATCAAATAGTCGTCTGTGTGCTAGAAGTTGAAAGAGCCGCTATGGGAGCATTGGTAAACAACAATCAGATCATTCGAATCGATAGCAATCTTCTGCTCGATCCAACCATGTGCGATGCGTACATGGACGGCGCCTACCTATGCTTGACCCCCAATGAGTTCAACATCTTGTTTTGTATGGCTCAAAAACCGGGTCATGCGTTTTCTCGCCAAGAGCTGTTTGTTGCGGCATTTGGCCACGATGATCCTAAGTCGCATCGAGTGCTCGATAGCCATATCAAGAACATTCGCAAGAAACTGAAAGAAGACGCCCGCAACGCTCGTTGGCTTAAGGGTGTGCATGGCTATGGTTATCGTCTCGATTTTGCTTCAGGATTTGAGCCTGAGGTGTGCGTTGGTGAGGGTGGACGAGTATTTCGCTCTGCTCACGGAGATCGCGTTCTTGCCGTTGATTCTGAGAACCGTATTGTTCAACTCGACGGCGAGGGGCTTGCGCTTACGCCAATTGAACACAGCGTCTTGAATGCACTTGCGAATAAGCCAGGTGTTGAGATTTCAAACGAGGAGTTGTCTCAGATTTCGATAGGTGTTGGCTTTGCTGAGTCGAACAGAGCCCTTGCCTCTCATGTTAAAAACCTCCGTAAGAAACTGGGAGATAAGGTAAAGAATCCCCTTTGGATTAAAACGGTGCATGGTTTTGGCTATCGGTTCTTGGGTGTCGATGAAACCCCCGCGCCATGCGAAGAACAAATGCTGGATGACTCTCTAATCGAGCTTTCCGAGCAGCTGCAAATGGCATTTGATACAACGTCCGGTTCCATTCTTTTATGGCATGACGTTGGCGGTGCATACGCGGATGTTGTTGAGCGGCTATTGTTGCCCGACGATGTTGTGCTGATTCGCGAGGATGTGGCCGGCAAATTCGATACGATTCGAGCTATTAACGAACTCGGCTTCGATGAACGAGCGCTGTTCTATCGGTCATCACCGTGCGTCGTCGATGCGAACGATTGGTTTGCGGACGTTGAAGCGAGTGCTGAGAGCTTTGTCCCCGAGACGCATGTTGAGGCGGTTGAGACACGAGAAGTCGTCGCCGATATCGATGAATGCGGGTCGGTCTCGGCAGTTGCGCACGCTGCTGTGACTACAAACGCACATTCCCGCTCGCCCATTGATGAACATGTCGATGGCGTAACCGGGGGCGTTATAGCTGTCAAGCCGAATCATCCTGATCTTGATGAGGATTGGTATCTGCTTTCCCAGTTTGCGGAGCTGGCGGGATGCTCGCCCGACGAAACGCTCAAACTGGAATTGTTTGCCTATCAAACGGGGTTCACGCTTTACGCTGATTGCGCCTGCAGAGGTAGGGGTGTAAGCCAGACAGATTTCTACCTGTCTTTGATGCGCGGAGCCATCGTCGAGCACGATAGCCTGCCTCAGTCCATGTTGAACTGTATGTCCTTTAAAAACATGGTCTATCGAGCCATTAGGTCGGGCGACTTGCTTGACTACGATGAGTCGAGCTGGATTACGCGCGATGGCCTTGATGAGCTTGATATTAGGGATGCCGATTTGCGCAGCTTTGCTTTGGATGCCATCGAGCGTGGCGCCGATGACGACACACCGTACTTTACCGTGCCGTGGCTCAGGCGCTGCGCATCCGAATTGCCCCTACTTGAGTACGGTCTATCCGATGCATTTTACGAAAGCGTACTCCTGTCGCAGGAGGACCTGCTGGGGCACGGAAACCTTGTGGGCATTAAGTTCTTTGCACCGCGTGGGCATCCCATGAAGGGTCGTGATTTTATTCAGGCGGTGGTGGGTCGTGAGATATCGATTGATATAGACGATCTTGTCGACTTGCTTTTGGAAGAGTATGGCGTGGCAGTTCCACGTGCACAGCTCATCCAGATAATTCGTAAGTCGGACCTGTTTTATTCGAGCGCCAGCGAGCGTGTATTTGTTAGCCATGACCAGTTTGTACTAGAAGTGGAGTAAGACAATGGAAATGGAAAAGTTCATTAACACAGGTATTGCCGAGGGCTGGGTTCGCAAAACCGGCAACAGCGAGCGCAAGTTTATTAACGGCGAGAACCGGGATTGTCCGATTTACGAGGTGCGCGTCGACAAGCTGCATTTTAATGTGCAGAATGGTCGTATCGCTACTTTTATTTCACGCTATCAGGCAGAGCATCCTGGAGGCCTGCCTCAAGATCAAACGGAGCTCGATAACCTCATTGCGGGTATGGTCGAGGCGGATAACCCCAAGCATCTTAAGACGACTATGTTGGATATTAAAAACAAGGGCCAACAACAATCTGCGATCATTTTGACCAACGGCGTTGTCATTGACGGTAACCGTCGTTTTACCTGCTTGCGTAAGTTGTCTGCTGCCGAGAACACCCTTCGCATGCTGCGCTGTTGTGTGTTCCCCGATACCTATGACGAAAATGCTATTAAGGGCCTTGAGCTCGAGATTCAGCTGGGCGAGGACACCAAACAGGAATATGATGCCATCTCTCGTCTGGTCGATATCGATAGGTGGGTCAATGAAGGGCGTATGACGGCAGAGGAGTATGCCAAACACGCCAATATGAAGACGAGCGAAATGAAGAACAGTCTCGCTCAAATCGATATGTTGAAAGATTTTCTTGAGTTCTGCGAGGCTCCCGGCGCATTTCATATTGCCCAGGACCTTAAGCTGCAAGGCCCTATCGAGTCGCTTACGACCAGGCTTGGCAAGGTCAAGAACAGGGACGATCGAGAAGAGATTAAAAATGCCGTGTTTGCAAATTTGTTGTGTCAGACGCTCGGTGACCGCACGCGTGAGGTGCGCGAGTTTATCGATAATTTGATTGATGACGACAAGCTGCGCGAAGAGCAGCTGGATTATACCGTTGAGGTTTTGGAAAGGCTTGAGGAAAAGCCTGACGGCGTGGTTGTCACTACGGAATATCTTCGCGATACGTTTGGCTCTGACACACGTTTGAAAGAGGGGATGAAGGCGTCTAGAACCGTTGCCCGCACGAAGGCCGGCAATCGTAACATCAAAAACGGACAAGTGCGCGCCGTCCGCAACGCACTTTCGAATGTTGACGAAGTTGACGTGGAAATACTGCACAAACTGGAGCCCGAGCAACTTGCTGATATGCAGGATGGGCTGCAGTCTCTTCTTGAGAAAGCCCAGGAAGTTCTCGTTGTCGTCCAAAAAACTCTAGAAGGCTAAGCAATGCGCCTGTATCAGCGAAACGGACAAATCTATCTTGATCCCGAGCCTCTCGATGCCGACTCTCTGCGTCGCAATGCTCGCTTTAAGATGACCTGCAGGGCATACGTTAGGTGTGTCGTCCAGGGCCACATTTTGCTCGAAGAGGTCGGCAACTATACGGAGTTCGAAAAGATTGTTGGCAAGCTTTCGAAGGTTGCCGGCCGTCTTGGTGTGGCGCTATCGGTCGATGAGGACCTTCAGGACGGTTTTACGCGGATTCGCGAACTTGCCGAGCAACGTTCGCGTTTGGGAAACGAGATTAAGCGCGGCGACCACAAGCACGATGCCCACCTCGCAGAATTCTCGGAGGTCGTCGACGCTGCCATGGCGCGTCCGCTTAAGGATCGCCAGATGCGTGACGCGTTCTTCTTGGCAACAATGGGGCGCGCGGGCAACTTCTCGGTGCCGGGTTCAGGTAAAACGGCGACCGTTCTTGGTGCGTTTGCCTTTTTGGCGGAGCGCGGCATGGTCGATCGCATTATGGTCGTGTGCCCAAAAAACGCATTTGATTCCTGGGAGACGGAGTGGAGGCTCTGCTTTGGCGATAAGTGGCCACTCAGCTTGTTTACAACGCAAGATGATGCTTACCGCAAGCTTGGTAAGTCTGACCGTCGGAGCTATATTCGCGCTCGTGTGGGCGGTTGCAATCTGCTGCTTGTGAATTACGAGGCGGCTATTGGCGTTGCCGAGGAACTCAGTAAGGTCGCTGGAGAGCGTACGCTTTTGGTGTTCGACGAAATCCATCGCGTTAAGCGCGTTGGCGGAAAGCAAGCTAACGCGGCTCTCGTGGTTTCCAAGAGTGCTCCCTATACGTTTGCTTTGACGGGTACGCCGATTCCTAACGGATATATCGATATTTACAATATGTTGCACATTCTGTATCCGCGGGAGTATGACAACTTTTTTGGCTTTGAGAAAAGCGAGCTCAAAAATGCCGAGGACTCGGACATTGAGCTCGTGAACAACAAGTTGCAGCCGTTTTATTGCCGTACGACCAAGGATGACTTGGGCGTCCCGAGGGCTGAGCCCGATGAACTGATCGGGGTGTCGTCTGGCGAGCGTACGAATCTACTGCTCGGCGTTATTAAAAACCGTTACCGTCGCAACAAACTGACCTTGATGCTGCGTGTTCTGCAGATGGAAAACGATCCGATCGACCTGCTCGAAACGCTTAATCCCGAAGACTATCGTTGGATTATCGAAGAAGACGAGGAGACCGGCGAGGTCGATGCCGTCGACTACTCCGATAAGATCGTGGGCATGATTCGCTCTGCCGGGGCATCGAGCAAACGCGCTCGTTGCTGCTCTCTGATCGGCGACTTGGTAGCACAGGGACGCTCGGTTATCGTCTGGTGCATTTTTATCAAGAGCATGTCCGATCTTCAGCGCGGTCTGGCTGATATGGGGATTGAGGCGCGTACGATTAACGGCCAGGATGACCTTGTCTGTCGTTCGGCAGACCTGGATGACTTTAGGGCAGGCAAGTTTCCCGTACTCATTACCAATCCTCATACGCTTGCCGAGTCTGTCTCGCTGCATTCGATTTGTCACGATGCCGTGTACTACGAGTACAGCTTTAATCTGGTCCATTTGCTGCAGTCCCGCGATCGAATCCACCGTTTGGGCCTGCCGCAAGATCAGCAGACAAGGTACTACTACCTTTCGGAAGATTACGACCTTGGAAAACCCGATCCATGGTCGCTTGACGAGGAAATATATACTCGCCTGCGCGAAAAAGAGAGCACCATGCTCAGGTGTATTGATTCCGAAATACTCGAGACGCAGCCTACCTCTCAAGAGGATTTGGATGCTATTTTTGCCGGTTTGTTTGATGACTAGTTTTGAGAGTTTGCCATGAAGCTTGCAGATATTACATCCGAGCTGTTGCATTTGTTCGCAGGTCAGGACGCCGATTGCGGGGGCGCCATTGTTGTATGGCATGATCCGTCCGGTGAATTTGAGGATGTACTTGCAGATTTGGAGCTGCCGGGTGTCAGCGTTCTCGTTGATCGCGAGGGTGGTCGGTTTGCTATCAAGCGTAAGCTCAATGGTGACTTGGGCGGTCGTAAGGTGCTTATATATCGTCGCTCCGCGGGGGAGCCGTCTGGCGATTGGCTGGCGGATGTTGAGGCGCGTTGCGTCCCGTTTGCCGCCGACTATGTTTCTGTGCAGCTACGCGAGATCGGCGCAGTTGATTCGTATGAGATGCGCGCGGCGCTTGAGTCCCATAAAGCCTTTTTTGCCAAGCGCCGCAACGTTATAAAGCTCAATAAGTTGCTACATTCATCGAGGGAAGTCGCTGTTGCGACCGTCGATGAGCTTGAGCTTGGCATTTTGGCTGCCTGCTTGGGTGCCAGCGAACTCGATCCCGCGGCAATCGTATCGAGCTATTTGGCGCTCCTGCATGAGGGCAATGCTGATCAGATGGTTGTCCTACTTGCTGAATATGAGATGAATGGCTATTTCTGCGAGCTCATTCGTCATTGGTGTGGTTTTGACGGGAACGCGCTCGAGCTATCTCGTGTTCCCGAGTTGTTGGTCCACGTGTTGCTCACCGCCTGCTCGCGGTCAATGACGGGTGGATGTCTGGACGCGCTGTCGGGACGTTTCTCTTCCCAGGCTGTTCATGCCGCGTTCTGCCGCGCATGCGTTGATTATTGGGTTCGTGGCGGTAATCGTCTATTGCTGTTGAGTATGACAACGGCGGTTGAGCGTGAGCTTGAGCTTGGAAAGATACTTGCTGACGTTGGTTTTGACTGTATTGCAGGAGCCGACGTCTTTCCCTGCATCGATGCCACCATTCTGCGCATGCTGTTTGAGCGGGTGCGTCTGTCTGTGGATGCTGCTGATGAGGTTTTGTCGGTCGTCGCCTCTCGTCGCGGATCGCTCTGGTATGAGGAACTTGCCTGCTATTATCGTGGCGTTTCGGCTGCAGCTCATATGCAGCGTTTTTATCGCGCCCATGTAGAAGGTTTTGCTGGCATGGGGGCTTTGGCCCTTTGGGGTTCTTATGCCAGCGATTTCTATCGCATGGACGCTTGGTACCGTGAGCTGGTGACAGAGTTCGCCGGTGCCTTTAGAGCGGGGGAGTACGAGCTCGATGAAGACTTCCGCGCCTGTTTTGAGTCGATGGAAGCTTTATATAAAGGTTGGTTTCTTAAGGAGCTCTCTCGCCGTTGGGCAAGCGCGTCGGGCGATGCATTGGGCTTGCAGGGATATGTGAAAGGTATTCCGCGTCAGGTTGATTTTGATTTGAGCTACGTTGAGCCTGCGAATCGCCGCGGAAAGCGTATTTGGGTCATCGTATCTGATGCTTTGCGCTATGAGGTTGCTGCAGAACTCGCCGAGCGTCTTGAGCGCGAGACAAAGGGCCAGTGCGAGCTTGGTGCCGTGCAAGGTGTGTTTCCTTCGATAACCAGATGCGGTATGGCTGCCTTGTTGCCTCATGGAACGGTGCGTTACGAGGCGTGCGGAGAGGCAGGATCGCGCTTTGGCGTGCTTGTTGATGGGGGGCGCGTCGATACTATCGAATCTCGCCAAAAGGTGATTGGCGAGCATTATGAGGGTGCTGTTGCGGTTCGCTATGACCGTTTTGTCGGCGAGATGGACCGTGCCGAACGCAAGAAGGTCGTAGGAGACGCGAGCGTTGTCTATATCTATCACGATCTCATTGATGCCATTGGTGACAAGGCCGCAACCGAGCGCAGGGCGTTTCATGCCTGCGATGAAACAATTGACGAGTTATCGGTGCTGGTCAAGCTCATCGTGCGTGAGTTTATGTCGTCTCGAATCGTCATTACGGCAGATCATGGGTTTCTGTATACCGCAGAGCCGCTTGCCGAATATGATCATACGAGTGTTGCGGACGTGGCGGGTGACGTCATTGAGGCTGGACGCCGCTGGGCTGTTGCCTCGAGCGATTCTGAGTCCGATACGCTGCTTAAGGTTGCTCTACCCGCTTCTGCTGGTAGCCTCGTGGGCTTTTCGCCACGTGAATGCGTGCGTTTGCGACGTCCCGGCGGAGGCGAGAACTTTGTCCATGGCGGTATCTCATTGCAGGAAATGTGTGTGCCGGTTTTGACCTTTAGCAATAAGCGCGCCGGAACACGTGGCTTTGTCGCATCGAGCCCCGTTGGCTTGTCCCTCGTTACGCAACTTGAATCTATCTCGAATACATCTTTCTTCCTTGAGTTTCTGCAAGATGAGGCGGTGGCCGGCAAGATCCTTCCTGCGAACTATGAAGTGTTCGTTGTCGATCGCAGCGGAAACCCCGTAACCGATATTGCAAGAATCGTAGCCGATTTAACTGAAGTCGATGCGAGGGCGCGCCGCTTTAAGGTAATGCTGACGGTGCGTCCAACCGTTGAACTTGATGAACGCGCGGAGTATGCACTTTGCCTGAAAAACGCGGATAGCGGCGAAGAGCGTGTTCTTCAGACGCTGCACTTTCATGTTTATCTGGGTCGCGAATGGTAAGTGGGGGCTGAATGGGGAGGTTGCACCATGAAGATCGAAGTTGATGTAGACCGGCTGCGCGAGAGCCTGCTCGACCGCGCTGGGAGCGCGGCGGGCGTGGGCTTTCCGGCTGCCATGCTCGACGTGATGGATATCGAGGATGAGTCGCCCCAAGAGCTCCTAACCCGAGCCGAACGCGAAGGCCTCGACCTCCGCGACTTTGCCGTCGACGACGACTAGCCCGCCCAAATTAGCTACTCCTTGCCTGCTACGACGCCAGCGTGGCGATGACGGCTTCGTCGCCGGCGTATATGAGGGTATTGCCGTCGGGGATGATCGTTTGGCCGTCGCGCTTGAGCATCACGACGATAAACGGGTGCTTGCCTTGCGGCACGTCGCGCAGACGCTGTCCAGCTAAGCGACCGTGGGGCATCACGGTGACCTCGCGCAGCGTAACCTCGGCACGCTCTTCAAACGTCGGCGCGGCCA
>OLQU01001215.1_pt1 | contig 18449 bp, 14 predicted proteins | sample 1672271 | NCBI WGS metagenome assembly OLQU01 (sample SAMEA3136666, study PRJEB25190) | human gut metagenome | biome: human gut; feature: human-associated habitat; material: faeces | place: Austria | collected 2013 | reverse complement strand
CCCACGCAAAAGGGCCTTCCGGGCATCCTGATCGAACTGAAAGCGGAGAAAAATTGCAGCGATGAGCAGCTGAAAAAGCTGTCCGAAACAGCCTTGCAGCAGATTAACGACAAGAAATACGAAACCGAGCTGACGACCGCCGGGGTCAGGACGATTTATAAATACGGCGTGGCCTTCAGCGGTAAAAAGGTCGAAGTGGCAGTCGGATGAGGAGTGAGAATTCCAAAGTATCAGCTTTCAGCTTCCAAAGTATCAAATTGATACTTTGGCGAAATCCCAAAGTGCCAGCACGGTGGTTCCAAAGTGCCAAATTGGCACTTTGGAGATGTGCTTATATCAAATGCTAAATGAATTAACAAAAATCGAGGGAGACTGCTTATGAAATCAAATTTTGATTTTCTGAATCGATACTGGCCTGCATTGGCACAGATCGGCGCAACCGCAGAAACCTATGTCTATTCTGATCCCAATGCCTGTATCTATAAACTCGGAATGTTTGCCGAGCGCTTAGTGCAGGAGATCCTTGTCTTTGAGCACATTGCGGAGCCGGCTGTTGACAACACCCACGCAAATCGAATTCGCATTTTGAAGCGAGCCGGTTTATTGCCGCACGAAATTGACAACACGCTATATGTTCTTCGCAAGACAAGAAACACGGCAGTACATACAGGAACGGACTCCGTGGACGAAGCAAAGACATTGCTATCCTTGACATACAATCTTGCTGTTTGGTTTATGGAGACATATGGAGACTGGGGATATATTGCGCCTGAGTTCGTTATGCCGAGCGAGACCACGCACGAAGATTTGGAATCCGTTATTGCCGAGCAGGAAAGGAAAATCGAGGAATTGACGAAGCAACTGGCCGTGGTCAAGACCGCCGCTTCGGGCAAAACGCAGAAGGAGCGCGCAAGGCGGTCGGAATCTGTCTCCGCTATGATGAATTGGAATGAGGCGCAGACCAGATGCTTGATTGACGAGCAGCTTCGTCTTTCTGGTTGGGAAGCTGATACGCAGAACCTGCGCTACAGCAAAGGAACGCGTCCTGTAAAGGGGAGAAATATTGCCATCAGCGAATGGCCTACCAATTCGGCTTTTTACAAAAACGGGTATGCGGATTATGCATTCTTCATTGGCGAGAAGCTCGTAGCATTGATGGATGCAAAAAAGATGTCGGAAGATGTGGCATCTACCATCGATGTGCAGGTAAAGGACTATGCTGCACATATTAAGCCGGAGGATATTCCACATACGGTTGGAAACTGGAATGGTTATCAGGTCCCCTTCCTCTTTGCTTCAAATGGCAGGGCGTATTTAGAGCAGCTGCGGACGAAGTCTGGTATTTGGTTTTTGGATGTCCGGGAACAGGAAAATCAACCGTATCCTATTCGGAACTGGTTTAGCCCAAGTGACCTGATGGAAAAACTTGGTCAGAATACAGCGGCGGCCAATCAGGCGCTGGCTGCAGCAGATAATTCGTTTATGACAGATCCTAATGGGTTGAATCTGCGCGACTATCAGATCAAGGCCATTGATAAGGCAACGGAGGCAATCGTTGACGGCAAGAGAACGGCCTTGCTTGCAATGGCCACCGGAACAGGCAAAACCCGTACTGTTCTGGGACTTATCTACAAGATGCTGGAATCCAAGCGTTTCCGTCGTATTCTTTTCCTTGTGGATCGAGTGTCCCTCGGTGAGCAGGCAATGGACACCTTCAAAGATGTCAAGCTGAAGGAACTGCTGACGCTGGACAAAATATATGAGATCAAAGCGATCGATGACAACATCATCAATCTGGAAACCAAGGTCAGCATTTCAACGGTGCAGGGGCTTTTGAAACGCACGATTCTGGCAGAAGAACCGGATTTGATGCCCGGTGCATTTGATTTGATTATTGTGGACGAAGCCCACCGAGGCTATATTCTTGACCGTGAAATGACGGAAGAAGAAATCCTCTACGATAATCAAGATGATTATATGAGCAAGTACAAGCAGGTTATCGAGTATTTCGATGCGGTGAAAGTTGCCTTGACTGCTACGCCCGCCCTGCACACGACCGAGATTTTCGGGGAGCCGGTCTATACCTACAGCTACCGTGAGGCGGTTATCGATGGCTGGCTGGTGGATCACGACCCTCCATATCTGATTAATACGGATTTCATTGAAAATGACGCACAGTTCAAGAAGGGTGAAACCTTGGCGCAATATGACCCCAACACAAATGAACTTTTGAACGGTGCAGTTTTGGACGATGAAATGGATTTCGATGTGTCGGAGTTCAACCGCAAAATTGTTCTGCCGGATCATACCCGCAAGGTGCTGGAAGAAGTTTCGACCTACCTGAATCCGGAAAGTGGAGAAAAGACGCTGATTTTCGCAGTAAATGATGCACACGCTGACCGTATTGTGGATACGCTCCGAGAGATTTACAAGCCCTATGGCATTTCCAATGATGCCATTATGAAAATCACGGGCAAAACTGCCGGCGGCAACAAAAAGAAGATTTTGCAGGTGATCAAGCAGTTCAAGAACAACCAGTACCCCAACATTGCCGTAACAGTCGACCTGCTGACTACCGGAATCGATGTGCCGGCAATTTGCAATTTGGTGTTTATGCGCAAGATCAACAGCCGGATCCTCTTTGAGCAGATGCTGGGACGCGCTACGCGCCTTTGCCCGGAAATCGGAAAGACGCACTTCAATATCTTCGATGCAGTTCGCGTGTACGAGGACTTGGACGACACTTCCAATATGAAGTCAGTCTCCGTCAGCAAATCAATGGCTGAATTGTTGGAGGATTTGTTCCGTCCGGGTGAGGTCAGCAAGCAGCCTGTCAAAGATCGCATTTTGGCAAGATTACAGCGCAAGAGCAACAATCTGACCGACGAGCAAAAGTATGATGTATCCGAGCGTTTAGGCGGAAAAACAATTCGAGAATATGCGAAGGAATTGAAAAGCTGTACAGAAAACGCCTTTGTGCAGCGCTGCCGGGAGGATAAGGATTTCCTGCTTTGGTTTGACAACCTGAAGGGCAAAAAGCGCGGACATTACTATTCCGAAAAGGAAGATACTCTTTTGGAAACGACCCGCGGCTATGGTGACACGGAAAAACCGCAGGATTATCTGGACTCTTTTGTGGCCTATGTTAATGAGAACAAAGACCGTATTGAAGCGATCCGCATAGCCTGCACCCGCCCCAGCGATATGACCCGGGCGCAGCTTCGGGAGTTAAAGCTGGAACTGGATAAGGAGAATTTCACCGAGAGCAGCTTGAATGAAGCGGCCAGTGCGGTGAGCAATGAACGGATCGTGGCAGACATTATCGCCTTTGTTCGTCGGGCTGTACTTAAAACGCCGCTTGTAAACCACGATGACCGCGTGAAAATGGCCTTTTCTAAACTGATTTCGGCGCATCACTTTAACAAAATGCAGCTGGATCTGCTGGAAAAGATCAAGGTATATATGCTTCACGAGAGCATCCTCAATACCGAGACCTTTGAGGCACCGGCGTTCAAGATGGATGGCGGTTTCGCACGCTTTAACAAGAAGTTTGGCGGGCAGCTTGCGGAGATCATCCGCGAGATCAACACTTATATTTACGAAGGAGCAGCTTAAATGAGCACGCAAGATATTGTACAGAAACTTTGGAACCTCTGCAATGTGCTGCGGGATGACGGTATTACTTATCACCAGTATGTGACAGAGCTGACCTACATTCTGTTTTTGAAAATGGCCGATGAGACCGGTGCAGATAAGGATATTCCCGAAGCGTATCGTTGGGGCTCTTTGACCAGCCGTTCCGGCATTGACCTGAAAAAGCACTACTATACGCTGCTCAGCAAGCTGGGCGAAGAATCCGTTGGCCGCGTGGCGCAGATTTACGCCAACGCATCCTCCAGCATCGAGGAGCCGAAAAACCTCGAAAAAATCATCACGGAGATTGATAAGCTGGACTGGTATGAGGCCAAAGAGGAAGGTCTGGGCGACCTGTATGAAGGACTCTTGGAGAAAAACGCCAATGAGAAGAAGTCCGGTGCCGGTCAGTACTTCACCCCTCGTGTGCTGATCGATGTGATGACGGAGCTCATCAAACCCCAGCTGGGCGACCAGTGCTTTGACCCGGCCTGCGGTACTTTTGGCTTTATGATTGCAGCCAACCGCTATGTCAATGCGCATAACGATATGTATGCACTCTCTGACCGTCAGGCAGATTTCCAGCAGAATAAAGCGTTCAACGGTGTGGAGCTGGTGCACGAAACCCATCGCTTGGCATTGATGAACGCCTATCTGCACAATATGAATGCCAATATCACATTGGGGGATTCTCTCGCACAAAGCGCCAAGGGATTGACAGATTTTGATGTTATTCTGACCAATCCGCCCTTTGGCACGAAAAAGGGCGGTGAGCGCGCCACCCGGGATGACATCTCTTTCCAGACCTCCAACAAGCAGCTGAACTTTTTGCAGGTGATCTATCGCAGCCTGAAGGCGGACGGCAAGGCCCGCTGCGCCGTGGTGCTGCCGGATAATGTGTTGTTTGCCGCCGGTGACGGTGCCAGCGTGCGCCGGGAACTGATGAATTTCTGCAACCTGCATACCATTCTGCGCCTGCCTACCGGCATTTTCTATGCACAGGGCGTCAAGACCAATGTGTTGTTCTTTACCCGCGGGACAACCGAGCGGGATAACACCACCGAGGTTGCGTTCTACGATATGCGCACCAATATGGACAGCTTTGGTAAGACCCGGCAGCTGCGCAAGAGTGATTTCGACGAGTTTGTGGCAGGGTATGAAGACCCATCCAAGCGCACGGGCGAGCGCTGGAGCAAATTCACTCGTGAGGAGATCGCCAAGAATCCGGACGATAGTCTTGACCTTGGCTTGATCCGCGACGACTCCATCGTGGATTATGACGATCTTCCTGACCCTGTAGAAAGTGGCGAGGAAGCGATTGCAAATTTAGAGGAAGCGGTCGATCTGCTGAAAAGTGTTGTGCGTGAGCTTCGTGCTCTGACGGAGGAAAAGTGATGGCAAGAGCAAAAAAAGAAACCGCCCTCACGCCCGAAGAGCGTTTGCAGGCAGCCTTGGTGCCGGATTGGGAGTGGCCGTATAAATTGCCGGGGAATTGGTGTTGGACTAAAATAGGGAGTATTTCTTCACTTCATAGAGGTGTTTCGTATAAGAAAACTGACGCGCATACTGAGAGAAGAGAAAATAGTTGCCTTGTAATGCGAGGTGGAAATATATGCGAGGGAAGTATCGACACAGAAGCTGATAATATCTATGTAGATATTTCTCTTGTTGCAGAGAACCAAATTGTTAGAAAAAATGATATTATTATTGTTGCGTCAACTGGAAGTACAAAGGTAATTGGCCGTGCGGGTATATCCAAAATGGACTATTTAGATGTAGCATTTGGTGCATTTTTGCTGCTTGTAAGGCCTTCAACAAAGGTAAATCAAAGATATATTGATTACTTTTTCTTAAGTGATAATTATCGCAATAGAATCAAAAAACTTGCAAGCGGAATTAATATAAACAATATTAGAGGTGAATATATTACCGAAACTCTCGTCCCCCTCGCGCCGCTTGCTGAGCAGCAGCGCATTGTTGACCGCATTGAAAGTCTGTTTGCCAAACTGGATGAGGCCAAGGAAAAGGCACAGGCTGTGGTGGATAGCTTTGAAACCCGCAAAGCCGCTATTCTCCATAAAGCCTTCACCGGGGAACTGACTGCGAAATGGCGGGAAGAACACGGTGTGGGAATGGAGAGCTGGGAAAAAAAGAGTGTGGGTGAGCTGTGTATTTCATTAAAATACGGCACTGCAAAGAAGTCTGATGCATCTGGCAATGTGGTTGTACTTCGGATGGGTAATTTGCAGCAAGGTGAAATCGACTGGTCAGACTTGGCTTATTCGAATGATCCAGACGATATAGACAAGTATAAGCTTTTCCCCGGAGATGTTCTTTTCAACCGAACAAATAGTGCAGCGCTTGTTGGGAAAACAGCAATCTATCGTGGTGAGCATCCAGCCATTTACGCAGGTTACCTTATTAAACTGGACTATGATCACGATAAAATAATAGGTGACTATTTGAACTATGCATTGAACACTCTTGATGCGAAAAAATACTGTAATTCGGTTAAAACGGATGGAGTGAACCAATCTAATATCAATGCAAAAAAGATTGGAGCCTATTCGTTTAATGTTCCCAGTATCCCTGAGCAGGAAAAGATAGTATCTGTAATACAGAAGTTGCTATCGAAAGAACAACAGACCAAAGAAGCCGCCGAAATAGTCCTTGACCAGATCGAACTGATGAAAAAATCCATTCTCGCCCGTGCCTTTCGTGGTGAACTGGGTACGAATGACCCAAGCGAGGAGAGCGCGGTGGAATTGCTGAAAGAAATAATAAGGAGAGGATAAATATGGCACTCACAACATCATATTTAACAAGCACCAAGAACTTTGAAGGAATAATGAATTCTATTTTGGGCGCGCGGGCACCAGAGAGATTTACGAATAAGTTTCTTGAGGATTTGGGATATAAAAGCAGCAATGATCGGCTGATTACGGGAGTTCTCAAAGCTCTTGGACTGCTGACTGACGCAGGTGAGCCAACACAGCGTTACTATGATTTTTTGGATCAATCCCAGTCAAAGAAGATTATTGCCATCGGAATTCAAGAAGCTTACGAGGATTTATTCAACCTCAATAAAGAGGCACAAAAACTCTCACAAGAGGAAGTAAAAAACAAGTTGCGAACACTGACACAGGGCCAAAAGGGCGATAAAGTGATTGAAAGCATGGCGAGAACCTTTCGGGTGCTCTGTGATTATGCTGACTGGACTGATGTAGCGGCAAATAAACAGCCAGATGCAACTCCCATACAGCCTAACTTGGGTGTACCTGAGGAGACACACTCTAGTGATGTGAAGAGTAATTCTTCATCGCATGCGGCTCAACTTGGCCTGCATTATAACATACAGATTCATTTGCCAGAGACAACGAATATGGCTGTTTATGATGCTATTTTTCAAAGTTTGAAAAAACATTTGCTGTGAGGTTTTTATGAACGAAGATAAGCTCTATGCTTTTATTATGCGGGGCGAGTTAACAAAATCCGCACTTGAAAAAACGGAAACCGTAAGCAAGTATTCTATGTCCGAAGTATTAGCGCATGAATATATCGATTCCTTGTCATTGGATTTGCTTGATGAAGAACTTGTTAACTCGGCAAGGGCAATGGCAACTGTTTACACTGCTATTGCTGCTTTTGAAAACTCTGTTCGGCGCTTTGTTGTTAAAATTCTCATTGAAACAAAAGGGGAAAATTGGTGGGCGGATTGTGTTTCAGAAAAAATCAGAAGGAATGCCGAGAGCCGAAAGAGAGACGAGGAAAAAATTCGATGGCATACTCCGCGTGGTGACTCAATGATTAATTACACCGAGTTCGGAGATTTGGTGTCGATTATGTCTCAAAATTTGGATTTGTTTGAAGCGTATATAGTGTCGATAGATTGGGCAAGACAGATTATTCAAACAATTGAACGATCCCGTAATGTTATTATGCATAGCGGAGAGCTCGGTCGTAAAGATGTTGAGCGTATTGGAACCAATATTCGTGATTGGATTAGTCAGGTGGGTGAATAAATGAAGCTTGATTATATTTATCTTGATAGTTACAAAAATCTTAAAGACTTCGAAGTAGCCTTCAATGAGGGGTCTTCGGTCAATGCACTGATAGGCAATAATGGTAGCGGAAAATCCAATGTGCTTGAGGCATTGGCCACTGCATTTGCTGCGGTATACAATGAACAGACAGTTGACTTTATATATGATATTTGCTATCGGATAAACAACAGTAAATACCGGATTTCTAACCGAGGTGGTACGATTTTCACCAAGGATGGAAAAAATGTAAGGAAGGCTGAACGGCGGTTTTCTCTTCCACGCGGAATTTTTCTATATTACTGTGGCGAGACAGAGCGTTTGAAGAATATTTCAGACACATATATTGACAAGGCGTTTTCAAAAGCACTTAAAAACAATGGTGAAACGGTTCTTAAGTATATATCATTTGTTGGATTAAGAGAGTTTCCTGCGGCTATGCTTGCAAATGCTGTTTATAAGAGTAATTCTTTTGAAAATATTTGCGACTTGGTAGGAATAGAGAGTATTGGGGGACCAGTTGAGTTTGTATTAAAACGCCCGACTTGGAGTAAATCAGCGCCTATAACCAATGATTCTTTCTGGAACGCGCAAGGGACGGTTGCCGCTGTTTTGAGCCAGTTGGCGGAGATGGGCGTATTAAATATAAGCAATAAAGACAGTGCCACGATTACAGTAGATAACATTGCAAATGTTAGAATTGATTCCGAAAATTGCTTTGACCTTTTTGCTAAGTTAGAGCTTCTCTTACAGGCAGATATTCTAAAAGAAATCCGATTTAATGTCATAAAAGATGATGTTTCTATGCAGTTAGAAATGCTAAGCGAAGGCGAAAAGCAACTTGCTCAACTTCTTTGCTTATTGGAAGCAACTAAGGAATATCGAGCTCTGTTTCTCCTTGATGAATTTGACTCGTTTCTTCACCCGAACTGGCAGCGTAGATTTGCAGAGATTATTTCCAAAATCGAGATCACAGGACAAGTGTTATTTACTACACATTCTCCCTTAACACTTGGAAAGATGAGAAAAGAAAACATACGGATTTTGAAAGACGGACAGGTCTTTGAGCCATCTGCCGACACTTTTAACCGGGACATTACAGAGGTGTTGGAAGAGATTATGGATGTCGGGAAAAGACCTGTAGATGTCGAAAAGGCAATGCGAGATTTTAGAAATTCTGTTATTCACGGAAACAAGAAAGATGCTCTTATACACGAAAATACACTTCGTGAGCTACTATCAAGGGATGATCCTTTTTGGGTAACGGCAGGGCACTTGCTTTCGAGGATGGGTGACTAAATGAAATATATAGAGAAAAGAAAACCACCAGAATCGCTTGAGCGCTACAAAGAAACTGCAGGTGCTAATTTTGATGATCTCCCTTCAAATGTAAAGAGCGAGTTGAAACAGCAATTGGCGGATGAGCAAGGTGATATTTGTTGTTATTGTGGCAAGCGCATTTCCCCAGACCATCATTCCGTTATCGAGCATCTATTACCAAAGGGAGATAAACGATATACGCACCTTCAATTAGTATATACAAATCTAGTATGTTCGTGCGACGGCGGAGAGCAAGAAAGGACTGGAAGGCCAAAGCGGGAAAAGAAATTATTCCCATCTCATTGTGATGATAAGAAAAACGATTCCATCATTCCTGTCACTCCGTTGGATGAAAATGTTGAGTCGTTATTTTCATATGATGATGAAGGGCATATCTATGGAAGAACTACAGATGCTCAAAAAACGATTGAAATATTGAACTTGGATTGTAGTACAATTGTACATAGGCGAAAAGCAGCTTTTGAGGCGTATTCCTCGCTGGATTCAGCGTCCGATATAGAATGGGCGAGCGAAATAGCTCGGCTGAAGGGGCGTAATAAGGACAATCAGTATGAAGAATACTGCTTTGCCGTTATATACCGTTATATACTTTATAGAGCATTATCTTGCGATTTGATATATAAGCCAGACTCAAATGTATCTGTGCTTATCCAGCTTATTAAGCAATACATATAAGTGAAAAGAAGTTTTAGAGGCGCAGCCTTCGGAGAAATCCGTAGGCTGCGCCTCTTTTTGCGTTCAAAAATATTTGAGAAATTTCTCGAAAACACCCTGCCAAATGGCACCCATTATTCAGAGTAAGTAGAGGAACCTTTTGAAAAGCTGAGAGAATTTTTCATATTACTTTGCCAAAATCTCAAAAAATTTCCCAGTTAGTTAGTAGAGAGGCTTTCAAAGGAAATTTTCAAAATTCCTTCGTACAAATCGAAAAATTTTTCCCAGTTGATTAGTGAGGGGGTTAAAAAACAGCCCTTCTCGCTGGCTACCTATTGAGGGGACTGTCTCCCTGTGTACCTTGAAAATTGAATCGCCGCCTTCAAAGGATATGCTTCCGGCAAGTGACGCCACGACTTCCCGATAATTCAGGGCTCCCGCAAAATCGAAGATTTTGTGGGAAGAGAAGCAGCAGTGAAACGAATGAGCTTTCGCACGAGTGCGGAAGCGAATGATATGAAACTTGCTGCGACGAGAGCGCACCAAAGAAGCGATACGCCGTGGTGAGACTCTGGGGCAGGAACGATGCGGATGAGCGGCAGCAAACAAAAATCACCGCAGAAATGCGGATTCAGAACAGACAAAGGAGGTTCAAACCTATGAAGAAAGGAGAGCTCAGAGAGCTTTACCAGATGATGTTTCCAGAATACCCGGACATCGTGACCGTCAAAGAGCTTCGGGAGATGCTGGGCATCAGCCGCAAGCTGGCGTACAAGCTGATCGACTATGGGTACATCCACGCCGTGAAGATCGGCACGACGCTGAAAATTCCGAAAATCAGCGTCATCAACTATGTGATGGAGAAGGAGGTGAAGAAAGTTGGATGAGATCAAGCGCCTGACGCCCGCCCAAAGGGCACGCTGTAACCGGCTGATCCGGCGGCTGTGCGCCAACTACGATGGCGGCAACTGCCTGCTGTTGGACGATGGCGAAGGCTGCGTGTGCGTGCAGACGATTTCCTATTCGCTGCTGTGCAAGTACTTCCGGCGGGCGGTTCTGCCCGCCGACAAGGCACTCTGCGCCGATATTTACCGGCAGCGCACACGGCTCTGCGACCGGTGTGGAAAGCCCTTTGCTCCCGGCAGCAACCGGCAGAAGTACTGCCCGGAATGCGGCTGCTCCATCCGACGCAAGCAGAAAGCGGACTCGGCCAGACGGCGGCGCAGCGTCGAACATTAAGCGCCGAGAAAGCCTTGATTTCCGGGGCTTTTTTGAGGGTAAAGCGGGGGTGGGTGACCGTTTCCATCCGCCCCCGCCAAAATCTACTTCTAACATTCTACAAAGGAGAATCCTATGGATAACAAACTGAAAACCGTGGACGCAGAGACCCTGCTGTCCACGCCGATGAGCAAGACAATGTTCATCGTGGACGGACTCATTTCACAGGGCGTCAATGTCATCAGCGGTGCCAGCAAGATCGGCAAAAGCTGGCTGATGCTGTGGCTGGGGTTGCAAGTGGCGCAGGGAAATTCCATTTGGGGCCTGCCCACGCTGCAATGCGATGTGCTCTATCTGAGCCTTGAGGACACCCAGCGCCGCATCAAAGACCGGCTCTACAATCTTACCGACAGTGCACCGGACAACCTGTATTTTGCCGTGACCTCCGGGCTGATCGGCGGCGGGCTGGAGGAGCAGATCACGGACTTTCTGACCGAGTATCCCGCCACCAAGCTGGTCATCATTGACACGCTGCAAAAGGTGCGGGACTCCAAAGGCAGCGCCGGAAAGGCGGGAATGTACGGCAACGACTACGACGACATTTCCTCCATTAAGCGCATTGCCGACGGCTTCAACATCGCCGTTTTGCTGGTGCATCACCTGCGAAAGCTGCAAGACAACAACGATCCCTTTAACGATGTCAGCGGCTCAACCGGCATCATCGGCGCTGCGGACACCAACTTCATCCTGCGCCGTAAGCGCAGCGGAAACGCCGCTACGCTGCTGGTCAGTGGGCGGGATGTGGAATATCAGGAGCTGACCTTGCAGTTTAACGACCTTGTCTGGGAGCTGGTGGAGCGCAAGAACAGCGAGGATATTCACAAGGCAGAGCTGCCGAAATTTCTGTTTCGGGTGGTGGACTTTATGGGGTGCCGCACCGAATGGGTAGGCACGGCCACGGAGCTGCTGACCGAAATGAAGGAGCAGGAGGTCACGCCCAATATGGTCACAAAGTATCTCGGCCAGTTCGCCTATGAGGTGCTGGAGCCGCTGGGCATCGAGTATCGCACCAAGCGAACAGGCAAAAGCCGACTCATCAAACTCCTGCGCCGTGACGGCGATGACGCAAATGACGCCGGGATCCCTATATAAGGAAATCCCCGTCACAACCGTCATTGCCGTCACAAACCGAAGAAAGGGGGTGAACAAATGCGCAGCAAAAACTACGGGATCAATGTCCGTGTGACCGAGCAGGAGAAGCAGAAGCTGCTGGAAAATGCCCGGTTCTGTTCTCTGTCGCTGTCGGAATACTTGCGGCGACTGGGGCTTGGAAAAGAGGTCAAAGCGGCCATCACGGAGCGGGATTACCGCCTGTTTCGGATGCTGAACTGCCTGAAAGCGGAGCTTCCACAGCTTCAGAAAGAGGAAATTCTGAGCAGACTGGAAGCAATTTTGAATGAATTAAAGTAAGCGAGAATCACGCCTGCGCAGTCTAAGCGAGCAGACTGTTTTTACTCCTGTCGGAGCCAAACAGTGTATCCGCTTGCGATGCCTGCGTCTTCTGAGCGAGCAGTGCGTTTTTACTCCCGGCAGGGCCGGAGCGCAAAAACACTCGTTAGGGCGTGCCCTAAAACCCCGAAAGAAAAAACTATGAAAGTGAGGACAACACAATGAGAAAATCGGATTTTACTTTACCCACGCTGGATGACCTGTTTTCCACGCAGGCGGAGCGGGACGATGCCAAGCTGGAGCGGGTGCGGAATATTCCGCTGGCCGAGCTGCACCCGTTCAAGGGTCACCCCTTCAAGGTGCAGAACAACGAGGAGATGCAGCGGATGATCGAGAGCATCCGCAAGGTGGGAGCCATCACCCCGGCGCTGGCAAGGCCGCTGCCGGACGGCGGTTACGAGCTGATCTCCGGTCACCGGCGACTGGCGGCGTGTCAGGTGCTGGGCGTCGAGACGATGCCTGTCATCGTCCGGGAGCTGTCTGACGATGAAGCGGTGATCGCAATGGTGGATGCAAACTTGCAGCGGGAGACCATCCTGCCCAGCGAAAAGGCGTTTGCCTACAAGATGAAGCTGGATGCCATCAAGCATCAAGGTGTCGCTTCTGCCCAAGTTGGGCAGAAGCTGCTCAGTGTAGAAAAAGTAGCTGACGATGCCGGCGAAAGCCGTAATCAAATTAAAAGATATATTCGCCTGACCCACCTGATTCCCGAGCTGCTTTCGATGGTGGACGACGGTAAGATCGCCTTCAACCCGGCGGTGGAGCTTTCCTACTTAGACTCGTATCAGCAGCGGGCGGTGCTGGACGCGATGGCGCTGAACGACTGCACCCCGTCCCACGCCCAGAGCATCCGCCTGAAAAAGCTGGCGCAGGAGGGCTTGATGGATGACCAGATAGTCTACGCCGTGCTGGCGGAGACAAAGCCCAACCAGCAAGAGCAGCTCAAATTCAAGCGGGAGGAGCTGCGGAAATACTTCCCCTCCGGCTACACCGAGGAACAGATGCGCCGAGACATCATCAAAGGGCTGGAATTGCTGAAGCGGCAGAGAGAACGGAACCGGGACGCCCGCTGATTCGTACCGATACGGCTGCAATCAAACAATTCGCAGAATAGAGAGAACCCCAAACCGATGGTATACTGATGCTGTCGGTTTGGAGTTCTGTTCTGCAAATACAAAGGACAGGAGGAAATTAAATTGGTAGCAGGACATCTGACTTTGAAAAACGGCAAGTATTATGCCGTGTTGAACTACAAAAACGCCGGAGGGCAGCGAAAAACGAAATGGATCTCGCTGGGGCTTTCCGAAAAGGGAAATAAGCGCAAAGCCGAGTCAGAACTGGCAAGGCTCCGAGCGGAATTTGAGCCGCCCAAAGAAGTGGGCGACCTGAGCAGTGATATGCTGTTCGCCGACTATCTGCTGGAATGGCTGGAGATCGCCAAGGGAAGGCTGGCCCACGCAACCTACGGTGCCTATCAAGGACTGCTGAAAAGCACCATCGTCCCTTATTTTCGCAAGAAGAAATTGACACTGCGGGAACTGGAAGCCCGACATTTGCAGATGTTTTATTCTGAAATGCTCAGGCGGGTCACGCCCAATACCGTTATCCATTATCACGCCGTCATTCACTCGGCACTGAAATATGCGGTCAAGACCGATATGCTGATCCAGAATGTGGCGGACAAAGTGGACCGGCCCAGAAAGAACAGCTTTCAGCCGGTCTTTCTCTCGGCGGAGGAGATGCAGAAGATGTTTGAAGCTCTCCGGGGCACTAAACTGGAGCTGCCGGTGCTGGTGGCCGCCTTTTACGGCCTTCGCCGTGGCGAGGTGGTGGGCTTAAAATGGGATGCCATCGACTTTGAGCAAGGCACCATTTCCGTAAAGCGCACCGTGACCTCAACGATCATCGACGGCAAGTATCAGGAGTTTGAGCAGCAATCCGCCAAGACCAAGTCCAGCCTGCGCACACTGCCGCTCATCGGCAGCTTCCGGGAATACTTTATGCAGGTGAAAGAGGCACAGGAGCTGAACAAGCAGGTCTGCGGCAACTGCTACAACTATGAATACGATGGCTTTGTATTCGTGGATGAGTTGGGCGAGCGGATGCGGGTGGAATACCTGACCAACGCATTTCCGAAATTTCTGGAGAGTCACGGTTTGCGCCGGATGCGCTTTCACGATCTGCGTCACAGCTGTGCCAGCTTGCTGCTGGCCAACGGCGTCCCCCTCAAACACATTCAGGAGTGGTTGGGGCACAGCGACTTTACCACCACGGCGAACATCTACGCCCACTTGGATTACAAGTCCAAGATCACTTCGGCGCAGGCGATGGAGACAGGGCTTGCTCTGCCGGAGGGCGGCGACTTCAGCAGCCGCTGGAGTTCGATCAGTGCCGGGGAGAACAGCTGATTTTCTCCCTTGAAAACCGAAAATCGTGCGGGCTTTGCCCTTTAGGCAAAAATTAAAAAGCCTGTAAACGGGCTTGTTTACAGGCTTTTTGTGGCGGAGAGTTAGGGATTCGAACCCTAGAGACCTTTCGGTCTACAGCATTTCGAGTGCTGCACCTTCGACCACTCGGACAACTCTCCGTGTCTATTTTCGTCCGGCTTTCTTTCCAGAAATTTGCTCAAAAATTCGTTGGAGAGAAAACAGGAGAGACGGCAAAAAATATTCGATTTTGAGATTTTCTGTGTTGAGGAATATCAAGGAGAATCAGGGGGACGAAATTCCCAGCTTCTGCCGAAATTTCGAGTCAGGGCCGTTATGACCACTTCGATACCTATCCATGGACGCGTTTCACGAACGCACGGATGATTATAACCAATCCCGCGAAAAAAATCAAGTATGGCGGTGGAATTTCTGCAAATTCTGTTGTATAGTACTTTTGTTCGCGCCGATTCGCGGCGCAAATACACACAAAAAGGAAACCATCACCGTGGACGATATGAAAAAAGAGGCCGAACGGGAAGCGCGCACCATGTGGCAGTTCATCCGCACGTTTCTCAAGTGGCTCGTCATTGCGGGCGTGACCGGCGGCATCGGCGGGCTGGTCGGCTCGGCCTTTCACCTGAGCGTGAACTGGGAGGCGGCGTTTCGCGCCGCGCACCCGTGGTTGCTGTGGCTGCTGCCCGTGGGCGGCCTGCTCATCGCGGCCATCTACCGCCTGACCAAAATGGAAAACAAGAACACCAACGCCATCATCGACGCCATCCACTTCGGCGACAAGGTGCCGCTGCTGCTCGTGCCGGCGATCTATCTGTCGACCGTCATCACGCACCTGTTCGGCGGCAGCGCCGGGCGTGAGGGCGCCGCGCTGCAGATCGGCGGCAGCCTCGGCTGCTACATCGGGCAGCTGTTCCACCTCGATGAAAAGGACATGCGCATCGCCACGCTCTGCGGCATGAGCGCTGTGTTCTCGGCTCTGTTCGGCACACCGCTGACGGCGACGATCTTCGCGCTCGAGGTCATCAGTGTCGGCGTGTTCTATTACTCCGCGCTCGTGCCGTGCATCGTTGCGTCGCTCGCCGCGCTCGCGATCTCGAACGCCTTCGGCATCGCGCCGACGCACTTCACGTTTGCGCTCACGGCCGTGCCGAAGCTGCTGCTTCTGCGCGTGGCGGCGCTCGCCGCCGTGTGCTCGCTCATGAGCATCCTCTTTTGCGTGACCATGCATGGCACGGAGCGGCTCTTCGCCAGCCGCATCCCGAACACGTGGCTGCGCATCGCCGCCGGCGGCGCGATCGTGGTCGTGCTGTCGCTGCTCGTCGACACCGGGGACTACAACGGCGCCGGCATGGACGTTATCACCCGCGCCATCGAGGGCGGGCAGGCCGCGCCGGACGCGTTTTTCTGGAAGCTGCTGTTCACCGCCGTCACCCTCGGCAGCGGGTTCAAGGGCGGCGAGGTCGTGCCGACGTTTTTCATCGGGGCCACGCTCGGCTGCGTGCTCGGCGGGCTGCTCGGCATCCCGGCCGGCTTTGCCGCGGCACTCGGGCTCGTGTGCGTGTTCTGCGGCGCGGTCAACTGCCCGATCGCGTCGATGGTGCTGAGCATCGAGCTCTTCGGCGCGGGGCAGCTCGTGTACTTCGCGCTCGCGTGCGGCGTCGCCTACATGCTCTCGGGCTATTTCGGGCTCTACAGCAGCCAGAAGATCCTCTATTCCAAGCTGAGAACGGAGTTTATCAACATCCACGCCAAATAAAAATGCAGGCGCTATGCCCGGACACGGTACGTGTCCGGGCAGTTTTTGCGCCTGAAATAAATTATATAATTTGTGAATAAATTTATATAAAAATGCTTGACAAAGTTATAAGGCGGGTGTACAATGCACAATGTAAGAAAAAAGAAAGCGGTGACCAACCGATGAAGAAAACCCTATACAGCCTCATGCTCAACGAGGAGGTCGTGCGCGAGATCGACCGCATGGCCCACCGCATGGGCACGAACCGCTCGGCACTCATCAACCAGATCCTTGCCGACTACACCTCGGTCGTGACGCCGGAGCGCCGCATCGAGAACATCTTCCACGAGATCGAGCAGCTCGTCGCGCCGGCGCGCGACCTGGTGCCGTTTTTTGCGCCGCACACGACGAGTATGTCCCTCAAGAGCAGCCTCGAATATAAGTACCGCCCGACGGTCAAGTACGAGGTCGCACTCTACGGCGACAAGCAGGAGGGCCTCGGCGAGCTGGCCGTCATCTTCCGCACGCAGTCGGCGCAGCTGCTGCAGAGCATGACGCAGTTCTTCCGCCTCTGGAAGCAGATCGAGGACGCGCACCTGGCCGGCGTGGAGCCGGATTACGCATTGTACGACGGCAAGTTTGTGCGCACGCTCTCGCTTCCGCCGGATCACGACTACACGAGCGAGGAGATCGCCCGCGCGATCTCGGACTACGTGCAGCTGTTCGACCGGCTCATGAAGGCCTACCTTGCCGGGAAGTACACCCCGCCCGAGATCGAGGCGCTCTACTGCGCGCAGCAGCAGCGCGCGGCGATCCTCATCTGATTTCGCAACCATCCATGAAAGGAGGCGCTGCGTGCCGGAACACGCAGCAACCCGACTATGAACGCTGATAAATTCACCCAAAAGACAATCGAAACCATCCAGACCGCCCAGAGCATGGCGCAGGAAAACGGCAACCAGTATCTCACGCCGGAGCACCTGCTCTATGCGCTCGTTGATGCCGACGGCGGCCTGATCGGCACCCTGCTCGGCCGCATGGGCGTGGACTGCAACGCCGTGCTCAGCGAGCTCGACACCGCCATCGACCAGCTGCCGAAGGTCTCCGGCGGCAGCGGCGAGGTGTACGCCTCGCCGGAAACGAGCAAGATCTTCAGCTTCGCCGAGCGTGAGGCGAAATCCGGCGGCGACGCCTATGTCTCCGTCGAGCACCTGATGCTTGGCATCTTCGCCAACGAGACCGCCGCCATCAAGCGCATCTTCAGCGCCCACGGCATCACGAAGGCGGGCTTTGTGGCGGAGCTGAAAAAGGTCAAGACCGGCCCCGTCACGAGCGACAACCCCGAGGACACCTATGACGCACTGAAAAAGTACGGCACGGACCTCGTCGAGCGCGCCCGCGAAGGGAAAATGGACCCGGTCATCGGCCGCGACCAGGAGATCCGCAACGTCATCCGCATCCTCTCGCGCAAAACAAAGAACAACCCCGTGCTCATCGGCGAGCCGGGCGTCGGCAAGACGGCCATCGCCGAAGGGCTGGCGCAGCGCATCGTGCGCGGCGACGTGCCCGAGGGCCTGAAGGACAAGACCATTTTCTCGCTCGACATGGGCGCACTGGTCGCGGGCGCAAAGTACCGCGGCGAATTCGAGGAACGGCTCAAGGCCGTGCTCGAGGAAGTGCGCAAGAGCGAGGGCCGCATCCTGCTGTTCATCGACGAGCTGCACACCATCGTCGGCGCCGGCAAGACCGACGGCGCCATGGACGCGGGCAACCTGCTCAAACCTATGCTGGCCCGCGGCGAGCTGCACTGCATCGGTGCAACCACGCTGGACGAGTACCGCCAGTATATCGAGAAAGACCCCGCTCTGGAGCGCC
>OLQU01001212.1_pt1 | contig 18461 bp, 9 predicted proteins | sample 1672271 | NCBI WGS metagenome assembly OLQU01 (sample SAMEA3136666, study PRJEB25190) | human gut metagenome | biome: human gut; feature: human-associated habitat; material: faeces | place: Austria | collected 2013 | reverse complement strand
TAAGGGGGAGAAATCGAAATCTCCCCCTAATCCCCTAGGCCTAGCGGAGCGCGTGCCCCGCCCCGTGGGCGGTGGAAGGAGTTTTCAGGCGCTGGAAGGCGTTCGCTCCCATCGCTTTTATGCCGAACATCCCTCTATTTTCCGACGCACGTCAGGCATATGAGGCACAAGAAGCATATGAAGCATATGAAGCACAAGAGCCGATTTTTCTGAAAAAAGGCCGGCTCTTTTTGATTGGAAATTTCATAAATCTGCGTTTTTCTGAAATTTCATGCGCTTTCTGATTTCAAAATACGTTGATTCGATGAAAAAAACATGCCGATGATTTCGACATTCTCCGGAAGGACACCTGATGGTTTTTGAAGAAAAACATCATATGCTTTGGGCATATGAAGCATATGAAGAGAAAGCCAAATTCACAGGACGAATGTGGCGTTGGGGAACGTGGGGGAATCATCGTCTGCGGACGATGGGACGCGCTCCGCTAGGCCTAGGGGATTAGGGGGAAATTTCGATTTTTCCCCCTTAAATCCCCTAGGAACCCCATAACCCCCATTGAAACGAGCAGGGTTGCGACCCTGCACCCGGGGTTGTATGAGAATCTTCGAGAGGACGCGCGAAGGGTCATAGGGGCGACCGCAAAGCCCCTATATCCAATCGACGGAAAGGCCGTAGGCCTTGACCGGCGAAACCCCAGACCTCCCTCATCGAGGGAGGGGGACCGCCCCGTGGGCGGTGGAAGGAGTTCTCAGGCGCCGGAAGGCGTTTGTCCCCATCGCTTTTATGCCGAACATCCTTCTGTTTTCCGACGCATGCCAGGCATACGAGGCATAAGAAGCATATGAAGCATACGAGGAATAGAAGCTGATTTTTCGGAAAGACGGCGGAGGATCCCATGACTATGGATATTCCGCGCGTTGGGCACGGACAAATCCCGTCTTTACAAAAACTTCCAATGGCATAAATGCCATTGGAAGCGTATAAAGGGGGGCTATTATCGTTTACTTTACTTTGTAAACACGACCTCATCGCAGACCAGAGGACCGGAGTTGACGTTTACGGAACGAACCATGCCGATCTGGCTGCCGTCGTCCGAGAAGGTCAACGTCAAGGTATCGACAAAGGCCAGTTCAGGGAAACGCCATGTCAGCTGCAGCGTATTCGCATCCTTCCACTCGGCATAAGCGTATACCGGCTCGGTGGGGTATTGATACTGATGATGCGTGTAGTTGCTGGTCATGCTGGTTTCGCCCTTGAGCCACTGCCAGATGCCGTTGCGAATGGTGTGTGTGCCGCGCGCATCGGTCATCGTGTAATCAATATAATCGTCGTGAACGTCCAGCGAAAGCGTCGTAATTCCATACTGATTTTCCGCCGCAGTGAAGGTTACGTCGTCAACGAGTTCTCCGATCGGCGAAGCGGTGAAATCCGTTGTGAACATCAGATTCAGGTTTTCGGCGCGTTTTGCAAGGGCAGCGCTGAGCGCGTCGTCGGGTTCCGGAACGGTTCCCGCATCCAAAGCGTCGCCGTAGGGCTTAAAGATGTTTTGGTACAGCAGCTCTCCGATGTTCTGCTTTGTGCCCGCCTGAATCGCAATGACCATGTTCAGCTTCGGGCAGATGGCAAGCGTCTGGCCGTAGGAACCGGTGGCGGTGTAATACAGGCCGTCTTCGTAGGCAGTCCAGTGATAAGCGTAGTCGCCCTGATTTTCCACCGTTTTTTCATAGCCGATGGCCAGATCGCACCATTCCTTCGAAAGAATCTGCTTTCCGTTCCACACGCCGCCATTCATGTAAAGCTGGCCGACCTTGGCCAGGTCTTCGGCGGTGATCTTAATGCCGCCGTGACCGGCGTTGAATCCGTCAGGGCTCATGTCCCAGGTGAAATTCTTAATGCCGAGCTCCTCGCAGAAGCCGGTCGTATTCAGCAGTTCAAGGCAGGTTTTGCCGGTGGCAACGGTAACCATAGCGGAAGAGAGCATGGTGTTGCCGGAGGAATACAGGTAGTAGGTGCCGGGCTCATGCACAATGGGCTCCGTCAGAATGTGCTCGATCCAGCTGGTGGTTAGCGGGCGCAGTTCGCTGCCGCTCATAAAGCGATCCACGCCGCTGGTCATGGTGAGCAGGTGTTTCAGCTGCACTTTGGATTGCAGCTCGGATACGTCCTGCGTCACGTAATCCTTCAACACATCGTACACATAGTCGTCCAGATGCAGATACCCTTCGGTGACGGCAACGCCGACAGCGGCATTGGTGAAGATCTTGGTGCCGGAGAACATGATGTGCGGGTCCAGCGCGGTATACGGCGCATAATGGCCTTCAAAGACGACCTCGCCGTCGATCGCCATCAGGATGTTATGCACTTCGGCGTCCGCATAATCGAATGCATCCAGCAAGTCCAATATGTACTGAGAGGACATACCGTGGGTTTCAGGCGTGGAACGGGGCATCATCGTGCTTTTTTCAGGCTCACTGTACGTGTAGTGATCGGCCAGCGCTGGGAGAGTCAGGGAAAATGTCATTGTGGCCGCCAGAAGCAGAGAAAACAACTTTTTCATTACATGATCCTCCTTTGTTTCGTGTCTTTTTGCCCTCGATCATGTCCGGATCACGACCTCGGTGTGTTATTCGATGACGACATTCAACGAATCGTCATCCCCTGCCTTATTTATATCATTGTTTCTGTTTGACCGTCAAATATTTATTCTATTATGAAATTCATAAATAAAATTTTATATAAACCCGCATCCAAGCGGATTATATGTATTTTTTTAATTGCACGTGCCCTTGTTTATCGGGTTACAAGCCGTATATCATTAAGAAAACAAAGTTCGAATCTGATTGTCAGATCATTGGTTCCGCACAAAACGAATAATTCCATGCAAGGAAAATGAAATGAACTTGTTTCAACCCCTGTCGGGGATTGAGAGGGGGGCGCCGGTCAAAGCCTGCGGCCTTGCCGTCGATTGGATATAGGGGCTTTGCGGTCGCCCCTAAGACCATTCGCGCACTCTCTCGAAGCCTCGTATACAGCCCCGGGTACGAACTCCTTCCACCGCTGCGGCGGTCCCCCTCCCTCGAAGAGGGAGGTCTTGGGGTTTCGACGGTCAAAGCCTGCGGCCTTGCCGTCGAATCAACCCAAGGGCTTTCCGGTCGCCCCTAAGACCCTTCGCGCGCCCTCTCGAAACATTGTTGTTATAACCGTTACGGGTGCGGCAATATACGAAACGGGCGCGCAATGCGCGCCCCTACGGGGGACGGCAATGCAGCCGTCGGTTGCAAACGCATCTAACCGTTGCAATGATGCAGCCCAGCGTTGCAAACGCATCTCATCGTTGCGATTTCTGCCACGTTGTAGGGGCGCGCATCGCGCGCCCGTCGATATTCCGCAAACTCTCGATTTTCCCATTCCCATACCTCCCTCCTCGAGGGAGGGGGACCGCCCGCAGGCGGTGGAAGGAGTAGCCGCGCTCCGCTAGGCCTAGGGGATTAGGGGGAAATTTCGATTTTTCCCCCTTAAATCCCCTAGGAACCCCATAACCCCCATTGAAACGAGCAGGGTTGCGACCCTGCACCCGGGGTTGTATAAGGGGCTTCGAGGGGACGGGCGAAGGGGGATAGGGCGCGCGATGTGCGGGAACTCCTTCCACCGCCTGCGGGCGGTCCCCCTCCCTCGAAGAGGGAGGTCTGGGGAGAAGGGTACGGGGAACGAGCAAGTTTTGACAAAGAATGGAGGAAAAGAGAATGGCAAATATCAATACGACGGCGACGATGAAAAAGACGAGCGCGATGCTTTCCGGCAAGTGCAAAAAGACTCAGGAAAATCTGAAAAAGCTGATGGCCGACGCGGGCTGCGCGGACGGCGAGGTGGTAAAGGTGAGTCTGCCGCTGGCACCGGGCAGCCGGGACGACGTGGTTTTTGCGGGGCTGAACGGCGTGAGCTTTTACTTTATGCGCGGGACGGTCTGCGAAATGCCGGCGGCGGTGGTGGAAATTCTGAAGAACTGCGGGGAGATGTGATCAGTTGACGCTTTCACAGTTGATCGCGCACGCGCTTCGTCAACTGGACGAGAACGCGGAGGACGTGAGCGAATACGAAGAGAGTTTCAAGGTATACGCGAACATGGGCTATGACATCGCGGTTCGCGAGTACCTGAAACCGCGCCGGATTTTTTATACGGATGTGGACGAGAAAGGGAACGCACCCGTTCCGGGAATGTTGGTCACGCGCGTGGTGGAGCTGAGGGACGAATACGGCCGCGACGTGGGCTATGACCTCGACCCGGACGGGCGCGGGCTGCACATCTGGAGGGTCGATCTGGCGGGAAAGACGCTGCGCGCTGTATGCGAGGTGGCGTTTTACCCGATGGAGGACGGGAGCGACGAGCCGCAAATTCCGGAATGTGCGCAGGCATATCTGGCGGACTACATCTGTTACCGGCATCTATCCAACGGAAATCCGGTTAAGCAGAGACAGGCGCAGTTCTATCTGAACAGCTTCCTCCGGGGCATGCAGCGGCTGAGGCCGCAGGGCATGGGCAGCGTGACACATCGCACGCACATTTATGATGTTACGGATGCGAGGTATTGCAGGTGAAGGCGTTGGCCGCCTGCGGGGACTCCTTCCGGTCGCTAAGGCGACCACCTCCCTCGGAGAGGGAGGCAGAGGGGGAAAATATCGAATGAAGGGACGAAGGAGGGAGCAAAGGTGAGCATTTCAGACAGCGATTATCAGGGGCGGTTCACGATCCCCACGCCGAAGGGCGTATATCAGGCGGCGGGAGACACGAACATCAACACCGACTACGCCTACCTTGCGCAGAACATCCGCACGGAGCGCGGGCTTTTGGCTTCGAGCTACGGCACGAGCCGCGCGTTTCCGGCGCTGGGCGCGCAGATTGAGACGCTGGCGCGGTTCTATCGGCGCACGAGACCGGACGACGCGGACGTGTACGTTGCGGCGGCGGGCGGCGCGATTTACACCTACACGATGGGCACGGAGGGCTGGGTGAAGCGCTCGGAGGGGTACAAGAGCGACGTGTGGTCTTCCGTCACCTACGAGACGACGGAGGGCGGGGAGACGGTGGATATCCTGATCCTCTCCAACGCGAAGGACGGCATGATTGCGGTATACGGAAGCGACCTTCGGGTGGAAAAGAAGGCGCTGACGATTGGCGACGCATACGCCGAGGTGAAGTTCGCGACGCTGGGACGGCACGCGGAGCGCATCTGGGGAACGGGCGCGGAAGGATACCCGGACAGCATCTTCTATTCGCGGCCATACGACCCGTTCAACTGGACGAATGTTGCTGAAACGCCGGAGCTGGGCGGCGGCGTGATTAACCAGCCGACATGGGACGGCGACAAGTTTATCGCGCTGGAACCCTTCGGCGGGTATCTGCTGGCGGTGAAGGAGCAGACGATCTTCGAAATTCGCGGCACCGACCCGAGCAGCTTCACGATCACGGAGGCCTACGGCACGGATGGCCCCGTCGAGGAGAGGAGCATCTGCACGGACAGGACGAGCATGCTGTACCTGTCGCAGAACGGAATCGGCCTGTACGACGGAAACACGCTGCGGCTGCTCAGCCGGGACGCGCTGTATGAAACGATGCGGATGCGCATGGAGGGGATGGACGGCGCGGCGAGAGCCTGCGTATGCAACCACATCTACTATCTGGCGATGTGCATCAAGGAAAGCGAGAGCGACGTTCTGAGCGAAAACAACACGGTGCTCGAATACGACACGGAGCGCGGGACGTTCATGGTTCGAAAGGGCATGCGCGTCAAGGACTTCTTTTCCGTCGGCGGGACGGTGTACTTCACGCAGGCGGACGAGCCATACGAGGTGCTGCGCTACGGCGACCCGGAGAGCGGCGGCTATCTGGGCGCCCCGATGGAATGTCTGTGGGAAACGCCGTGGCTCGATCTGGGCAAGGCCTACATGAAGCGCGACTTCGTGCTGCGGTTTACCGCCGACGCGGACGAGAACGACGTGCCGATTGAAATGACGATCAAGACCGAGCGCAGGGAAAAGACGCGGGTGGTTCTGCTGCAAAGGCAGAGGAAGGACTACCGGGTGAAGATTCAGGTGAGCGGCGTTCGGATGAAGCTGAAAATCAGAAGCCACGCGAAGGCGGCGGGCTGGCGGATTTACGGCGGGGTGCAGGCGGAGTATTCGCTTGACGAGGTGTGAGCATGGCATTTAAGCAACCGAGAGTTCCGCAGGAGACGGGCGGGACGCTTGCGGCATACGTTCGAAACCTGACGATGTTCCTGCGCGGTTTCTGTATGGCGAGCTGGAACGCGGACAGGCTCAAGGACGCGGAGATCGAGAAGATCAAAAAGCGGTTAGACGCGCTGGAAGGGAAGTGAGAACATGGCGAAAAGAACGACGACGGAGACGTTTCAATCCTCGACGACAAACAGCAGAGAGCATAGTCAGAGCCAGAGCCAAAGCCAGAGCACGACAAAGAAACTGCTGGACAGCGAATTGCTGAACCAGATTATTGGCGGGCTGGCCGGGAACATGACGGACAAGGAGATTGCGGCGTTCGCGGAAAACCTGCTGCGGCCGCAGCTCAACGCGGGGATTGAGGCCAGCCGGCAGAATTTTGAAACGACGAAGCTGAGCAAAGAGCAGGAGATCGCGAACCTCGCGGCCAACCTGACGCGCGCCATCGACGAGCAGAACAGCGCCTACCGCCAGAGCAAGGCGAACGTGGAGACGGCGGCGCTGAACCGCGGCATGGGCAGGAGCAGCTACACGCTGCAAACGCTCGCCAATCAGGGCGACGCGCTGGCGAAGGCTGTACGGGAGCTGACGGACGAGAACGCGCGCAAGACCGGGCAGATTCAAGACCAGATCACGCAGGCGGCGAAACAGAACAGCCAGACGCAGGGACGGCTGAACACGGACTTTGCCAGCCAGTTGGCGGCGAAGGTGCAGGAGCTGAAGGACACGCAGCGCCGGGAGTACAACAGCAACTACCTGACGGCCATTTCCGCCGCGATGGGACAGCAGACGACCGGCACCCAGCAGACGACCGGCACGACCGACACGACGGGCACGACCGACACGGCGAGCCACACGACGAGCACGACGGGTTCAGGAAGTTCGGGGAGCGGCGGAAGCAGCAGAAAGAAAAAGGCAAGCGGCGACGTTGACGCGATTTCATACGGATAAGGAGAGCCTATGAGCAAGTGGAATGACCGAAAAAAGAAGGACGACGAGCAGAACGCGCAGATCGAAAAGCCGGAAGAATCGGCGGTGAAGGATTACAGCGCGGGCGCAATCGGAAAAGCATATGCGAATACCGAACGCCCGGTGATGAAGACGGCGCAGACGCCCAGCTTTGACGAGCCGAGCCTGACGGGCGTATACGGCTTGCAAAAGAACAGCAAGGGCGAATCGGTCATGGACATGACCGGGAAGACCAGCGGTTCCCTTCAAGGCATGAAGCTTGCGCTGAACAACGAGCTGACCATTTCCGGACAGACGAAGCTGAAGCAAAGCCTGAACAAGCAGATTGACAGCGAGCAGGAAACGCGGCAGAAGAACGCCAATGCGCGCAACACGGCCATGCTGGAGCTGGCCGAAATGCCCCTGATGGGCTTTGACGGACAGAGCATCAACGCCAACACGGCGGACGCGGCGACGGTGATTCGCGGCATCAACGCCATTGCGGACGACACGCTTCGCGCGCGGGCGGCAAAGGCGTTTAAGACGCTGACGCAGACCGAGGGCAGCCGCTTCTACGGTGAAAGCACGGACGGCGTTGGAACATTCCTTGAAAGCGCGAACCTGACCAAAGAAGAATACAGGGACGCGACAGAGGACTACGCGAGCCGATTCTACGGAGACGGAAAGCACGGCAAGGAAGACGCGGCGGCCTACCTCAAGGCGCGGCAGGAGATCGAGGAAGGCGCCTACTCCGACTATGCGAAAAGCCAACTGACGGCGGCGCTGGACAAGGCATACACGGGCATCACGGGCGGAGAAACGCCTTCCGAAAGCGCAGGCGACGAACCCGCCGAGGCGGCAGACGAAGCGCGCGCGACCGAGGAAGACCGGAAGAAAGAGAAGAAGCCGGGATTTTGGAGCGGACTGGCCGGGAAAGTGCCCGAACAGGAGGAACAGGAAAAGGCCGAAAGTCCCGCGCAGGCGAAGGCACAGAGCCAGATTGTTTCCCAAACGATGACGGCATCGACCGCGCCGGGCTTCCCGACGGCGGCCAAGGGGAAGGACGATAAGAACGGCAAAGCGCCGGAGGTTCAAGGCCCCGTTCAGATGACCCCGGAAGAGCGGATCGTCGCGCAGGGCGGGATGAGCTTTGCGGAATGGATGGCAACTCCTTCCGTCAGCTCCGCTGACACCTCCCTCGAAGAGGGAGGCAGGGAGCGCACGGATGAAACAGGCGCGGAAATTCGCATGCACGAGGCGCAGACCATCGGCGAGGCGGCGGACGCGCTGCTCAAGGGACGGTATGACCAGATCGAGGGCGCGGGCAAGGATGAACTGGATCGCATGCTGGCAGAGAGCGGGAACGCGCGGCGAATGATCGGCACGCTGACGGAAGCGGACAGCCAGCGCATTATCCTCGGAAACGACATGGCCGACGCGGTGACCTACGGGAACATCGCGGCGCAGGGACAGACGGTCAAGACGCTGTACGACGTGATGAAGAGCGATTCCTTCCCGGACGAGCTGCGGGGCGACGTGATGGCGCAGATGGTCGTATGGGCGGCGCAGGCCGAGGCGATGGAGAAGGCGGGGACGCTGGGCGGCGACGCGGAGCTGCCGCTGATGGAACGCCTGCTCACCACGGACGAACACGCGATGGACGAGCTGGCAAGCATCTACGCGGCCAGAGACGAGCTGCTATTCGACAAGGCCGACATGCGCAGGGCGCAGGAGGAGGCGAGCGCGCAGGCGCTCAGCGACGCGCGCACGGCGGCGCTCAAGGGAACGGCCAGCGAGGAACAGCTCGCGCTGGTGCGCCAGAACGCGCAGGCAGGGCAGGACGAGCTGAACGCGGACATGGGCTACGTCGGGCGGCTGGCGGCGGTGGACGACTATTTCAGGCCGGGCGCGGGCAAAAATGCGGTCAGTCCGTTTGATTCAAGCAGCGTGAAGCTGAACCTCGACGCGCAGGGCGTGATCGACACGGGCGACTATCAGGCGCAGCTCAGGGAGCAGATGGACGCGCTGCTCGAAGAGGACACGCAGACGGCGCTTGCGCTGGGGCTGACGCTGGACGAATACTACGCCAAGACGGGCGGCGTGGACATGAACGCGCTTTGCGAGCGCGCGGCCAGCCGCATCAGTCAGCAGGGCGCGGCGATCACCGACGAGGAAATGGCGGCGCTGGACGTTCCCTTCGGTCAGGGCGTGGGCGCGAGCTACACGGTCGGCGCGGGCATCCGCGCGGGCGGCGAACAATGGTATCTGGATTTCAAGGACAGCCTGTACACGGGCTATTCTCAAGGCATGGTGCTCGTCAACGCGGCGCGCATCCAGAACCGATACCAGAACGAATACGGCGCATATGGCCGGACGCAGTACCGCAAGGACATTGAAAGCGCGCTCGCCAGCGGGACACTCGACGAGAACTACGCCAATGCGCTGAGAAAGGCGCTGGCCGGTGCGGCGGACGTATACCAGCTCGGCATTGACCCGATGGATTTTGAGGGGGATTTCCTCAAGAACAGCGCGGAGGTGCGCCGGGACATCGCGACGATGGAAGGATACATGCGCACGAACGCGACGGAGGATGAATTCAAGTGGTTCGGGCGCGTGAAGGGCATGACCTACAACGCGGTTTCGGCCGGTGTGGCGGCGGGAACGACGCTGGCGACGGGCAGCAGCCTGCTCGGCTTTAACACGGGGTACAGCGTCGTCGGGTTCAAGAACAACTTTGACGAGTATCTGCAAAAGGGGTACAGCATTGATTCCGCTCGATATCTGGGCGCGGTGAACACGGGGCTTGACTGCGCGGTGAACATCGGCACGTTCGAAGGTGTATTGGGCAGAATGACGGGCATGAGCGCGCTGACGGAAGCCGCGAGAAGCCGGATCATCCGCAACCCGGCGGGCGCTTGCCGAGGCCTTACGGCGATTCGAACGTTTAGCGAGGCGTTTATCAAGGCGTTTGCCCAAAACGAATTTGGCGAAGTGGTTTACGACGAATTCTTTGAAGGATTGTCGGCAAACTGGACGGACAACGCGATGGGCAAAATCTTCCGCAAGGTGGACGCGGGCGAGGAAATCACGTTCACGGACGGCCTGAATATGGCGCTGAACTTGCTGAATCCCAAGAACCTTGACGTGAAGGGCGCGGCGGAGGGCGTTGTCAGCGGCGCGGTGGAGAACGCCATCGGCGCGGTGCTGTTCTCCCTATCCGGCGCGGCGGGAAGCGGCGTGGGCACGCTGCGCGGCGTGAAGGCGGCGCAAGACCTGATGAGCGGCAAGCGGACGGACGTGGAGAACGTCATCATGGACGTGACAAAGACACTGGGCGACGAGCAGGCCTGCGCGCTGCTCAACGACTACGCGCGGCAGCAGAAGGAAAGCAAGGCCGTTGCCGAGGAAATCATCAGCGGGAAGGACGAGCGCGGAAGCGCGGCGCACGCGGCAAAGGCCAAGCAGCAGGCCGACGAGGCGCGCGCACAGGCGGAAGCGGCGCAGACGGCGGCGGACAACAGCCGGGCGCAGTTCACGGAAGCGAGCGACGCGGTGATGCGCGGCGACCTGACGCGGCAGAAGGAAATGACCGAGGCGCGCGTGCGCATGGGCGAAAACCAGAAAACCGCGAACGAGCAGGGCGCGGTCGCCGCGCGCAGAACGGACGAAATGCAGCAGGCGGCGGCACAGCGGCTGGCAGAGGCGAGACAGGCGGGCAGAAAGGCCGTCATCGCGGAGGACGCGGCGGCGCGGGAAGCCATGCTTGACGACCGGGAAGCGCGGATGCAGGCCATTGACAATGAACTTGCGCAGCTCGACGCGCAGGAAGAAGCGCTGCAAAACGAGTTTACCGATGCGCTGACCGGGCTGAACGACGCACAGGAAATGGGAATGGACGAGGAAACCGTTTCCCAAATGATGGCGCGCACAAACGAAATCGCCGAGCGCATGGCGGCGCTTGAGGAGCAGCGCGAAAGGCTGCAAAACCCGGAGGCCTACGAGGCGCGCCGGAAGGCGGAGACTGAAATCGCCGAGCGGGAGCAGCAGGCGCAGGAAGAATACCAAAGGCAGACCGAGCGGGAGCAGACACAGAGCGAGATGGACGAGATCGCCCCGGTGGTCAGGGACATTCGAAAAAAGCGCATCTGGCTGAACGAACAGCAGATTGCCGAGGTGCTGCACACGACGGGACTGCGGACAATCGCGCAGGTGAACCGCCAATACGGCACACAGTTCCGCGTCAACCGCAAGAGCGCGGACGTTGACCTTGACAGCGGCTTTTTCCGCGAGCTGGCGGCGCAAATCCCCGGACGGATGGACGAGGCGAGCGCGCACCCGGAGACGGAAATTCTGAATCTGCTGGACAGAAGCGGCGAGCTGAAAGGCAAGCTGGGCGGGATGGAGGCCAGCATCGGCGCAGTTGGCGCGGAAGACTATCTGAACGCCGATGTTTCGCGCGGCAACCTTGACCCGGTGACGCAGAAGCTCGCCAGCAGCCTGAAGCAGAAGACGGGGCTTGAGCTGATCGTCATGCCGCTGGCAGACAAGGTTCGCGGCTTCTACGACCGAGAGAACGGGCGGCTGATTCTCTCAAGCCGAATCGGCGCGGGCGAACAGATGCGACAGGTGGTCATGCACGAGCTGACGCACTACATCGAGAGCACGAAGAACTATGCGGCCTACGAAAAGGCGGCGCTGGAAGCGGCCTATCGCGGCAATACAGAGGCGATGGACAGAGACGCGGCGGAAATCCGCAAGACCTATGAGGACGCGGGTCTCCCCTGCGACGTGAACAAGGAGCTGGCCGCCGCGGCGACGGAAAAGCTGATGGCTTCCCTTGGCGCATGGGGCAGAACGGGCAGCGAGACGCTGGTATATGACCTGCTGGGCGCGAAGCAGTCCTTCCCGATTCGGGTCTACAACAAGCTGACGCAGTTTTTAGCCAGACGCAAAGCCCAAAAGGCAGGCGGCGCGGAGGCAGAAAACTACGAGGCGCTGGTCAGGGCGCGGGAAGCGCTCAGGCAGGCCATTCTTGAAGCCGGAACGTGGAAAAAGGGCATGGGCGGCGAGGACGCGACCATCGAGCTGTTCGGAAAGACCGCGCCCATAGAGCGGGAGGTCACGCGCGGACAACAGACGGAGATGGAATATGCCATCAGACGGGATGAAAAGGGAAAGCCCGTTGTTTCGGTTGAAGAGGACATTCTTGCGGGCGTTCCTCAAAAGGACTGGGCAAGAACCGTCAAGCGGGCGCTGAAAGAAAAATTCCCGAACGGCGTAACCGTCGGGAGCAATCAGATTCAGATCACCGGTAAATCTAGAGGAGAAATTACAAGCTCCAAGGATACAAGGTGGCTCAAACACAGCCAGCCGGACGTATACGCCGACAAGATGCGCGCTACGAACAATGCGGACGAAATTTTGCAGGCATCGACCGATTACGTCAGCGAAAAGCCTGCTCACGAGCGGACAGACAATATTGTGGACTTTGGACGTGGGAAGGTTCAGCTTGAGGTTGGCGGCCAGATGTATGACGCGGATGTGATCGTTGGGACGAAGAAAGACGGCTCAATGCTGCTCTATGATTTTGTCGGAATGACAAAAAAAGAGATGCAGTATACCGCCGGACGTCAAAGCGCCCCACACGATAGTCAGACTGCATCTCTTTCTGACACCAGTGTAGCACAAAGCAACGCCAGTGTCAATCCCTATGATATGCCAAACGACGTGGAATATGCCGTCGCCCCGCGCCAATTCGGCAACCAGACGGCGCAGGAGCTTGACGTGCTGACCGACGGCGTGAAGAAATTCCTTCGCGGAGACCAGTACGAGACCGTGACCAACCGGGAGCAGGTGCAGCGGGCGAACGACGATATCAACGCGCGCGGCATTGACGCGGTGGTGAACGACCTGCTGGCGCGGGACAGATGGACGGCAGACGACCACGCGGCGGCGGCGGTGGCCTGCATCCGGGCGCAGAACGAAGGGCTGATGACGACGGCTTATGTGATCGCGAAGGCCTATGACGAGCAGGGCACAAATGCCGGTCAGGCGCTGCAGGCCAGACAGATCATCGGGAAATTGACTGCGGAGGGCGCGCTGGTGGAAGCGGCGAAGAAAGCCGACCACGCCAACGCGAAAAAGGGACTGGTGGACGGCGATATCCCCGTCGGCAGCCAAGCGCCGGTGAAGGGATGGCGCGACAGACAGCAGAGAAGCAAGGAAGGCGCCGAGACGGAACAGAACGCCAGCCAGACGGGCGAGTTCGACCCGGACAACCCGTTCAACAAGGGCAGGACTTCCGTTTTGCCGCAGGAGGCTGTGACGGGCGCGAGCGGCGCGTCGGGCGACGCGGTGCAGGGCAGCTTTATTGAAAGACCGCTGCCGCCGGTGCTCGAAAAGGTCTATACGGCGGCGGAGCTGATTCAGCGGCAGATCGACAAGCTGCCTTCCGACGTGCAATATGACAACCCGTGGAACATGCCGCTTGAAAGCTGGAAGACGGAACTCATCGACCAATACGGCCTTAACGGGACAAAGCTGGTCGGCGACACATACAGCTATGCGACCGTGAAGGAACGCATGCTGGCGGCCATTCTGGCAACGGACAACAATGTGCGCGGCGACGGGCTTTTGACGCTCTGCCAGCAGCTCGAAGCGATGAAACAGGGGCTTGCGGTGGTGACGGAAGCCGACCTGAACTACATCGCGGGGCAGATGAGCACATTCCTCTATGCCGAGGGCGCAGACCTTGAGGGTATGCCGGTGACGACGGAGGGCAAAACGGCATTGCAGCGCGTCTACAACGCGCAGGCTAACGTCGTACAGGACAGCATGATGGGAAAGGTCAATGCCCTTGGATATACCAACATGCTATCCGGAACGAAGACGTGGATCAAGAACGTTTCCAGCAACATTCTCATTCGTCCGCTGGAGCTGGCGAGCGAGAAGATCGGCGGCGCGATTGAAAGAAAATATATCACCAAGCGGACGGGCAACCGAACGACGGACGCGCCGAACCGCGCGGAGCGGGCGGCAGGCCGGGAAGCGTTTACCGGCGAGATCGGACAGACGATGGTGGACCATTTCGTGACGCACGCGGACACCGGCCACGGAAGCGGCTTTGACCTGAACCACAACAACCGCACCTTCAACAACGAATGGCTGCAAGCCTACAAGAACATCGTGGATTTTGCCATGCAGGTGGGCGACCGCCCGTTCTGGGAGCAATGCTATACGGAGGAGCTGGCCGTCATCAAGCGTCTGGGAACGAAAATCCCCGATACGCAGCGCGTAGACGGACGCGAGGTCAAAGTCCTGCGCGACATGACGCTTGAGGAAATGAAGACGGAAGCGGCGGTTCGCGCGACGGAGCGCGTTTTTCAGGAGGACAACAAAATCGTCAGCGCCATCAACGGCGCGCGGCGGGAAAGCCCGATGATCGACCTTATGATTACGAGCATAATGCCCTTCCTCAAAACGCCGACAAACGTCGCAAGCCGCATGATGCAGTACAGCCCCATCGGACTGGCGCAGGCAATCATCCAATACGGCCTATGGGACGGCAAGCGCAACGGCGGCGCGAACTTCGACCAGCGAAAGTTTGTGATGAACCTCGGGCGCGGCCTGACGGGAACCGGCGTGGCCGTCGTCGGCGCGCTGCTGGCCGGACTCGGCGCGATTCAGCCCGGACGCGAGGACGAGGAAGACAAAAAGCTGGGCGTAATCCGCAAGGCGCAGGGCAGGAGTTACAGCACATATTTCAAGCTGGGCGACTGGGAAATCCCGCTTGACTTTGCGCAGCCTTCGAGCGGGCCCCTGTACATCGGCGCGAAGATCGCATGGGCGCTTGAAGAGATGGGCGGCGACATGAACGCTCCGGCGCTGATCGGAACGGTGCTCTACGGTTCGGCGCTGGAAACGGGCAACCAGTTGTTTGACAACTCGTTCCTTTCCGGGTTCAGCGCGCTGTTCAGCGGCTACAACGACGCGGCAGGCATTGCGAGCAACATTGCAGAGAACATCGCGGAGAATCAGGCGAGCCGCCTGACCCCTTCGGCGATTCGCGCGCTGGCCAAGGTGACAGACCCCTATGTGCGGGACGTGTACAGCCAAAACGCGGTGAAGCAATTCCTCAACCGTCAAATCATCCAGAACTGGCCGCTTCTGCGGCAGACGCTTCCGGTCAAGACGGACATCACGGGCGACGCGACGCTGCAAAACGGCTATTACAACTGGGGACAGGAGAACCAAAACGCGGCGCTGCATTTCCTCAACGCTTTTGCGACCCCGTGGACGACGCTGGGCGAAAAGAACGACGCGGCGCTGGACACGCTGATCGACCTGAGCCATCGGACAGGGGAAACGGGCTTTCTGCCGGGAGAGATGGTCAGCGCGAGCAAGTACGAGGTGAGCGTAACCAAGACGCTGGCCAAGGAACTCAAGGTTGGCAAGGTCGGGTTTAACCAGTACGAGGGTTTCAAAATCCGCCTGACGGACGAGGAAAAGCGCTGGGCGAACAGCACCTACGCGGACACGCTGTTCAACGGAAGCGGCAGGGACGTGATCGGCCTGCGCGCGATGATGAGCGGAAACAGATGGGAACGAATGAGCGACGAAGAAAGGATGGAAGCGGTTCGGGATATGCAGAAAACGGCGAAAAAGCAGGTGCTGACCGAGCTGGTCAGGCGAAAGAAGGAGGCGGGCGAAATCAGATGATCGAGGCCAATTTTGAATCCAGAACGCACAAGAACGCGGCCATTGCCGGGGTTTACCAGTACGATACGGGGCAGCGGCTCAGGATGCGCGGGCTGCCGACCCCGGACGAGCTGGCCGAAATGGACGACTTCCTCGCGGGGGACGTGGTGACGGTGCAGGCGCAATACGGCTACGCGGGGGACAGCCAGACGGAAACGCGCATCGCGTCCTTTGACGCGGAAACGGGCTGCTGGATGGCGGACATCCCGGACGTGTATCTGAAAAGAAGCGGCGCGGTGAAGGTATTCGTCTATGTGAGCTACGGCGCGACGGCGGATGAGACGCGCGCGAAAACCTGTTACGAGGGGAGCTTCACGCCCATCAGCCGCCCCGCGCCGAGCACACAGGTCACGCCCAGCCAAGGAAACGCATGGGACGCGCTGGTGACGGAAATCAACCTGACGCTCTCGAAGATGAACACGGCGATTTCCGAGGCGAACGCGGCGGCAGAGGGCGCGAAGACGCAGGCGGAAGCGGCGCAGAAGGCCGGAACGGAGGCGAGCACGGCGGCGCTGTCGGCGAACACGCAGGCGCAGCGGCTCGCGAACATGAATATTCAGGCGCAGACGCGGGAATACGGCAGCGGAAGCACGGCGCAGATGGCCGACATCGATGGGAAGCTCGTGCTGACGCTGGGCGTTGAGCGCGGACAGCCGGGCGCGAAGGGGGACAAGGGCGACCCGGGCGACAAAGGCGACCCGGGACCCGTCGGCGCCCGGTTCCAGCTTTCGAACGGGATTCTGTACATTACAACGACGTGAGGTGAACCATGGCGATTACGACGAGCAAGGGAAGCTATCAGGACTACGCCTACACGGGCGGGATGCAGAGCGTCACCATTCCGCATGACGGCATTTACAAATTCGAGGTTTGGGGCGCGGGCGGGTCGAACTCGGCGCTGCATGGAAGCGGCAACTATGGAAACAACTACAACACCAATGGAAAAGGCGGGTACAGCGTGGGCTACAAGCTCTGCAAGAAGGGCGAGGTCTACTACATCTGCGTGGGCGGATGCAACAATCCCTATAACGGCGGCGGAAGAGGAAACGCCGGTTGGGGCGGCGGCGCGACGCACATCGCCACGAAGACGGGCGAGCTGAAAAACCTGTCCGGCAACAAGGCGGCGGTGCTGCTTGTCGCGGGCGGCGGAGGCGGCACAGGGCAGGCCAACGGCGAGGGCGGCAAGGGCGGCGGCTGGTACGGCGGCGGCTATGGCGGAACACAGACTGGACCCGGTTCAGGCGGAAGCGATAAAGGGTCTTTCGGACAAGGCGGACAAGGCGACTGGTATTGGGCAGATGGCGGCTTGGAAACTGGCGCTGGCGGCGGGGGCGGCGGCGGCTGGTACGGCGGCAACGGCGGCAACAGGTATATGGGCGGCGGCGCAGGCGGAGGCGGCGGAAGCGGCTACATCGGCGGGCTGCCCAGCTTCACCGGCGCGGGCGGTACGGTATACAGCCCATCCACAACGGCGGGCGGCGGAAACGCCGTCAACGCGGACGGTTCGGCGCGGGGGACATTCCTGCGCAAGAACGACGTGCCGGTGATCTTCAACGGTGAGCAAGTGGAGGACGTGGTGCTCAACGGCGTGAAGCTGACGGGGATGATGGTTGATGGAATCAGGCTATACATGAAGAAAAGGAGGGAAAAGCGATGTTTCGCGTAAGCGGAAACCAGATTTCGATTACGGCGGGCGACACGGCGCTGATGGCGATTTGCCCGGACGAAACCGGGTATGTGCCGACGGCAAACGACCGGGCGATTTTCACCGTCAGGGAGCGGCCGAAACGGCGCGCGCTGATTGAAAAGACGATTGCGCCGGAAGCGGACGGGCGGTTTGTCGTCTGCTTTGAAAGTGAGGACACGGCGAGGCTGAAACCGCGCGAATATGTCTGGGATGTGCGGCTGGCGATTCAGGCCAACGTGGACGAAAACGGAGAGGTGACGGACGCAGAGCAGATCATCACGCCCTGTCCGCCGGGAATCCTATTCGTCATGGCGGCGATTGGCGAGCTATCGGGCGCGGCAAACAACGGGTTCGGTCAGCCGGTCAACCAGACGCTGAGGATTCGGTTTGAGAAGCTGATGCAGGGCCCGCGCGGCGAGCCGGGGCGCGACGGCGCGAAGGGCGAAAAGGGCGACCCCGGCGCGAAGGGAGACAAGGGCGACCCGGGCGCACCGGGCGCGCGAGGCGAGAAAGGCGAAAAGGGCGATCCCGGCAAGGATGGAAGCCCGGGCGCGACGGGCGCAACGCCAAGGTTTACCGTCACGGCTGTGACGGGCGAGGCCGGGACGGCGGCGAGTGTTACGCAGAGCGGCACGGCGGAAAACCCGATGGTGGAATTTACGATTCCGCAGGGGATGAAGGGCGACACGGGCGAGAAAGGCGAAAAGGGCGACCCGGGAAAAGACGCGCCGCGGGAAGCTGTTCTGTATACGGCGCAGACGCTTGATGATGCGCAAAAGGCGCAGGCGAGGGAGAACATCGGCGCGGCGGATGAGGAGACAGTTAATCAGCTAAA
>OLQU01001197.1_pt1 | contig 18588 bp, 17 predicted proteins | sample 1672271 | NCBI WGS metagenome assembly OLQU01 (sample SAMEA3136666, study PRJEB25190) | human gut metagenome | biome: human gut; feature: human-associated habitat; material: faeces | place: Austria | collected 2013 | reverse complement strand
CATTTTGTTTGTCCGACTTCTGGACACTTTGTCCAGAGGTGCGGGGCGGCTCCCCAGGGTGCCGCTCCCCGCCAGCTCCCCATTTTGTTTCCGTTCAACCCATCAACCGAAACAAAATGGAGGACAAGCTATGACAACGATCAATCTGAAAGATTTTTATTATTGGTACTTAACGGACGAGCTGGTGGAGGTGCCTGACGAGGTAGCCGAGGAACTCATAGCCAGTAAGCGGCGCGAGGCCGCCCATGCGGAACGGGTGCGCTACAACAAGGCTTATTATTCCCTGGATTGTGACGATGGGATCGAATACTCCGCCTGCCTGCACGAGCCCAGCCCCCAGGAACTTATGGATCGCAAGGAGCTGTTCTTCCGGCTGTGGAACGCCCTCAACTCCTTGCCGGAAATTCAGGGTCGCCGCGTGGACGCTCATTTGATCCTTGGAAAGAGCTACCGCCAGATTGCCCGCGAGGAGGGTGTGGACAAGAGCGCCGTTCGCTGCTCCGTGAAATGCGGAATTGAGCGCATGAAAAAATATTTGCAGGAAAATTTCTAAGTTACCATCTCCATTCACCCCTCTTTTTCTGGTGGTATGTGAGAGGAAGTTTCCTCTCAGCAAAGGAGGCGCGGGGGCCGCAGGCCGCCGCCCCCTTTGTGGGGGAGCGCCGCTGCCGAGTATGGCTGTCTTATGACGGAGCAAGAAAATGAGCGCGGCGCTCCTAAAGCACGCAAAACCTCTGGACACTTTGTCCAGAGGTGCCGACGAACAAGGGCCAGCACTTTTGCGGTGCTGGCCCTTGGTGTTTCCAACATTCTGTTTCTATTATCGTATGGGAGGGATTTTATGCAGGCGCAGGTCAAATATAAAAGTGAAGTGAAAACGGCTGTTCTCGGAGATCGTACGATTACCGTCAAAAATCTCACCCCCGTTTTTTCCCCGCAGGAACAGGACAAGCAGAGCCGTGAGGTTGAGCGGCGGCTGTTTGATGTGTTCCGCAAGTATGCCGGGCAGCGGGGGTAGGCCGGAGTCATCCTTGTTGTAAGGGGGCGACAGAGGTATAATATACTTGTAGGTTGGCTCCCAACGGACAGAGAGGGAGCTAATTATGGATAATAGAATTGATGCAATTTACGGGCGGCAGTCGATTGACAAAAAGGACAGTATCAGCATTGAAAGTCAATTTGAGTTTTGCCGCTATGAGCTTAAAGGCGGTGAGGGTAAGGAATACAAAGATAAAGGGTATTCCGGCAAGAACATTGAACGCCCCGACTTCCAGCGGCTCTTGCAGGACATCCGGCTGGGTCTGATTAAGCGGGTGATCGTCTATAAGCTGGATCGGATCAGCCGCTCGATTGTGGACTTTGCAAAGCTCATGGAGCTGTTCAAGCAGTACGATGTGGAGTTTGTGTCCTGCACAGAAAAGTTTGACACTTCCACGCCGATGGGCCGGGCGATGCTCAATATCTGCATTGTCTTTGCCCAGCTTGAACGCGAAAGCATCCAGATGCGTGTGCAGGACGCTTTCTATTCCCGGTGTACCAAAGGCTACTATATGCGGGGCCGGACGCCATACGGTTTTGATACCGAGCCCATCGTCATGGACGGGATCAAGACAAAAAAGCTGGTGGAAAATGCGGAAATGGATTTTGCCGAGCTGATGTATCAAATGTATGCGGAGCCGGGCAACTCCTACGGCGATATAACCCGGTACTTTGTGAAGAACTCCATCATGGTCTACGGCAAGGCTTTACAACGGGCTTTTATCTCCAAACTGCTGAGAAACCCCGTCTACGTCCAGGCCGATATGGACATCTACGAATACTTCAAGGCCCAGGGCGTAAAAATCGAAAGTCCCCCGGAAATGTTCACAGGGGACAATAGCTGTTATCTCTATCAAGGGCGCGAGGGCGAGGAGCCGATCCTTGTGATTGCTCCTCACCAGGGGCGCATCCCCTCCCAGCTCTGGCTGACCGTTCAGCGCAAGCTCTCACAAAACACCACATTCCAGAATGGCCGGAAATGCCATAACACATGGCTGGCCGGGAAAATCAAGTGCGGGCGTTGTGGTTATGCGCTAACTGCCTTGAGAGCTCAAAACGGCGTTGTTTACCTACGATGCAAACAGCGGGCGGACAATGGGAGCTGCGAGGGTGCCGGTACGCTCACCGCGCAAAACATGGAGGCGTTTGTCTACGGCGAGATGGTTAAGAAGATGCGGAAATTCCACACGCTGAAAGGCGGTAAAGAACAAAGCTACAATCCGAAGCTGACTGCCGCCCGTGTTGCTCTGGCAAAGACAGAAAGCGAGATCGAGAAACTTCTGGACACTTTGTCCGGCGCTAATCCGCTTCTCCTGCAATACGCAAACACCCGCATTGAGGAACTGGATGCGGAACGGCAGAAACAGCTCCGGCTGGTCGCAGACCTCACCGCTAATTCTGTTTCCGCTTCACAGATTGATAGCATTACGGGCTATCTCGATGACTGGGAGTCCGTGAGCTTTGACGATAAGCGCAAGGTGGTTGATATACTCATATCACAGATTGACGCTACCAGTGAGAGTGTTACAATCCACTGGAAAATCTAAAACCTTTTCACTTGGCATTATGCCCTTGTAAAAAATAGTTTCTCATTTACACAGATATAGTCCTCATGAGGCGGCGATTGGGAGCCATATCGCTGCGCAGCATGTTCCCGAAGGAGTTTTGCTATATAAGGCATGAGAGGCAGAGTCCGAAAACTGGATTTGCGTTTCACTCTGTCTGCCGCAATGATTTGCCGTCGGCCATGGATTGAAACCACCGTGACAGTATGGGAAATGGTAAAACACCGTTGCTCAAAGTTAACCGCCCCCCAACGCAATCCCAGAATTTCACTGCGCCGCAGTCCATATAAGACGGCAAAAGCAATCGGTAGTTCCGAGGGATCTCCCTGGATCGCATTGAGCAGTTTTCGACATTCTTCTGGAGAATAGCAGTCGGAAACGGATGGCTCTTTTTTCGGACGGGGAATACGGTCCGTTGGATTTTTCATAATCAAGCCCCGTAATTTGGCCTCCTCCAATGCCTTGCGCAAAAGCACATGGTAGTGCAAAACTGTATTTCCTGTCAGTCCCTTTCCATATAAAAAATGGTAGTAATCCAAGATATCAGATGGCTTTAGTTTGGCAAGTTCTATACGGCGTTCCTCAAAATAAGGCGCGATCCGGTTTTGAATACATTTCTGATATTCTATATACGTCCCTACGGATACTTTTCCGTGGAAGTTTTTGACCCATGCGACCAGATAATGACTGAAAAGAATGCCGAAATTCCGTTTCTGTATCTCCCAAAGATCTGTATAGTCCCGCCGGGCAGCCCACAGCATTTCCTCTGCCTTCCTCTTGTTCCCATCTGCCCGCAGGTGAGTCGCAAGCCACTTTGGTTTAGATTTTCCAGACTCATCCCGTACTCAAAGGATCATATACCAATATCCATTCTTTTTCGTCAAATGTCCCTAGATCATCTTTGTACCTCCCTACTTTATTTTGGGAGGCTTTCCCTCCCACCGAGGGAAGTACTATATCAGTTTTTTATGCTTAATTGTCAAAGTGGGCATAACCGGTCAGATTCGAAATCAGTTTGAGAATAACTTCGGTACAGGGGTTCGAATCTCTCTCCACCACCAAACCTGTTGCTGTTGTTCAGCCCTTTCCATGGCTGCGCATCTTAGGTAGATATTCCATATATATGATAGGTCCAAAGAAGCATCTGAGAAAAATAAAGTCAGACTTTATTTTTCTCGGATGCTTCTTTAAAGTTGACTTGTCATGGCCTTGCACTTTTGATTGATGAAATGAGCGATGCGTGGTATAATGTGAACAACGATTGACTCAGCGAGGTGCTACATGAGAAACCAAAAACCTCCCTTTGAAATCACGAACCAGATCATTGATTATGTGGCGGAGATCGCCGAGTTAGTGGGGCGTTTGACTGTATTCTCTCCCCTATCTACAAGTCCTACCCTGCGCCGTGCCAATCGCATCCGCACCATCCATGGTTCCTTGGCTATCGAGCAAAATACCCTTTCCTTGGAACAGGTAACAGCAGTTCTGAACGGCAAGCAGGTTCTAGCTCCCCCTAAGGACATTGCCGAAGTCAAGAATGCCTATGCGATTTATGAGCGGCTCGATGAACTTGATCCCTACTCGGTGGACGATTTGCTGACTGCTCATGGCATCATGACACGGGGCTTGATGGAGGAGTCCGGCGTGTTTCGTACCCGGCCTGTGGGTGTGGTGGACAGCGAGGGGCATGTCCTGCATTTTGGTACTCTGCCGCAGTATGTCCCGGATTTGGTCATGGAACTGCTGGACTGGGCAAAAACCAGCGAGGTACACATGCTCATCCGCAGCTGTGTGTTCCACTATGAGTTTGAACTGATCCACCCCTTCGCGGATGGAAATGGACGTGTGGGCCGCTTGTGGCATGCGCTGCTGCTTTTCAAATGGAATCCGGCCTTTGCCTGGCTCCCGGTGGAGTCCATCATCCATGACCGCCAGCAGGAGTATTATGACGCTATCAATGCCTCCAACGATGCGGGAGAGTCTACGGTATTTATCGAGTTCATGCTCTCAGCTATCAAGGCATCGCTCATAGATGCCATCAATACGAGTGATAAAATGAGCGATGGAAAGATGGACAAGACAACGATGCGCTGGGAGCAGATCAAGAAGTTCTTGGAAACACATCCGTATATCATGAACGCAGACGTCCGGGCGCTGTGCGGAGTATCTGCTGCTACGGCAAATCGGATTCTTTCTTCGTTTGTTACAGATGGAAAACTCATTAAACAACGCACAAAAGGACTCTGGGATTACAAATTATCTTCCCCAATTAGTAATTGTGAACACTGATATAGATATTTTATCTGAAACGGAGGTCAAATAATGGTTAAAACAATTGCACTATTCAATAATAAAGGCGGTGTTAGTAAAACAACTACCACATTTCATTTGGGATGGAAATTAGCAGAATTAGGGTATCGTACATTGATTGTAGACACAGATCCTCAATGCAATTTAACAGGCCTTTGTCTTAATGCAGACAAAGAAAATAAATTAATAAAGTTTTATGAAGCAAGCGCATCATCTTGTTCTAATATAAAAGATGCGCTTTCCCCTATATTCGATGCTAAACTCGAACCTCTAAAAGCTGCTTACTGCTATAATTTCGAAGAAAACAGAAATCTCTATTTGCTCCCGGGACATATTAGTTTTTCTGAATATGATGCCACATATAATATCGCTGAAAATCTGACTGGTTCTCTGCAAATGTTTCAAAATGTTCCTGGCGCTCTTCGGAATTTATTGCAGTTGACAGCACAAGAGTATAATTTAGATTATATATTGATCGATATGAGCCCAAGTATATCTGCAACAAATGCCAACATTTTAATGGAAAGCGACTATTTTATTCTTCCTTGTGCGCCGGATTATTTCTGTTATATGGCTATCGAGTCATTGTGCAATGTATTCCCCAAATGGAACACTACATACACTACACTAAAACAGCATAATACTTTTAAGAATGCTGCCTATAAAATGAAAGATACTCCCCCAAAGTTTATTGGAACAATTCAACAACGATATCGTCCGCGTAACGGTTCTCCTGCTAAAGCATTTTCTGAGTGGATTGATGACATTAATGAACTTGTAATTAATAAGTTGGTACCCGTTTTAGAGCAGTGCAATATGATTGTGAAGGGCATTAAAGACTGTTTTGAAACACCTTATAATTTGATCAATATTTCTGATTTCAATAGTCTAATCGCACAATCCCAGGTAAACAATACTCCAGTATTTCTTTTGACAAAGGAGCAGGTGCAAAAAACTGGAACCGTGTGGGAAAACATGAAAAAAAACAGAGATACATTTAATGAAACGTTTACCAAGTTGGCTGAACGTGTTATCGATCTAACCAAATAATGAATGACCGCTTATCTTCCTAAATATTTTTACCGCTTACAATAACCGCGGTGTTATCCCAGTTATATATGACGCCCGGAAAGTCTTGTCCCACAAGGCTTTCCGGGCTTCGTTTACATTAGCGGTGGCGCGATACATAGGACCGGCTGATGCCGCAAGCGGTTGCAATTTCTCGCTGGGTGCGTGGCCCCTCCCCATCCAAACCGTATCGAAGCGAGATGACCTTAGCCTCCCGCTCACTCAAACAATGCTCCACGCATTGGCGTACCTTAGCGCAGGAATCTCGGGTATCCAGGGTTTCCAGCATATCGTCATCGACGCTGATGACATCCATGAGCGAGAGCGCATTCCCCTCTCGGTCCGAATCAATGGAGTCTGACAGGGACACATCCCCTTGATACTTTCGCTGGCTGCGGAAATACATGAGGATTTCATTTTCAATGCACCGGCTGGCATAGGTGGCCAGCCGGACCTTCTTATCGGGTTTGAAGGTGGAGATTCCCTTGATTAAGCCGATGGTTCCAATGGAGATCAGGTCATCTTGGTCCCCTGCTTGGACATAGTATTTCTTAAGAATGTGAGACACTAAGCGGAGATTGTGCTCGACCAACTTGTTTCTGGCCTCCAGATCGCCCTGCGCGTACCGTGCTAAGTATTCCTGCTCTTCCTCTGCCTTGAGCGGACGGGGAAAGGATCCGCTGTTTCCCAGACGAAGCGGAAAGCAAACTGTGTGAAGTAACAGTAATATCCATGCCGAAAGCATAGGCAACACCTCCTGTGCTCTACTGTATTCCAGAGCGGCCTGTCTCTATTTCCCAAAATCCACAAAGAGCATAGAGGAAAGAACCCACTACGCCCATGGGGAAACCCATTGGTACACGATAGCAGATCCGCATGCGTGAGGCATCCTGATTTGTCGGATGCGTGCCGGTAAGCGGACTTTTGTGAATTCCTTTGGTTTTGTGTCCAAATCACAGATTATGTCCTCGTTTTGGGGTATCCTATCCTCAACAAAACAAACAAACCCTGAAAGGAGCGCTGAATATGGCAATCACCACCATCAATCAAGATAATTTCGAGGAAAAGGTCACCAATGCCGCCTCCCCTGTTTTGCTGGATTTCTGGGCTGCGTGGTGTGGACCCTGCACCATGCTCTCCCCTGTGGTAGAGGAATTGGCACAGGAGCATCCCGAGATCTCTTTTGGCAAGGTCAATGTAGATGATGTTCCGGAACTGGCTCAAAAGTACCAGATCTCTTCCATCCCCACGCTGCTCCTCTTCCGGGACGGCAAGCCGGTGGATATGTCCATTGGGGTAAAGTCCAAGGAAGAGCTGGAAGCGTTTTTGAAGTAAGTCACTGATCCAAAAATCTCCTCCTATTCCCATAATCTCATACACGGACCCAAGCAGGGGGCACTCCAGTATGGAGTGCCCCCTGCCCTTACGCTAGGAGAGAGACAAAGAACCATGCATGCCTGCCTACAAATGTTTTGGCACTGCGTGACATCCCGAGAAAAATCTGGTATGATGGAGACATTCTCAGGAGAAAGGATGCGCCGCTATGTATGAACTTGTCCAAGTAGGACCGCGCAGTTACTATATTAACGCTCCCGTCAAAATCGGAGTCTATCTGGCAGAGGAAAACCAAGTCTACCTCATCGACAGCGGAAACGACAAAGACGCCGGTCGGAAACTCCGCCAACTGCTGGAAAAGCAGGGATGGACGTTGCGGGCCATTCTCAACACCCATTCTAACGCAGACCACATTGGCGGCAACCAGTACCTTTGGAAGCAGACCGGCTGCAAGATTTACGCCCCTGGTGTGGATTGTGCCTTTACCCGCCATCCTTTGCTGGAGCCCTCCTTCCTCTACGGTGGGTTTCCTCCCAAGGACTTGCGGCACAAGTTTTTGATGGCCAAGGAGAGTCCTGCAGAGTATCTCACCGATGCGGTGCTGCCCAAAGGGTTGACCTCCTTTCCCCTTCCTGGCCATTTCTTCGACATGGTTGGTTTTCGCAGTGAGGACGGTGTGGTTTATCTTGCCGACTGCTTGTCCAGTAAGGAGACCCTGGAAAAGTATCAAATTGGCGTCATCTATGACGTAGGCGCCTATCTGGACACGCTGGAACAGGTTAAGCAGCTTTCCGCCACATGGTTTGTACCGGCCCATGCGGAAGCCACCCAGGACATTGCACCTTTGGCACAGTACAATATCGATAAAACCCGAGAGGTTGCGGAGACCATTCTTACGTTCTGCGCCGAACCTATTGGCTTTGAGGCGTTGCTGCAAAAGCTGTTTACGGCGTATGGGCTCACCATGGACTTTTCCCAATACGTACTGGTTGGCAGCACGGTGCGCTCCTATCTGGCCTGGCTGAAGGATCAGGGCGCTCTTTCCGTGGATTTTACAACCAGGATTCCCCTGTGGCATAGGGTAGGATAAAGCATTCCATCAAAAAACAGAGCAAGACGTGTTTCGTCTTGCTCTGTTTTTTCTTGTGAGATTAACCGATGAGGAAACCAGCCGCCAGGTACAGCAGAACGCTGGCCACCACTGGAACTATCAGCATTGGCGTGGCAGTTTGGGCATAGCGCACGTTTTCAATCTGCGTGGCAGAACAAGCGAGGGTAGCCTCCGAGCCAAAGAAGCAGAGGTGGGAGCCGGCTGCCGTAGCAGAGATGATGGCGCCCGCCGTCAGCAGTACGTTGGCATCCAATGCCTGGGCAATGGGAATGATCACCGGGAAGGCAATGGCGCAAATCCCCCAGAAGTTGCCGGCAGCCACAGCCAGTACGGTGACAATCAAAAAAGCAGCAACCGGGAGGACTTGGGGACTCATGGCTGCCTTGGCAGCGCCAATGACAAACTCGGGCATGCCCAGCAGACTGTTGATGTCCCGCAACATGAAGGCGCAAGTGACAATGGCGAGGACCCCAATCATACTTTTAAAACCGGACATCACGGTATCCAAGAATTGCCCCGGTGTGAGAAGCTTTTGCGGCAAGTAAAGGAGCGCGCAGAACACCAAACAAAGTAGGGTGCCATACAGGATCTCTCGGGTGAGGATGGTGATCACCGTGACCAGCACAATGGGGAGGAGGAAATTGAGCGCGTGGGGTTTCTTCCCACTCTCATGCACAGGAGATTCCTCTACAGGAGCTGTCTGCTCCTTGGCCAGAGCGTAGGCTTTGCGCATGGGACCAATTTTGGGGAGGATACCCACCGAATATAGGAACCCGCACAGCAAGGCCACCAAGGGATAAAACAGGAAGGGCAATACTTGGACAAAGGTGCTCATCCCAGCTTCGCTGGTGCAGACATCCGTGGCAACCAGTTGGCTGATCATGAACACGCCCCAGGTAGAGGTTGGCACAATCACGCAGATGGACGTGGCCGTCGCATTGCTGAGAAAGGCAAGCATTTCCCGGGGAATGTGGAACCGATCCGTGGCACGGCGCATGGCAGTTCCCACCGAGAGGATCGACAGCCAGTCATCCACAAAAGTGACAATGCCCAAGAGCCAACTGGCCACCAGGGTCCGTTTTTCCCCCTTGCAAACCTTGGCCGCGATGGCGGTGAAGCCATGGATCCCCCCAGAGGCTTCGAACAGCGCCACCAGGCTACCGAAAAACCCACAGACCAGCACCAACCAGATCCAGAGGTCGCTGCCCATAACGCCGTAGACCACATCCAACCAAGGTTTGGCAAACCCGGTTCCGTAGAGCATAACCGCCCCTACGAGGGTTCCCACCAGTAGGGACACTGCGGTTCGCTTGGTAAAAAAGACCAATACAATGACCACTGCCACAGGCAGCAGACTCAGGATCCCATAGTCTGTCATCCTTTCCTTCTCCTCTCTATCCCGGTATTTTCGCATGGGTTTCTACTATTTTAATGGATAAAATGGAGTTCGTCAAGGAAGTGTTGTGCAATTCTAATAAAAGAAGTGTAAAAAACGGGGAGGACTCTCAGGGGCTCCCCCATACAAATGGGCCGGCGAGAAGTTGCCGCAGGTCAGTGATGGCGTGGGGCAAAATGGTGTTGGCAGGAGGGTGCGCTGTGTGGGGGTGGTACCAACAACCATCCATACCCACAGAGGAGGCGCCGGCAATATCGGCGGTCAAACTGTCGCCGACCATCAACACGTCCTCCGCCGGGAAACCACTGCGCTGCAGGCAGAAGGTAAAGAAACGCGGGTCCGGTTTTTCAGCCCCGATCTTGTCCGATACGAAGAGACCGGAAAAATAGGTGGTCAAGTTTGCCTTTTCTAAACGGGCTTGCTGGATGGCAAGAATTCCGTTGGACGCACCGTAGAGAGGCACTTTTTTGTGAAGCAGGGACAGGGTTTCCCGCGCATGAGGTTCTAGGGCAGTCTCTTCCGCCAAACACTGGGAGAAGCGCTGCTGAAAGGCAAGGCCTTGCTCTGGGTGCCCGAACCAACGAGCCATAGATTCGGCCCGGCGGTGGATGACTTGCTCCACCGTGAGATGCCCTGCCTTTTGCTGAGACCACAGCATCTGGTCTAAGCGTTGAAACTCGGTGAATGCTTCCTCGGAACTGGACCAGTGACAGCATCGGCAGGCCTGGAAAAAGGCCTGCCGGCTGCACTGTCCGAAGTCAAAAATTGTGTCATCCAAATCAAAAAACACGGCGCGATACATGGCCGGCTTTCTTGGCGCCATCAGTGCTGCTCCTCGTACAAGAGGTCGATTTGGCAGCTCTCTATGACAGAGAGGGCTTTGCCGTGATGCTCCGGGGTGCGTCCGGCACAGCAGGAGGCACGCACCGAGATGGGAACCTCCCACAACCGGGATTTTAAGCACAATGCATTGGAAATCACACAAATGTCGGTGCACACGCCCACCAACTCAATGGCATCATAGCCCCCTGCTGCGGCGAAATCCACCAGTGCGGTAGAGGCAAAGGTGGGTTTGTCCAAGATCGCAGCGGTTTTTCCGGCCCCGGCAGCTAGAATTTCCGGAAGAATCTCCCAACCAGGGGTGCCGCGCAGGCAATGCGCCACGGGAAGATGCTTGCCCTCTTGGGTGGAGAGATAGTTTTCGTCATGGGTGTCACGGGTATAAACAATGTCCCCTGGAAAGGTCTGTATTCGTTGACACACGGCAGGGACAATGGCTTGGGCCTCAGGGGTGCCCAGTGTGCCGGTGATAAAATCTCTCTGCATGTCAATGACCACCAATAGCGGCTTCATAGGCTGACACATCCTTTCGTGGCATACGGTGATGTTTTCGCCATTATAGCATCTCAGAAACAGACTGTAAAGCAAGTCTCGTACATAAGAAAAACCACTTCCCAGGACGGTACCCGTCCGGGGAAGTGGAATCTTTTGGATTGCGTTCTATCGCGAACTCTTGTCGTAGGGAATGCCTTCCGCTTTGGGGGCCCGAGAGTTTTTGGAGGTAAAGGCCAAAACAATCAGGGTGATCAGATACGGCAGCATCCGATAGAAGTGGGCGCTGATGCCGATATCGGCCAGGAGATACACACCGTCTCCATTGATGTCGATACTGGAATAGCTGGCCGCCACACACTTGAAAAGGCCGAAGAGAAGGGAGGCCCCTGCAATGTTCAGCGGTTTCCAGTTGCCGAAGATCATAACGGCCAGGGCCAAGAAACCGAACCCAGCCACGTCACCGTTGGCGGTGCAGTTTGCTGTGGTTAAGGAGTAGACGAAGCCGCCCATGCCTGCCAAGGCACCGGAAATGGTGGTGCCGGCGTAGCGCATCTTATAGACATTGATGCCCAGGGAGTCTGCGGCCTGAGGGTTCTCGCCGCAAGCCCGCAGGCGGAGGCCAAACCGTGTCTTGTACAGGATGATGGCCAAGACAATGAACAGTAAGATGCACAGATAGGTGGCCAAATAGGTACGGTTGATAAAGGTTTCCCCTAAGGGCCCCATATCTTCCATACGCCCATAGCCAAACATGGCCTTCTTAATCATAAACCAACTGGCAGCGTCCCCTTCCGCCATCTGCAAGGTGTTCTGGTTGGCGATGATGCGGATCAGGAAGAGCACCAGAGCAGGGGCCAGCAGGTTCAAGGCGGTGCCGCCAATGGTCTGGTCGGCCCGCAGGTTGATGGAGGCAAAGGACAGCAACAGGGAGAAGATAGCCCCCATGAGTGCTGCCACGACCATGGCCATGAGTTCCAAACCTTGGAGGGTGGCGTAGTCCCCTGCTGCGGCTGCTGCGGTGAACACTTCCGAACCCTGCATGGTCCGCACAAAGAGGACGCCGATGAAAGCGCCGAAGATCATGATACCTTCCAAGGCCAGGTTGATGATACCGCTTCGTTCAGCGAAGACGCCGGCCAGGGCCACGATCATCAGCGGCACGGCATAAATGAGGGTTTGCTGAATCAGGAATGTCATGCGCCTTCGCCTCCTTTCTCAGCTTCGGAGGTAGAGGGAGGGTTCCCGCCTCCGTCAGGGGCTGCAACGGGTACGGTGTGCTTGCCCTTACGCTTTCTCCGCCCGCTGATGAGCATCTTGATCACCAGGGAGAAGGCGCTGAGGTAGACGATGGTGGCGATGATGACGTCGGTGATGTACTCGTTGTACGCCGTTAAATTGGTCAGCTGGAGGCCGGAGATGTCCAGCATGGACATGAAGCAGCCGGTAAAGATGACGGCGATGGGGTTGTTGACGGCCAACAGGGCCACGGGAATGCCATTAAACCCAGTGGACGGCAGGGACTGGTAAGTGGACCAGAAGAATTCGGTGTTTCCGGACAGATAGTAGAGGGAAGCACCGCCCGCAGCCAAGGCACCGGCAATGGCCATGGACAGAACAATGTTCCGCTTGTCCTGAATGCCGGCGTATCGTGCTGCGTGGCGGTTGGCACCGCAGGCCTTCAACTGGTATCCCAGTGTGGTTTTGTTCATGATGATGTACATGAGGATTGCAATCACGATGGCAATGATGATCCCCATGTTGACCTGGGAGTTGGGGAACAGGTGATCCAACCCCATTTTGGGGGTTTCCACCCCATTGAAAGAGGTCTTGTAAATATAGCCCGACTTGGTGTTTTCCACCACGTTTTTGAAGTTGCTGATGTCAAACATCCACGTGACCAAGTTGGCGGCCAGCCAGTTGGTCATGATACAGGCGAGCACTTCGTTGATGTTCAGGAAAGCCTTGAGCAAGCCGGGGATGGCCCCCCAAACAGCGCCGGCCAGGCAGCCGCCCACGAAGGCGATGATCCAAATGAGGCCAGCAGGGACAGACTCGGAGGGAATCCCCAGGGCCAGCATCAGGGTGACCATGGTACCCATGAGGTACTGGCCGGGGGCGCCGATGTTGAACAGACCTGTCTTAAAGGCCACAGCCACAGAGAGGCCGGTCATAATCAAGGGAGTGGCTCGGAAGAGCATATTTCCGATGTTTGTGGGGTTAAAACCAAAGGTCAAGTTGCCTGCGGCATCCCGCCCTGTGCTGAACAGACCGCCAAAGATCAGCCGGATACCGTCCAGTGCGCTGGAAAGGGTCAAGTTATCACTGGTGAGGCCTACAATCAAGATGATGATGCAGCCCACCACCAGGCCAATGATAATCGAGAGAATGGAGGCCAGGATGGACTGGGTCGCGTCCTTTTTCAGTAAAGGAGAGTGCTGCTTGTTCATGCGTCCCCGCCTCCTTTCTCAGTTCGTTTGGCGCCGGCCATATACAGACCGAGCTCCTGTACGGTGGTTTTCTTGGGATCCAGTTCCCCCACGATTTCCCCTTCGTAGAGGACCAGGATCCGGTCGGACAGGTTCATCACCTCGTCCAACTCCAGAGAGACCAGAAGGATGGCTTTTCCCTTGTCTCGCTCTGCCACCAATTGGCTATGGATGTATTCAATGGCGCCCACGTCCAGACCGCGTGTGGGCTGGACGGCGACAATCAATGGCTTGTCCCGGTCGACCTCTCGGGCAATGATCGCTTTTTGCTGGTTGCCGCCGGACATGCTGCGCACCACGGTAATGGGCCCCTGTCCGCTGCGGACGTCGTATTGTTCAATGAGCAGGTTGGCGTAGTCCCGGATGGCATCCTGCTTCATAAAGCCAAATTTCTGGAACCGGGGTTCCTGGAAACGCTGCAGTACCGTGTTTTGCTCCAGGGTGAAGTCCAGGACCAGGCCGTGTTTGTGACGATCCTCCGGGATATGACTGAGGTTTTTCAACCGTTTGCGTATGGGGGCGTGGCTGATTTCTTCCCCGCACAGGGTAACAGAACCGCCGGCGGTTTTCTCCAAGCCGGTGATGCCATAGATGAGCTCGCTCTGGCCGTTGCCGTCGATACCGGCGATGCAGACGATCTCTCCGGCGCGGACATTGAACGTGACATTGTGCACAGCGTCTTTCTTGTGGAGCTTCGAGTGTACACAAAGGTCCTTCACGGCCAGGACGACATCCCCGGGCTTGGCCTCACTTTTGACCACTTCCAATTGGACCGGACGGCCAACCATCATATTGGAGAGGGCCTGCTGGTTGGTGTCTTTGGTCTCGACGGTACCAATGCACTGTCCCTTACGAAGGACGGTAACCCGGTCCGCCACGGCCATAATCTCGTTGAGCTTATGGGAAATGAATAGAATAGACTTCCCCTCCGCCGCCAGGTTTTTCATGATCTTCATGAGCTCATCAATTTCTTGGGGGGTGAGCACGGCGGTCGGTTCGTCAAAGATCAAAATTTCATTCTCCCGGTAGAGCATTTTAAGAATCTCTACACGCTGCTGCATCCCGACGGTGATGTTTTCTACCTTTGCGTCCAGGTCGACCTTAAGGCCATACCGCTGGGACAGGTCCAGGACTTTGGCCCGGGCTTCCTTCTTTTTGAGAAACCCTAACTTGGTGTCTTCTGCGCCCAGGATGATGTTGTCCAAGACCGTGAACACATCGATTAACTTAAAGTGTTGGTGCACCATGCCGATTCCCAACGCGGTGGCGTCGTTGGGGTCTTTGATGGACACCACTTCCCCGTTTTTGCGGATCTCTCCGGCGTCTGGTTGATACATGCCGAAGAGAATGGACATCAGCGTGGATTTCCCGGCACCGTTTTCGCCCAACAGCGCATGGATTTCGCCCCGCTTGAGCTGGAGGGTAATGTCGTCATTGGCTTTGATACCAGGAAACTCCTTGGTTATGTGGAGCATCTCGATCACATAGTCCTGCCCATGGTCCATTCCGTCACCTACTTTCCTCTCTTTTCTTAGCCAGACGATGGCCATAATAACGGAACCTATTATAATGGTTCCGACAAAAAGTTGCAAGGTTCCATACCAATTTCCCCGGGAATTCTCTGTAAAAATAGTAGTTTCTGAAGGGCACCTTTTTGTTTGCCTCATTGACGCAAGCATTTGGCAATGTTATACTGAATTAAAATAAGGTTCAAACCTGTATTTAGTACACTCTCTATCTACCAAAAGTTGGAAAAAACGTTATGAAAATTCTTGTTCTCAATGGAAGCCCTAAAGGAGAAAGAAGCACCACATTGCAAACCGTACGATACCTTCAAGTGTTGCATCCAGAGCACCAGTTTTTGGAGCTTCCCGTCGGGCAGCGGATCAAACGTTATGAGAAAGACTTTTCCACCCCGCGGGAAGCTTTGTCTCAGGCAGAAGTCATTCTCTTTTGTTACCCAGTATACACGTTCCTGGTGCCTTATCAACTGCATCGTTTTCTGGAACTCCTTCGGGCAGATGGAGTGGACCTTTCGGGAAAGATTGCCACTCAAATTACCACGTCCAAGCACTTCTACGATGTAACGGCCCACAAATTCATAGAAGCCAATTGCTTTGATTTGGGAATGCATGTGGTCCGGGGACTGTCTGCGGATATGGAGGATCTTCTGACAGAAAAAGGGCGGGAAGAGGCACGCATGTTTTTTGCCCAGCTGATGTTCACCTGCCAATATGGCGGTTTTCTTCCACCCCCTTCTGCCCAACCGGAAGGCATCCCTGCAGTCTACCAGCCAGTCTGTTCCAGGGTGGAGAAATGTTCTGGGAAAAGAGTGGTTCTTGTCACCTGTTGTCGGGAGGAGGACCAGTCTCTCCTTCACATGATCCAAGACTTTCGAGCCGTGCTTCCCTATGAGAGTCAAGTGGTTAATTTATGGGACGTTCCTTTTCAAGGTGGCTGTCTGGGATGCTTGCACTGTGCAGCGACAGGAACCTGTATATACTCTGATGGGTTTGACCAATTCCTACGGCGCGAAATTCAGACAGCGGATGCCATTGTCTACGCATTTCCCATTGTGAACCATTACACCTATTCGGTGTTTAAGTGCTATGATGATCGGCAGTTTTGCAACGGGCATCGAACGGTTACACGGGGCACGCCGGTGGCCTATCTTCTCCAGGGGAACTACCGGTATGAGGCAAATTTGCAGATGGTTTTGGAGGGGCGCAGTGAAGTAGGCGGGAACTATCTCTGTGGTGTGGTCACCGACGAAGAGAACACAACCGCAAACCTTCAGGTATTGGCGAAAAATCTGGTCTTTGCGATGGAACATCACCTGCGCCGTCCAGCGAACTTCTATGGTGTGGGCGGAAGTAAGATTTTCCGGGATCTCATCTACCTCATGCAAGGAATGATGAAAGCAGACCATGTATTCTATCGAGCCCATGGGGCGTATGACTTTCCCCAAAAGCAGAAGGGGCGTTTGCTCCAGATGAAGCTGGTAGGGACGTTGCTCGCCATTCCCTCTGTTCAGAAAAAAATCAAACCCAAGATGGCTGACTACATGGTGGCTCCCTACAAAAAGGTAATTGCCCAGGCGAAAAAGGAACAAAAAACCGAACGATGACCCGTCTTTTCAGAAGCTAAAACTAGAAAAAGAGAGCCTGTCCCTTGAGGGGACAGGCTCCCTTTTTTACGCATCAATCAGTGAATCAGATGATATTGAGGGTCAGGTTGGAATAATCCTGCTCCAGGTTATCATAGTTGTCATCCACAGTTAGGGTGCCGTCTTTCACCTGCTGATACATAGCTTCATACTGCTCCACGGTGAAGTTGGTCATGCTCCAAGTCTCGGTGGGCAGGCCGACAGCGTCGGTTTCCACACCCAGAGAGGTGGCCTGGCCGCCAATCTCGGAGAAGGTGTTGTCATACACCTTAGCCAGAGACCACTGCACGGCATCAGCCAGTTCCTTCATGGCGGAAGTAATCACGGTATCAGACTCGGTAGACTGGTCCACGTCCACGCCGATCACAGCGCCGTCGTTGGCAGCAGCTGCGGCAGAGATGGACTGGAACATGGAGCCGCCGCAGGCGAAGATCACTTCGGTCCCGCTCTGGTACCAGCCGTTGGCCATGGTCTGCAGTTCGGGGGAAGAGCTGAAGTTGGAGCCATACTGCCAGGAGTAGTTCATTTCGACCTGAACGTCCTTCTCAGCAGCTGCGGCATTGGCGCCCTGGACGAAGCCATAGCCGTACCGGCAGCAAGCAGGGTTGGTGCCACCGCCACCGCCGGAGAAGCCCAGCTTGGTGTAGCCTTCCATCACAGCGGCGTAGCCAGCAAAGTAGCCAGACTGCTCTTCCTTGAAGGCGATGCCAGCCACGTTGGTCAAGGTCTCGCCGGCCTCGTTGGCAACGGGATAGCCGTCCACAAAGATGAACTGGACATCGGGGAATTCAGTGGCAGCTCTGGTCAGGGCAGCCTCCTGCAGGAAGCCGGCGCAGACCACAACAGTAGCGCCAGCATCCACAGCGGCCTTCATGGCGTCGTACCGGTCATCGTCGGTAGCCTGGTCGCCGTTGGCGGGCTGATAGTACTTGTAGGACATGTCGTTCTCGTTGGCATAGAGCTTCACGCCATTCCAAGTACCTTCGTTGAAGGACTTGTCCTTCAGCTGGCCCACGTCGGTGACGAAAGCCAGCTCATAGGTGCCGTCCTCAGACGTCATGGTGTCGGGGATGGCATCTGCGGGGTTGGCCTCAGTGGTGGTATTGTTCTCCGTGGTACCGGTGGTGTCGGTGGTTTCATCCGAAGTGTTGCCACCGCAGGCGGCGAGGGACAACGCCATCACCGAGGCCAGGAGAAGTGCAAGAATCTTTTTCATCTTTTCATTACCTCCGTTTCAATGGATTGGTACAGACATTTTTTACAATGCCTTAAGAGGATTATAACATTGTTGCGCGGTTCAATCAAGAGTGCAAACAAAACTCTTCCCTTTTTTAAGGGAAGTGACGAAGGAACATTGGTGAATATCCCAGCGCCCACAATTCAAATTGCATTGTTCTGTGCGATATGCTATGATGGAGCCATAAGATTTGAACCAATCAGACAAAGGTGAAAGAAAATATGGCAAAACTTTATTTTAAATATGGCGCCATGGGAAGTTCCAAATCGGCCCAGGCGTTGATTACACAGTTTAATTATGAGGAGTTGGGCATGCGGGTATGGCTGATCAAGCCCAGCATTGATGACCGGGACGGTGCGGCCATTGTCAAAAGCCGTGTTGGCCTGTTCCGCGAGGCGGATGTCATTTTTCCAGAGGATGATCTCCGCACCCGCTACGAGGCGGCCGGTAAGTGTGATGTGATTATTGCGGATGAGGCCCAGTTCCTAACCCCGCAGCAGATTGATCAGCTGCGGGAAATTGTGGATGAGGAAGACATCCC
>OLQU01001195.1_pt1 | contig 18639 bp, 15 predicted proteins | sample 1672271 | NCBI WGS metagenome assembly OLQU01 (sample SAMEA3136666, study PRJEB25190) | human gut metagenome | biome: human gut; feature: human-associated habitat; material: faeces | place: Austria | collected 2013 | reverse complement strand
CGCAGGTTCACACAAATCCATTCGTATGAAAGGTTGGCCTAGAGGACGTTACAAGAAAAATAAATAAAACATCAAATAAATCATTAGACCAAAAAAAAGGGCCATTTCACCAACAAAGTGGTGAATATGACCCATTTTTAGTAAATTCATAAATTTAAGTTTTCTTAACCTAATACGGAAACCCTACAATAATTTAAAGCCGGTATTTTCACATAACCCTACACTATTTTAGAGCGCCTAAATATGATCTGTTTTTTTAATTAGTCTTCAAATGACAATGGTTTTAAATTCCAAATTTCTTTAGCGTATTCGCTAATTGTACGATCACTAGAGAAATATCCTGATTTGGCAATGTTTACTAACATTGTCTTAGCCCAGCGACTCTTGTCCATGTAACGAGCTTGTACTTTTTCTTGAGCATATACATATGCATCAAAGTCAGCTAATACGAAGAATTCATCGTTACGCATCATTAAGTCGTTGTTGATCAACTTAAATTCGTTTGGATCATTTGACCATGTACAATTTTTAAGTGAATCAATTACCATACGGATATTGTAGCTTGAATTGTATAGGTTCCATGCGTTGTATGAGTTTTCATGACGAAGTTCATTGATGTCTTCTACATGTAAGCCAAAGATTTCTGCATTTTCGTATCCAACACGCTCAACGATTTCAACGTTAGCTCCATCAAGTGTACCAAGAGTGATTGCACCATTCATCATGTACTTCATGTTTCCTGTACCACTTGCTTCTTTACCAGCCGTAGAAATCTGTTCAGAAACATCTGCCGCATTCAATAAGATTTCAGCAATAGATACAGAGTAGTTAGGAATGAAGACAACCTTCATGTATTTAGAAATTTCTGGGTCATTATTAACAACATTGGCAACCATGTTGATCAATTTAATAATTTCCTTCGCTAAATCATAACTTGCTGCTGCTTTTGCAGAATAGAAGAATGTACGAGGGTAAATTCTAAATGAAGGATCCTGTTTCATTCTTAAGTATAAATACATAACGTGGAAGATATTTAATAATTGACGTTTGTATGCGTGAAGACGTTTAGCTTGGCAGTCAAAGATTGAATTCACATCAATATCAATACCTAAGTTTTCTTTTACATAGGCAGCCAAAATCTTTTTACGCTCTAATTTCACATCCATGAATTTAGCTTGTAAAGCCTCATCTTCAACGTGTTCCATTAAATCTTCTAATTTTTCTGGATTTGTCTTGAACTCATCTCCAATTGTTTCTTCTAACAACTGAGTCAATTGAGGGTTTGAGAACAATAACCATCTACGGTGAGTAATACCATTTGTCTTATTATTGAATTTATCTGGATAAATTGTCACAAAATCTTTGAATACATCATTTACTAAGATTTCAGAGTGAAGTTTCGCAACACCGTTTACACTGTGAGAACCAACAACAGCCAAGTTAGCCATGTGAACTTGTCCTTCTTTTAAGATTGAAACATTGTTGAAGATTCCACATAGTCCTCTGTGATCTACGTCATATTTGAAACGACGGTTGATTTCTTCAATGATCATATATAGACGTGGCAACAATGAACGAACCATGTCTTGAGGCCATTTTTCAAGTGCTTCTGCCATAACTGTATGGTTTGTATACGCAACAGTCTTTGTCACGATATTCCAAGCATCATCCCAGTCATAGAAGTAATCATCTAGTAATACACGCATTAATTCAGGAATAACTAATACAGGGTGTGTATCATTTAACTGAATCGCAACTTTATCACCTAAATTATCTAAGCTTGGGTATACACGTAAGTGTGAACGAATAATTTGATCAATTCCAGCACATACAAAGAAATATTCTTGTGTTAAACGCAAACGTTTTCCTTCGATTGTTGAATCATCAGGATATACATTGGCTGTAATAGCTGTTACTTGATTCAAATATTCATTTAATCCACCTGAGTTTACAGAATCTTCATCAACTTCTGCATCCCATAAGCGAAGTGTATTTGTGGTCGTTGTATGATATCCAACGATTGGTTCATCATAAGGTACAGCACGTACGACAAATTCTGGATGATGTTGAGCATGGAATTTTCCATATCCATCCATGTATCCATCTACGTAACCACCAAATTTAACTTTTACGGCATGCTGAGGTTTCCATACTTCCCAAACATTACCATTCTTTAACCAGCAGTCTGGCAATTCAACCTGTTGGTTGTTTTCAATTTTTTGTTTGAACAAACCATAACGGTAACGAATACAGTTACCATGTCCTGGCAAATCAAGAGATGCTAATGAATCCATGAAACATGCGGCAAGTCTTCCTAAACCACCATTTCCTAATCCTGCATCACTTTCAATGTTTTCCATTTCATTGATGTCCATACCTAAATCTTTTAAACCATCTTTAACAACATCATAGATGTTTAGGTTCATTAGGTTGCTAGTCATTAAACGACCCATCAAGAATTCCATAGAAAAATAATAAAGCTGTTTTGATTCTGTTTTCTTGATCGCATTTTTAGTTTCTCTCCAATGCTCTCCGGCAAAATCACGAATCATGTTACCTAGGACAATATATCTATCTTCAGGATATGTATCTTCAAAATCACGTCCATAGGCATCAGAAACAGCATCTTTAAAGCTTTCCTTAAAACTATCTTTAGACTCAAATAGATGTGGCATAATCTAAATCTCCTTCCAACACCTTTACATTATACCTTTCTTTCAAGCCATTTTTCAACTTTATCCCACTTTAAAAACATCGAAATCCCAAAAATAGCCAACAGTTTTATGGGTTTTGATGTATTCATCACCCAAAAGGCGACGAATTGAAGCGATATGAACCGTTAAAGTGTTATCCAATATTTCGTGATGATACGCCTGTTCCAAGTAAAAAACCAACGCCGATCTAGATACAGTTTTGTGAGGAACGTCCATCAGTGTTGAAATTATTGTAAAACTTGCCTTAGGAATAAAGATATTTTCTTTACCCTTTTGGATAATGTTAGAATCCATATCAATCAATAGATTCCCCGTTCTATATAACCCCTTTTTCTTTCGAACATTTTCAATGGACATTGAAATCAAACCGTTGCTGTAATTTCTCACTTCATCATTCACTTTTAAATTTTGGCATAACATAGCTGGTGTTTTGTAGTAAACCTGCCCGTTCTCTTCAATGCGATCCACAGGATATCCATTATCGACTAACTCTTCGAGCAGTTCTAAATCGACCTCTGTAATCAACTTACAAAACTTCATATGTATACTTATCTCCTTTAGCTAACCATTTCACATTTGGCTCATATCAATAGTATCCCATATCTATGTGAATTTAACATTAAAAACTAACTTTTTGTTAATTTGTGCAAATTTTCAATTAATTTGTGCAAACACATAGTACCTTTTAATGATTTTTTACTCAAATTTCTCTATTTTACCGAAGCATTTAATGCTTGAATCAATAATCATTCCACCCTCTTCATAGATGCCATACACAGGAATTTGTTTCTCTGATTTTACCTTTTCAATACTTTGCAGCTGCACTTTACTCCTTCTAAAATGAGGTTCAATCGCAAAACCAGATAAACAACCTAAACCTGTCTGATACAAAAATTTTGGATAATCCTCATCCGGACTTATGTGATAAGAGTCAAGCTGAATCATGGCTCCTGCACTATATCCAATCATAATTCCCTTATAATTTTTAATTAACTTCTTTAATTTCTTTTCTTTAATTCGCTTCATCATTAAATCAGGAGCTCCACCTGTCAACATCAAAATGGAACTATTTAAAATCTTTTCCTTCATTTCATCCATCGAATCTTTAAAGTAATTGACCCATACTATTTGTTCCTGACCAATGCCATACTTGTAGAATACATCTTGATTAGAGCGATACCATATCCCTTGTCCAGGCGCATACTGTTTATTCCAATCAGACTCATTTTTAGTATCATTAAAAAAGCTAAATGCAAGGATACAGACACGGTCATTTTTAGATATATATATGATTTTAGATTCATATAAATCCACTTTTCATCGATCATACTCGTATTCAATAAGACATGAATAGGATGAATACAATTTTCAAGTTCTTTTACTCCATCAAAAGAATAGGGTTTCCTATTTTCAAACTCTTCAAAACACTTCATATCACTCGTTGCCTCATGCAGAGTGACTACTTTATTATTCTCATCAATATATAATTTCATTTTTTGGCTCCTTTCATGAAAAAAGATGGACTCTTATTGTCCATCATCTTCGTTTTGCGCATTTGCGATATTTTGTTGAATCTGTTCACTTGCTGCTTTTAATTGATTTGAAAGCTCAGGATCTTTTGCGGTTGTCATATTATCTGTAACAGGACCATCACTAGCTCCGGTCTTCGTCAATTTTAAATATGTCCAGCCATCTGCCGTATGTGTATCATCAATCAAATAATTATAAGAATCAATTTCTAGATCATACATCTTTGAACTATCTTTATTTGTAAAATATGTATCAATTGGCAATTGTTCATTCACAATATTATATGCACTATCAAGTGCTGCACTCGCCACATCATCCGTTGCACTATCTACTAGATCAATATGTACACGTAGTGTTGCACTTAATAAATTCACACTTACCTTTTCTACATTATCAATGTTTCCTAGAGCACTCTCAAGAGATGAGATATTGTCTTTTGTGATGGCAGGATCTAAATCCGCTTTTGAAAAACGACTACCTTCCACAGGTCGATTTTGTCCACCTAAACTTGTCAACAAAACATATCCTACAATCACAACAGGAATCATAATTATAATAACAGTAAACCATACAAGCTTGTGTCCTTGACCTGTAGGTTTATTGGACGTATGTCTTCTACGCTTCATCTTGGCCATTAAAAAACCTCCTAATAACGTATTTATTATAACACAGTACCTAAAAACATTAAAAGTCTGAATGAATCAGACTTTTATCTTTTCTTTAATTCTTCTTGAATCAACTCATTTGTACGCTTAGGATTTGCCTGACCACGACTCGCCTTCATGACCTGACCTACTAAGAATCCAACGGCACGATCTTTACCATTTTTGAAGTCTTCAATCGATTGAGGGTTGGCATCTAAAACACTGTTAACAATAGCTAAAATAGCACCATCATCACTTACTTGTTTCATACCCTTTTCTTCGATAACCTTCTTAGGATCTTTTCCTTGCATAACCTCTTCAAATACAACTTTACCTTGTTTTCCACTGATTTCTCCAGCCTCGATCACATTAATCAAGCTAGCCAAGTTTTCACTTGAACAAGGTACTTTCGCAAAACTTAAGTTGTTTTTGTTTAAGTAAGCTGAAACATCTCCAATGATCCAGTTACATGCTTTTTTCGCAAATTTTGTTGATTTTAATACTTCTTCAAAGAAATCAGCCATTTCACGATCAGAAACCAATACACCTGCATCATATTCACTCAATTCATAATCCTTCATGAAACGAGCTAAACGAGCATCAGGAAGCTCTTCTAGATTATCCTGAATCGATTTAACCCAGTCAAGATCTAATTGAATTGGGAAAATATTTGGCTCTGGGAAATATTTATAGTCAACATTTCCTTCTTTTTTACGCATTAGAATTGTAGTCTTTTGTGCTTCATCATAACGACGAGTCGCCTGTTCTACTTTTTCACCAGCATCCAATAATGCAGATTGACGTTCTATTTCTGCTTGAACCGCTTTTTGCACATTCGCAATGGAGTTCAAGTTTTTGATTTCTGTCTTTGTTCCCAAAGTATCTTTATCTTCACTCAAAGAAATATTGACATCACAACGCATACTTCCTTCTTCCATCTTAACATCACTGACATTTAGATATAAAAGATTTTTACGAAGTGTTTCCACATAAGCGGCTGCTTCTTTAGCACTATGCATATCTGGTTTTGATACGATTTCAATCAATGGTGTTCCAGCACGGTTAAAGTCAATATATGTACCTGTATCTTTATGGAACTGTTTTGCGGTATCCTCTTCCATATGAATACGTTCGATACGAATTTGTTTCTTTTCTCCATCCACATCAATTTCTACATATCCATTTGTTCCAATTGGATGGAACTGTTGCGTAATCTGGAATCCTTTTGGTAAATCTGAATAGTAATAGTTTTTACGATCAAAACGAACCAATGTTTCAAGATCACAATGCATAGCTGTACATGCCTTGATAGCTAAGGCTACAGCCTCTTTATTTACACATGGTAAGCATCCAGGATGTCCTAAATCCACAACACTTGTACATGTATTTGCGATTTCTCCAAAGCGCACAGGAGCACCAGAGAACATTTTTGTATTTGTCTTTAATTCACAGTGAATTTCAATACCAATCGTCACAAAATAATTCATTACTATCCCTCCAAACATTGTCCTTTTAAACCTGTGCATTCTTCAATCGCACTAGATACATCAAACATTTTTTGTTCTTCAAAAGGCTTGCAAGTTAAATTCACAGCCACAGGCATAGAATCTACTTTTCCTAGTGGAAGTGTAATACTTGGATAACCAGAGAAATTTTGTAACTGCATGTGTTCTTCAGCAAAACTAGATACGCCAAAACGAACATTTGTACTTTCATTGATCAATGGTGCAATCGTTGGTGCTGCAACACTTAATACAGCATCACATTCTTCAAACATCTTCGCGTAAGCTTGAACGATCAAGCGACGAATCTTTTGGGCTTTTCTAAATAAACGATCTTGATTTTCTTCAAACAAAGAATATGAACCAATCACGAAACGGGCACGAACATAGCTTGAGAAACCTTTTGTACGAGTATTTGTCATGACTTCTTCTAAATCTTGACCTTCTTCACGCATTCCAAAACGAATACCATCCAGATTTGAATGGTTAGCTGTTGCTTCTGCATTCGCAATTGTCTTATAGACAGGTGCAATCAATTCCATATATTCTTTTGGCATTTCCACTTCAACGATCTTAGCTCCTTTTTCCTCTAATTTAGAAACTAAAGTGTTAAATTGAGCTTTTAATTCTTCGTTTTTCACTTCATCCATTACGGTTTTAAATATACCAATTGTTTTGTTTGTTAGATCACCATTCAATAATTTTGAATATTCTTTAACCGCTTCATAACTTGAAGTCATATCATGATCATCACGACCGGCAAGTACTTCTAGAGCTAATGCAGCATCTTTTACATTTGTTGTAAAATATCCAACATGATCTAATGAACTCGCATAAGGAATGATGCCATAACGTGAAATACGTCCATATGTTGGTTTAACCCCAACAACACCACAATATGCAGCAGGTTTTCGAACGCTATCCCCTGTATCTGTACCAATAGCCAAAGGTACACATCCTGCGGCAACTAAAGCAGCACATCCACCGCTTGATCCACCTGGAATACGGTCTAGATCATAAGGATTGTGTACAGCACCTGTGTAGGCATTCTTGTTGGTTCCACCCATACCAAGTTCATCCATACTTGCCTTACATACAAAGTCAGCTCCTGCTTCTCTTAATTTCTTTACGATTGTCGCATCATAAACAGGAACATAGTTATCTAAAATACGGCTACTTGCAGTTGTACGAATACCACAAGTAGAAATGTTATCTTTCAATGCGACTGGAACACCTGAAAGTTTTCCTTCCTTTGTGTTATTAGCTTCATCCACCATAGTTACTACGGCATTTAATTTTGGTTGAGCCGCATTGATTTTTTCAATAGCCACATTTTTATTTACACAATTTGAAATTTCCATCTTACTTCACCACCTTTGGAACGTGAACATGTCCCATACGCGCATCTTTTACATTCGTCAACGCTTCTTCTTGCGTTAATACATCACTTACAACGTCTTCTCTTAAGAATGTTGTAGGTGCTTCAAAAGGATAGACCATAGGTTCTACACCTTCTGTGTCCACTTTTTCAAAAAGGGATACTTGTTCTTCGACGGCAACGAAATCTTTTTTCAATTCTTCGATTTCTTCATCACTCAAATCAAACTTCAAATCGTTTGCCAATTTGTGAAAATATTCTGTACTGAACTTTTCCATATTCTCCTCCTATATCTTACTGATCACATTACATTCACTTGATCCAGATGCTCTCTCTATCAATGCATACACTGTATCATCATTTAGAACAGTAATCAAATAGTCACATTTTTTTGAACTAAATGTATCCATCTGATCTTTTACATCCTCAACCACGGCCAAGATTTCTCCGGCTGTCTTTCCGTGTGCTGTAATTGTCAAATTTAATTTCTTTAATTTTTTAGATTCAAATTTAGCCTCACCCGTAATATACGTGTTATCTGGAAGAACTCTTGAAATCTCTTCTTTGAAAGACGCAAACTCCGTTGCAGCTGATGAATCCAAATCTGTAAAGCGTGAGCTTGGAACCAGTGTCCATTCTTGACTTAAGGAAGTAAAACTTCCTTGTCCACCCTTATAATATCCTTCATACATATAGCCACCTTTACCAGTTGTATTTGAATCATCCAAGCGATAAGCCGCTATAAAGATTGGAATATTCTTATTGATTTCATTAAAACGCTCATGCATATAGGAAGCTAATTTAGAAAAAGTCACTTCCAAATAATTTTGCATCTTCTCATCTGTAATTTCTACACTCGAACCATCGGATGCGCTTAATTCTCCATTTACGACAAGACCTAATGAAATTCCTTTTAGATTATCGTTTGTGTACCAATCTAATTCATACAAGTCCACTAAAATTGTCGCATTTGTCACAATCCCATTTCCCGTATCAAATTCTTCATCGGCACTTGGATTTAGACCATTTGGATTTCCATCACGAACCGTTCCTAATAATCCTCTTGAACCGTCTGTCGCATCCAATTCATCATAATCTAAGAATTGATGTGTCTTATAACCCACCGTAGTTGGTGAAAAATACTTTTTCGATAGATCCATCAATCCACTTTCCATTTCGACACGCAAATCTGTATTTTGAATCAAACCTACATGTTTACTTCTAGTATCACTGGATTCATAGGGTAAAATAGCTTGATACGAATCTTCATCCAATGCGTTTGCCTGATTTTTATTTCCGGTAGAACAAGCGCATAAACATAAAGCGAGTAAACCCAATACTAATTTATTCTTTCGCATTTTCTACCTCCTGTACAAACTCTTCTTCACTCATTGTCATAACACCTAAGCTTTGTGCCTTTGTAAGCTTAGATCCTGCAGCCGTACCATAAATGACATAATCTGTCTTTTTGGATACAGAACCAGACACATTCGCACCTAAAGATTCTAAAATGGCCTTTGCCTCATTACGCGTATAATGTTCTAGAGTTCCTGTTAATACACATGTTTTATTTGTGAAACGACTTTGTACAACTTTTTTCTTTTCTTGTGTAAAATTACATCCAGCTTGTTTTAATACTTCAATTAAATGAAGATTCTTTTCTTCTTTAAAGAAAGCTACAACACTTTGGGCTGTAATTAAACCAATATCATGAATCGTAACTAAATCATCCATACTTGCATGCATTAAAGTATCGATGTCACCAAATTGTTCAGCTAAAATCATTGCGGCTTTTTTACCAACCTGACGAATTCCAAGTCCATATAAGATGACACCCAATGGCTGTTTTTTACTATTTTCAATCGATTCAAGAAGCTTATCCACCGACTTGGTTTGATAGCCTGGTTGTTCAATCAATTCATCATAGTAACGATCTAAAAAATAAATATCTTCAATCGAATTTAAATAACCCCATTCGTGTAATTGCTCAATTTTCTTATCACCCAAAGTATCAATATTCATCGCATCTCTTGACGCAAAATGAATCATACTTTCGACAACACGAGCAGGACAATCTTGGTTGATACAATAGTGTGCCGCTTCATCAGGTAGTCGTACTAAATGGGAACCACAGATTGGACATGTTGTTGGGAAATGATATGGCACTTGTGTGCCATCTCTTCTTTCAGGTACGCTTGTTACCACTTCAGGAATAATTTCTCCAGCCTTTCGAACAACAACAATATCACCAATACGAAGATCTTTATTGGCAATCATATCTTCATTATGTAACTGAGCCGCACTCACTGTGGTTCCGGCAACACGAACTGGTTCTAACACAGCGTTAGGCGTAATTTTTCCGGTACGCCCTACTGTAATGACAATGTCTTTTAATCGTGTCAAAACTTCTTGTGCTGGAAATTTATAGGCAGTCGCATAACGCGGTACTTTAGCAGTGCTTCCAAGTCTTCTTTGATCGGCTAAATTATTTAATTTAATGACCATACCATCAATTTCATAAGGTAGATCCTCACGTTTTTCTTGAATTTCCTGTATAAATTGCCAAATTTCATCGACGGTTGTACAAACTTTACGCAATGGATTTGTCCTAAAATGCATCTTAGACATTGCTTCTAAAGCTTCTTCTTGTGTTTGTACCGCAAAATCAGACGCATTCTGGAAGTAATACCAATAGGCATCTAATTTACGACTTGCACACACACTGGAATCCAATTGGCGAATGCTTCCTGCAGCTGCATTTCTTGGGTTCGCAAAAGGGGCTAACCCTTTTTCTTCTTGTCTTTTATTTAATAGTTCAAAGCTTGCCTTAGGCATATACACTTCACCACGAACCTCAACATGTCGCGTTTCAGGGATGTGCATAGGAATGGAAAGGATGGTTTTAACATTGTTTGAAACATCTTCTCCAACTATTCCATCACCCCTGGTCACAGCTCGAGTAAAGTTACCATCATCATATAATATTGCCATCGCAAGTCCGTCGTATTTGCATTCTACGACAAATTCTGGATTCGAAACGCTTTCCGATATTCTTTGAACAAATTCTTCAATTTCTTCTTTATTAAACACATTGCCTAAGGACAACATTTGTGAATCGTGCGTAACCTTTTCAAATCCCTCAAGTACAGACCCAATGATTCGTTGACTAGGACTATTCGCATCCTGCATTTCTGGATGCTTTTCTTCTAATGCCATTAATTCTTGCATCAAACGATCATACTCTTGATCGGTCACACTTGGATTGTCATAGACATAGTATTCAATGGAATATTTTTCTAATTCTTTACGTAAGTCTAAAATTCTTGCCTTTTCATCCATCATACTCACCTAGGCTTTCTTTAAAGAAGGATGTGATGCATTTAATTTTTTCACACCAATCGTATGACCAAAGGCAATGGTTGCGACATCCCCACGTATTTCAAGCACAACACCCTGACCATAAATCGTATGTTCAACCGCATCCCCTTTACGTAAACGTATTTTCTTTTTATTCGCACCAAGCTTAGATGGTCTTCCTGTTAAGGATTGAGACACGACAACCTTTGGGTGTTTTGGTGCTTCTTCTTTTTCTTCTTGTTCAATATATTCCATTGGGATTTCAGCTCTAAAACGACTTGGTGTTTTAAACGCATCCTGCATATAACTAAAGCCTGTATTCCAAGAAATATATAGTGTTTTTTTAGCACGTGTCATCGCAACATATAGAAGTCTTCTTTCTTCTTCTAATGCCTTCATACCACCTTCATCGCATGCTCTAGAACTTGGGAATACACCATCGTTAAAGTTAACTAAGAATACTGTGTCAAATTCTAGTCCTTTTGCGGCATGTACCGTCATTAAGCTGACTGTATTTTCACTTGTTTCCTGTGTTTTATCCGTAAACAAGGCAATATCTTGTAAATAAGATTCTAAAGTCATTTCTGGATCTTCAATCATACTTTGGGCAATGTCTTCTTTTAATTCCTTTAAGTTATCAATACGGTCCTGACCACTTTCTCGATCTTCTTTCAACATCGAAATATAGCCTGTTGTATCTAATACATAATCCAAGAAATCTTCTAACGCATAATGCTCTCTATTTTCACGTAGATCTTCAATTAAATCTACAAACATTTCACATTTCTTCGTAACCGCCGTACTTAATCCAATTGGATCTTTCATGACATCATATAAATTCATATGTCTTTCTGCGGCTTGTTTTTGAAGATTTTCAATTGTACGTGCACCAATACCACGACGAGGTACATTGATCACACGTAGTACAGCTAAATCTAATGCCATTTGGTCTGGATCTTCTTCGTTACGGTTTGTACATAATCTTAAATAGCATAGGGCATCTTTGATTTCTTGTCTTTCATAGAAACGAACACCCCCATAGATTACGTATGGAATGCCGACCGATTTAAAGATACGTTCAAAAGCACGTGAAGAATAGTTCGAACGATAAAGAATCGCCATATCTTTGTACTCTAAACCTTTTTTATGTTTTTCATTTATTTGACGAGCCACAAAGATTGGTTCTTCGCTATCTTCTTTGCCTTCAAACATTGTGATTTTTTCATCACCAGGAAGTTTTGTGTATAAATCTTTATCAATACGTTCCTTATTGTATTTAATAACTGCATTGGAAGCATCTAGAATAGGCTGTGTTGAACGATAGTTCTCATTCAAAATTACAGTTTTACATGGTTCAAAGTCTTTATTAAATTTCAAAATAATGTCAACACTGGCTCCACGCCAAGTATAAATAGTTTGGTCTGGATCTCCTACAACACATAAATGTGTATTCTTTCCAGTTAGTAGTTTAATAATTCCATATTGAATTGGATCCACATCCTGGAACTCGTCTACGTGGATGTAGTCTAAACGGTTTTGCCACTTCTCACGAACAGAAGATACGCTATTTAATAAGCGGTGTCCCTCTAGCAACAAATCATCAAAGTCCATAGCCTTCATTTCATTACGACGCTTTTCATAACCGGCATAAATTTTAGCTAAAGTAATACTGACATCATCCATTGCCATATTACCTGCCATTTGTGGATCAATATAGTTTGTCTTATAAGCACTAATAGCACCGAGTGCACGATTATAAGAAATCGTTGTTTTATCCACTTCTAATGTTTTATAAATTGGTTTTAAAATAGCCTTTTGATCTTCTGGATCCATAATTGCGAATGTTTTTGGATAACCAATCAAATCCGCATCTTCTCTAAGCATTCTTACGCACAAAGAGTGAATGGTTGAAATACGGACTACGCTTGCCATACTGCCTAGTTGCGCTGTGAGTCGTGTTTTCATTTCATTTGCCGCTTTATTCGTAAATGTGATAGCCAAGATACGATTTGGTAAAATACCACAATCTTGGACCAAATAAACAATACGTGCCATTAAGACACGCGTTTTCCCACTACCAGCACCCGCAATAATACGAACATGTTCGTTAATTGTCGTTGCAGCCGTTCTTTGATTTTCATTTAATGTATCTAATATTGAGTTACTCATAATTTTTAATCACCGTATCAATTTTACCATAAACCCAAAAAAAGTGCTCAGAAATATGAGCACTCAAAACCTCAGGAAACGAATACTTTCGTATTTACTTTATTTATTGGTAAAACCCTTCGCAATCGCTTTGACAATTTCTAGCTTCTTATGTTTTAGAGTTAACACAGAAGGCACAAATCTATAATCCATCAACAACGTATCAACAGGTGAATAGCCATGTACTTTTGTTGTCTTTTCTAACACTTTATCTAGTCTTGTTGCGTTTTAGTAAAACCAGATTCCTTAATACATTGTTCTAAGAAAGCTAAATCCTTTTCCTTGGCACATACATCGTGGAAATATAAGAATTTTTCTTTGTAGCGAAGTACAGCTTCTAATACATAGATACCATCTTCTTGCCATGAATCCATCCAAATTGTCTTCTTATCATATTGGATTGGATCTTGTTCCATAATATGATCTAAGTTTGTGACAATACCCGGTTGTTTACTGGCCTGAATCAACCAATCCCATTGTGCTTCATCTGTATATGGAGACATCAAACATAAGGCTTGATTTACTGGATCATAGCTTCTTTCTGCGGCACCACTGGCAACAACTCTTGCATCTTCAAATAAGTGATACACTTCTTTAATGCGATATTGAATGGCTTCCTGCTCCATATTTTTGGCATTCTGCAATTTATTTTCTCGATCCAATTGTTCACATAAGTCAGCATATGCATCTAATGGAAGATCTACATTATGATCTTTTTCATAAGCAGCCTCGATATATTCACAAATATCGTTGGCATGCTTAATCGTTGTTTCATTCATTAATGTGTATTCACCAACACCTTCTTTGGCAAGTAAAGTTAATGCACAATTCTTATAGAATTTGGCATCTCTTTCCCAATTGTTCCATACATAGAAAGAATCCATCAAGTCACGAGTATTCATATGTTTAAATTCTTTTAAATCCAAATCTCCCTGACTTGTTAGGATACGATCTTCCTTTTGAAGCGGCAAGAAGTAAGTTTCTTCATACATATAATTCTGTTGACGCATCACTTCATTTTCTAAAAGAACACCACGAATATAATCCATTTCATCCTCATACATAGAACTTAATCGATCAAAATCTTCATCCTTATCAAATTCCATATCATCCATTAGTTCATATTCTCCAGGAACTTCTTCTTGAATATCTTTAAATATATCTACTACAAACGCATGAAAGCCTGGGCCTGCATGACGGGTATTGGCACGTAAAACCATATCACCATCTTCTTCTGTCACAACAATCTTTCCTTGTGGACAAACCAAGATATCAACATGATCATAACGATCTTCAATTTGCACTTCTTCTCGTCTTGCGATAAGGCCTAAAACTTCATACAATTCATTCATTTCTTTTTCATTTCGATCTTTACAAATCATTTGAACAAACATGTTAAAACCTCCTTCTAGAGTCACATTCTATTATATCATAGTTGGCAAATGTATGTTATATTTAAGTGGCGAAAACTCCATAGCTTGCTTTGGAGATGAAAGCCGCTTTTTGTGTTGTATAATGCGTATTAAGTTGTATAATGCGTATTAAAAATATATAATACATTAGAAATAGTTCGGAGTCGATATCATACCTAGACCTAGAACGAATGATGTTCAGATCAACATTGCTATTTTTGGTAAATGAAAAAAAACTGGAAAACCTTGCCAGAATCTATTCATTTGAAGAAGTATAAAAATCAAAATGAAACGATTGAATATATTCAAATGAATCAGATCAAAGTCATGAACAGTGGAATTAAGGTAAATTAAATAAATGTTGAAATGGGAGATTGACTATGCTTCCATGTAGAAATACAGAAAACAATCGCTAATGTGCTAAATGTAGTGCTTGATTGTAGAGTTCACTGCTCCAACAGAAAGACAGGAATCCAAAGTTTGAAAATAATGTACGATTGCTGCATAATGTTGTCAGTTAAGAACCCTCACTGCTTGCGGTGAGGAGTAGTCAGAATAAAGCGGTTAAAGGAGAACTAAAAGTATGAATCAAATTGCTAAAGAATGGCAAGACTATGAAGTTATTGATACTGGAAATAAAGAAAAACTAGAAAGATGGAATCAAACGATTCTAAGAAGACCGGACCCTGTGGCAATCTGGCCAATTGAAGATGAGCGTGCATGGAATAAGGCCGATGCTGTTTATCATCGTTCTAAATCGGGTGGTGGTCATTGGGAAATGAAAAAGCCTGTTAAAGAATTCTGGACAATTGGATATAAGGGATTGCGATTTAAAATTAGTCCAACTGGATTTAAGCACACAGGACTATTCCCTGAACAAGCCAGCAACTGGGATTTTATGGCCAATAAGATCAAAGAATCAAAGCGTGATGATTTAAGAATCTTAAATCTATTTGCCTATACAGGTGGAGCTACCATGGCTTGTTCAAAAGCTGGAGCGAAAGAAGTTGTGCATGTTGATGCTTCAAAAGGTATGATTCAATGGGCAAAAGAAAACATGCAACTTTCTAATTTACAAGATCATACGATTCGCTTTATTGTCGATGACTGTATTAAATTTGTTAAAAGAGAACAAAGAAGAGGAAGAAAATACGATGGTATCGTAATGGATCCACCTAGTTATGGTAGAGGGCCTAATGGAGAACTTTGGAAATTAGAAGAAGAATTATTCCCATTAATTCAAGAATGTATGAAGATCTTAAGCGATGATGCGCTATTCTTTATTGTGAACTGCTATACAACTGGATTTAGTTGTTCAACATTAAATGAAGCTTTATCAAGATCCATTCAGAAAGAAAAAGGCGGACACATTGAATGTGGTGAAAACTTACTTCCTGTAACGACAAATGATAGTGTATTACCATGTGGAATCTTTGGAAGATGGACGAATGACTAGTCCATCTTTTTTTGTTTAGAAAAAGAAAAAAGGAAGAAAACTCTTCCTAACAAACCATCCACTCGGGATAGAATTGAATCCCATTTTTGATCATACGATGAATCAAAGGTCTTCCCAAAGTCTGAAAATAATGTTCAATCGTTGTGACTTGTAAAACCAAAAGATCGGCTGTTTTTCCAATTTCAATCGATCCACGATCTGATAAATTAAATTCTTTAGCTGGTAAAGATGTCATACTTTCTAATAATGTTCTCGAACACACTCGATGCGTTTGAAACAACATATAACTAATGGGTGCCATACTATATACATAGGAGTTTGGTAGTCCAAATCCACAACTCATTAAAAATGTTTCTGGAATTTCATTTTTCAATTCACTCAATCGATGTAACACGGGTAATTTCGGCTGGTTTTTCTTATAAAACACATCCTGTTCTAGCTTCATTCTTTGCGTATTTGGATTGTCACAAATTAAAGTTAAGATTCCATTTTGACGCATCGCATACAACGCATTGATATCTTGTCTTAATTGATCACCTAAACGTACGTGTGTAAAGCTTTTAAATTGACAATCAATAAAAGCAGGTACTACACACTCTCCTTGTGCATCAATGACACGAGTTGCAGGATCTAGCCATTCTTTATAAGAACCCGTATTGATTTCAATGATCTTCTCATGGTGACATGCAATAAAGGCATGATGTAAGATTGTAAAATCCTTATCACATGTATATAAATTTTCAATATTTTTAATCAGTAAAGTTGCCTTCATGATACATGTGACCTTCCTTTCAATAGATGTTATAATAATTATACAACGAGGTGATGCGAATGTCTTTATTTAATCGAAGAAAGAAACCTATAATAGTTACAATCCACGGATTTGGAAGAAATCTAAGTCATGAATTCGATTCATTAGCGCGCTATTTAAAGGCTAAAAAATATGAAGTAATTCAATTTGATATGTACGATTTAAACAATCCAAATGATGCCAACTACAAAGATTGGGTACAAAGATGTGAAGCCAAATTAGGTCTTGCTATTAAAGAAAATCCCAATGTCATTCTAATTGGATTTTCCATGGGAGGCGTAATTGCTAGTTATTTGGCAAGCATTTATAAAGTACAATCTTTAATTCTTTGTGCACCTGCCTTTGAATATCTTGACATCAAAAAAGTAACAGGTTTATTTAAAAAATCCGACAAAGAAAAGAAAGGTCCAAGCTCAAAGCAATACCAAGCCTTCACAAAAATTGTTTCTCAATATAAAGAATCTATCTCTCAAATTGAATGTCCAATCCTTATGTTGCATGGAACAAGTGATGAAGTCATTGCTCCATCAAGTTCTTCTCATGCCTATAAAAAGATTCCAGCCCAAAAGAAACGATTAATATATATTGAAGGTGCCAAGCACAGAATGTTGTATGATGGAAGAATGGAACAGACTGTATTTACAATCATCGAACAAATGCTTGAAAATAAAATATTTTAAAAAAGCTGTCAAAATAAAAGACAGCTTTTTCATTATTTATAGTTTGACTAACCTTCTTTAAACGTTCCATTTTTCAAATCTTCTGCTAAGAAAGGCATAAAGTAAAATGGAATCGTAATCAATTTTTTTTCATGATCATATCCATAATTATTCTTTGATACTTTAATCGCTACTTCAAATGAATTTTGATTTGAAAATTTATCTAAAGAATTTAAAACACCTTTCCCTTTTTTAACATCTAAAGGATACAATTTATTATCTGATTCAATAATGAATTCTAATTCTGCATCATTTTTTCCACGCCAATAATATAGTCCAATACCTTTTGCGACTAATTCGTTCGCAACATAGTTTTCATAAAATATACCAGATAGAGTGTTCTCTTTGTCTGGTGCAATAAAAGAAGATGCATTAATTCCACTTTGATATGAGAACATACCAATATCTCCCAAAAACAATCTAAATTTACCTTCTCCATCAGGAATCAGAGGCATTGTGACATGTTGTTTTAATTGGAAAGATTGATTCACAATATGAGCTAAGGTCAACCATTGAATTGGATGGAAATAATCTCTCGTTTTTGTCTTTTCTTCAATAAATCCAGGTGAAAAATTCTTAGATTCTTTATTTAATTGTCCATATATATTTGAAAATAAATTCTTCGAACGTAAACAAGATTCTCGACTAGCCTGATACAATTCCATATCCGATAAATAGTTATCATACAAATCCTTTAATACTCTTCTTGATTCTAGAAAACTATTGTATTCAAAATATGTATTCACTGCTTCTGGCATACCTCCAATCAATAAATATTTATAAAACTCATTTAATACCAATTCATGTATACTACTATTCAATGGAGTTCTACTTTCATACGCCTTTTTTGTCACATTAAATAATTTTTCATTACTATTCAATAAGAATTCATCAAAACTTAAAGGATA
>OLQU01001191.1_pt1 | contig 18709 bp, 18 predicted proteins | sample 1672271 | NCBI WGS metagenome assembly OLQU01 (sample SAMEA3136666, study PRJEB25190) | human gut metagenome | biome: human gut; feature: human-associated habitat; material: faeces | place: Austria | collected 2013 | reverse complement strand
CTCCATCCGGCCACGGAACTGCTGACAGACCTTTTGCAGCATTTGGCTGATGTCCAGGTCGGTGCGTTCCAGGTGGAAGTCGCTGCCGCCCATCCGGGCCGCCGATAGAATCTCCTTGACCAGTGCCTCCATGTCATTGGTGGTCTTCAGGCACCGGCGCAGATAGGTGTCCCTGTCCTTATAGGGGCCCACCTGATGGATCATCCCCTCCAGCTGCCCTTTGATGATGGCAATGGGGGTTTTCAACTCATGGGATACGGAGGTGAAGAAGTCCACCCGCTGCTTTTCCTGTTCCCGTTCCCGCTCGATGTCCTGCTGCAGCTGCTCGTTGGCCGCCTGCAGGCTGTCCAGAGCATTACTCAGCTGCTGGGACATCTCGTTCAGGCTGGAGGCCAGGACACCGATCTCATCTTTTCGCCGTACATCGCACTTCCATGTCATGTCCAGGGCGGTCATCCGTTTCGCCACATTGCTGATGCCCACCAGCGGCTTGGAATAGTACCGGGAGCAAATTACCGCCCCGATGATGGAGATCAGCAGGATCACAGCGGCGATGAGAGGGATCAGCTTCAGGAGGATATCGTAGGACTGTGCCACGGCGACCAGGGCGGCATTGGCAAACAAATGATAGGTTTGCCCATTTTGCCGGAAGGTAGCGGAGCAGCTCATGGAGGGAGCCGAGGTGTCCAGATTCTCCATATCTGCAAAATTCACGGAGAACAGGTTGTTCCCGTTATCATCGTTGATCTCCACCGAAGCGTTGTTCGTCATGGAGAATTCCAACAGGCTGTCCGAACTGGCCTCCCAGCCGTTCCGCTCTAAGATCTCCACCAGGTCGTAGAAATCCGCCGTGACCTGTCCTTCCAGCTGTGTGTGGTAATTCCTCGGCAGGAAGATCATCACCATACCGTAAATGATAATGCAGCAGACCACCAGCAACGCCAGCATACTGAGGAAGGTCTTTGCCTGGATGCTCTCACTAATTCTCTTTCTCAATTTTATATCCCGCCCCTCGAATGGTTTCGATATAATCCACACCCAGCTTTTTGCGGATATTCTTGATGTGGGTGTTCACGATTTTCTCATCGCCAAAGTAGTCATAGCCCCAAATGCTGTCCAGCAGGCTCTCCCGTGTAAACACCCGCCCCTGGTTCTCCACCAGGAGTTTCAATATCTCAAATTCCCGGATGGTCAAGGACACGCTTTCGTCTTTGACAAGGACCGTGAAGCTGTCCGTATCCAGGGTGAGATCCTTATAGCGGAGGATGTTCGTCTCCACCCCGGTGCCCTGTTCTGCCCGGCGCAGCACCGCTTCGATGTGCTTCACCACAAGGGGCATGGAAAAGGGCTTGGTGATGTAATCATCTGCCAGAGCGTCAAAGCCCTTCATCTGGCTGGCGTCATCGTCTAAAGCGGTAAGCATGATGATGGGGACTTGGCTCTCTTTCCGGATCGCCTCGCAGACAGAAAAACCGTTCATTTTTGGAAGCATCAAATCCAGCAGGATGAGGTCTGGACGATACTCATGGAATTTCTCCATTCCCTCTGATCCATCGCTGGCCAGCACTACGTTATATCCTTCATCCTCCAGAAACGCTTTCACTACGCTCTGAATGGCCTCTTCATCTTCTATAATTAAAATCGTTTTCGCCATGGTCTGCACCTCCAGGTAGTAGTGTACCATACGAAGATGGAGTTTTGATGGAGTAAGTGTTACTTTTGAAAAAAAGTAACGGCGGCCTGATTTCTCAGGCCGCCAAATCATAAGGTTATTTTTCTTCAAAGCTATAACCTACTTCACGAATACAACGCAAATCAATCTTGGACCCTTTTGCTAACTTTAACTTGCGCCGAATTGTTTGAACATGGTGACTGACCAGTTCTCTTGCTTCACCGTAGTCGGATTCGCGCCAAACTCTCTCATAAATTTGCCCGTGCGTCAATACATGGTTTGCGTTTTTATACAAGTACAAGAGGATTTCGTACTCCGTTTTTGTGAGCAAAATCTCCTGGCCATAGCAGAATACCCGGCGTTGGTTTTCACGAATCTCCAGGGCAGAGGATGTAGATTGCGTTTCAAACTGAGGCATTTCCATATAATCAATATGTGTGACCGAGCGGATTAGATTTTGGACTTTAAGGACAATGTCATCTTCCCCGTCCTCAAAGAACAAAAGCATCACTTTCAATGAACCTTTTTATCCTGCCTTTCCATGGACTGCTTCAGTTTTTCAAATGACTCTGCACTGATTCCATGTTCCATTCTGCAGGCGTCTGTCTCCGCAGTTTTGGGGTCCACGCCTAAATCAATAAGCTGCTGCTTAAAAAAGCGGTGGCGCTCATATATCATCGTTGCGGTTTGCTCTCCTGTTCCTGTTAAAGAAATCGTGCCATTCTCATCCTTCATCAAATATCCGCCCTTGGCAAGCTCCTTAATTGCTCGGCTGACTGATGGCTTTGTTACCTGTAGCTGTTCAGAGATGTCTACGCACCGTACCGCTCCACGTTTTTGCTGGATTACCCAAATTGCTTCCAAATAATCCTCCATAGACGATGTTAGAGTCAAATAACATTCCCCCTGAAACTACTGAACCAGCTTCCAGCCAATGGCTTCTTGTCTGGCAGATACAAAATCGGCATAAAGTCCTTTTTGCTGAATCAGTTCTGCATGAGTGCCTCGCTGGACAATGTGAGCATGATTCAGCACAAGAATTTGGTCGGCGTTCCGAACAGTTTTCAACCGATGGGCAATCATGATGATGGTCTTGTCGTGGGTCAATGCTTCAATTGCCTGCTGCAGCTGATCTTCGTTCTCCGGGTCAACACTGCTCGTGGCCTCGTCCAAAATGATGATGGGGGCATTTTTCAGCATGGCACGGGCAATGGAAATGCGTTGCTTTTCGCCGCCTGATAAGGTGCCGCCTCCCTCACCAATCACAGTGCTATACCCATCCGGCAGAGCAGAAATAAAGTCATGGCAGCAAGCCTTTTTCGCTGCCTCCACTACTTGCTCATGAGTGGCGTCCGGACAGCCAAACTTGATATTGTTTTCAATCGTATCCGCAAAGAGGTATACGCTCTGGAACACCATCGAGATATTCTTCATCAGGCTGTCCAGCGTGAAGTCACGCACATCTGTACCGCCAATGGTGATTTTCCCAGCGTTCACATCCCAAAATCGGGCAATCAGATTACACATGGTCGTTTTGCCGGAACCGGATGGCCCAACAATCGCTGTAGTCGTTTTTTCAGGAATAGATAGGCTCACATGGTCTAAAATCTTACGGGTAGAGTAGGAGAAATCCACATCTTCAAATACAATGTCCGTAGTCTTTGGCGTGATTTCCGCACCGTTCTCATCCATAACCGGCGTATCATCCACAGAATTTGCGGTATCAATGGACGAGGCAAGCATTTGCAACATGGTAATCTGGCTGCCCGCACTTTCCAAGCTGTTGAACACCATAAAGGATAACACGACAAAAAGAACACCATAGACAAAGGAAAATGCTCCCGCAGTATAAAGGTATAGTGTCAATATTAACAGAAGGACACTGAACACTCGCACGACCAACTGCTGTAAAGCAATATATGGGGCCACTGCATAAACCAACTTCAAATTGCCGTTGTTGCTATCCCGGATCGCAGCAGCAATAGATTGGGAACTATCCTTTTCAAAACCAAATGACTTTACCACACCCATGCCTTGGATGTATTCCAAAACAGCTTCTACCAATCCCCGCTGTGCGTTCTGCCTTCTTTCCGCTGTGGAAGTTGATTTTCGAGTGGCAGCTTCTGTCACCAGCAGATAGCATACAACACCCACAAGAGCGACAAGTCCAAGTTGCCAATTATAAAATAGCAGGAACAGAATAAGAACAACAGAATTGAAGAAGCCTCCAATCATATTGACTAATGCCACGGGTGCTGAACTTTCTACATCCCCTAATGTCGTGGTTACAATGCCGGTTATCGTGCCGATATTATTCTTGTTGAAGTAGCCCATCGGAATATAGCGGAGGCGATCACCAATCGAAATACGCTTATCAGCTACCATGCCATATCCTACTACCGTCTGCTCATTCATGGAAAAGAAGGATGAGAAAATCCGTCCGGCGATGGAAAGCATCATCATACCCAGCGCCAGCCATACAGAAGTAAGACTGTGGTTATCCGAAGCTAAAGCGTCTACAATGAAGTAGAGCGCGCCAAACTGAAATGACGCAAAAATACCGTTAAGAAAGGAAAAGAACAATGATTTTTTCAAAAGCCCTTTCCGATTGCCTGCAAATGCAAATATTTTCTTTAATGTGCCAAGCATGAAACCACCTCCTTACGCTTCATCTCTTGCACCAATGTGCGCCTGCCACATATCCTTGTAAAGCGGACAATGAGCCAGTAATTGTTCATGGGTGCCTTGTGCTTCAATATTTCCTGCATTGACTACCACAATGTTATCTGCGCCTGTGATTGTAGAAAGCCGATGGGCAATTACAATCAGTGTCTTTCCGGCAGTTAATGCAGAAATTGCTTTCTGGACGATTGCTTCATTCTCTGGATCAATGAAAGCTGTTGCCTCGTCTAAAATCACGATGGGAGCGTCTTTCAGCATAGCGCGGGCAATGGCAATTCGCTGGCGCTCACCGCCGGAAAGCTGGGAGCCGCTGCTGCCAACAATCGTTTCATAACCTTTATCCAGCCCACGAATAAAGCTGTCACAGCCGCTTCGGATTGCTGCTTTTTCAACTTCTTGATCAGATGCGCCAGGTTTTCCCATACGGATATTTTCACGGATACTGCGGTTAAACAGGTAGTTATCCTGGGATACATAGGAAATTTGTTCCGAAAGCTGTGACAACGGAACCTCTGTCAGCTCATGACCACCCAAAGTAATGCTGCCGCTGGTAACATCCCAATACCCGGCAATTAGTTTTGCAATCGTAGACTTGCCGGAACCGGAAGGCCCCACAAAGGCAGTCATCGTTCCGGGGCGGATGGAAAGATTTATGCCATGCAAAACTTCCTGCTGTTTATCATAAGAAAAAGATACATTCTTGAGTTCAATTTCTAAATCACCAAACGCAACAGGCTTATTGGCATGGTGAAGTTCTTCGGCATTTAAGATACTGTCGATTTCCTCTGTATTTTTTCCCAGCATAGCCAAAGAGCCAGTGAAAGAAAAAGCCTCCATGATTGGCCCCACAAGTCCAAGGGAAAAGATAACCGCCGCCATAAAGGTCATGGTTTCCAAACTGCCGGAAAGCCAAAGAGCCATACCGCCCGGAAGGACACATAGAAGGACGGACGGGATCACTGCATTATAAGAACACATGGTTTTCTGGCTGTTAGCCATCCATTTTATGTAGTAATCTGCGTTGCCCCGGACAGCATCCGCATATTTCTCATAGGAACCTGCCGACTGGCTGAATGCTTTGACTACCTCAATACCGCCGATATACTCTACAACAGCATCGGCCATTTTCTTGCTGGCGGCCATTGCACCTGCGCCTTCTGTGGCATAGTTCCGCATACCGATGGACATAATGACCAGTCCGATAAATAGGGTTGCCAAAGAAAGGAGCGCCATCCGCCAATCCAAAACGAACAGGTACACAATGATAAACAGCGGCACCAGCATATTTGAGGTCATTTCCGGCAGGAGATGGGCAAACGGTATTTCCATCCCTTCTATCCGGTCAACAATAATGCTTTTATAGTGGCCGGATGGGGTGTCCAAAATCGTTCCCATTGGAACCTTTGCGAGTTTTTCCACAACATGCTCCCGCAGATCCCGCAGCGTACTATACGCCGCATTATGGGAAATTACTGTTGACAGGTTTGAAAAAAGCACCTTCCCGCAATATCCTGCTAAAGCCACAAGACATACAGGCAGATATGCAGAGAAGGCAGTCTCTCCTGCGAACATTTTAGAAATGACATTAACAACACAAAAATACGGTATCATCTGGCAGGCCACACCGAGAATTGCCAGGATAATACTGAAAACAAATTTGCCGTGATGAGCCTTCCCCCAGCTCCAAAGAGTGCCGAGGGGAGAACCCTTTTTCTGTTCTTTCACAACTTATCAACCTCCTTCTGAAATATTAGCCGACTTCCTGCGCCCGCCCCTCAGTGATTCGGATAATCTTATCACAGCATAAAGCAATCAGTTCCGGGTCATGGGTCGATACAAATATAGTCTTTCCTTCGGCCGCCAGTCTTTTCAAAAGTTCCGCTACCTCACGCATGTGGCGGTAATCCAGTCCAGATGTAGGCTCATCGAAAAGTAAAATCTGCGCCTGTGCTGCAATCGCAGATGCAATCGCTACCCGTTGCTTTTGTCCTCCTGACAAAGCCATTGGATGTTTTTCCTTGTATTCATCCAGATCAAGGCTTTCTAAAATTTTTTCGGCTGCCTTCTCATCAGGGTGTTCCATTGACAGAAGCACTTCGGAGAGAACACTGTTTGTAAATAGCTGATGGTTTACATCCTGCATAACCATATAGCAAATCTTTGTCAACTGCCGCCCATGATATGTTCTGCCTGAGACTTCAACAGTCCCTATACAGGTCTTTTCTAACCCGCATAAGCAGCGAAGAAAGGTTGATTTTCCAGAGCCGTTATCCCCAATCACTCCGACGATTTTCCCTTTTTCAATTTGAAGATGCGGTATCCGTAAATCGCAAATTTCTTCATCTTCTGGTGTCAGCTTTTTCTTTACAAAAAGATATGCGCTCTGTGCCAGTGCTGTCCGCAGTTTGAAGAAAAGGCATCCTGAAAAAGAGATACAGCTATGCTTAGTCATCCCGTATTTATCGGACAAAATAAATGCAGAAAAAAGCTATTTGCAAGCTGTGTACGATGAAATTCTCATGCCGGAGGAGTTAGAATATGCCCATTACAAAGCAGCGATCTCCAAACGGAACCGCTGGATGGTAGATCAAGCGGATTGCTTGGTCTCCTATATTATCCGCCAGTATGGTGGAGCCTATCAGACATACCGGTATGCACAGAGAAAATCCATCCCCATCATCAATGTAGCGAAAGGAGCGCCACAATGCCTAAAATGATTATTATCGAGTGCAGCGATGAAGAAGCTGACCGCATGGTTGAACAGCTCAAGAACATGATTGCTGAATATGAGTACCACCCGTACCATGGGCCGGGAAAGGTCTATGAATTCGGTTCGCTGCGGATCGACCAGCCCAAGCAGGAGGTGACCCTCAACGGAGTCATGGTAGATTTGACCCGCAGGGAATTCGAAATCCTTGGGTTGCTTGCCGAGCACCCAAACCAGGCTTTACCCGCGGATTTCCTCCACAACGCTGTGTGGTCTCATCCCGACGCAGACCACGGTGAAGAAGAAGTGGCAGCCTATATAAATAGGTTGCGGGAGAAGCTGAACTTGGACCAGCCGGACTCCGCCTGCCAAATCGTCGACGAGGCCACCCAGCGGGGAAATGGCTACCGATTGACCTATTCAGCCAAGTAGAAAACGGCCTTTGTCGTAATTTGTAGAATAAGCCATTACGAAATATGTAATTCGAAGGTGAAAGATAGTAAGAAAATAGTTTCCCCTTTTTATACTGGCCCCATCTGAATTTGGTTGGGGAAAACTGGTATAACAGGAGGTTGCCGGTTTCCCCAGCATAGAGGGGATGCCAGCAATGCGGCGTTGGAAACCGCATCATATGATTTGGGCTGCAGCTTCACCCGAAGCTGCAGCCCTTTTTCGAGTATTATCACTTTCCCATAAGCATCCATATTGTGGATTTTCCAACGAGGTAGCCCTATCAAGCGCATTCGTCCAGGGACGAGTGCGCTTTTTTTACTTTTGCAGAAGGAGGTCATGGCTCAGAACACATAGCGGCAGGCCGCCGCCCCTGACAATCTGAATTTTCTCAAATTTCAGATTGATCGGAGGAAAACAGCCATGGCTTACAACAAAGCCAGAGCCGAAAAGAAGTGGCTCAAATGGAAAGAAGCGGAGGAAAAGAAACTCCGGGAGTTGGGTGTGGACGAGGAAACCATCCAGCGCCTGCATACATACGACTGGGCCGAATTCAACCGGGAGCGCCAATACCTGCAGCGGCAGGTGGAGTGGTCGCCCTATGTGGATTTGGTTTCGGCGCAGGACTTGGAACTGCCCGTAGAGGATGTGGAATCCCTCATGGACAGCATCGAAGATATGGAATTGCTGCGTATCCTCTCCAAGGAGGACAAGCTCACCATCCAAATCGCCTTTCTGAAGATGTCCGGCTACAACGGGTATGAAATCGCTGAGAAAACCGGCCTGACTCAAAAGGCGGTCAACCTTCGGATGGTGCGCCTCAGAAAAAAACTGAAAAAATTTTTTGAAGCGTGAAGCTATCGGCCCTTTTTCCTGGGCTATGGGATGAACGGGGAAAAGAAATACGTTCAACCTGTAGCTTGAAAAGTCAATACCAGCCATGCGGGTACGTTCCCGTCCAGGCGAGCGACGATGGAAAAAGCGCCATGACAAGCTGCGGCACAGCTGCCACTCCCCAATGGGATGGCAGCTTGTGTCGTTGCTTCGAGCGATCCCTTTTGACCGGAAAGAGGGGGCAGTTGCCCTTTTTGCCACGACCCTGGCCGGAGTATTATGATACGCGCTATCGTTTGCCCACACGTCAGATGGGTTGGCCGACCATGGGTTGTAATCAGCAAGACCCTCGGAGAGCCAGTGAACGGCTTGTAAACTGCAAGCCTGCCCGCACGGTTCCCAAGGTTGCCGGGGGGCGAGTTGCAAATACGGCACATCACATCAATTAACCATCAATTCAGATTGTCGTCGTTGACGGTAAATCCGTGCGGCGCAGTTTTCACTGCGCCGCATCAGTTTGCCGCCAACGCACCAAGGAGAATGTGCCGATATGAACATAGACCTGAAGGAGCAGGCCCATGGTGAGATCGAACGGATCTTTCGCATCCTTCTGCCTCAAAACGGGCTGGCGGTGCGGGAAGAACAGATTGCCCTGTGCCACGCCATGCTGGACACCCTGCTCCAAAACAATATCGCTTTATGCGACGCGGGTGTCGGGATTGGAAAAACTTATGCCTACCTGCATCCTTTTGAAAAAGTTTTACCCATCCGGGCCTGTCGGCTCCCAGCCGGTGGTCGTCTCCACCTCCAGTGTGGCCCTGCAGGACGCCATCATCGGAGAGTACATCCCATTCTTATCCCGCATCTTTTTAGAAAATCATATCATCCCGAAGCCTATCCGGGCCATGGTTCGCAAGGGGAAGGAGCGGTTTGTCTGCGACGCCCGCCTCGCCCAGCGGCTGGAGGCTGTCAAGGGGAAGAACAAAAACGAGGAACAGCGGAAAGCGTTGTTCTCCCTTCAAAGCAATTATGACCTGGACGCTGTCACCGGCCTGAGCGGTTTTGACCGCCGCCAGGTGTGCGTCCCGAAGGTCTGCGAGAAAACCTGCCGGCTACGGAACAGCTGTCGCTACCATCAATACTTGAAAGAGGCTCGAAGTGCGGAGATCTTCGTCCAGATCTGCAACCACAACTATTTGCTGGCCGATGCAGCCCATCGCCTGCAGGAACTGCGGCCCCTTCTGAACGATTACCGGGCTTTGGTCATCGACGAGGCCCACAAGCTGCCGGATGCCGCCCGCCAGATGTATGGGCAGAGCCTGTCGGCGGAGGATTTCCATGAACTCTGCTCTCTGCTCACAAAGGAGAAGTATATCCTTGCGGCGCAGAACCTGCGGGAAAAGTTCCGGGCACTGATGGGCGCCCTGTGCCGGGGTGAGCTGCTGGAGGAAGCACAGCGCACGGCCTTCGTGCTGACCGCAGAACGGGAAGCGGCCCTTCGGGATTGCCTCTCCCTTCTCCGGGTGCTTCAAAAGCAGTTAGCACCCCACCTGCCACGGTGGATCCTTCACCGGCTGGGAACAACAGAGCAGGCGCTGAACCTGTTCTTCACGGGGGATCGCCGCTATATCCTTTACATCCAATACGACAGGACCGGCAGCCCAAGCCTATGCGCCGCCAGCCGGCAGATGCCGGAGCAGCTGAACCGTGCGCTCTGGCGCAACAACATTCCCGCCATTCTCACCTCAGGCACCCTCATGGCCGGGGGCAGTTTTCACCGGACCCGGCAGCGCATGGGGCTGTCTTCAAGCCAGCGGCTGGAGGATTTCATGGCGGAATCCCCCTTCAACTACCGGGAAAACTGCATCCTCTACATTCCGGGGGACCTGCCGAAAACGCCAATGGGCAGCGAAATGGAGGCCAAGTGCCTGGCAAAGCAGATCTGCAGGTTGGTGGACGCCACCTATGGCCACACGCTGGTGCTGTTTACTTCTTATTCCCTCATGGGCGCTGTCTACAACCAGGTGAAGGGCCAGATGGCCTTCCCGCTGATGGAGGTCTGGCGGCATTCCCAGGATGTCATCCATCGCTTCAAGCGGGCCCAAAACGCTGTGTTGTTCGCAGCGGGTTCCTGTTGGGAAGGGGTGGACTTTCCCGGAGATATGGTGTCATCGCTGATCATTGCGCGGCTGCCTTTCCCCGTCCCGGACCCACTGAGCGAAGCGGAACGGGAGCAGTACCCCACCCTGCAGGATTACATTAAAACTGTGGTGATACCCGATATGCAGGTAAAACTCCGCCAGGGGTTTGGCCGTGCCATCCGCACGGAGACCGACACCTGCGTGGTCAGCATCCTGGACCACCGTGCCGCCCCCGGAGAGCGATACCATAAAGCTGTGCTGGAAACCCTGCCACCGATCCGCATCACTACCAAAATAGAAGATGTGGAGGACTTCATCCGGGCAAAGAAAGGTCCGGATTATTTTATGCCATAAAGGAGTTGCCATAGATGGACAAGAATATGAAGGTGGCAGTTTATTTCCGAACAGCCACTACGCCAATAGAGCAAAAAGTCTGGCTCTACGCCAGTTCCAAACATTCAGAGCAAACAGAGCTGAGAGATTTGAATGTGGAGGCCATGAAACATACGGCCCAGCAAAACGGCCTTGTCATTGCCGGGGTCTCCACTGATTCCAGCAGGCAGTTGCCGCCCATGGAGCGGCCCGGCGTTCAGGAAATGCTGGCGGCTGTCCGTGAAGGAAGGGTAGGTGCGGTGATGATGCCCAGCCTCCATCATCTTGGCAGAGATTTCGATGCAATCCTCCCTGTGTTGGCCGAATTTCAAAAGCAGAAGGTACGCATTCACGCCAAAGACGCCTCTGCGCTTTCCCTTCCGCTGTTTTCCAAACCGCCCTCAAAGAGGAAAGGGGGCGATGCACGGTGAGTTTTCCGTATTCAGACCGTCCCATGTGGCTGTACAGCCGCAGCAGCGACAAGCATCTGAAGGTGCTGTTTCGGCAGATGCAAAACCTGCTGGATGAAGCAAGCCGCAGAGAGTACACTGTCGCAGGCACTTCGCAGGATATGGGTTCCGGCAAGAGCATGGCCAGAATGGGCCTGAAGCAGATGATGCGGGCCGTGAAAGGCGGCCTTGCCCAAGCTGTCCTTGTGCAGAATCTCACCCGCCTAAGCCATGACCCAGCCATTCTTATGAAGATGCTGGAGTTCCTACAGGATCACAATGCGGTACTGATCACCACCGAAAGCGACCTGCAGTATGAACTCTACATCAAAGGGCTGGAAAAGCATTTTCTCAGGAGAGCCGCCCAAAAAGGGCTCCGGCTTCCATGGTGAGCCTACCATGGATCCCGCTTTTACCGCGGCACTTCCAGGCGAAAAGGTGATCAAGGAAATTAAATACTTTGTGCTGTTTTCCACGCTGAAAAAGCTGATGGAGCAGGGAAAAATCACAGCAGAATACTGTCAGCAAGCCAATGTTGCTATTGCCGAAAAGTACGGAGTCTCTGAGCTCAGTATTTAGTGGTTGTCGTAATAGCTATCCCATGCCGGTTGTGGTAGTGTTGGGTGTGACAAAAAAGATGTCCAGCCGGAAAGGGGGTGGCAGAGATGCCGCAGGTCAGAGTGATTCAACCCATCTCAGAGCAAGCCAAAAAGCTGCGGGTTGCCGCTTATGCCCGTGTCAGCAGCGATTCAGCCGACCAGCTGAATTCCTTTGCCACCCAGGTAGCTTATTACACCGACTTCATTCAATCCAAAGACGAATGGGAGTTTGCCGGCCTTTATGCTGACGAAGCGGTTTCCGGCACCACAGCCGACAAGCGGGACGATTTTCAACGCCTGCTTGCCGACTGCCGTGCCGGGAAAATAGACCGTATCCTTGTTAAATCCATCTCCAGGTTTGCACGAAATACCCTCGACTGCCTTCAGACCGTGCGAGAACTCAAGCAGCTTGGCGTGGCGGTGGAATTTGAAAAAGAGGGCATTGACACCGGGAACATGGGCAGCGAGATGCTGCTGAGTATTTTGGGCTCTGCCGCCCAGGAAGAATCTCTCTCCATATCGAAGAACTTGAAATGGAGTTACCGGCGCCGGATGAAATCCGGCGATTTTATTACATCCAAGGATTTGCTGGGCTATTTCTTCAAAAACAACACGCTTGTACCCAATCCCAAGGAGGTTCCCATTGTCGAATACATTTTTAATAGCTATCTGTCTGGAAAAGGGACAGAAGAAATCGCAGCGGAATTAAATGCGGCAAATCTAAAAACAGATAAGAAACCATCGGGCAGATGGCACTCTACAATGATTAGATATATCCTGTCTAATGAGAAATACATCGGTGACTCGTTGGTTCAAAAGAGATATACTCCTGAGGAATTACCGCTCCGGCAAAAAAGGAACAGTGGTGAACTATCGCAATACTATATTCAGAACTCGCATCCGGCCATTATTTCAAAAGAAACATTTGAAGCTGTTCAACAGCTGCTAAATCAAAGGAAGAAATGGCATCCTCCATCGGGGGAAATGCAGCAGACTCCTTTAAGGAGTAGAATGCAGTGTGCGCTTTGCGGTTCTTATTTTCACAAACATAAAAGCAATGGAGAGAACTGCTGGTTCTGTGCGTTACACAGAAAATCCAAGGATTTATGCCCCATGCCAAATATTCGTGAGCAGGAAATCCTGATGGCTTTCCTATCCATGTACAACAAACTCTTAGACAATATAGATATCCTTAGCACTATGATGAGCCAGTTGCTGGAGTTACAGGCCAAGTCCGTTTGTAGCCGGCCAGACATAATGGATTTAAACGAGAAAATTTCAGAATTAGTCACGCAGAATCACTCGCTCTCACGGCTACAAGCCAAAGGGTGCATTGATTCTGCTATTTTTATAGAGCGGAGCAATCGCAACAATAAGCGAATTGAGGAATTGCGCCTGGAACTGCGCCAGCGTCAGGAGCCGGACGATACCAGCAGCGCCATCGAAGGAACTCGCCTGTTGCTTGACTTATTGGAAGGGGCAAAACCTATGCTCGAATTTGACCCTTCCCTCTTTCGAAGCATGGTAAAAAAAATCACAGTTTATCAGGAAAAATTCTGTTTTCAACTTGCCAACGGGCTGGTTCTCGAGGAAAGGAGGGCCCAATCGTGAAAAAGATCCGATACTTTCCCTTCGGGTATCACATGGTGAATGGAAAGACTGTAATCCGTTCAGAGGAAAGTGCTCTGCTTCAGGAGTTATTTTCCGGCTACCTAAACGGTGCCTCGCTTCAGCAATTGGCTGATTACGCAGAAGGAACCGGGATTCGCTTCCGGGAAAACACCGAGCATTGGAACAAAAATATGATTGCAAGGATGCTGGATGATGAGCGATATTGGCGTGCCGGCGATTTCCCTCTTATCGTCAGCAAGGAAATTGGGACAGCGGTTACTTCTATGAGAAAACGGAAGGCCACTGCCCAATCTCCCATCATATTCATACAGAGAAAGTTAGTCTGCTGTAGTTGCGGAGAAAAATTAAGACGAATCAAGCTAAAATCATCACGAATCCATTGGACTTGCAAAAAGTGTGGCATACCGTTCAGCCTGACAACCGACCACGATTTGCTACAAGCCGTAACAGATAAATTGCTTATGTCCTGCCATAATCCGGAGATTGCGGGGCGAAATCCTACAACCAATAACAGCCTATCCATACAGGCAGCCCGCTTGACCAACGAAATCAATCAAGCAATGAATCAGCGGGAGGTGGATCCGAATGAACTGCTCCCTCTCATCCTTGAGTGTGCCGCTGAAAAATACAAAACCTGCTCCATCAAGGAAGCAGACCATCTAACCATTACCCTAAAAGCCCTCTTTCAGGCACACAGCAATGACACGACCCTGGATCGGGAACTTTTTGAAAGGGCTGTGAAACAGGTGATCCTGCAGCCGGACGCATCTGTACAGCTTCGTCTGATGAACGATATCGTGGTTTGAAAGGAGATGCCTCCATGGCACAAAAAACAGTTACAGAAATCCCGGCGAACCCTCTGCTGGGTGACCTGCGAAAGCGAAAACGGAAACTGCGGGTGGCAGCCTACTGCCGGGTCAGCACCGAGGAAGAAGAACAGCAGAACAGCTTTGAGGTGCAGGTGGCCTATTACACGGATAAAATTACCCATCATGAGGGATGGCAGCTGGCCGGAATTTTTGCGGACGATGGGATCTCAGGCGTCAGCACCAAGAAAAGAGAGCAATTTAACAAAATGATTGAACTGTGCCGAAAGAAGAAAATTGATCTCATCCTGACGAAATCCATTTCCCGCTTTGCCCGTAACACCCTGGACTGCATCAAGCACGTGCGAATCCTCAAAAGCTGGGGCATTCCGGTCATCTTTGAGAAAGAAAACATTGACACCTCGAATATGAATAGCGAGATGATCCTCACCTGCCTGAGTTCCTTCGCCCAGGCCGAGAGCGAATCCATCAGCGGCAACGTGACCAAGGGCATCCGCATGGGCTACCGGCAGGGCCGATTCAGTTTCCGATATAAGAACTTCTTGGGCTATCGCAAAGGGCCGGATGGTGAGCCGGAAATTGTGCCTGAAGAAGCGAAAATCATCCGGCTGATCGCTCAGAATTACTTAAATGGCGATAGCCTGCGTACCATAAAGGAAACCTTGGAGAGCATGGGCGTTCCAACCGCCACCGGCAATCAAAACTGGAGCACGGAAGCCATCCAACGCATCCTGCAGAATGAAAAGTACATGGGTGACGTCCTGCTGCAGAAAACCTACACGGCAGATTTCATTGAAGGCAAGGTCAAGAAGAACAATGGAGAACTCCCGCAGTACTACATCAAGGACAATCATCCGGCCATCATCCCGAGGGAAATGTTTTATCAAATCCAGGAGGAAATCGCCCGTAGGAAAAGTAAAAAGCCCGCCAATGCCAAGAAAGCCAAGACCAACCGTGGCCGGTTTACCAGCAAATACGCCCTTTCAGAAAGACTTGTCTGCGGGAACTGCGGCTGCTTCTTCCGAAGGGTGACATGGAGCATCCACGGGCGGAAGCAAATCGTCTGGCGATGCATCAACCGGCTGGAATGTGGGCCAAAGGTTTGCAAGGACTCCCCCAGTCTCAAGGAAGATGAACTCTATCCCGCTATCCTGAAAGCCATTCGTTCCCTGGTTCAAGGCCACCAGGAAGAAATGGCTGCCACCCTGCAGGATGCACTTATACATTGCATTGGTGGCGGAGAGAACGCCGCTATCAATCCCCTTGTGATAGAAAACAGGCTCCATGAACTGGACAAGGACTTGGATCGGCTGCTTACGATGGATGGAAGTGAAATCGTGGATCTGCGGATCAAGCAGATCAGCGATGAGATGCTCCAGCTGAGACAAATGAAAAAACGTGCGGAACTGGATGCCCAGCAGGATATGGGCCGAGAAAACAAAGCCAAGGAAATCATGGAACTCATCTCCGCAGAAGATCTCGACCTTACTGAGTATTCCGACACCCTGGTGTACCGGGTGATAGAACGAGTAACCGTACTCTCCAAAGAAGAAATCCGCATCCGCTTCGTCGGTGGGTTTGAAATTACCCAACCCCTTCACTAAGAAGCAGGCACAGAGAGATGCTGACAGCTTGGGCGCTGCCGGTGTCTCTCTGTGCCTGCTTTTCGCGTTGAGAAATGGGTCGATTTGTGATATAATATGGAAAATGGTCTTATACGGGCATTAAATTATCAATGAAGCATGAAAAGCTTAAAAGAGGGTGGATATATTATGTTTGCAAATGCTATCAACATAGTAGGAAACTTTACTCGGCCTATATTAACCATTTCAAGAGAGTACAAAAGCCAAAATGTTATTCCTGGTGCCGCAACCCTTTTCTTTGTAAATGACGAAGGCTACGCTATCACATGTAAGCATGTTGCAGAAATCATTATTCAAGCTGAAAAAATCAATTCCCAATATAATGCATTTAAGCAAGAACGTAATGCTCTTCCAAATGATTCTCACCGAAAATCTGAGTTGAAAAAATTAGAGAAAAAATATGGATCCCATTCAAATGCGACAGTTGAACTAAAAAACAATTTATTTGGCTGCGTGGATTCGTCTTCATCAATTGACTATATCCTTCATCCTCAATACGATTTAGCTATTATTAAATTCGAAGGTTATAAGAAAACTCTATATACTGGGCATGCTGTTTTTGCTAAAAATGGAGCCAATGTTCAACCTGGCGACTTCTTGTGCAGGTTGGGCTACCCGTTTCCTGAATACACTGGCTATATTTATGACAAGGCTTCTGACAGCATTGACTGGGATCCAACTGGTAGGCTTATAACCCCTCGGTTTCCCATCGAAGGCATGCTTACGCGTCATCTTTTAGGGCAAAATGGTGAAATTATGGGATTTGAATTAAGTACACCTGGATTGAGAGGTCAAAGTGGAGGGCCGTTATTCAGCGCAGATGGTATTATATATGGGATGCAGTCTATGACTAATCACCTCCACTTGGGATTTGATATAACTAATGAAACCATGCTCATCCAAGGGAAAACACAAATTATTAATAATCAACCATTCCTCCACGTTGGCCAATGTATTCATGTTGATATAATCAAACAATTTCTGGATAAGAATCATGTTCACTACTTTGTTGGCGATTCACTTGATAGCGAAGAAGCGATTAACTAAAATAGTGGCTCGTAGTTCGAGACAGAATAATTTCTTACTATATTGCTTCATGTGTCGCTTTCTTGCTTCTGCGCTTTTCACGTTGTTTCAAGTATAAGTAAGTTTCCCTATGTGTTTTATTGAAGATTGAAGGAGGATTATATGCCAAACTGGGGCGAAGTTTTATCAGAAATTCAATCTGTACAGATTGAAAATCCATTGGATATTATTCGCAGAAAATATTTGGATGTTATGCACCAATATACAGGAAGAAATGTAATTGCCTACTATTCAGGTTTTCTGCAGAAACCAAATAATAGCGGTGCAATAGATGATAACGATAAAAATGCTTTTATGCAGACCGTATATGGTCTGGACAAATCTATTGGATTGGATTTGATTTTACACACACCGGGTGGCAATACTGCAGCGACTGAATCTATCGTGCATTATCTAAAGAGCATGTTCGGCAACGACATTAGAGCTTTTATTCCACAAATGGCGATGTCTGCTGGTACAATGATTGCTTTATCATGTAAAGAGATCGTAATGGGGAAGCAATCAAATATTGGCCCGATAGATCCTCAATTCGGTGGTATGTCCTGTGCAGGAGTAATAGAGGAATTTAACGCAGCAAAAGAAGATATTAAAAAGAATCCGTCCTCTGCACCATTGTGGCAAGTCATTATTTCGAAATATCATCCAACTTTTCTTGGAGATTGCAAAACAGCTATCGATTGGTCACGAACCATGGTTTACCAATGGTTATGTGATAATATGTTATCAGATAATGGTGACCCCAGCACTACAGCTGGAACCATTGTAGAAAGATTGAGTAGTCATGAAGAAACCTTTACCCATTCGAGACACATACATATGGATGAATGCCAAAAATTGGGGATTAAAGTCGTCCCGTTAGAAAACTTGGATAAGAAAAAAATCGGAGGTTGCAAAGATTTGCAGGACTGTGTCCTGACAATTCATCATACATACATGCAAACTTTCTCAAATTCTAACGCAATTAAAATAATTGAAAACCATTTGGGCAAAGCTATGATTATGAATGCGCCGCAAAAATAGTAGGTGATTTTATGAATGAATATGAATTGTTGTTCAGGCAATTAAAAATTGAAGCCGATCCGTTGCCAGATAATTATTCTCCTGATGAATACGGCTATCAATTAATTAAAGATTTTCAACCACATACAGAAGTTTCTTACTCGATATCCACCAAGTTAAATTGTGCTGACAATTAATCGCATAACGCTTTCCTGCATATTGGATCGCATATTAAGTTATGAGTGAACCCCATTGCCGCAAAATGAATCCAAGAACACAAAAGGGGGTTCATTTGTATGACAATTATTGTCATTTGCTATGTCGCTGTAGACGGCATAGCATTCGTAGCGACTTTTTACAAAAGTTATTTCTCACTCATTCTGTCGCAGTTGTTTTTACGACTCCGGGTATCTTTTTTGTCAACGCTTCCCAAACGGACATTACACGAACACCTGCTTTTCAAGGGCGGCTTTGCCGTGAGGGTGTGGTTGTGATGTCAAAACAGACCAGAGGGCCAAGGCACATCGTGCCTTGGCCCTCTGGTTTTTGTATGCTTATACCCTATTGGAATTCAGTACCCAATCATAGTGAGTCGTAACACTCTTGTTGAATGTCA
>OLQU01001184.1_pt1 | contig 18754 bp, 20 predicted proteins | sample 1672271 | NCBI WGS metagenome assembly OLQU01 (sample SAMEA3136666, study PRJEB25190) | human gut metagenome | biome: human gut; feature: human-associated habitat; material: faeces | place: Austria | collected 2013 | reverse complement strand
AACCTTCCAGCCGCGCCGACGCCAATCCGATTGCCGGTGCTCGACCACATGCAGGAGGTCGGGGACATGGCGGTCGCATTGTGGCGCAGACTGTACGCGCCATCGGCTATGCCATGGGCGAACGGCCGGATCCACCCGTCCCTGCTGGAATGTTTGAGCGTCTGCGCCGCATGTCCACGGTTGAACCGGCTTCCGGACATCGACATCATCTGGCACGACTGGCAATCATTGGCGCGCAAGACCTTGTCCATCATCGACGTGCCGCCTTCCAAGCACGGCATCGGCAGATGCCCGAACCCATTGTGCGGTGTCGAACTGTCGGCGCCCATCGACGCGGTCGAGGTCACCTGCCCCGTATGCGGCGGCACTTACCGTGTGGTGGACGTGCGGCTCGGCTTCCTGAAGGAGTGCATCGCATCCGGCAAAGCGTTCACGGCAGGGGAATGCGCCGAACTCCTGCGCGAATGCGGGTTCCAATGCGGCGTGAACACGATCTACTCGTGGCGCAGTCGCGGCAGGATTCAACCGGCCGGCAGGAACGGGAAGGGACAGCCGCTCTACCGTCTCGCCGACGTGCACAGGCAGCTTTCCCGACGCGACTCGATTTGACGTTTCTCGAAGTGCAAGGCATAATTGTCAGTGGATTAGAGGGTTCAAACCGAAGACATGCGGTTTGAACCCTTTTCATATCCACCTTGGATTCTCCTAACTCCTTGGGTTGCGTAACACCGTCCTGTCCGAACGGCATATCGGACACGCTCCGCCCACTCCACGTCAGAGTGGGCATACACCAACAGCGACAGGCAAGCCAATCCCGCGCTTACGTGATGATGGGGGATTGATGTACAAGGTATGCTCCACCTCCGGTTGCCCACACCTGGTCTCCTCCGGCTCACTGTGCCACGAATGTAGGAAAGCCAAAGACAAGCGCCGGACACGAGGCCGCAATCCATACACGTCGAAAGCGCATCGCCTCGCACGCGCCCGCGTGCTGGCAAGGGACCCGCGGTGCGTCTGTCCCGGCGACGGGCCGGACGGATGCGGAAGGCACCATGGCCTATGCGGTGCCCCCAGCACCATAGCCGACCATTGGCCGATCGAACGCATCGAGCTCGTCGAAGCAGGCTTGGACCCCAACGACCCGCAACGCATGCGCGGCCTGTGCAAGCGCTGCCACGACAGCAAGACCGCAAGGACGAAACCTTCAGGCTTCAACAACAGACAAAACCTCAGCTGACACACACAGGCTTCGGCACCAAAACAAAACATTTCATCGAAGCCAAGCCGACGACGCCAGCCGCTCACGTCGAACGACACGAAAGACGAAAACGACCAAGTCTTCTCGATTCGATTCGCGACTCATCGCAGCAACAAGCGAGTCAAACAAAAACCGTTGCAAAACAAACGGAAGCAAACCGTCAAAACACCCACGGGGATACCCCCTAACAGTTTGGGTAGCGGAACCGCCGGAGAGCTGTCTCCGAGGTGCGGAGGGTTCAAAAGTTTCAGAGGGGGGCGGGCGAAAGGCCCGGCCGCCGACAGCGAAGGAACGGCGCGAGGCCGTCCGACGATGGAGGAGCCATGCCAAGAGGAGGAAAACGCGTCAGATCCGGTCCGATGCCGGATCCGTCGAGCGGTGCGAGCGAACGCAGGGGATACACGCTGCGCAGTCTGCCGAACACGGAATACAAGGGCCGGCCGCCGAAGTTTCCGCTGCCGCCTTACGTGATCCGCTATTTCGACAAGGACTCGCAGGAATGGATCGAGGACAGGGCCGGTTCGGAATCGTGGAATGACCGGGAGGCCGAACTGTGGAGGCAGTTGTGGCGTCTGCCGCAGGCGCGCGCGTGGAAACAGCCGCAGCTGAAGTATCTGCATTACCAGATCGCCTCGTATGTCCGCGAATGCGTGGTGTGCGAGAGCCCGTCGGCCAAGGCGGCCGACGTGGCCGTGAAGATCAGGCTCGAGGACCGGATAGGCCTGTCCGAGGCTGGATTGCAGGCGCTCGGCTGGAAGATCTCCGAGGACAACGTCGACATGGCCGCCCACGAGGTGCCCGCCTCGGACGCGGAGGCGTCCGAGAGCGGCATGGACACCAAGATCGTGCAGTTCCCGCGCCGTTTGAGGGCGTGACATGGCCGACGATTGGATCATCGACTTCCCGACGCTCGCAGACCTGCAGGATGCGTGGGTTCGGCGTCACGTGCGCCAGCCGGACGGTATTCTCCGCGGCAAGCCCTTCTGCTGGTCAGATTGGCAGTTCTGGTACGCCGCACACCGCTGGAGGGTGCGCGAGGACGCGGAATTCATCCCGCCCGAAGAGGTCACGGTGGACAATCCACTGGTTCTCAACCAAGCCTTTCAATATCGTCTGACCGGCTGCATTGGCCCGCAGAAGACAGGCAAGGGGCCGACCGAGGCCTCATGCGCCATCCTCGAAGCCTGCGGTCCGGTCGTGTTCGCCGGTTGGGCGAAGCCCGGCGACGTGTACCGCTGCTCCGACAACGGCTGCCCTTGCGGATGGGTCTACCATTACAATCCGGGCGAGCCGAAGGGCATGCGCCATCCGTCACCACTCATCCAGCTGACCGCGAACTCCGAGGACCAGGTGCGCAACGCCTACCGTCCATTGGTCGCCATGATCAGGCTTGGTCCGCTGAAACAGCTGCTCAAGGTGCGCGAGGGGTTCATTCGCATCCTTCGCCCCGGAATCAACCTTGACGACGATGATCTCGATCTCGACCGTATCGACGTGGTGACCGCCTCGGCAACCAGCCGTTTGGGTAATCCGATTTCTGATGCGGAACAGGACGAGGCCGGCCTGTACACCAAATCGAATGGCATGCTCGACGTGGCCGACACCCAACGCCGCGGCGCCGCAGGCATGGGCGGCAGGACGCACTTCTGGACCAACGCCTACGACCCAGGGGAAAACAGTTACGCCCAACAGCAGTTCGAATTGGGCAGTAAGGACGTGTGGATCTTCTACCGCAACCCCGATTTGAACCCGGACCTGCGGCACAAGGACGGCACGCCATACAGCTTCAACAACCGGCGCGAACGCCGCAAGATCCTCGAATGGGTCTACGCCGGAAGCCCGTGGGTGCCTTTGGATTCCGTCGAAGCGGAGGCCGAGGCGCTCATGGAGAAGGATCCCGCACAGGCGGAACGCTTCTTCGGCAACCGAATGGTGCAGGGTGGTGGAGCATGGCTCGAGGATGGACTCTGGGAGAGCTGCTATGCAGGAACATGAGCTTTGGCTTGAGAACCCGCCAAAAGGCACCGAAGTGTGTCTTGGCTTCGACGGCTCCGAGAATGACGACTGGACATGCATCAAGGCCGAGACGCGCGAGGGTTTCATCTTCACGCCACGGTACGGCGAGGATCGCCGTCCGACGATCTGGAATCCGAAGACGTGGGGAGGACGCATCCCGCGCAGCGAGGTCAATGCCGCCATGGACGAGCTCAACGACCGATACAAGGTTATCCGCGCCTACTGCGACCCCGGTTTCCGCGATGAGGTGTCGTGGGAATCGCAGATCGAGGCGTGGGACACGAAATACGGCCCAAAGAAGTTCATTCCCTGGGCGATGAGCGGCTCCAGCCGCATCACCGCCGTATGGGAGGCATTGAAACGCTTCGAATCCGACCTGCAGCATCACGCGATCACACAGGACGGGTGTCCGATCACCATCACGCACATGCGCAACGCAAGACGCTTCGCCAAATCCGGCGAACGCTACGGGTTGGGCAAGCCGAAGCAGACGCGGAAAATCGATGCGGCGGTGACGTGCGTGCTGGCGCATGAGGCGGCATGTGATGCACGCGCCGCCGGTTGGGGCAGGAAACGCAAGGCGTACCTGCTGACTGGTTCTACTACTAGGGGGTTCTAATGATTCGTACCGCCGATGACGTGAATCGCATGGCGAACCTGCTCGCCCTGAAGATCGAGAACCGTCGGCCGGACATCAGGAAGCACACGGATTACGTGCGCGGCAAGCGCGGCACCCTGAAATTCGCATCCGACGAATTCAAACGCTACATGGCGGATAGGTTTTCCGGCTTCGCCGACAACTGGTGTCTGCCTGTGGCGCAGGCGCCTGTCGAACGCATCCACTTCAAGGGCTTCATCCCATATGACGATCACGAATTGGACTCGCATGTGATGCGCGTGTGGGAACGGAACGACTGCGACCGCAAGCTGCAGGAGAGCGCGCTGATGATGACCACGACCGGACGCGCTTTCGGCTTGGTCACGTCGATGCCGGACGGCAGGGCGCGCATCAGCTTCGAACACCCGGACAGCGCGGCCGTGCACTACGATCCGCTCACTGGTGAGGTCGACGCAGGACTCCTGGTCAGATACGACGAGGAGCATGAATTCGGCACTTTGCTGCTGCCGGACATGGTGTTCGACGTGGTTCGTGTGCGTGCAGGCGGCGACGATGAGAGGAATCGTCTTCCACCGGGCGTTGAGGGTTGGCGGTTCGTTCCGGATTCGGCGCGCGCGAACCCGCTCGGACGCGTGCCATTGGTCGAATTCCGCAATCAGATGCTCCTGGATGACCTGCCTATCAGCGATGTGGAGCAGGTCGAATCGATGCAGGACGCCGTCAACGTCTGCTGGGCATACACCTTGAATGCTTTGGATTTCGCGTCCATGCCCGCCAGGGTCATTCTCGGCGGCGATTCGCTGTCCGAGCCGGTCTTCGACAAGGCAACCGGCGAGCAGGTCGGCGAACGCCCCGTGAACCTCGACAAGCAGGTCATGGAGCGCATAATGCAGATCACCGGCGACAACGTGTCGATCGGCGAATGGACCGCCAGCAACCTGCAGGCGTTCCTGCCGATCATCCAAAAAGCCGTCGAGCACATCGCGGCAGAGACCCGCACTCCTGGCCATTATCTGCTGACGAACGCCGAGGTGCCGGCCACCGGCTACGAGGTCGCGGAAGCCGGACTCGTGTCGAAGACCTTGGAGCGTATCAGCTTCATGCGTCAGCCGGTGCGCGAATTGTGCGTGATGGCCATGATGCTCGAGGACGATGAGGAATCAGCCCGCATCCTCGAGGATGCAAAAGTCGTGTTCGCCACACCGCAATACCGGTCCGAGGCCTTGATGGCCGACGCGATGCTCAAATACAAGAAGCTCGGATACCCGTTGCAGTGGATCGCCGAGCAGATGGGTCAGAGTCCGGAGGACATCAAGCGCATCATGCGCATGGTGGACGACGAGAATCACGATCCGGAGATGGCGGAGATAGCCCGCAGCCTGCAGGTCGGAGGTGCATCTGATGACGGTGACGCTGGAGAGCCTGTCGGACAGTCGGAACACTCTGGCCAGACTGTGCCTGCTGGCCGTGAGGGCGGCGGACAAAACGTGGAAGGGCGTGGATCCGAGGCGGGTGCGTGACAGCTGGAATCGGACAAACGCCGATTTCCTTACGCTCTTCGCCACACTGCAGACCCGCGCCGCGAGCGATGCGATGGACTCGTCCACGTTGATGCTCGCCGAACAGGGCGACTACGTGCGCCCTGACGGTATTGCGAATCCCTTCGCCTTCGGGACGGGTTTCGCACCGAGCGGCATCGACCTCGAATCATATTTCGATATCCCGGTGACGCGCACTTTGTCGGCCATCAAGTCAGGCATGGGCGAATCCGATGCCATGATGGCAGGTCGTGCTACGCTTCGCCAGATGGCCATGCAGGCCATCGAGGACACGTCAATCAGCGCGATGGGCGTCAGCATCACCCAGCGTTCCGGCGTCGGCTACGTGCGTGTCGAATCACCCGATTGTTGCCCACGATGCGCCATCCTCGCCGGAAAATACTTCCGGCACAACAACGACTTCCTTCGTCATCCGAAATGCCACGGTCGCACCATTCCCTGCAAAGGCAAGGAAAAGGCCGAGAAACAAGGCTGGATCACATCGCCGATGGACCGCTTCAACGGCATGAGCGAGGCGGAGCAGGACAGGGTCTTCGGACATGCCGACGCGCAGGCTATCAGGGACGGTGCCGACATCTACCAGGTCGTCAACGCGCATCGAGGCATGCGGCCAATCGGACGCGGCAACATCCGCATGACAACGTCCGAAGGCACCAGTCGATACGGCTGGAGCCGCATGATCCGAAAATACGAATATGGCCAGAAGCAACGGCGCAGGCTCACGCCGGAAGGCATCTACAGCTTCAACCTCCCGCGCGAGCAGACCATCGAGCTGCTGAAGCGCGAGGGCTACATCCTGCCGGACAAATGGCGAGAGCGGGTGCCGGAGCTTCGCCGCAGCCAATGGCTGCACGACAACGGATACCGTCAGGGACGGCATGAGGACCTGACCGAGGCGCAGAAGCGTCTGCTCAATGCGCGGCTCCGCTACGAGGCCGCATTGGACGGCCACAATCCCTATCAGCCAGGCAGTCCGGTCACGCCGGATGTGCTGGCGAAGGCCGAGAACTCGTATCGTCGCTGGCTTTCCAGCAACGGCGAAAAATACATCCAGTAAAAGGAAGGAAACATCATCATGTCCGATGGACAGCAGCAGGATCCGAACACCAACGATCCGGGCGCGCAGGAGCCGCACGTCGACTGGCACGACAAGTTCCTCGGCCAGAAAAAGGTCAACAACGACCTCGAGGCGAAGCTCAAGACCGCCTACGAGAAGGCCGACCGCGTGGACGACCTGGAGAAGCAGGTCGCCGACTGGGAGCAGCGTGGCAAGGAATTCGAATCCGCGCAGGCCACCATCGCCGGACTGCAGAAGCAGGTGCTCCAGGCGAACGTCACCGCCGCGGCCACCGGCAAGCTCATCAATCCGAGCGACGCATTGAAGCTCATCGATTTCTCCGACCTGGCCGCGGACGATCAGGGAGGATACGACCAGAAGGCGATTTCCAAGAAAATCGACGATCTGGTCACGGTACACCCGTATCTCGCGCAAGGCGGGAACAAGGCTGGTCTGACGGGAATCATCCCACCGTCAGGCGCCCGTGATGGCGATCATCAGGCGGGACAGCTTACCAGGGACGATCTGAAGAACATGACCCCGAAGCAGATCGAGGAGGCGCGCCGCAAGGGCCGTCTGGATGACCTGCTCGCAGGCCGCAGCAAGTAAGGAGGCCACCAGCAATGGCAATCACCAATTTCATCCCCGAGGTATGGTCCGCCGCCATCCTCGAAGCCCTGCGCGCGAAGCTCGTCTTCCCGAGCCTGTGCAACCGCGATTACGAGGGCGACATCCGTGAGGCCGGCGATACCGTGCACATCACCGGATACGACGACGTGACCGTGCGCAAGTACGTCCGCGGCCAGGCGATCACCGTCGACGATGTCAATGACAAGGAAGCAGCCGTTCTTGAAATCAATCAGTCCGACTATTTCGCCTTCAAGGTCAACGACCTCGACAAGGCTCAGGCCAAGGCGGACATGACTGGAAAGTTCACCAATTCCGCCGCCTACAACATGATGAAGAACGTGGAGAACTACATCTCCAATCTCATGGACACGGCCGTCGACACCCCGGCGAAGACCGTGTCCGTCGGCACCCCCGCCGACGCATATCTCGCCGTCGTGGAAGCCGGACGGAAGCTTGATGTTCAAGACGTGCCCGACGAGGGACGCTGGCTCGTCGTCAGCCCCGACTTCTACGCGCTCCTGCTGCAGGACTCCCGCTTCATCGAAGGCACCGAAGCAGGCCATAATACGCTGCTCAACGGCGTGGTCGGCCAGGTGCGCGGCTTCACCGTCGTGAAGTCCAACAATGTGCCGCACAAGTCCGCCAGCCCGGACACACAGTCCATCCTCGCAGGCACGAACGCCGCCGTGACCTTCGCGCAGCAGGTCAGCAACGTCGAGGCTATGCGCATGCAGACCGACTTCGCCGACATGGTGCGCGGTCTCGACCTGTACGGCGCCAAGGTCATCCGCCCCGAGTGCCTGACCAAGATTACCCTGAACCTCTCCACCACCACCGGTCGTTCCCTGCAGGATGCGCAGACCCCTGTCGTGAGCGGTACCACCGCAGACAGCGACGGTGAAGAGGATGCTGCTGCAGGCAAGAAGAGCGGCAAGTAGTCGAGTCCGATGATCGGAGGCTGAAATGACCGCACTGGCCACCTTGGACGACCTGAAACATAACGGCATCGAAGTGACCGATGAGCAGACGGCAACCAGTCTGCTCGACTCGGTCTCCGAAGCCGTCCGCTCGGCCGCCGGCTGTCCGATCACCCTCGGCGAACGGACCGTCGACATCCCCGGAGAACAGTCCAGGAAACTCGACCTGCCATGCAGGGCCGTCAGAAGCGTCTCCAAGGTGCTCATCGACGGCAAGACCGTCGACGACTGGCGGCTCCTCGGATCCGCACTCTACCGCGAAGAGCCGTGGAGCCCCTTCGGACGCATCCCGTCGGTCGTGACAGTCACCTTCACGGGTGGCTGGAATCCGATACCCGCCGATATCGTCAGACTGGTCTGCTCGTACGTCGCAGCCGGACTCCACCAGCTCGAGGACGGAGGCCCCGGCGCCCACGCCGGCGTCAGCTACGAACGTGTCGACGACGCACAGGTCGGATACGCGCAAGGCGATGCCGCCCAAATCGACGTGACCGAACTGCCGGAAGCGACCAAGCGCAGCCTGCGCAACCGCTTCGGCGCGAACGTCTCTTCGATAGGGGTGTTCCGATGAGAATCAGCGCATCATTCCGCTCCAAGGCCCGCCGTGACGCGGAAGACCTCATGACCGACCAGTGCACGGTAACCCGCCCAGGCGAGTCCACCACGGATCCGGACACGGGACTGCCGAACATCGACACGGAGCAGGTGTATGCGGGCAAGTGCAAGGTGCAGACCTCTGGTGGCCTTGCGTCCGAGAACGTGGAAGGCAGCGCGGCTCAGGCGATGGGCGCCGTCTCATTGGTCTGGTCGCTGTACATCCACTTCCCGTTCGGGACCAGCCTGCGCAACGGCGATCTTGTCACGGTCACGAAGTCGGCGAATCCGGAACTGGTGGGCCGTCGCTATCGCATGATTTCCCCCCAATCGGAGAAGTCGTGGGCGACGGCCTGCCGCTGGAACGTGAAGGAGGACGCATGAGCGTCACAAGCCTGTTCGACGCGTCCGAGCTGACCGCCTTCGCCGACAAGCTGCTCTCCAAAGGAGTCGCCCGCCGCGCGGCCATCACCATGGTCGTGAAGAAAGGTGCGCAGAACGTCAAAAACGACATTCGCGAAGACCTCTCCGGCTCAGGCAACAAGGCATTTCGACGCATCCCCATCACCTACGAGGTGAAGGAAGCGCCGGGACGCATCACAGCCGAGATCGGCCCGTCGAAGGGCGGCGCCGGCAGCCTCGCCAACATCGCGTTCTTCGGAACCGCTAAAGGTGGTGGAACGCACCGGTTCTACGAGCATGGCGAGGAAGAGCTTCCGAAGCTCGCGGAATATGTGGCTCGTGCCGCAGTGGAGGGATTCTAGTGCAGTCGATAATGACCTTGTCGAACACGATTCTCGACCATGTGCCGAAACCGGCTGAAGGTTGGAAGGTGTACCGGCAGACCGCGCCGAAACCGACCGACAAGCCACCGTGGATTATCGAGACCGTCACCACGAACGGCCACATAGTCGGGGAGACGCAACACGTGCATTGCGGCATCGGCACTCTGCTGGTGCGCATTGTGAGCACCACCACCGATTCCGTCAACGTGCTGGCCGATGACCTCATGATTCCAGCCTTGGCCGGCAAACGGTTCGTCGCGCAGGGCTTCGACACCGGATGTCTGACCCTGTTCTCCGATTCCGGCGCATATGCGGCCGGACTCACCGCAGAGGACACGAGCCTGCTCTATCAGGTGCGCCTATTGACTTTCAAATTCAACTGGTCACGCATGTGACCCAATATTTATAAGGAGGAGTCATGGTTTTGACTCTTGGAACTGAAGTTCCTTCCACACCGGCGGACGGTCTGGTCAACACGATCTGGGTGCCGTTCATCGCGAACATTCAGAAGCCGACCGCCGATGAGATCAACGCCGGAACCGACCTGTCCAATTACGTCACGCTTGGTGGATGGTCATGCTCGCCGTCGCAGGATTCCATTTCAGACCAGCGTGAGAACAGTGCGCATGATTACGAGAATCCCGGACGCAAGAAGATCAGCGGCTCGAGCATCGAGGTCATCGACAATACGAACACGGAGCACTCCGCGCAGAACGTAGCCATGGACACGCTTGACGAGGGTACGGAAGGATACTTCGTGCGCCGCTATGGCAAGAAGACGGATGAGACCTTTGTCGCCGGCGACATTGTGAACGTGTACGCGGTCCGTGTTGGCATGAGTGCCAAGGTGGCGATCGCCGCGAACAGCGTGCTGCGCAGTAAGGTCAATTTCTCCGTCCGCGCTCCAGGCTGGGCGGAGAACGTGAAGGTCGCCTGATTGATTCTTCCCGCATCGGACTTTCGTCCCTTTCGCCGGTGCGGGACCCTCTTTTTTCTTTTCCGGCAAAGGAACATGAATATTAGAGCGAAGGAACAACAATGCTTAAAGTCACCAGGCGCACGCGCGAGGTCGATATCATCCTCAACCAGCAGATCGCCGAGGACATCGCCAGATTGGGTGATGCGCTGGCCGAGGAGACCACGCGCGAACAAATCACGGAGGCTGGTACGGACCGGCAGGCGAAGGCTACCGCGCGGCGCATCGAAGAGCTGCGCGAACAGGCGGATGCGGAGACATTGAAGCTCACGTTGCGGGCATTGCCGGTGAGCAAGTGGGCGCAGGCATTGGCCGCGCACCGCAATGACAACGGCACGAACGACATGTTCGGCACCGCCGCCGCGGCATTGCCGCTCATGCTTGATTCCGCGACCATCGGCGGCAAGCCGGTGTCCGACGAGGACAAGACCGAACAGGCGTGGCGCAGTCTGTTCGACGAACTCACCGATGGCCAGTTCACGCCGATCTGGCAGGCCATCGCCGAACTGAACGGCACCGCAGCGGACCCAAAAGCGGCATTCGACCTCGCCTCGCAGGTTCTCCGCAACTAGTCGAGGACCTTAAGATCTGCCGCCAGCTCGGCATCAGCTATAAGCGTTTCATGGGCTGGCGCCCGAGTAAGGGCGATGAGGTCGAATGGGATGAGACGGAACGCAATTGGATGCGCTCGTTGGCTGAATACGAACGGTCATTATGCCCCATGTGCGGTTTGCCTCGCACGATCTGCCAAGACCCGAAGGGCGAACTTACATTGCATGCCGAAACCAGCGTCTGCTGGGCCACTGCGCACATGCAGCAGGCCATGAAACGGTGGACGGAGGCCAACGGCAGGGACAATCCGGCCGCGAACGCCTTGGTGGCGCATTTGACCTGATTTTTGGAGGATGCTTTGGCGGAGAACAAGAACATCGTCATCCGGTTGATGGCGGACACAGCCTCATATGAGGCGGCGATGACCCGCGCCGGAAGCACCGCGAGAACGGTTGCTTCGGGCATGGAGAACACCGGCCGCAAGTCCGCGCTTATCGCCAGCGGCATGACCGCAGCAGGTTTGGCCGTGGCCGCGTTCGGCGTGGCTGCAGTCAAGATGGCCGCAGACTTCGACCAGCAGATGAGCACCGTCCAGGCGAACACCGGCGCGACCAGCGCCCAAATGGACCAGCTGCGTGCCGCCGCCATCGAAGCCGGAGCTTCCACGGTTTATTCCGCTTCGGATTCCGCCGACGCGATCAATGATCTCGGCAAGGCCGGCATGAGCGTCACGGACATCCTCACAGGCGGATTGACCGGAGCGTTGAATCTGGCCGCCTCGGACGGCATGGCGGTAGGCGATGCGGCCGAATACATGGCCAACGCGCTCTCCATGTTCCACTTGAAGGGCTCACAGGCTTCTCAGGTCGCCGACACGCTCGCGGCCGGCGCGGGCAAGGCGGTCGGCAACGTGTCCGATTTCGGCGAAGCGCTGAACAACTGCGGCGCGCAGGCGAACAGTTTCGGCATGAACATCCAGGAGACCACCGGCGTGCTCGCCCTGTTCGCGCAGAACGGCACCATCGGCGCTGAGGCCGGCACCCAGTTGAACAGCATGCTGATGAAGCTGGCCGCACCGAGCACCGAAGCGTCCAACACGATGAAGGAACTCGGCATCAGCGCGTATGACGCTCAAGGCCATTTCGTCGGCATGGCGAAGTTCGCCGGGCAACTGCAGAAGGCTGAAAAGAACCTGACCGACGAACAGCGCAACCAGGCGAACGCGACCATCTTCGGCAGCTATGCCATCAAAGCCGCGAACTACCTGTATGAGGCCGGCGAATCCGGCGTCAACAAATGGACCAAAGCCGTATCCGAATCCGGTTACGCCGCCGAACAGGCCGCCGCGAAGAACAACAACCTCAAAGGCGACCTCGAAAACCTTTCCGGTTCGATGGAATCCCTGATGATCTCCGTCGGCGAAGGCGCTCAGGGGCCTTTGCGCAAGATGGTGCAGGGGTTGGATACGCTGGTTGACGCGTTCGCCGGTTTGCCGTCAGGCGTGCAGCAGACGCTCGTGGTCATGGCATCATTGGCCGGCGTGTTCGGAGCCGTACACAAGGCCGCAGGCAATCTCAACGGCAGCACCAGCGCCATGGCCAACAACATCGGCCTGGCCATCGACCCGATCCAAAGAGTCAAGACGGCGCTCGCATCCGCGCAGACCGCCTTCCAGATGTTCCGCGCATCGTCCATGAGCGCATCCGAGCAGATGGCCGCCTTCGGCACCACAGCCAGCAAGGCGCAGCTGAAGACCGCCGGATTCAAAGCCGTCGGCAGCAGCGTCATGAGCCTGCTCGGCGGGCCGTGGGGCATCGCCCTGACCGTGGCCGGGGCCGCACTGGGCGCCTTCATTAGCCGCCAGCAGAAGACCAAGGAAGCCACGGAGCAATTGCAGTCGGCTCTGGAATCCGGCAGCAGCATCAGCGAAACAATCGCAGCCTCGTATCAGCAGATGAATTTCGCCGGCGCGGACATGACGCACTGGATGGGCGAGGCGAAAATCAGCCTGACCGACATGACCAGCGCCGCCATGGGCAACAAGGCCGCGACCGATAAGGTCAACGCCGCGCTGAAGGAATACGGCAAACAGGGCCATTCGCAGATGGCCGTGGCCCAGAAGATGCGCGACAGCATCAAGGACGAGGCCAAGGCATATCAGGAAGCCAAGGAGCAGACCAAGCAGAAGACCGCAGCAGCCAAGAACGCCGTGGACGCCGACGGAAAGTCTGCGTCGGCAGCGAAGGAAGCGGCCAGCGCGAACAAAGAGCTTGGCTCTTCCGCTTCGGACGCGTCAAGCCAAATCGATGATCTTGTCCAGGCGCTGTTTGGTTTGGAGTCCGGCAACCTGACTGCAGACCAGGCGGTTGACCAGCTGAACCAAAAGATCGGCGAACTGTCCGACACCTGCAAGGACAATGGCGTGGTGTTCGACCAGAGCGGGAATCTGCTCGACCGTTTTTCCGAGAAGGGCACCAAGACCAAGCAGGCTTTGGAGGACATCGCCAGCAGCGCCCAGAACGCTGCGGAGAAGATTCTCAAGCAGGGCGAGAGCACCGGTTTCAGTAGCGGTGAGATCGAACGTGCGAACGGCGTGCTGCAGGACGCACGTGATGCGATCATCCGGCAGGCCGAAGCCTCGGGCATGAGCGAACAGGCCGCCAACGCCTTGGCGGACCGTTGGGGACTGAGTTCCGACAGCATCAAGGCTTCCATCGACAACATCAAGAAGACCGCCGACAACAACAAGGCGAAGCTTGACGTTGACGATTCCAAGGCCAAGAAGAAGACCAAGACCGCCGAGACCAACGTCGACAAATTCAATAAGAAGATCGCCAAGGCAAAGCTCGAAGCCGAAGACAAGAAGGCCACCGCCAGCGCCAAGAAGGCGCAGAAGATGATGCAGACCTTCAACAAGATCCACGTCAAGGCCACACTGGATGCGACCGACAAGGCATCCAAGAAGGCGAACACCGCCTCCAAGAACATCGGAAAGCTCAACGGCAAGAAAGCCACAGCCAGACTCGACGCGAAGGACAACGCCTCGCCGAAGGTAGACAAGGCCAACGCGAAGAAACTGTCAAACAAGCGCAACACCTTGGATTCCACCGACAGGGCAACGCCGAAGGCGAACGCCGCGAACGCGAAGAGGCTCAACAACAAGAAGAACACCCTCAATTCGACCGACAAGGCCGGACCGAAGGTAGACGCCGTCAACCGCAAGAAGCTGAACGACAAGAAGAGCACCGCCTCGGTCAACGACCAGGCGACTCCGGTGCTCCGCTCCATCAACAACTTCAAGATCGCGGACAAGAGCTTCACCGTGACGGAGAAGACGAAGAAGGAGGGTGGCTACACCGGTGGAATGTTCACTGATGGCCACTTCCAGCAGTTCGCAGGCGGCGGCATGTTCTCCGGCTACGTGGATCCGGCGTGGGCGCCCGGCAACGGGTTGAGCGACAGCGTCTACCTGCTCAACGCCCGCCTCGCCGCGGGGGAGTACACGCACAATGCTGCGGCCACGGCCTATTACGGCGTGGAGAACATGCGCCTGTTGAACGAGCGGAAGATTCCACGCGAAGTGTTTGCCACAGCCAATCAGATGACAGGCAATCAGGTCAGCATACAGGTTGATACCGCTTCCGTGGTGGCGGCGATAACCAGCCTGCACAACGATCTTGGCGCGATCATCAGCGCCGCGTCCGATGATTCGACGGTCGGCGACCGCGACTTGGGGAGGTTGATCCGCAGATATGCGCGAGCTTAAATACACGTCGCATGATGGTACGGTCATCGACCTCAACGCCGATGATCTGTGGGTGGCTGACCTGCAGGAAATGCGCGGATACGCATGGACGTACACGCTGGCCACTCGCGGCATCAAATCGGTGAGCCGGAACGCTTCGACGGCGAAAATGACCGTCCGTACCACGGATCCGTCAAGATTGGACATGGTGCAGACGGCTTTCGACTCGGACGTGCAGGCAGTCCGGCCTGGCACGTTGACGGTCGATGGCGAATGGACGCAACAAGCTTATGTCGTCGGTTCTTCGCTCGGTCTCGTGCCATGGCCGGAATACGCGCAAGTCGATTACACGATTGTCCTTTGCGATGGCGTCTGGCGTCGCGCGCTGCCGGTGCAGCATTTCTTTCCGATGACGGCAGGCGCCGGCTTGCAGATTGACCTTCCACTGGACTTGCCGACCGATTTGGCTCCGTCGAGAATCGCCTTGACGGTGCATAATCCGACCGGCAAGGCCGCTGAGTTCACTGCGGTCATTTTCGGCCCTTGCGTCAACCCGTCTTTCCAGATTGGCGGCAACACTTACGCGGTTGACGTGACAGTGCCGGAAGGCGGTCATATGTCACTGTCGGCCACCGGATTACGGAAGACGATAACGCTGACAGCCGAAAACGGCGACGTTTCGGATGTTTTCGACAAGGGCGTTCGCGGCAACGGCAGTGGAAGCGGCTCATATGTTTTCGAGCCGATACCGGCCGGAGATTCGCTGTTGACGGTTTCCGGCAATTATGGCATCGATTTGACCATGTTTGACGTTTCTGGAGGTGTGCCATGGCTGACGTTATCCTCGCCGATGGCAAGCTGACGCCACGTGCGAGCGTATCGCAGGTGACGTTGGATTGGGCTTGCGGCACCGACGAAAACGATTTCGAACTGACCATCGACGATCCGGATGCGCCGGAAATCGAACGTGGCTGGTATTTCTGGATTGACGGCAGTGACGTGGGCGGCCGGATCGTCGACCGTCGTGTGGCTGTTTCCGGTGGCGTGTCCACGGCCACGTGGATCGGCCAATCGTGGACTGGCATGTTGGCGGCGAAGATATTGCAGCCGGACGCGAATCAGGATTACCTGACCGTCTCCGGCAAGCTGCCTGACATCCTCAAAAACCTTTTGAAGCGCATCGGTTTGGATTCGGTGTTCACTGTCGATTCCTCCGATGCTTCCACTTTGTCGAATTGGATGTTCCAGAATCCACGTTATGTGGACGCCTACATCGGCTTGCGCACATTGCTTGCATCATGTGGCCGCAGGCTTGATTTCAAAACGTCCGGCAATAAGATCCTGCTTGGTATCGTGCCGGTGCAGACCATCACGAACACGATCGATTCCGACTTGGTGGATTTCAAGGCCGAGACCAACCGTCGCGCGGTGAATCATCTCATCGGCCTTGGCTCGCAGGAGCTCAAGAACCGTCTGGTGGTTAATTATTTCGCGGATGCAACCGGCGTGGTGAGTCAGACGCAGACGCTCGTTGGCGCCGATGAGGTATGCGCCACATACGACTATTCCAACGCGGATTTGTCCACGCTGCAATCCGAGACGAAGAAGCATTTGCAGGAATTGCAGACCGGTGGGTCGGTCGAGGTGACGTTGTCCGATGAGGTCGGAGACGGTCTGCGTGTGGATGACAAGATTGTTGCGACGGATCAGACTTCCGGCGTCAACGTCACCGCCGTGGTGACGAAACGGATCGTGAAAATCGATTCCGGGATTTTGACTTCGACTTTCGAGGTCGGACTGCCGGTGCAGTCGGCGAACGCTAACTATTCCGGTTCTTCCTCTTCGTCTTCCGGTGGTTCGGCTGGCGGTGGCGTGTCTTTGACGGCTGGCCGTGGCCTGTCGATTTCAGGCGGCACGATCAACGCGGAGGTCGCTTCCGAGGATTTGGATTCCGTCAGGCAGGTCGCCGAGTCTGCGAACAGGACGGCTTCCGGTTTCGCGGCGCAGATCGGCAAGGCGAATCAGACCGCCGAGGATGCGAAGAACGTCGCCGATACGGCCAAGACCGTGGCCGACAGTGCCAAGTCGGGCATGATGACCGATGGCGAACGGTCGAAGCTCGCTTCGGTCGAACGGGGCGCGAACGCCTACACTCTGCCGGAGGCGTCCACGGACGTGTTGGGTGGCGTGAGGGTGGATGGTTCCTCGATCGTGAGCGTTGACGGTGTCATCAGCGCGCATGTCGGCGACGGCGGTTCCGGGCGGATCGTGTTTCCGATCGGATACGTGGTCCAGAACACGACTGGTGTTGACCCTTCCGTGGATTTCGGCGGCACGTGGAGGCAGTTGCCTTCGCTTGGCTGTTTTACGTTTGAAAGGATAGGCTAGTGAAATCTGACGGTTACTCGAAGTACGTGTGCGACAAGTGCGGCAAGACCGCTTATGTCGCAGCTGGCGATACGGAGGCGCGGGAATGGTTCACCGTGCGCCGCTATTCGGCTGGCAAGGCAACCCGCATCGCGGATGATGTGGCGCCCGACATCTACGAACTGTGTTCCCAATGCAATGCGTCTTTCATGACGTTCATGCAGGAGAATGATGAAGCGTTTGAAGCATGGTTGAAGGAGGTTGAACAGTGACCATCGAACTGGTTGACGGCAAGGCCGGAGTTGCACACATCTCAAGCGAGGACAAGGCGATCATCCATCAGGCCAAGTTCTCGAAGTCTGACGTGGTGTTCGACTGGGGCGACGCGTTCAAATGCTCGATGAGTTCGTCCAACAGGGCGACGATCGGCACCGGCTGCGCGTCGATCCAGGGTTTGGACTGGCATATCACGGCGGCGGAATCGGTGACGATCTCCAACGGGTCGCAGGGCACGAAACGCAACGACATCATCTGCGCACACTACCATCGAGATTCCAAGACCGGTAATGAGAATGTGGAATTGACCGTGTTGAAGGGTTCGCCGAATGCGACTGCCGCCGCTGACCCGGCAATTCCGTCGGGGAAGATATTGTCCGGCGCGGTTGACGCATACATGCCTCTCTGGCGTATCCCGCTTGACGGCATCACGGTCGGCACGCCGGTGCGCCTGTTCACGCCGAGGGGGGCTTTGTGGGATTCCGTAACCCAGTCGGGTGAATGGGTCGTGGTCGCGCGGCCCAGAGGCTATGACGCCTACTGCGTCGCGTCCATGATCTTCAAGCCGAACACGAACACGTCAATAGACATCAAGCTGCCGATCGAAGCGGCAAACTGGGATTCATACTCCGTCGAATTGCAGTTGATGAACGACGCTAAAAACAAAGTGCCGTCGTTCAACAACATCTCGATGATTACGAACAGTCATTCGGCAAAAGGATTTCAGCTTGTCGCATGGAACGCCAGCGGCACGTCGCTGAGCTATCGCATCGCCGTGACTGTCCACGTCTTCGACGCGAAGCAATAGTTTTCCGTAACCCAGTCATGCCAACTGCAATGGCAGAATACCGGATCGTTCGTTCCGACTGCTTATGGCGCTTCGAACACCATCACGGTCAAAGACGGTCTGATTTTCGTGGACCTGTCTTCGTTCCGAAGCGCCGTGACCATCGGCGATTACCGTGTCTGGCTGTTCGAAGCGGGCGTGAAGCCCTCCAAAACGGTCGGTCTTGGTTGCGTCGCGAACGTGGCTGGCGCCGCGTATGGCAAACAGGCGAGGTGGAACGCTGACGGGTCGGTGACGCTTATCGGAGGAGTGGCTTCGTCCGATATCGTCCAATGCTTCTCGAAGACCATTCCGGTGCCCGATGGCGTGAAATTCGTCTAGGCCGCCAGCCAGCAACCATGCGATGTGGAATATGCATAATTGGAATTCCGCAACCGCAGACGCTTATCGCCTTACGGCGGTAGCCAGAACGGCGGCTTTTTTACCACGACGATGACCTATATCGTTGCCTAAACCGTCGCAACTGGAAACGATATGCTGCCGGCATGCCATGTGT
>OLQU01001173.1_pt1 | contig 18851 bp, 10 predicted proteins | sample 1672271 | NCBI WGS metagenome assembly OLQU01 (sample SAMEA3136666, study PRJEB25190) | human gut metagenome | biome: human gut; feature: human-associated habitat; material: faeces | place: Austria | collected 2013 | reverse complement strand
TGCCGGGCTTAAAGATGCTGATGACGCTGTGGATCATCGGCACACCAACGTTGCCGTCACGCACCGGGAACGGAGCCATGGGCAGAGTGGCGTTGGAGCCGGCCTCGCTGCTGCCGTAGCCGGCAGTAAAGCGCAGGTTGCAGTTATGCTGCTTGAGGAACTCCTCAACATTGCGCAGCTGCTTGTTGTTGAATGCCTCGCAGCCGGCGCCGATGGCCAGCATGTGGGACATATCATAGTCAGCCGGAAGACGCTTGCTGCGGCGGATAACCTCCACAAACATGGGGATCAGGGGCCAGTTGTTGGGGCGGTAGCGCATCATTTCCAGGTCAACATCGTACACATCCACAAACGGATCCAGAATGAGCAGCATACCGCCGGCCAGGGGCAGCAGCATCATGGAAACCACAACAGCGATCAGAGCCGGGGGCAGGATGGTCAGCAGCCAGGTGGGGCGGAATTTATCCGAAGAGCCATAAAAGTTCATCTGGGCCAGCACGCCGATGATGCTGTGTGCAGAATGGATGACCTGCTTGGAAGGGCCGGTGGAACCGCTGGTGTAGGCGCGCAGCAGCGGGCGGTCAATGTTGACAGGAGCGGGCACAAAGCCGCGAAAACGCTGGCCCATGTTACAGAAATCAGCCCACATCATGGTATCAGAGCCACGGGCGGGAACATCCGGATACAGGGCATCCAGGGAATGCTGCAGGTAAACCGGCATAGCGGCGCGGTCGCCGCTTTCCAGAGCGGGAACGATAACATAGGTATTCACGTTGGTCTGCTCACGGTAGGCTTCGATTTCGGCCTTGGAGAAGAAGTCGTGAACAAAAATCACCTTGGCATTGGCTTTCTGAACAGCTTCAATGTTTTCTTCCAGGGTGTTGTCACGGCACAGCAGCGAAGCGCCGATGCGCTCGGCTGCCAGCAGCAGATAAATGAATTCCGGCACAGAACGCAGGAACACGGGGATCTGGTCCCCCTGCTTGACGCCAAGCACCTGCAGAGCGCGGGCGGTGGCGTCCACCTTACGGAACACGGTACCCCAGGTGATATCCACGCCATAGTAGTGCATGGCAACCACGTTAGGGTCTGCAGCGCGCACGGAGAGGTACTGCTCCACGGTGCAGGCCGGAACCTGGATACCGCGCAGAACTTCTGGATAGAACTTCATCCAGGGGCGGTCAATGCTGGGCTTGCCAGTCAACATCGCGTTTTCATTCATTGCAATTTCCTCCAAATGTCTTTCCCTTATAGTTGCAGGGAATTAAATTATCCAAATCACGCCAAACCTTTATGGCGCTTTCCCCTGCTGTGCACATCGTTGCACAGCGTCGCCGAACCATAATGCTATAATTATCTTCGGTGCTGAACATAGTATACCATTCCTGTTTACGGAAAGCACGAGAATCCCATGGCACAAATTTCCAGAAATTGATTCCGCATGATTCACTTTTTTCACATGGATTTTCACGCTTTGGCATGGAGTTTTCTTGCAATTTCATTTTCCTCGGTGCAACAAAAGCCCCAGCTACCGCAGCAGCCAGGGCTTTATGTTTATGCGTATGTATGTTGTATTTTTAGATTTTGTTCATCCAGGTCTCTTGCAGTTCTTCCATTTCATCACTTTTGGCGCGGGTAATCAGATGGATTCCCTGCAGGACATGATGGATGTGCTCCGCAATGGCGTTGCGCTCTTTTGTCACGTTCTGCTCATCCAAATTCCAGACCTGATCAAAATATTCACTCAGGCGGTCTTCCATCACACTGTTGTTGACCATTGCAATCCGGTTGATGGGGCAGTTGTTATCCAGCCGAAGATACGATGCAGCGCCAGAAAGAAACATATTGGGGTCTGCCACATACTGGAAATCGTTCACAATGCGGCCGCTGATCAAGCGGAATTCAAGTTTTTCACGCTGCTTGCAAAGCTGCAGCACATAGCTGATGCACCGGCTGCGCTGATCCGGGGTAAGGCTGACCTTGTAACTGAAAAAGTCCAGCTCGCCGGAAACCGCCATGGAGGAAAATGCAGCTTCATAAATCAGGATGCGGATGTTTGTTTCCTCCACCACACCTTTGGCAAGGTTGTGTACGCTACGCAGCTCCGCAGGGGTAGCACCCAAAAAATCTTTCAGCTCGGCCTCGTGGGCGGTCAGGATCTCTTCAAACAAGTCATCCGGCAGCAGAAGCTCATTCAGGTGGCCGAACATCCACCGCAGATTGGAGGCCAGCAGCGTGTGCATATAGTCGTACTGGCTGATCAGCTGGCGCATGCTGGTATCGCGGAAAAGCTGGTCATCCCGCACGCAGAGCTTGGAGAAGTTATCATACAGGCTTTCGCAGTTCTGCGGGTCCTCGGTGGCGGTAACGGCAGCGCAGCGGCTGTGGCTGACCAGCAGGCCGGTAATGGCAAAATCGCCCTTGACCACAAACACCGCGCGCCCGGCAGCCGCGGTGCTGCCAAACAGCTTGAAATGAATATGGCTGAAGTTGGTCAACACGTTAATAATGAGCGCGGCATCATAGATGGGGTCCCATTTTTCGCGGCTGATATCGATCATCAGCTTGAAATAGACGTTATCATAGCTGCGCTGGTCCACCAGCTGGCCGTTTTGCAGGTTGGCAACTTTCAGGCGGTATTCGCGCGCCATTTCCATCAGGTCCATCACAGCCACAATGTCCAGCTGGCTGACGCGGCGCAGCACGGGGTGCGCCATTTTTGTCAGGTATTGCAGCATGTTCAGCTCGGCCCAAAAGTCCGTATAGGGGCCAATGCGCGCCTCGCCGCTGTCCAGTTCCTCTTGCAAATAATCATATTCAGCAATCAGGTTATCATAAATGGCGGCTTTCAGGTCACTGGGGATGCTAACGCTGTATTCCCGCAGCAGCAGGTCACGGCCATCATCGGTGGCTTCATCCACCACGCAGGCACTGATGCCCTCCATCACGCGCTTTTCAGTCTTTTTGGCAGGCAGCATGCGGCCGCTGACCCATTTGCTGATATAGGAAACATCGTATTGCAGGCGCTTGGCCAGGGTATAGTTCTTGACCTCCGCAACTTCCAGCAAATGCTCCAGCAGAATGCTGAATCTATTTTTATCTTCCATTGCACCAAATCCTCTTCACCCATTTAGTTTACACTTTTCTTTTATTCTATTATACAAGTTCCATATTTCGATTGCAAATTCAAATGATAACAGGTAAGGAGAAAACGAAGAAAATATATTAAAATCTTTCACAATTCGCGGCCGCATTCTTTGGCATTCATGCCAGTTTGTTGTTTTTTTGTTGTTTGAACTGACAAAGTTTGTTTGTTCTGCTTGTGATATCCTCCAAAAATTATACTTCGCGCGCCATAGTTACCAAATTTAGCCGCAGCTTTTTAGTAGGTTTTGCCCTTGCACCGGCCTGATGTGTTCGCCATGTTTTTGTGTGTTGCCTTTATTATGCGGGTAAGGTAAATTGCGATTTTTTAATCGTGTACTATTTCTAGCTTTCGGCGGGGTGGGGTCCCCCGCCCTACTGATTGTTTAAGGGTGTGCTGCCCATTATAATTTGTTCTGTAGGGAACGGTCTTGACCGTTCCGAGGCCTTATCCGATTGGTTGTGATGGGATTTGTGGCAGGGCAAGGTGCCTGCGGGCGCAGTGACTGTTCCAAGGCGTTGGATTCGATTGCTTTAGGTTTGCGGCAAGGAACCACCCCTCAGGCCGCTTTGCGTCCAGCTCCCCTCCAGGGGAGCCACCACAATCATGGGGTCCCCCGCCCTACTGGCCTGGCAAATATTTCACCGAACCTATGCCCACAAATACAAAAATGCCGCAGCAGACTATTACATCTGCTGCGGCATTTTTATTTAGAGGTTAATGGGCTGGTTACAGCTCATTGTTCGGCTGTGGGATTACTGCAGAACGCCGGTGTTCTTATCAAAGTGATAAGTACGGCCGTCGATGACTGCATCGCCCTTAGCCATGGTGCCATAAATCGGGTCGAAGTAGTAACGCTTGTCAGCGCTCCAGCCCTTGATCATGTGGCCCTGTGCATCGTAACGGACCCACTTGCCGGTGCCATCGGCGCGGTCAGCCCACTGGCCAGCTTCGGATTCCTGATAGACATCCTTGCTGGTGGCTTTCTTGCCCTGGTCAACGGCATCCAGCCAGTACCAAGCGTCGGAAGCCGGGTCATAGATTTCCTTGCCGCGGCCATCCAGGCCCTGGCGAACGCCCTTTTCGTACCAGAAGTCAGCGCCTTTGATGGTCAGCCACTGGCCGTCCAGAGCGATACCGGTGTACTCGTCAAATGCGCAAGGTACACCGTCAATATCGCCTGCGCCCTTAGCCATAGCGCCGGTGATCAGGTCAAAGTAGTAGGTGCCCTTATCGGTCGTCTGCCAGCCCTTGACCATGTGGCCGTTCTCATCGTAACGGACCCACTTGCCGGTGCCATCGGGCTTATCAGCCCACTGGCCGGCGGCGGATTCCTGGTAAACGTCCTTGTTGACGGTCATTGCGCCGCCCTGGACAGCATCCAGCCAGTACCAAGCGTCGGAATCGGGATCATAGATCTCTTTGCCGCGGCCGGTGGTACCCTGCTTCACGCCCTTTTCGTACCAGTACTTCTTGCCGTTTTCTTCAACCCAGCCGTTCTTCTCGCCGTACTTGGCGGTGTAGTCCTTGCCGTTGAAGGTGACAGCAGCGGTGGTAACGCCGCTGGTCTGCTTTACAGTTGCATCCACGAACTGTGCGCTTGCACAGTTCTTATCGGTGCAGGTAAAGACAGCCATTGCGGTAATGGTGGTCTTTTCAGCGGCACCGTGAGCGGTGCGTTCCTCGGCTTCAATAGCCTGGGTTTCTTCGCCGCCAACTGCTGTAAAGGTTGCTTCAAACTTCACATGGTTTGCAGGCATAGGGAAGGTATACTGGTAACTGTTATTCAATACATCTTGCGTAATGTCTTTGCCATCATTGCCCTCATAATACATCACCTTGGTCAAATCGTAGAGGGTACCATTTGGCATGATGGTAGCTGTAACTTCTGTACCTGCCGCGAAGCGGGTCTCATTATCAGTAAATGTGATAGTGCCGCCGTCCGTCGGGGTAACTTCAATGCCATACTTAACAATCTTAAACCGTGCGGTAACGGTCACATCAGCAGCAGGCATTTCAAAGGTGTAGGTGTTGGGTTTCTCGCCGGCCGTATACGTAACATCAGTACTCTCGCCGGCCTTAATCGCCAAGCCCTTTTCTTCCAGCTGTGCAAGCTTATACATGTCATCAGCCGGGGTAACGGTCAGAATAACAGTATCGCCTGCCTTCAGGTCAGCGGTCTTGTCAGCCGTCACAGTACCATTATCGCTGGGGTTGATCGTAACGCTGTAGGTTTCAACCTTAACGGCCTCAAACGCAGCGCTAACGGTAACATCAGCGGCGGGCATCTCGAAGGTGTAGGTGTTTTCCTTACCGTCTACTGCCTTAAAGTCGTTAATTTCTTTCTTCGTTCCGCCATCCGTATAAGTAGCTTTCAGGCTGCCGTCCGTGTACTTAAAGTTGGTATTCGGGGTAACGGTAACAGTAACAACATCCTTCGCAGCTGCGGTTTTCGGCTCTACGCCCACAGTGCCGTTTTCAACAGTACCCGCCACAGTAACGTTATACTTCTTAACCTCTTCAAACGCTGCGCTGACAGTTGCATCGCCAGCGGGCATTGCAAAGGTGTAAGTGTTGGCCTTTTCTGTGTCAGGAGTTGCTTTCAGGGTCTGATTGTCGCCGTAAGTAACCACCACACCGTCAGCCGTCAGGGTATAGCCATCCTTCGGGGTAGCCACAACGGTAACGCTGGTGCCCTCAGCAACCTTATCCAGGTCAGCTTCGGGGCTGGTGATCTTCAACGTATCCTTGTTAGCATCGGCCACCTTGACCGCATAGGTCTTAGCGGCTTTGGTAACACTGATGGTCACATCGCCGTCCGGCATGGTGAAGGTGTAAACCGTCTTCGCCTTTTCGGTGGTAGCCTGGGCTGCGGCTTCGTCCTGCGCTGCTTCCTGAACTTCAGTCAGAGCAACATCGGTATCGCCGTTCTTTGCGGTAACGGTAACGATATCGGTGCCTTCCTTTTCTACGGTCAGGGTAACGGTATCGTCCTTGATGTAGGTGTTGCTGGTGGTGCCCAGGGTCAGGGTAACGCCTGCAACTGCATCGGGCAGGGTAACGGTGTGGGGGGTGCTTTCGGTTGCGGTATGGCAATCAGAGCACAGGTACACATTGTTGCCAACGGACTTGGTTTCCAGCTCGTCCAGAGCCCAGGTATGGCCCTTGGGCAGTGCGCCGTCAGCGTACTTCTTTTCACCCTTGGTCAGGCCGTACTTGTTGGTGCGGGCCTGGGTGTAAGCGGGGGTATCGCACCATGCTTCAACGGAAACATCGGTGGTTGCGCCGCTGTTCAGGTCGCTGACCATGTCGGACATCGGCATGGTTTCAACCAGGTTAGCGCACCACATGAACTCTTCGTTCTTGTTCTTCTCGTCAGAGCTGCCCATGTTCTGGTTGTAACTCGGGTTGTAGTTCCAGGACTCGGTCTTGTAGCTCTTACGGTTTGCATAAGAAGTGCCGGAGGCATCGGTCTTGACTTCTGCCTTGCCGTCCACCAGTTCCTTATAGGTGTTGGACAGGTTGGTGCCGACAGAAACGACCAGCTGATCCTTGGTGGTGTTGATGCCGGTGATCACAGTCTGGCCCTGCTGGGTGGTGGTAGCAAAGCTGTAGCTGTCACGCAGGGTCAGGCCCGCCAGAGGATGGTTCATGAAGGTCTTCAGATACTGCACACTGTCGGTATTCTGGGGGCTGTCCATGATAACCATGCTCATGCCGGGAAAGTGGGTATCGGGAACCTTGTTGCCGTCCTTATCCTTGGTCAGCTTAATGCCGCCATAGACGGTGTTGTATTCCTTCACTTCTTCCACTGCGCCGGTGGTCGGGTCCATACGGTAGATGGCGTTGTTGACGTTGAAGTACAGCTTGCCATCATACAGTGCGGTAGAGTGTACCAGTGCGGGGTAGATCCGCTTTGCAGCAGCGTCTGCCAGGCACTCGGTGTTCAGGTTGTTTTCAACCTTGGTATGCTTATCTACTGCACTGGTATCGATCTTATAGATGGTGCCAGCTTCGGCCAGAACCTCGGCATTGCTGTCGTCATCATTGAAGTTGCTGCTGGTTTTCTTCAGATCGTTGTAGTACATCAGGATGATATCAAACGGGTCATCCGTCTTGGTAAAGCTGCTCATGCTGAAGCCGCCGGGTCTGCTGCTGGAATCCTCTTTGCGGATATAGTAGTTCGCATTACGCGGACGTGCTTCCAGAGTATCGGGGCCCTGGTTCTGCATCTTCTTCATGAACTGCTGCATCTGGGAGTTGTTACCAGAGCTGCCGGAACCAGAGTTGCCGTTGTTGCCGTTCTCGGACTGCTGGCGGCGCATGTTGTTGTACAGGTTCTGGTTGGTCGTGGTATCAACGTAATAGAAGTAATTATTGTCGAAGTAGATGGGGCTGCAGATAGAGGTGAACCAGGTATCCTCGTAGCAGGTATCGGTGTAACGGGTCTCGTTCTTGTTCTCCGTCTTGGTGTAAGAGTAATGCGGCTTGCCGTTGTTCAACACAACATTGCCGGCATCATCCTTATCGGGTTCCTTGTTTTTGGTGTAGGTGTAGCCATCGTACAGCGAGTCAATGTAATCATAGTACTTGCTGTAACGGCCTTCCAGACCGGAGGGAGAAACCAGGAAGTTGACATGGCGCATGTCGCCTGCGTTCTCAACGCGGGTCTGGGCCATGCACTCGGTGTTCACATCGTCATAGCAGACGTCAACATAGTACCAGTTCTTGTTGGGGTCGCCGGTGGTCATCGTAGCAGAGTTGCTGTCGCCCTGCAGCTTGTTGACCTTGACTGCGTTGAAGTAGTGGACGTTGTTGAACATGCCGCCGCCGAACGCATTACCGGCAACACTGGTATCAGAAGTATTGCAGTAATACAGGATCTGGGCAAAGTCAACAACAGCGTTATCGCCTACTTCATCGGGGGTCTTCCAAACTTCTTTGCCGTCAACGGTCTTTTTATAGATTTCCTTGTTGTCAGGCAAATTCTGGACCATGTAGTTAAATGCAGATGCATAGCCCAGGCAGATGCAGCCATACTCAACGCCCTTAGCGCCGATCTCGCCGCCCAGCAGGGCACCGAAAGCAGTCGTCTGGATGGGGTCGTTGTTGCCGCCGCCGGTGATATCGCCCATGGAGCCCATATCAAATTCTGCAACCTGGGAGATCCAGTCGTGCAGGATCAGCAGCTTGGTGACATAGTCAGCGCTGTCACCCAGCTTGGCAACCTGTGCCAAGCCTGCATCACGGATGGCTTTCAGAGCTTCGCCATAGTTCATGACGTAAGACATGAACGCCTGCGGCAGCATGTTCAGCATGAATGCCATGGTGGTCGGCGGGACATTATCGTTCGGATCAATGCTGCACAATATCTTGATTGCGCCCATGGTGCCGGTGATGCTGCCATCCTCGCCCTGCTTCTGAACGCCCTTGGAGGTCCAGAACGGGGCAACCACGCCGAAGTACTCTGCTTCGTCCTGGTTGAACTGCGACAGCTGGAAGTAGTAGTAGTTCATCTGCGCAGTCGAGACATCGTAAGTATTGGTGACCTGGTTGCCCTGGTCGTCCACATACACGGCAGTCTTCTGGCTGTCGTACAGCAGCAGGCTGTTCTTGCCCTTGTTGTCGCCGCTCTGATAGGTGAAGTTCACCTTGCTTGCGTCAACCGGGTTGTTCTGCATATCGTACCAGTTGCCGCCATCCATTGCGGACACCAGGGTAACGCCGGTGCCGCCGGAGGTGGTATCCAGGGTCGGGGTGCCGCCCACGTTGATGTAGACGGAATTGTCATTCTGGTCTACCACAACGCTGACCGGCATGGTCATTGCCGGCTGGGTTTTGATTTCTTCGCCGCAGACAGCGCACTTGAAGGTGACGCTGGTGCATTCCCAGTCAATGGTAACGGGAGCGCCGGCAGAAATTTTGCCGGTTTCGCTGTCATAGAACAGCTGGGCGTTGCTGTAGTCATCGGCCAGCTTGCCCTCGACCTTCTTCATTTCCCAGTTGAAGGTAGCAACAAAGTTGCCATCTGCATCCTTGGACACGGTATGGCTCTGGCAGGGCAGGGCGGCAATGTCGTCGGTGCGGGTGGTGGGTTCCTTGTATTCCTTCTTAAGCGGGCTCTTGTCAGCGGGCACGCTGGCAGAGTAAACGGTCTTGCCGGCAACGCCGGGCTTTGCCTCGGTGGTATCCTTGGTTACGGTGCCTTCTACCTTCTGGTAGGCATCGCCCTTTTCACAGGTATACACAGCGGTGTAAGCCCAGCCGTCATCGGTCTTGGTCCAGTAACCATCGGGGGTTTCCTTCCAGGTATGGGTGTGGCCATCCTCCGGGTTGGTGTCATTCCAGTACCATTTCGGCTCGCCATAGGTATGGCCGTCCGCAGCGGCGCTGGCCGCAAAGGTATCGGAGTTTTCAGCAACGTAAGCCTGTGCGTAGCTGTCAGCCTGCTGCGCAATCACTTCATCATCGCTGTTGGTCATGGACTCCATCGCAGAGGTCATGCCGGAGCTGCCGGTAAAGGTAACGGCGGTCACAACGCCTGCGGCGTTCGTCTCATAGCCCAGGTCGGTAACGGCGCTGGACAGATGATACGTTTTGATGGTGGCAGCCATCACCGATGCCATCTCGTCCTTGTTCAGGCCATAGGCTTCGGTGTTGATCTTGCCGGCTGCGGCGTTGGCGTACATGGCATCGGCCAGTGCATTTTCCAACGCTGCAAGGCTCATGCCCGCCTTGCTCTGTGCAGTCGCTTCCAGCTTGGCATCGTCCTGCTCCAGTTCATGCACTTCGCCCTGGGCAGCCAGCGTTTGGGCTGTCTGCTTGATCAGGTCTGCGGTGCTGGTGAACTTGGGCAGGGACTGCACAGCGCTGGCCGCGCTTGCTGCGCTAGCTGCAACAGACTGCGCTGCCGAAGAATCAATCTTGGTAGTTTCGGCTGCTGCGGGAAGCGCCACGCTTTGGGCAACCATGGCTGCTGCCAACACGGATGCACCAAAACGCTGAAGGTTTTTCTTCATAGTTTTATCCTCCCTTAAGTGTTACTACTTTCCCCTTTTGTGTGAAAAGTGGTACGGCAGATGTGCGGCACTTTGCAGGTGTTGATTGCAAAACGCCTGGTTGTGCTCCCCTCGGTCTGGCGATCCCTTGCCGGGCTGCGGCCTGCTTTTGGGGCTTTTGGCCCCGGCACAGCGGCTGACAAAACGTTGTACCGGCTGCATGCCTTGATCCCGCAAATGATAACCATTCCGACACATCTAGGTATATACATTATATCACAGTTGCCAGAATTTGCATAGTTAATTAGAGCGGTTTCTATCTAAATTTTTGTCCTTGAATCAACTGAAACCTGTTTTTCGCACATTATTTGCGCTGCGGTGCGGTGACCCTTTGGCGGTATTTATTAACATTTTTGAATGGTTTATTCCTGATTTTATCAAATGATTAAACATTTACCCCGATAATGTTCTTTGCAATCTCTTAATCCAATCACCCGGTATTGTAATCGCGCATTTTTTGCCATTTCGGTTTGGCTTGTTGTTGAGAGATTTGGCAGAGATTGGAGGAAACTTGAAGGGAAAATTGGAGGTTGAGAATTGCCCATTATAAATTGTACTGTAGAGAGCGTTCCTGACCGTTCCGAAAACTTAGGGATAGATCAACCCTTGCCCCTTAACCGCGACCTGAAATACACCTTCCCAAGGTAGGGCGGTGTGAGTGCCCCCTCCTGCTCCACTTTTTCAAAGTTCCGAATGGTGTCCTCTCCCCTATCTACAATTTCTGATGTTTTCATGATGCCTTCCTTGGTCTTCCACACCCGGCCTTTGCCCCCTCCCCGTCCCATAAGTCCGTACACAACAAAAAGGCCCCTGCCTTAACAGCAGGAGCCTTGAAAGCTATATCACAAGCCGAAAATTACTTCTCGATCTTGGAAACAACGCCGGAACCAACAGTGTGGCCGCCTTCGCGGATAGCGAAACGCATGCCTTCTTCCATGGCAACCGGGGTGATCAGCTCAACGTGCATATCAACGTTGTCGCCGGGCATGCACATCTCAGTGCCTTCGGGCAGGGTGATGATGCCGGTAACGTCGGTGGTACGGAAGTAGAACTGAGGACGATAGTTGTTGAAGAACGGGGTATGACGGCCGCCTTCTTCCTTCTTCAGGACGTAAACATGGCCATCGAAAGTGGTGTGGGGATGAACAGAGCCGGGAACAGCCAGAACCTGGCCACGCTCGATCTGGTCACGGTCAATACCACGCAGCAGAGCGCCGATGTTGTCGCCAGCCTGAGCGAACTCGAGGCTCTTGCGGAACATTTCCAGACCAGTGATGGTGGTGGTCAGCTTCTCTTCCTTCAGACCAACGATTTCCATCTGATCGCCGACATGAGCAGTACCACGCTCAACACGACCGGTAGCAACGGTGCCACGGCCGGAGATGGTCATAACGTCCTCAACGGGCATCAGGAACGGCTTATCAGCAGCACGGTCCGGGGTCGGGATGTAGCTGTCAACAGCGTCCATCAGCTCCCAAATGCACTTGTATTCCGGAGCATCGGGATCCTTGGAAGTGCTCTCCAGAGCCTTCAGAGCGGAGCCACGGATGATCGGGGTGTTGTCGCCATCGAAATCCTGGCTGTCCAGCAGTTCGCGAACTTCCATTTCGACCAGGTCGAGCAGCTCTTCGTCGTCAACCATGTCGCACTTGTTCAGGAACACAACGATCTTGGGCACGCCAACCTGACGAGCCAGCAGGATGTGCTCACGGGTCTGCGGCATCGGGCCATCGGTTGCAGCAACAACCAGGATAGCGCCGTCCATCTGAGCAGCACCGGTGATCATGTTCTTGATGTAGTCAGCATGGCCCGGGCAGTCAACGTGGGCATAGTGACGCTTCGCGGTGTGGTACTCAACGTGAGCGGTGTTGATCGTGATACCACGAGCCTTCTCTTCAGGAGCCTTATCGATGCTGGAGTAATCCATGAAATCGGCGTCGCCCTTCAGAGCCAGAACCTTGGTGATAGCGGCAGTCAGAGTGGTCTTGCCGTGGTCAACGTGACCGATGGTACCGATGTTGACATGCTCCAAAGAGCGGTCAAATTTTTCCTTTTCAGCCATTGGAAGTATCCTCCTTTAATTCAAACAGATAAAATAGCCTGTTGTAAGGCTATCATACTAGATTTTTCAAGAAAAATCAAGTATTTTGCGCGAATTTGTGCAGAATCAGCCCTTATTGCGCTCGGTCATGATCTTATCTGCAACACTCTTGGGAACCTGCTGGTAATCAGCCGGCTCCATGGAGTACTGGCCACGGCCCTGGGTCTTGGAACGCAGGTCAGTAGCGTAACCGAACATCTCGGACAGAGGAACCATAGCGGTGACACGGGCAGTGCCATCGGTGGATTCCTGGTTCTGGATCGCGCCGCGGCGGCTGTTCAAGTCGCCAATGACGTTGCCCATATACTCGTCAGGAACAACAACGTCAACCTTCATGATGGGCTCCATAATGACGGGATCAGCCTTCTTCATAGCATCCTTGAATGCCATGGAACCAGCGATGGAGAACGCCATTTCAGAGGAGTCAACTTCATGATAGGAGCCGTCCCACAGAGTGACCTTGACATCCACAACGGGATAGCCAGCCAGAATGCCGGACTTCATCGCGCCCTGGATACCGTTGTCAACAGCGGGGATGTATTCCTTCGGGATAGCGCCGCCAACAATACCGTTGACGAACTCATAACCCTTACCCGGGTTGGGCTCAATCTTGATCTTAACGTGACCATACTGGCCCTTACCACCGGACTGACGTGCGTACTTGGTTTCCTGGTTAGCATCCTTGCGGATGGTTTCACGGTAGGCAACCTGAGGTGCGCCAACGTTAGCTTCGACCTTAAACTCGCGGAGCAGACGGTCCACGATGATTTCCAGGTGGAGCTCGCCCATGCCGGCGATGATGGTCTGACCGGTTTCTTCATCGGTCCAGGTACGGAAAGTCGGGTCCTCTTCAGCCAGCTTAGACAGGGCAATACCCATCTTCTCGCTGCCAGCCTTGGTCTTGGGCTCGATGGCAACGCGGATAACCGGCTCGGGGAAGTTCATGGACTCGAGGATGATGGGATGCTTCTCATCGCACAGGGTATCACCAGTGGTGGTGTTCTTCAGACCAACAGCAGCGGCGATATCGCCAGCGTAGCAGATGTCGATATCCTTACGGTTGTTTGCATGCATCTGCAGGATACGGCCGATACGCTCGTCCTGATCCTTAACAGAGTTGTAAACAGTGGTGCCAGCCTCAACGGTACCAGAGTACACGCGGAAGAAGCACAGCTTACCGACATACGGGTCAGTCATAATCTTGAATGCCAGTGCAGAGAACGGCTGATCATCGGAAGAAGTGCGATCTTCTTCCTCGCCAGTCTCCGGGTTGGTGCCCTTGATGGCCGCAACGTCGGTCGGAGCAGGCATATAATCAACGATTGCATCCAACAGTTTCTGAACGCCACGGTTCTTGTAAGAAGAGCCGCAGACAACAGGAACGATCTCGTTGGAAATAGTAGCCTTACGCAGAGCAGCCTTGATTTCTCCCTTGGTCAGCTCTTCGCCTTCCAGGTACTTCATCATCAGCTCTTCGTCGGTCTCAGCAACAGCTTCGATCAGCTTGTCATGATATTCCTGAGCCTGTTCTTTCAGGTCTTCAGGAATTTCCTCAACGCGCACATCATTGCCCATATCATCATAGTAGATATCGGCTTTCATGTCGATCAGATCGATGATGCCGCGGAAAGTGTCTTCCTGGCCGACAGGCAGCTGGATAGGCACACCGTTGGCATGCAGACGATCATGCATCATCTGTACGCAGCGGAAGAAGTCAGCACCCATGGTATCCATCTTGTTGACGTAAACCATGCGGGGAACCTTGTACTCGTCAGCCTGGCGCCAAACGGTTTCAGACTGAGGCTCAACGCCACCCTTTGCGGCCAGAACGGTAACAGAACCGTCCAGAACACGCAGAGAACGCTGAACTTCAACAGTAAAGTCAACGTGGCCCGGGGTGTCGATGATGTTGATACGATGACGGTTCTTTTTGAACAGAGCCGGATCGTGCTGGGTCTCGGTGTGGCTCCAGTAGCAGGTGGTTGCAGCGGAAGTGATGGTAATACCACGTTCCTGTTCCTGCTCCATCCAGTCCATCGTAGCAGCGCCGTCATGAACTTCGCCGATCTTATGGTTAATACCGGTGTAGTACAGAATGCGCTCGGTGGTGGTGGTCTTGCCTGCGTCGATGTGGGCCATGATACCGATATTTCGGGTCATTTGCAGGGATACGTCTCTCGGCGTTGCCATGGCTTAAACCTCCTCAGTAAGCAGATCAATAACGGTAATGCGCGAAAGCCTTGTTGGCTTCTGCCATCTTGTGGGTATCTTCGCGCTTCTTGACAGCGCCGCCAACGTTGTTGGTAGCGTCAATGATCTCGGCGGCCAGGCGAGCGGACATGGTCTTTTCACCACGGCTGCGGCTGTACAGAGTCAGCCAGCGCAGGCCGAGGGTCTCGCGGCGGGCGGGGCTGACCTCCAGGGGAACCTGGTAGGTGGAGCCGCCGACACGGCGGGCCTTAACTTCGAGGCTGGGCATGATGTTTTCCATGGCCTTCTCGAACATTTCGAGAGGATCGTTGCCGGTCTTCTCTTTGACAGTCTCAAAAGCTTCGTAAACGATCTTCTGAGCGACGCCCTTCTTGCCATCCAGCATGATGCTGTTGACCAGACGGGTGACGAGCTTGGAATTGTAAATAGGATCAGCCAGAACTTCGCGCTTTGCGATTTTACCTCTTCTGGGCATCTTTCTTCCCTCCTTCACATTAATGATATCATCGGTACTCGAAAGTTAAAGAAAACTCCCGTTATGCCACAAAAGGGTCAACTGACCATTTTATGGCGAAAAGATGTTTCCTTACTTCTTGGCACCGGCCTTGGGACGCTTTGCGCCGTATTTGCTGCGAGCCTGGTTACGGTTTGCAACACCCTGAGTATCCAGAGTACCACGGATGATGTGGTAACGGACACCGGGCAGGTCCTTAACACGACCGCCACGGATCAGGACAACGCTGTGCTCCTGCAGGTTATGGCCGATACCAGGAATGTAGGAGGTGACCTCGATACCATTCGTCAGGCGGACACGGGCAACTTTACGCAGAGCAGAGTTGGGCTTTTTGGGGGTCATGGTACGAACAGCGGTGCAAACACCACGCTTCTGGGGGCTGTTCATAGTGGTGTACTGCTTCTTCTGGGAGTTGTAGCTCTTCTGAAGGGCAGGAGCAGTGCTCTTGGTTACCAAGACCTCACGGCCTTTGCGTACGAGCTGGTTAAAAGTAGGCATTTCTTTTCTCCTTTCTTGATTATTCCGCGCAGTTTTTGCGGGGGTTGCGCTTCCATTTTGGCCGCACTTGACCCCTTAACTCACGCATTTATAATAATAGCGGATAAACCACGCTCTGTCAAGAGTATTCACAAAAAATATTTCAAATAATCGTGCAAGATGCTGATTTTCTGCACTGGGGGTTCTAATTGTGCGCTTAAGATGTATCTGAAAACAAAGAATCAGATACACCCTCGGACTTTCCCCTGCTTATTTTGCAGCTTCCAGCTGTGCCACGCAGGCTTCGGCTTCGTCCAGAATGCGGCCGAACTTATCCAGGGCAGCATCCACCGGGGCGGGGGTGGTCAGGTCCACACCGGCATGGCGCAGCTCATCCAGCGGGTAAGCGCTGCCGCCCATGTGCAGGAACTCCAGGTACTTCTTAACAGCCGGTTCGCCGTTCTTCAGGATGCCCTCGGACAATGCCACGGCAGTGGAATAGCCGGTTGCATACTTATAAACATAGAACGGGCGGTAGAAGTGCGGGATGCGTGCCCACTCGTACTGTACTTCGTCATCCACAACCAGCTCCGGTCCAAAGTAGTCCACAATGAGCTTCTTGTACAGATTGTTCAGGGCGGCGGGGTTCAGGGCTTCGCCGCGCTCGGCCATGGCGTGGGCATCGCGCTCAAACTCGGCAAACATCGTCTGGCGGTAGACGGTTCCCTTGAAATTTTCGAGGTACTGATTCAGCAGGGCCAGGCGGGTTGCGGGATCCTGGTTCTTTTCTGCCAGCAGGTGCTCAATGAGCAGGTTCTCGTTGACGGTGGAAGCGACCTCTGCGACAAACAGGGTATAGTCGGCATACTGGGCAGGCTGAGTATGGCGGCTGAACCAGCTGTGCATGCTGTGGCCCATCTCATGCGCAATGGTGGAAACGCTGTCCAGCGTGCCGGTAAAGTTGCACATGATATAGGGGTTGGAATCATAGCTGCCGCCGGAGTAAGCGCCGCCGCTCTTGCCCTTGTTGGGGAACACATCGATCCAGCGCTCGGCAAAGCCCTTGCGAACGATGGTGCCGTACTCTTCGCCCAGCGGTGCAACGGCATCCAGAACCATCTGCTTGGCCTGGTCATAGGTGTAATGGGCGCTGACGCCCTTGGTCAGCGGGGCGTACACATCATAGTAGTGCAGCTCGTCCACACCCAGGATGCGCTTGCGCAGAGCAACATAGCGGTACATATCCGGCAGGTGCTTGCGCACAGTAGCCACCAGGTTATCATAGACCTGGCCGGGCACGTTCTCCCCTGCCATGGACATGGCGCGGGAAGATTCATAATGACGGACGGAGGCTTCGGCGGTAGCGGTCTTGACAGCGCCGGAGTAAGAGGCAGCCAGCGTGTTGATGTGCTGGCGGAAGCTCTTGTAGTAGCTTTCAAAGGCATTCTTGCGCAGCACGCGGTCATTGGAGGTTTGCAGCAGGATGTAGTTGGAAGCGGTCAGCTCCACATCGTTGCCCTCGCCATCCTTGACGGAATCGAACACCATGTCGGCGTCTTCCAGGTTATCGGCAACATTTTTCGGGGTGCCGAATGCCTCACCGAAAGCAGCCAGCAGCTTTTCTTCCGGGGCGGTCAGGGTGTGAGGCTTTGCACGTAGCAGGTCTTCCAGAGCAAAACGATAGGGGGCAACCTGCTCGTCAGCCATGATGGCATCCAGGGCTTCCTGCGGCAGTGCCAGGATTTCCGGCTGAGCATAGGCGATGGTACCGACAGCCTTTACATATTTGGCGGTAGCGCGGGCATCCATGCTCTGGGCGTCATCAGCACGGGTATCCTCGCTCAGACGCAGGCTGGTGTAGACAGCCAGGTTTTCCAGTTCACGGAACACGCCGATTTCTGCATCATAAAATTCACGAATGCTGGCAGCGTTGTTCAGCTTGCCCTCCCAGGCAGTCAAAGCTTCAATTTTGGGGTCAATGGCGGCAAAAGCCTTTTCCCATTCCGCATCGCTGGCGTACATTTTGGTCAGGTCCCACTGGTACTGCGGGTCCATCTCTTTGCGTTCTTTCAATGCTTCCGACATGGCGGATTCTCCTTTTCTATATGGTGTCTTTCTGAGCCAGTCAGGGAAGCGTTCTCCCCTGCCCTCCATGCAGGCACCATTCATCCTGCACAGACAAACCCAGTATAAAAGTATTATACACCAAATGTTAGAAAAAACAAATCCGTTTTTATTTAACAAAAAGCCTGCGCAGAAACAGTGTTTATGCACGGTTCCTGCACAGGCTCATTTCTCTAAGGCAACACCGCACAATTCCCGCCTTGCGGCTTAAGCACCGCTCCGGCAGCTGCGGCACGGCATCTGCGTTGCCAAAATGCTCGATAAGACATCCAGTATTATCTGCGCTTTTGGCTTGGCATCTGCCGCACCTCGCTCGCCGTATCGGCACTTAGAATTATGCGGTATTGCCCTAACTTTCTTTATTTGTCATTTGCCCGGCTTTCCAGCAAGCTTCTTACTTCTCCTGCCAACGCTTCACTTTCATTTGTCGTAAAGATACAATCAGACTGGTCTTTCCCGATTCTGAAAAACACCTGATAGTCTTTATTTCCCTGAAACGTCAGCACATCCAGCATGGCCTCACTCTCCCCTGCCTGATAAGTAACCCAGAAGCGCAGCCGCAGTGGATTGGGGGTGATTTTTCCCGCCTGTTCATTGGTCACGCCATTGCGGCAGACAAGATATGCGGTTGTATTCCCCTGGTCGGAAGGCAGGTCCACCCGCTGCATATAAACACCATTTCCCATTGTTTCGCAGTGCTGCATCCATGCGGCAACTGTGGGGTATTGCTGCCATACATCTTGTGGTACGTTCCACATCGCTGTACTTTGGTAGTTTGCAGATGCCACAAAAGCAATGCACCATAAAAGTACCGCCAGCAGTGTTGCTGCCGCTAAATACAGGACCCGCCTTGCTGCTGCTTTTGCAGCCGTTGCAGCGCCGCTTTTTCCCGCCGCTATAAAAAAGAGTCCGCTTATTGAAATGAACAGAAGTATCAACAATCCAATCGCCGCGCCAAGCCCAACAAATTGCAGAGCAAGCCATAGCAAAATTGCCATTACCGCAATCAGTACCCACGTTTGTTTTGCTGTCAGGCTTCCGGCCGTTTCTGCCTTTTCCTGTACATCTGGTTCTCTTGTTTCTGTCTTTTCTTCCAAAGCAGCCTCTTCCGGCGGGATACCCAACAGTTCTCGGAGCATAAACAGGTTGGCTGTGCCAGGCAGAGCTTTCCCCGTCTCCCTTAATTAAAGATATTGTTGGGTAAAAAAGAAAGGTCAGTCG
>OLQU01001168.1_pt1 | contig 18912 bp, 18 predicted proteins | sample 1672271 | NCBI WGS metagenome assembly OLQU01 (sample SAMEA3136666, study PRJEB25190) | human gut metagenome | biome: human gut; feature: human-associated habitat; material: faeces | place: Austria | collected 2013 | reverse complement strand
TACAATTCTTGAAGCCAACTTTTAGTCGACCCTATCTAATTGCGGATTACCTAAATAAGTTGGATTGTTAATGTATTTATATTTTGTATTTTAGATTTTATGTGTATATTTTGTTGTTGACTATTCGGAGGTGAAATCAAAAGTTAGTATATTTGTAAAAATATTGTATGGGATAGATATTTTTCATTATATATCTTTATAAATAAAGTGTTTTGGTTTTGTAATGAATTAATGATAAAAAGTAGTTGAACTTTTAAAATATAATACAAATGAGGAGAAAGGAATAAAAAATATGAAAGTATTGGTTACCGGGGCGAACGGGTATCTTGGACAAGGAGTAGTTAAATCGATTTTAGATAATGGACTAGATGTAGTTGCTACAGATTTTACAACACAATGTGTAGATAGGAGAGCAAAGTGCATAGACTGTAACATTTTTGAGGTTGCGGAACCGTATGATTTTTTTGGGAAACCAGATGTGTTGTTACATTTGGCTTGGAGAGATGGTTTTGTACACTATTCAGAAAATCACATAAAAGATTTGCCAAGTCATTATGAATTTTTACAAAAGTTAGTTGATGCCGGTATTAAGAGAATCTGTGTTATGGGTAGCATGCATGAAATTGGATTTTTCGAAGGAAGTATAAACGAAAAAACTCCATGTCATCCAATGAGTTTGTATGGAATAGGAAAAAATGCATTGAGAAACTGTGTTGAAATGATGACTAATAATACTGAAACAAAGTGGCAATGGTTACGTGGATACTATATTGTTGGAAATACGGAATATGGGAATTCTATTTTTTCAAAAATCACAAAATCAGCTAAAGATGGGAATAAAAAGTTCCCGTTTACAATGGGGCAAAATCAGTTTGATTTTATTGATTATGAGGACTTCTGTAACCAAGTGGCCCATGTAGTTAAACAAGATAAGGTGAACGGTATTATAAATATTTGTTCTGGTAAACCAGAAAAACTAGCAGATAGAGTTGAGCGTTTTATCAAAGAAAATAACTATGATATTGAACTAGAATATGGAGCATTTCCTGACAGACCGTATGATTCTAAAGCTGTTTGGGGAGATAATACTAAAATTGAAGAAATAATGAAGGGATGATTAGCTAATGAAGTTATTACTTATAATGCCTAAATTTTTTGATTATCCTGAAATAATAGTAAATGAATTGAATGAAATGGGATATGAAGTGGATTTCTTTGATGATCGTCCTAGTACAAATGCTTGGATAAAGGCAGCTATTCGTATAAATAAGAATCTAATTGGAACATATATTAAAAAATATTTTGAAAGTGTAATGAAGACTGTTAGAAACAAAAAATATGATGTTGTATTTTTAATTTCCGGTCAGTCTTTATCATTCAGTGAATCAATGATAAATGAGATAAAACTATGTCAAAAAGATGCTAAGTTTGTATTATATCAATGGGATTCTCAAACAAATTTTCCATATATAAAGCAAGTACAAAAATATTTTGATAAGTGTTATTCATTTGATAGAAGAGACATTGAAGAAACGCCTTCATTGAAGTTTTTACCTTTATTTTATTCAAGAAAATATGAAGAAATTGGTAAAAGAAATAATACAAATTTTAAATATGATTTTTGCTTTGTAGGAACAGCTCATCCGAAAAAGTATAAATTTATAAAAATGATGAGTGAACAGTTAAAGTCTGTTTATCCAAATCAATTTATTTATTTCTTTTTTCCATCACCTATTGTTTATTTTTATAGAAAAATAATGAACAATGAATTAAGAAAAGCTAAATATAATGAATTTCATTATGTTCCTTTAAAAGGGAAAGATATGAATGATGTTTATGAGACTTCAAGATGTGTGTTAGACTCAGCACAGGATGGACAGTTAGGATTAACAATTAGAGTTTTAGAGGCTTTAGGAGCAAAAAAGAAATTAATTACTACAAATGAAGACGTAATCAATTATGATTTTTATAAACCTGAAAATATATATGTATATGAAGGAAAGATTGATTTAGAAAATGTATTTTTTACTCATGAATACAAAGAAGTTAGCAAGGAAGTATATGAAAAATATTCTTTAAGAAGCTGGTTAAAAGAAATTTTGGAGGATTAATATGCATCCAGTGAAGTACGTATGGGCTCTAAGAGCTTTGCTATATAAACCCTTTTTTAAATATGTTGGGTCAATGTCATATATTGGTAAGCCGTGTTTTATTGAAGGATGTAAAGGTATAAGTGTTGGAAAGAAAACAAGAATATTCCCAGGTATTAGGATGGAAGCAATTGGTACTGGGAAAATTAGCATAGGTAATAATTGTGCTATTGAACAGAATGTGCACATTACTTCTGCAGATTCTAATTTAATAATCGAAGACGATGTAACTATACTTGCAAACACTTATATTACTAATCTTGATCATGATTATTTTGATATTGGAAAATCTGTTCTAAATCAAGGATACTCAACTTCAAAAACAGAAATAGGCAAAGGTAGTTTTATTGGATTTGGATCAGCAATCCAAGCTGGCACGATATTAGGTAAACATTGTATTGTAGGTGCACATAGTGTTGTTAAAGGTGTTTATCCAGATTATTGTGTGATTGTTGGAGCACCTGCTAAGATTATAAAGATTTACAATAAAAACACAAAAAAATGGGAGAGAGTCAATGAAGGTTGTTAAGTTTTTTAAGAATTATTTTAAGTATAGAAAGACTGCAATTAGTCCTTTCAGCGTGCTAACAGAAACACAATTAGAAGAAAACGTTGGTATTAGGCCATTGGTTAAAATGGAGCGATCTAAAATAGGAAAATGTTCATATATGGGAACTCTTTCTGCTGCATACGATACGGAAATTGGTAGGTTTTGTTCTATTGCAAGAGAGTGTTATATTGGTGGTGCTACACATCCTTTAGATAGAGTAAGTACATCAGGATGTTTTTATTTAAAAGGTAATTTTTCAGGTAAATGTTATTATGAAAATGATTTTAATTGGAAAACACACACAACCATTGGAAATGATGTATGGATTGGTAGTCGCGCTATTATTTTAGGTGGGACAAATATTGCTGACGGAGCCGTTATTGGAAGTGGTTCTGTAGTAACTAAAGATATTGGACCATATGAGATTTGGGCAGGAAATCCTGCAAAATTTATTAGAAAAAGATTTGATGATCAAACAATAGAAAAACTGTTAGAATCTAAATGGTGGGATTGGTCAGATGAGAAACTATTTTTAAAGGGGTCTGATTTTATAGACGTTGAAAAGTTTATTAAAAGGATGAATGAAGAGGGTAATAATGGCAGATATTACAGCAATAATTTTAACAAGAAACGAAAAGGATTTTATAGAAGAATGTATCTTATCCATTAAAGATGTTGTAAAGAGAATTGTGGTTGTTGATAGTTTCAGTGAAGATAACACTTGTGAATTAGCTAAAAAATTAGGAGCAGAAGTTTATCAGCATGAGTTTTATAATTATTCTAAGCAATATAAATATGCAGTTAATATTGCAAATGTAAAAACAAAATGGATATTAAGAATTGATGCAGATGAAAGACTGACAAAAGAATCTGCAGAAGAATTAAATAAACTATGCAATGAGAATGAGAATACAAATGTTTCGGGTATTGTTTTGAGATTTTACAACATGTTTTTAAATAAACCTATGTATCATGGGGGAATGTATCCATGGAAAAAACTTAGTGTATATAAAACAGGATTAGGTGATATTGAAGATAGAAACATGGATGAGCATATAATTTTATCTTCTGGAAAAACAATTGAAGCAAAAAAAGATTCAAAACATTTAGCGTTTAGAGGTTTAACATTCTTTACTAATAAATGTAACTGGTATAGCACTAGAGAAGCAATGGATTATTTTGATAATTTATCTACAGATTCTAGTAATGCAAGTTTAAAAACTATGTTTAAAATGAAAGTATATTACAAATTACCGTTAGGTTTTCGTTCATGGCTGTATTATGCCTATAGATATTATATAAGACTTGGGTTTTTAGATGGTAAAGAAGGGAAGATTTTTGCTTTTTTACATGCATATTGGTATAGATTTTTAGTTGATGCAAAGATTTATGAACATGAAAAGTTGGGCGAAGAATTTAAACCTACAGGAGCTCTTAAGTCATAATTAATTATGTAAAGTATTGATTTTTTTGTTTAAAAAATTAGGTAAATCTAATAAAAGATAACAAATATAATGCTATATTTAAAATTATCTTTTAATTGAGATAGAATTAGAGGCTGGATATATGGGAAGATTAAAAAACAAAATTAGAGGTATAGTATTTGAACATCTTTCAGATAATCAAATAGATTCTTTTTATAAAATATATTACAAGGTAAGGTATCCTGATGAATTAATGAAAAATATGTCATACGGAGATTTGAATGAAGATAAAACCCTTTATTTAATCCGGCCAAAAGTTGATGGAACAGAAGGACTTATGTCGTTATTGGTTAATGTGTTGAGGCATATATATTATGCACAAGAAAATGATTATATTCCATTCGTTGATTTTGAAAATTATCATACTCAATATGATGATTTTATTAATGGGAATAAAAATTCATGGGAATTCTATTTTACTCAACCTTCTAATTTAACCTTGACAGAAGTATATCAAAGTAAAAATGTAGTCTTATCAGGCTTAGATATGAAAATAAGTAATAAATCCTTTTTTAAACAAAACTTCGATGATCAATCTTTAATTTCTTTACATAATTTTATGTTTAAATACATTGATTTTAATTCCGATGTTAAATTAAAAGTTGACAATGAAATAAAAAAATTGGGAATTAACACCAGTGAAACATTAGGGTTATATTTAAGAGGTACAGATTATATAAAGTTAAAACCAGCTGGACATCCTGTCCAACCTACAAGTAAGCAAGCAATTAAAGTGGTTGACGATTTTATAAAAAAACATGATGATATAACTAAAATCTTTTTGGTCACAGAAGATGGCGAAATTTATAAAGAAATAAAACAGAAATATAAAGATAAATGTGTGGTTGTTACATTTGATTCGTTTATAAATGATTATGATGGAAAAAACTTTCTTAGTCATACTTCTAGTATCAATGAATTGGATGATTCACCATATATTCGTGGGTTAAATTATTTGATTAAAATTGTTATATTATCAAAATGTGGATATTTTGTAGGTGGCAATACTATGGGGTCTTGGGCATCATTGATTTTTTCAGGTGATGGGTATAAAGAAAAATATGTTTTTGATTTAGGTATGTATGGAAAGTAAATGAAGGTGATTTGATGGTTAAAAGGATAGAGAATATTATTACATCGGATTTATTAGCTTGTTTTTTAGTATTAGGTCTTTTTTTTCAATCTTGTTTTCCGACTATAAAAACAATGTTAAACATTATATGCATTATTATTGGAATAGTAGTTTTATATTTTGAATATTATAATTTTAAATTTAGTAAAAAAATATATTTGATTAATATTTCTGTGCTTGTAGCCACTATTATAAATCATTTTTTGATAGGAAATTTGAGTTTATCCTATGCAATAAAGTTTGTGTTTCAATATTTTCCGTTAGCTTATTATTTTGCTATGAAACAAAAAAAGAATTTAGATAATTGGTTGATAACAAGCCTTGTTATATTATTAATTGTTGAAATTTCATGGATATTATCCCCTGATAATTACATACTTTTTGATGATTTAAGTAGAAATTATGTCTCAATCTTTTTGCTTATTGTAATATTTGTTTATTTAAAAACAGCGAATCCAAATAAAATTACTTTTCCAATAAACATAATTATTCCTTTTTTATATCTTTTCTTATCAATACATGCAATTGGTAGAGGAGGTATACTATCCGGAATTTTATATTTAGCGTTAGCTTCATTATATGTATATAAAACAAATGGTGATGTAAAAAAATTCGTTATAAAAAGAAAAAAACAATTGATGTATGGATGTTTAATCTTCTTTATACTTTTCTTTGTAATATTTAGAAATCAAATTTTTAATTTATTCTTTTCTAGATTTGTTGATTCTACAGCGCAGAATAGCAATATTGGACGTATGAATGTTTATACAACGTATTTCCAGATGGCTTTTTCAAATGTTAAATACTTGCTATTTGGTGTACCATATAATGAGATATCAAGCCGATTATCATTTATAACAGGTAACTTACATTGTTCATATCTACAACTACATGCTTGTTTTGGAATTTTTGGAGTTATTTTTGTAATCTATTCGTTATATAGAACAATTACATATATCACTAAAAAAAAGGATTATTATAATCTAATATTTTTGATTGTCTTTCTATTCAGAATTTTAACAGATTTTGCAATTTGTGGTTTTGTCACAGATTTTATCATGTTGTATTATATTATTCTGCCTATGGTAGCTAGAAGGGATCGTAATGAAAAAAGAGTTACAATTAAATCAAGCATTTCAAAATTATAACATTTCGGATTATGACTATATAGGCGTTGCGATTACTCCTTGGCATATGTATTCATTAAAAGCTGCACTCTCCGTGATTCAACGAGATTTAATTTATCCATTAAAAGGGATAGTGTTGATATTTAGAAATCATGGGGAAGACTATATTATTGATGAGAGTTATTTAAGTGATATTGATTGTGAATGTATTTATTTAAATCCAAATTTAGAAAAACGTGATATAGTTTCTAGTTTTTTTAATTCAATTATATTTAGTACTTTAAAATATAAATCAAGTGATAAAAAGAATTTTTATATTTTTACTCAACAAAAGCCATGGCCTTTATATATGTACATGATCAATAAATATACAAAGAATAATAGAAATTTAATTTCAGTAATTTGTGATGAAGGAGTTGGAAGTTATATAAATAGTGACTTAGATCGATTAGAGCCTTGGAATAGAAAAAATCTATTTAGGAATATTAAACGACTTCTCGAACAAAAAGTAAGTATCCATTGTTTAGAAAATAAACTAGTTAAAAATAATGCTTTATATAATTATTGTCTATTTGAGAAAACAGCGAATGGACTTGTTGAGAATAAAGCTATATCTAATAATTTGAAGGATATAATGTATAAACATGCAAAATCTTTTGATGTAGATTTTCCAATAATAGATAGAGATTATATCTTAATTAATACCCAACCTTTCACAAATGAAGATATTTCATTAGAATTGGTGAATGATTTATGGAAGGATGTTATAAAAATGTATAAATCATTTGGTTTTGATGTTTATATTAAGCCACATCCTAGAGAAAAAGATTTAAAATGTTATCAAGCTATGGGAGCTAAATTGATTTCTGAAACTTCTATAGCTCAAGAATTATTATTGATGAAAATGAAAAAACCTAAATATTTAATTAGTTTCTATAGTACAACTTTAGTCACAGCTCCTGTTTTAAATGATGTGCAAACAATTTGTTTGGCTCCTTTATTGTTTGATTTCAATATTTCAAATGATTTACGACGATCAGCTGAAAAGTTTATTGTGACTTTTAAAACAAATACAAATATGGTTAAGAGTCTAAATGAATTAGAGGTGTATAATGGTAAGTAATAAAAAAGTAATAAAATCAGGATTTTGGTATGTATTTGCGAATTTCTTAAATAAGGGAATAGTCTTTTTAACAACACCAATATTTACTCGCTTATTGACTAAAGGTGACTTTGGATTATTTAACAATTTCTTATCTTGGGAAAGTATTTTATTGATTATTGTTACGTTGAATTTGGAATCAACACTAATTCGTGCAAAGTTTGATTATAAGAAACATTTTGATTCATATATTTTATCAATGATAGTTTTGAGTTGGATTAACACGTTAATTTGGTACTTAATTATTAATTTTAATAATACTTTCTTTATTAGTTTATTTGGGATTGAAAAGAAATATATAAATTTGATGTTTCTTTATATGTTCTTTCTTCCTGTTGTTAATATATTTCAAACAAGAGCAAGTTTTTTATTTGAATACAAAGCATCGGTATTTGTTAGTATTTTACTATCAATTAGTACAGCTGTTGGTTCTGTTTTATTAATACAAGTTTTACCAGATAAATTGTTTGGCAGAATAATTGGATTGGTATTGCCTGCTGTTATATTAGGTATTGTATTTTCAGTTTATTTTGTATCAAAAGGTAAAAAAATACGTATATCATATTGGAAATATGCAATACCGATTTGCCTTCCATATGTTCCACATTTATTGTCGATGACAGTTTTAAATGCTGCAGATAGAATTATGATTAATAAATTTTGTGGAGTTGAAGAAACAGCTTTATATAGTTTAGCTTATACATGTGGAACCGTGGTAACGTTATTTGCTACTTCACTAAATGGAGCTTTTTCTCCATGGCTTGGAGAAATGCTAAATAATAGACAATTTAAACAAATACGTAAAGTAAGTTATATTTATATCGGTTTGTTCTTTTTTTTGGCACTAGGAATCATATTATTGACACCTGAGGTTCTATTTATACTGGGTGGTAAATCTTATATGGATGCAATATATGTATTAGCACCTGTTTCTATGGGCTGTTGTTTCCAGTTCTTGTATACAATGTTTGTAAATGTTGAACAATTTGAAAAAGAGACTCTTGGCATGGCTATAGGTAGTGTGGTTGCAGCAACTGTTAATTTTGTGCTGAATTATATTTTTATACCTAGATTTGGATATTTAGCAGCTGCATATACAACATTATTTAGTTTCCAGTTGTTATTGTTAATACATATGTATTTAGTTAAGCGAATTGGATTAAAAGAAGTGTATGACTATAAATTTATATATGGTGTAGTAGTTATAGGTATTTTATTAATGTTTGTGATTATTGTTTTATATAATCATATAGTTATAAGATATATTTGCGTTATTTTATATGCATTGTTTTTTTTGTATTTGTTATTGAAAAATAAAGATAAAGTACTATTGTTATTTAAAGAGAGGAGAATATAATGTTTAATTTAAACAAATTTATTGGCAATTATGTTACAAAACGTTCTCAATCAATGTTTTTAAAAGATATTGAAGAAAATAGAGAAGAATTAACCAGAAAGATTGAAGGTAAATCTGTACTAGTTATTGGAGGTGCTGGTTCGATAGGATCTTCATTTATTAAAGCTATTTTACCTTTTAAACCGGCAACCTTAGTTGTTGTTGATACAAATGAAAATGGATTGGCTGAGCTTACTCGTGATTTAAGGTCTACAAAAGGAATGTATGTACCTGATGATTATATTCCTTATCCAATGGATTTCGCGTCACCGGTTTTTGAAAAGATGTTTAGAAAACGTGGGGGTTTTGATATTGTAGGGAATTTCTCTGCTCACAAACATGTTAGGTCCGAAAAAGACATATATTCAGTTGAAGCTTTGTTACAAAACAATGTTCTACATGCAAAAATCTTATTAGACTTATTATCAGAATTTCCACCTGAAGAATATTTCTGTGTATCAACTGACAAAGCGGCAAATCCAGTTAATATTATGGGGGCAAGTAAAAGAATTATGGAAGATGTAATTTTTGCTTATTCTGATAAATTTGATGTTAAGACCGCACGATTTGCTAACGTGGCATTCTCAAATGGATCACTTCCTGCTGGTTTTATTTCAAGATTACAAAAATTACAACCGATATCAGCACCATCAGATGTAAAAAGATATTTTGTATCTCCTGAAGAAAGTGGACAGATTTGTATGTTAGCTTGCATGCTAGGTAAAAATAGAGAAATCTTCTTTCCACGTTTAGAAGAAGAACAGATGATGACATTTGATAAAATAGCGACTGCTTTTTTGAAGGAACATGGATTTGATATTTTAGAATGCGAATCAGATGAACAAGCAATTGAATTATCAGAAGAATTAAAACATGGTAGTTTAAAATATCCAGTTCATTATTCTGGATCTAATACTTCTGGTGAAAAACCCTATGAAGAGTTTTATACAGATACAGAAATTGCAGACTTACATCGCTTCAATGCTTTAGGTGTAGTAACAGGTAAAGCTATTCCAAATAAAGAAAAAGTAAAACAATTGTTTGAAAAATTAGATATTTCATTTAATCAAGGTGAAACTACAAAAGAAGAGGTTATTTCTATTATGAAAGAATACCTTCCTAATTTTGAACATATTGAAACAGGAAAATCTTTAGATAGTAAGATGTAACAGGAAAGGATGTTTATTTATGAATAAGTTTATTCCATTATCAATTCCAAATTTTGAGGGAAATGAAAAAAAGTATGTTAATGATGCATTAGATCAAGGATGGGTTTCTACAGGCGGTGCTTATATTACACAATTAGAGAAATCTATGGCTGATTTTTTACATACAAAAAATGTAGCTGCATGTCAAAGTGGAACATCTGCTTTACATTTATCTTTAGTTGAAGCTGGTGTTACACCTGGGGATGTAGTTTTAGTACCACCGTTGACATTTATTGCTGCAGTTAACCCTGTTAAATATCAATTTGCTACTCCAGTATTTATTGATTGTGATGATAGTTTTTGTATGGATCCAATTAAATTAAGAGAATTTTGTGAAAATGAATGTGTTTTTGAAAATAATGTTTTAACTTATAAGGATCAAGTCGTAAAAGCGATTGTTGTCGTTCATGTATTTGGTAACATGGCTGACATGGTTACAATTATGAATATTGCTAAAAAGTTCAATTTAAAAGTTATTGAAGATGCTACTGAAGCATTAGGCACACATTATACTGAAGGCAAATTAAAAGGTAAGTTTGCTGGAACTATTGGAGATTTTGGAGCTTATTCATTTAACGGAAATAAAATCATCACTACTGGAGGAGGAGGAGCTGTTACAGCTAATAAACCTGAAGTAGTTAATCATTTACGTTATCTTTCTACACAAGCAAAAAATGATGTTCATTATTATATTCACAATGAAGTTGGATATAATTATCGTATGACAAATCTTCAAGCGGCGTTGGGTGTTGCACAAATGGAGGAATTACCTGAATTTATTCGTCGTAAAAATAATAATTATGAATTGTATAACGAATTATTTAAAGATTTTGAATTAGGAAAACTTATTGGATTTAGAGACGGTACACATTCAAATAAATGGTTTTATTCTTTAGAAATTGATAAGAATAAAGTACATGCAAGTATGAGAGATATTATTACTGCTTTGGAAGAGAAGGGTGTCCAAACTCGTGCAATTTGGGGATTGATTAATGAACAATTACCATATATTAATGAGGTTACATATAAATTAGAAAAAGCACCTTATTATGCTGAACGTATTTTAAACTTTCCTTCAAGTACACAAATAACACACGATGAAATAGAATATGTTGTACAACAAATTAAAGAAGTTCTAACAAGCTTTTCAAAATAGTTAGGGGATTGAAATAATGGAATATAAAAATTATTGCATATCAGATGAATTAACTGTTAGAGAAGCTATGAAGGCAATAGATAATGCAGATCCTAAAATTGTCTTCATTGTTCGTGAAACAAAGCTTATTGCTTCACTTACAGATGGAGATATTAGAAGATTTTTACTGAATGGTGGTCAATTAACCGATTTAGCAATCGAAGCAAGTAATAAAATGCCTAAGTATGCATTAAGTCTTGATGAAGCTGTGTCTTTGTATCATGAAAAAAATTTTGTAGCAATACCTATTGTTGATTCGTATAAAAATATTGAAGATATTTATATAGGTAGACTATATTTCAACGAACAATTAGCAGATTTGAATGTACCAGTTGTTATTAATGCAGGTGGTAAAGGGACTCGATTAGAACCTTATACTAAAATACTGCCAAAGCCATTGATTCCTGTTGGGGAATTACCAATTATTGAACATATTATGCAAAGATTTAGTGAATATGGTTGTTCAAGATTTAGTATGATAGTTAATTATAAAAAGGAAATGATGAAGGCTTATTTTGGTAATGATAAACAATATGATATTACTTGGTATGATGAACAAAAACCATTAGGAACTGGTGGAGGATTATGTTATTTAAAAGGAAAAATTAATGAAACATTCTTCTTCACAAATTGTGACAATTTATTGTTATCAAATTATGAAAGTATGTTGAGATTTCATAGAGAGAATCATAATGTAATTACTATGATTTGTGCTTATAAAAACATTAAAATTCCTTATGGTGTTATAGAAATGGGATTAAATGGCTCTATTGAAGCTATGAAAGAAAAACCAGAATTATCCTTTTTAACAAATACAGGTATTTATATTGTTGAGCCAGAAGTTTTAGATGATATAGAATATAATGTGCCAATTGGATTTCCTGATATCATTGAGAATGAAAGAAAAAAAGGAAAAAAAGTAGCGATATATCCTGTAAGCGAAAATGAATGGCTGGATATGGGGCAATTATCTGAACTAGAAAAGATGAGGGTTAAATTGTATGGAGAATAATATTGAATTAGGAAGTGAATTTAATATTTCTTTAAATGATTTAACTGTAAAAGATGATAATTTATTTGAATATTTAAAAGATTATAATACCCAATGGTACGATTATGCTCGATCAGCTATAAAGAACATTCCTTATAGCAAAGATAAATATGTATTATTACCTGAGTTTATTTGTGAATCTGTAATTAATTGCTTTCCTAAATCTAAAATTATTTTTTATAAAATTGATTGCGATTTTAATATTAATATTGATGATCTTGTAAATAAGTTGAATGATGAGGTTGGTTGTATTTATATCAATCATTATTTTGGATATATACAAAAAAAAGGAGCTTTAGAAGTTATTGGTGATTATAAAAATAAACATAACATTTTAATAATTGAGGATGTGACGCAAAGTCTTTTCTCTATGAACGAGTATGTAGGTGACTATATGGTTGCTAGTATTAGAAAGTGGATGCCTACACCAATGGGGGCAGTGTTATTTACAAAATCAAATGGACCTTGTTTACCTAAGTTAAATGTAAAAAATACTGATAACAAGAAAGCTTATGGCATGATTTTTAAAGATTATTTTTTAAAAACTGGTTTTGACACAAATGAAAAGTATAGAGAAATTTTTGTAAATGCGGAAACTAATATAGATGAACAATTAAACGTATTGTGCATTTCTGATTTTGCTAAATTCTGTATCTCTTGTGTTAGCATATCAGAGCTTAAAAAGCGTAGAAAACAGAATTTAAAATTAGTAGAAAGTAACTTAAATAAAGTAGGATTAAAAAGTTGTAGAAGTTTTGATGATGAAGAAATACCTTTAGTATATCCAATAAGGATTAATAACAGGAATGAGTTTAGATCATATTTGATTGAAAATAAAATATATTGTGCAGTACATTGGCCTTTTGATGGATTTATGCCAGAAAGCAGAAGAAACAGTGTATATAACTCTAAAACATTAATTTCGTTACCTATAGATCAACGCTATGATAATAACGAAATACTATATATGATAGGTGTTATAAATCAGTATGGAGGTGACTTATTATTTTAGTAGTATATGATAAAAACCATAAAAGTGAATGGAATGAATGTGTTAAATCATTTGATAATTGGGATATTTATTATTTGTATGAGTATGCATATTCATTTATGTTACATGGAGATGGTGATATTTTTTTAGTTTATTATTATAACAATAATGAAAGATTTTGTTATGTTGTTATGCAAAGTGATGTAGCAAAATGTGATAAATTTAATGGATTGATTGAAGAAGATAAATATTTTGACTGGGAAACACCCTATGGTTATGGTGGTCCTTTAACTGATGGTTCAATTTCAGAGGAGACACAAAAAGACTTTTTAAATGATATTGAAAATTATTGTACAGACCATGGCATAGTAAGCCAGTTTATCAGATTTCATCCTCTATTAGAGAACTATGATATACTTCCATTAGTGATGGAAACAAGATATTTGAGAGACACGATTTTTATCGATACAGAAAGTCCAGAACTTATAATGGCTAATATGGATGGAAAGAATCGAAATATGGTCAGAAAAGCTATAAAAAACAATGTTAAAATTATCAAAAAAGATATCACAGAATATGATGACTTCTTGTCAATGTATAATGAAACGATGAAAAAAAATGGAGCTGACGATTACTACATTTTTGACCGTGCTTACTTTGAGTCCTTAATAGATTTAAAAGATAATGCATTTATTTTATATGCAATATATGAGAATATGCCTATAAGTGCATCTATTATGTATTTTAATGATAGATATATGCATTATCATTTATCTGGTTCTAGAACTGAATTTAGAAAATATTCACCTAGTAATCTTTTATTATATGAAGCTGCTTGCATAGCAAGTCAAATGGGTATTAAAAAATTCCATCTAGGTGGTGGAATGGCACCAAATGATAGTTTATTTGGATTTAAAAAGCAATTTAATAAAAATGGTTATGCTAAATTTGTTGTAGGAAGAACGATTTTTGATAAAAAAGCATATAACTATTTGTTACAAGTTAGAAAAGAAGCAGACAATGAATTTGATGTGGATAATGGTTTTATGATTCAATATCGGAGGTAAATGAATGAGTACATATATTATAGCGGAAGCTGGGGTTAATCATAATGGTGATGTGCAGATTGCAAAGCAATTATGTTTAGCAGCAAAAAATGCAGGTGCAGATGCAGTAAAGTTTCAAACATGGATAACAGATAACATTATTACAAAAAATGTTAAACAAGCGGATTATCAGGCTGAAAATACAGGTAGAAATGAATCACAGTATGAGATGTTAAAGAAACTAGAATTAACTTTTGATCAATTTAGAGAAATAAAAAAATATTGTGATGAAATTGGTATAGAATTTGCGTCAACTGCAGATGATGAAGAAAGTTTAGATTTTTTAGTAGATTTAGGCATTCCATTCATAAAAGTTGGGTCTGGAGATGTTGGTAATATTTCTTATTTGCGTTATATTGGAAGTAAAAAAAGACCAGTTATTTTAAGTACTGGAATGAGTACGTTAGCAGATGTTGAGGTATCACTAAAAGCTTTAAGAGATGGCGGAGCAACGGATATTAAGTTGCTTCATTGCACAACGAATTATCCTTGTCCTTTTGATTCAGTCAATTTAAAAGCGATGGACACGTTACATAATGCTTTTGGGTTAAAAGTCGGATATTCTGATCATACTGTTGGAATTGAGGTACCAGTATCTGCTGTAGCTAGAGGCGCGATAATTATTGAAAAGCATTTCACATTGGATTGTAATATGGAAGGTCCCGATCATTTGGCTAGTACTGAACCAGAAGAATTCAAAAAAATGGTAGATTCTATCCGTAATATTGAAAAGGCACTTGGTACAGGTATTAAACAACCTACAGCAGCTGAAAGAGATATTTCTAAAGTGGTTTTAAAAAGAATTGTGGCTAAACAACCGATTAATGAAGGTGACACCATTACTGAAAAATCAATTTGTGTAAAAAGAAATGAAAAAGGTTTACCTGCAAGTGCATGGGATATAATTATCGGCACAAAAGCTAGGAGAACATTTGATAAAGATGAAGGGATTGAAATATAATGCCCATTAATTCAAAATTTGAAATTTGTGTTATTACAAGTACTAGAGCTGAATATGGCCTTTTAAGAAATCTAATTTTTAAATTACGTGAAGATAGTAATGTTCAAATGACATTAGTTGTTACTGGATGTCATTTGAGTGATAAATTTGGTAATACACAGACTGAAATATTAAAAGATGGGATTCATGATTATGTTCGTATTCCTATACCAATGGAAGATGACAGTAAGAAAGGTATGGCTATCTGTGCTGGAACGGCATTAACGAAGTTTGCAGAATTCTTTTCAAATCAGTGTTTTGATATGGTAATTTTGTTAGGTGATCGTTTCGAAATTTTGTCAGTAGCAACTGCAGCACATTTAATCGGAATACCTATAGCACATATATCCGGAGGAGACATTACAGAAGGAGCAGTTGACGATGCTGTTCGTCACAGTATAACAAAGATGAGTACTTTGCATTTTCCTGGGTGTGAACAATCAAGAAAACGTATTATTCAAATGGGAGAACAGCCAGAGTATGTTTTTAATGTGGGGGAACCTGGTGTTGAAAACTGCTTAAATTTGGAAAAATTGTCTCTTAAAGAATTATCTAAAAATTTAAATTTCGATATTTTGAACAATGATTATTCAATAGTTACGTTTCATCCTGTGACTATGGAAAATAACACAGGAGTAAAACAAGTTTATGAATTAATTCATGCTATGGAAAGTTTAGATGGAATGTACTTCATTATCACTATGGCAAATGCTGATGCTGGTGGACGTGCAATAAATGATATATGGATTGAAGAAGGAAAAAAACACAAGAATTGGTTGGTTGTTTCTTCATTAGGAGTTGTTCGTTATCTTTCTGCCATGAAATATGCAAAGATGGTAATTGGAAATTCATCAAGTGGAATTGTTGAAGCACCTTCAATGAAAGTTCCAACGATTAATATTGGAGATCGACAGAAAGGTCGAATGTTGGCAGAAAGTGTAATTTCTTGTAAACCTCTTGAAGAGGATATTTATAATGCATTTAAAACTGCTTTAAGTCCTCAATTTGAAGAGAAAATTAGTAATGTAGAATCACCCTTTGGTGATGGTACAACTTCTAAAAAAATACTTGATTATATAATTAAATATTTAAATAATAAAAATGAGTTTAATGAGAAACATTTTTATGACATAGATTTCTCATATTAAGGAGATTAAAAAATGAAATGTATTGCGATTATACCTGCTAGGAGTGGTTCTAAAGGATTGCCAGATAAAAACATTTTAGAACTTAATGGAAATCCTTTAATATCTTATACGATTAAGGCAGCAATCGATTCTAATAGATTTAGTGAAGTTATGGTTTCTACTGATTCAGAAAAATACGCAAAAATTGCTAAAGATTATGGAGCTAATGTACCTTTTTTAAGATCAGATGAAATGTCAAATGATTCAGCAAGTTCATGGGACACAGTACGTGAAGTTTTAAATGGATATAAAGAATTAGGAAAAACATTTGATTATGTTGCACTTCTTCAACCAACTTCACCTTTGCGTGATGCTGAAGATATTAACACATTGTTTAAAATTTTTGAAGAAAAGAATGCAAAAAATGCGGTAACAGTTACAGAAGTTGATCATCCTGTTCAATGGTGTTTTGAATTAGGCGAAAATAATTTGATGGATATGATGGCTTCTTCTCCTTACAGTTATATGAGACGACAAGAGTTAAAGCCTTATTATAGAGAAAATGGAGCTATGTATTTGGTAGATGCTTATAAAATTATGAATCCTTTATATAATTTTTATGCAGATGAATGTGTAGCTTCTATAATGCCTAGAGAGAAATCAATTGATATAGATTCGAAAATTGATTTTATTATAGCAAATGAATATATGAAGATGACCAATATTAAGTAATACGGCACTTTTTACGAAAACGTTTACATTATCGGTTATAATTTAATATGTTGACATTTGTTTAATCACCTTTATTTAAAGCAGTAAAATCATTAAAAAATATTTACATTTATAATATTTGATATTTTCCTTTTAAGTAAAGTAGATTATAAAATTTATATAACAATATACATTTTAGTAGTGTTAAATGTTAATTGACATATTCGTAATATGGGATAAAATTTACAAGCAAAGCTTTTGAGGGTTAAATTGGGAGTTTTGGTTATAAATGATACATTTAGAGGAAATTAGCAATAGCTGGCTTACCGCATTGTAATTGAATCGTTTATCCCTAATTAAATATGAGCAGGGAAGAGTGTATCTTTTTGTATAAATATAGTTTTTAAGACTTCTTTATTTTTAAATAAGTCTTTTTTCTAAGAAGTAGGGTTATTTATGTATAGGAAGAATGCAAATGGGTGGTTGAAGCATATCGATTTTATCATTCTTGATATGATATGTTTGCAAATTGCATTTATGATGGCATATTTTATTAAGAATGGAAATATACGTCTATATAACAATTTCTTATATAGGAATATGGCTATCATATTAGAAGTGGCTGATTTAATGGTTTTACTGATTTTTGGTACATTAAAGGGTGTATTAAAAAGAGGGCATTATCAAGAGTTTGTAAAAACATTAAAACATGGTTTTATTGTTTGCTTATTGGCTGTTTTATATTTGTTTACAGTTCGGAAAGGAATTTTCTTCTCTAGATTTATTTTATTCTTAACAATTGGCATTTATTTTATATTGACATACATAGTAAGAGAACTATGGAAGAGTCATATAAAAAAGGGTGTAAATAGTGGTAAGAGAAGAAAACTATTAATAGTTACATCTACTACTATTGCTGATAAAGTAATTGAGAATGTTGAAAAGAATAATTATTCTCGTTATGACATTGTTGGTGTAGCTTTATTGGATAAGGATTTGATTGGAAATCAAATTAATAATGTTTCTGTCGTTGCTAATAATGAAACAGTAGGAATGTATGCTTGTAAAGAATGGGTAGATGAAGTGTTAATTGTTTTACCTAAAGAAATAGCGTATCCAAATACGTTGATTGAAGAATTAACATTAGCTGGTATTACAGTCCATATGAATTTAGCTAAGGTTGTTAATTCACCAGGTAAGAAACAGTTTGTTGAAAAGATTGGTGATTATACAGTTCTTACTACAAGTATAAATTATGCTTCTTTGAATGAATTATTCTTAAAAAGAGTATTTGACATTATCTGTGGTTTATTAGGCTGTATATTAACACTAGTTATTTGTATCTTTATTGGACCTGCAGTTTACATTGCTAGTCCAGGACCAATCTTCTTTTCACAAGAGCGTGTGGGTAAGAATGGTAAGAAGTTTAATCTGAAAATATAATTTATGAAAAGGAGAAGTTAGAAGTACAAAAGGGCGCAAAGCCCCTTTCCCCAAATATAAAGATTATTGTGTTGCTATA
>OLQU01001163.1_pt1 | contig 18963 bp, 18 predicted proteins | sample 1672271 | NCBI WGS metagenome assembly OLQU01 (sample SAMEA3136666, study PRJEB25190) | human gut metagenome | biome: human gut; feature: human-associated habitat; material: faeces | place: Austria | collected 2013 | reverse complement strand
CTGGATAAGGAGTATCTGAGCGCCTTTGAAAAAAAAGAGGTGGATTCCCGGATCGCATACCAGGAACCCTTTGGGGAAATGGTGGAGAAACGGATCCCATATTCTATAGCAAGCGATGAATCTTTGGAAGATAATACCTATCTTTCCTACAATAAGGTGATTGGCACCAGTCTGGACCGGGAGCTGTATCTCGCCTTCCAGATCCTGGATTACGCACTTCTGTCCGCGCCGGGGGCGCCGCTTAAAAAAGCGCTGACGGAGGCCGGTATCGGCAAGGATATCATGGGGTCTTATGATAATGGAGTTTATCAGCCCATTTTCTCTGTGATCGCCAAGAATGCCAATCTGTCCCAGAAGGAGGAATTCCTGCAGGTGATCCAGGAAGTGCTGGAGGGACTTGTGAGGGATGGCATCGACCGCAAAGCCCTGGAGGCAGGGATCAACTATCACGAGTTCCGGTACCGGGAGGCGGATTTTGGCGGTTATCCCAAAGGGCTGATGTACGGCCTGCAGATTCTGGACAGCTGGCTCTATGACGATGAGAAGCCCTTTATCCATGTGGACGCCCTGGATGTGTTCGCCTTCCTGAAGGAGAAGCTGGGAACCGGATACTACGAAGAGCTGATCCGCAGATATCTGCTGGAGAATCCTCACGGCGCGGTGGTGATCGTGGAACCGGAGCAGGGCATGACAGCAAGAATGGATGCGGCTCTTGCGGAAAAGCTTCAAGGGTACAAAGAAAGCCTTGGCAGAGAGGAACAGGAGGAGCTGGTGCGGCGCACCAAAGAACTGGAAGCCTATCAGTCCGCCCCGGAGAGGGAGGAAGATCTGGCCCGTATCCCGGTGCTTAAGCGGGAGGATATTTCCAGGGAGATCGAGCCTGTCATCAATGAAGAAATGAACCTGGCCGGCGTGCCGTTGGTCTTCCATGAGACTCAGACCAACGGGATCGGATATGTGGACCTGATGTTCGACCTGTCGGGAGTCCGGGAGGATCTGCTCCCCTATGTGGGGATCCTGCAGTCGGTCCTTGGGATCATCGACACGGAGCATTACAGCTACGGAGAACTGTTTAATGAGATCAACCGCTGCACCGGCGGCATTGGAACCAGCCTGGAGCTTTACAACGATGTGACCAGGGTGCGGGAGAAGGCTTTCCGTGCCACATTTGAGGTGAAGGGCAAGGCGCTCTATGATAAGCTTCCGGTGGTGTTCTCCATGGCAGGGGAGATCCTGACAGCTTCAAAGCTTGGAGATGAGAAGAGGCTTAGAGAGATCCTGGCCATGGCCAAGTCCCGGCTTCTCATGCGGTTCCAGTCCTCCGGACATTCCACGGCCGCTCTGCGGGCGCTTTCTTATGGATCGCCTTCCGCGAAGCTTAAGGATCTGACCAACGGCATCGATTTCTACCGGACGGTGGCTGCTCTGGAGGAGAAGTTTGAAGAGAAGAAGGAAGAACTAATCCGGATCCTCCAGGAGCTGACCCGGCAGCTGTTCCGGCCAGACAACCTGATGATCAGCTACACTGCTTCCCGGGAGGGGCTTAAAGGGCTGGAAGAGATGATCCGGTCCCTGAAGGAGAGCCTGTTTACAGATCCTGTGGAAGAGGAGACTTGCGTTCTTCACTGCCAGAAGAAGAATGAGGGCTTCAAGACGGCTTCCAAGGTCCAGTATGTGGCCCGCACCGGCAACTTTATCGACCAGGGAGCAGAGTATACCGGCGCCCTCCAGATCCTGAAGGTGATCTTAAGCTACGATTACCTGTGGCAGAATATCCGGGTAAAAGGCGGCGCTTACGGTTGCATGAGCAGCTTCAACCGCATTGGGGAAGGATATCTGGTCTCCTACCGGGATCCCCACCTTAAGCGGACGATGGATGTGTATGAAGGAGTGACAGAGTACCTTAAGAACTTCACCGTCAGCGAGCGGGATATGACCAAGTATATCATCGGCACCATGAGCAATATAGATCATCCCATGACGCCCTGCGCCAAAGGCGAGCGTTCCATGAACCTGTACATGAACAAAGTAAGTCCGGAGATGATCAGGGAAGAGCGCCGTCAGATCCTGGAGGCAGGTCAGGAGGATATCCGGGCTCTTGCGAAAGTGACAGAGGCGCTTCTGGCGGCGGGACAGATCTGCGTCATCGGAAGCGAGGAGAAGATCGAGGAAGAGAAAGAACTGTTTGAAACGGTGACCAGTTTCTGACAGGAACCATAAGGAGGAGTTATGAGAGAAGATTACAGATCCGGGTTTGTGACCCTGATCGGTCGGCCCAACGTGGGGAAATCCACCCTGATGAACTATCTGGTGGGCCAGAAGATCGCCATCACATCCAAGAAGCCCCAGACCACCAGGAACCGTATCCAGACAGTGCTGACCACCGAGGAAGGCCAGATCGTCTTCGTGGATACACCGGGGATCCACAAGGCCAAGAACAAGCTGGGGGAATATATGGTAAATGTAGCCCGCCAGACCCTGAACGAGGTGGATGTGATCCTGTGGCTGGTGGAGCCCACCACCTTTATCGGGGCCGGGGAGCAGCACATCATTGAACGGCTGAAGAAGGTGAATACGCCGGTGATCCTGGTGATCAACAAGATCGACAGTGTGAAGAAGGAGGAGATCCTGAAGGCCATCGCCGCTTACAAGGATCAGATGGAGTTCGCGGAGATCGTGCCGGTGTCCGCACGGAGCGGGGAGAATACCGGGGAGCTCCTTAAGACAGTGATGAAGTATCTCCCCTACGGTCCTCAGTATTACGATGATGATACGGTGACAGACCAGCCGGAGCGGCAGATCGTGGCGGAACTGATCCGGGAGAAGGCCCTCCACTGCCTGGAGGATGAGATCCCCCACGGGATCGCGGTGACCATTGAGAGCATGAAGCGAAAAGGAAAGGTCACCCACATCGAGGCGACCATTATCTGCGAGCGGGATTCCCACAAGGGGATAATTATTGGAAAACAAGGAAATATGTTGAAAAAGATCGGGAGCACAGCCCGCTATGAGATCGAGAAGATGCTGGAGTGCCAGGTAAATCTCAAGCTTTGGGTCAAGGTGAAGAAAGACTGGAGGGACAGCGAGTATCTGATGAAAAATTTTGGATACCGGGAAGAAGAATAAAATCTCCTGACCATGGGACACCCTAATCCCAGGAAACAACGGATGAGGTGATCGCATGGAAGAGATGTACTGGAAGCAGTTCCTGGAGACAGGGAAAGTAGAGGATTATCTGACCTACAAAGGGATGGAGATCTGCAGGCAGGTCATGAAGAAGCACGAAGGTGAGCCAAGTGATGAACCAGATAACAGTGACGGCCATGGTACTGGCTGTGTCGCCCGTGGGGGAATATGACAGACGGGTGGTGCTTTTGACAAAAGAGCGGGGGAAGCTGGCCGCATTTGCCAGAGGGGCAAGGCGGCAGGGAAGCGCCCTTTTGGGGGTGACAAGCCCTTTTTCCTTCGGAGAATTCACGTTGTATGAGGGGCGGACATCCTATACCCTGATGTCGGCCTCTGTTTCCAATTATTTTGAAGAACTGCGCACCGACGTGGAGGGGGCGTACTATGGGTTTTATTTCATGGATCTTGCCAGCTACTATGCAAGAGAGGCGGCGGACGAGCGGGAGCTTCTGAAGCTTCTCTACCAGTCCCTGCGGGCCCTTGCTAACGTACATATTCCCAACCGGCTGGTACGCTGTATCTTTGAACTGCGGACCATCGTCATCGAGGGGGAAGGGCCGCAGCTGGGAGAGTGCGTCCTGTGCGGGAATGAGGCGAAAGAAGGGCTTTTCAGCGTCCACAAAGGGGGACTGGTGTGCCGCCAGTGCGAGGGGAGGGCAGGGGATGCCAGGCCCCTTCTTGGTTCCACGGTCTATGCCATGCAGTACATTGCCGCCACGCCCCTGGAGAAGCTCTATACCTTTGTGGTCAAAGAAGAGGTGCTGGAAGAACTGGAGCAGGTGACCGGAGCCTATCTGGAGGCTTATGTGGGCAGGCATTTCAAGTCTCTTGATATCCTGGAGACAGTGATCGGAACGGACTGAAGATTTAAAGAAGATTTAACATAAATGCGCTTTACAAGAATAAAAAAGAAGGATATATTATTCAAATAAGTAATCCACAGGTTGCGGAGCAGATGGCCAGAACGGTCATCTGCTTTTTCTTTTCGGAAAATCGGGAAAATGAGAAATAAAGGAGGAAGAAACCTATGAGAAAAGAGAGAAACAGGAGATTAGCCGGTGTTTTGGCAGTACTGCTTCTGCTTTGCGGGCTTCTGGCAGGCTGTATCCCGGGATCTGCCGGAGAGGGCGGACAGGAAGCCGGGGAGAATACGGCCCAGCATGCGTCTTTCTGGGCGGACGGCGGGGAGGCGACCCTGCGGGTGCTGTCGGGATCTGAAAACCGGGAACTGGAGCCCATCATCCAGGAATGTGTCCGGGAGACCGGGATCAATATCGTTATGGAGTATAAGGGTTCCGTGGATATTATGAGGGAACTGGAGGCGGGGGCCGAGACTTACGATGCGGTATGGCCGGCAAACAGCCTGTGGATCTCTCTGGGAGACAAGTCCCATCTGGTAAAACATGTCCAGTCCACATCCACCACGCCGGTGGTCTTCGGGATCCGTCAGAGCCTGGCGGAGGAACTGGGATTTACAGACCGGGAGGTTTCGGTGGGCGAGATCCTGGAGGCGATCACGACCGGGAAGCTGTCTTTCTGTATGACCAGCGCTACTCAGTCTAATTCCGGCGCCAGCGCCTATATTGGATTCCTCTATGCCCTGCTGGACAAGCAGGAGGGGATGACGGTGGAAGACCTGCAGCAGGAGGAGCTGGGACGGCAGATCAAAGAATTGCTGGGCGGTATCGAGCGCAGCTCCGGAAGTTCCGATTGGCTTAAAGACATGTTCCTTAAAGGGGATTACGACGCCATGGTCAATTATGAGAGCCTGATCATCAGCGCAAACCAGGAGCTGGAGGAACAGGGGAGAGAACCTCTGTATGTGGTGTATCCCTATGACGGACTTTCAATCTCAGATTCTCCGCTTGGCTATGTGGATCACGGGGAGAAGGGCCAGGAAGAGGCATTTCTCAAAGTGCAGGAATATCTGATGAGCGACGACGTCCAGGATCAGATCCAGAAGACCGGGCGGCGCACAGGATATGAAGGAGTGTCTGCGGAGAATGAAGATATTTTCAACAAGGACTGGGGTATTGATACAGAGCGGATCCTGTCCCCCATCACCATGCCGGCGGCAGATGTGCTGGAGGAGGCGCTGAACCTTTATCAGACTCAGTTCCGGAAGCCTTCGCTGACAGTCTACTGTCTGGATTTTTCCGGAAGTATGTACGGAGAGGGGCAGGAACAGCTGATGGAAGGTCTGGCGCAGGTGATGCTCCAGGATCAGGCCAGGGCCAATCTTCTGGAGGCCAGCGAGGGAGAAGTAAATATCGCGGTGATCTTCAGTGATCAGGTGTTGAATGTATATGATGCAGGAAATCCTACCGATGAGAATATGCAGCAATTATACGATAAGATCAGCAGGCACGAGTGCGTAGGCGGAACCGATATTTATCTTGCGGCGGAGGAAGCCCTTAGTTATCTGGAGCAGTATGATCTGTCCGCTTATACTCCGGCGGTGATCCTGATGACGGACGGAGAATCCAACGGGTCACACAGCATGGAAGACCTGAAATCGGCTTATCAGGACGGGGGATATGATGTTCCCATCTTTTCTATCCTGTTTGGAGAGGCTTACGAGGAAGAACTGCAGGAGATCGCGGATCTCACCAACGGAAGAGTTTTTGACGGAAGAGAAGACCTGGTGGGAGCTTTCCGCAGTGTGAAAGGATATAACTAGATGAAGAAAGAGATTTGTGTGATCGCTCTCAGCTTTGTGTTTGATTTGTTCTTTTTCTATTTTCTGTTTGGGGTGCTGCGCTGGAACTTCCTCTTCAGCGCAGTGCTGGCGGTGCTTTTGTATATGGCGCTCACGTTGCTTTTGAAACCGGCGAGAAAGATCGGGAAGGTGAAGGTGGAGACCCTGAGGGACGGAGAACATTTAAGTGAGAAGCTGGAAGAGGCCAGGGCGGATCTTAAGAGCATCGAGCGGTCCATGACGAAGATCCGGGATCTGGAACTGAAGGAAGAATCGGAGCGGCTTCACCGGACGGCGGGAAACATCCTGAAGTATCTGGAGGAAAATCCAGGGAAGATCCCCCAGGCCCGGCAATTCATTGACTATTATCAGGATACGGCGTCCCAGCTGCTGGAGAAATATGTGGATCTGCAGAATACCGGCCTTAATACGGAGGATACCAGACGACTGAAGGTACAGACAGAGGAAGCCATCCGTACTCTGAATGAGGCGTTTGAGAATCAGTTCCAGAAGCTGATGTCGGAGGAGCTTCTGGATATGGAAGCAGAGCTTCAGCTGCTGCGGCAGACGATGAAGATGGAAGGACACAGTACCGCCCGGCAGGTGAACGGGGGAGAAAAAGGAGGCACCAGAGAGATATGAAAGCGAGAATTGCAGGCCTGATCCTTTTGGTGGTGGTGATCCTGGCGGCGGGAGGATATTATCTCTATTCTTCCGGAAAACCACAGATCACTACCCTGGACGGATATCTGGGGGGAGAGAAGATCGGCCTTTTCGAGGATGAGGAAGTAAAGGATGTGCTGCGGAAGAACTACGGGCTGGAGCTGGAGTATGCCAAGGCCGGGTCCCTGGACATGGTGACGGCAGACCAGGAGGGGATGGATTATCTCTTTCCTTCCAGCCGGACGGCGCTGGATTACTATCGGGATGTCCACGGGGAGCCTGCGAAGCAGGATATTATCCTGAATACTCCTATTGTGATCTATACTCATCAAATGGTGCTGGATGCGCTGCTGGAACAAAAGGTGGCGACTGAACGGGATGGTAGTTTCTATGTGGATATGCAGAAACTGACAGATCTTATGCTGGCAGATACCAGCTGGGCAGATATCGGCCTGCCGGAGCTCTATGGGAGTGTGTCGGTGGACACTACCGATCCGGTGAAATCCAACTCTGGAAATGTCTATGCCGGACTTCTGGCCAATGTGCTAAACGGCGGAGAGACTGTGGATGAGACCAGCGTAGGAGCGGTGCTTCCCCAGCTGAAGGAGATTTTTTCCAGGCTGGGATATATGGAGACTTCTTCCGCGGATCTGTTTGATCAGTTCCTGAAGACCGGAGTAGGGGCAAAGCCCATGATCGCAGGTTATGAAAGTCAGCTTCTGGAGTTTTCTGTTCAGAATCCGGAGGAATATGAGACGCTGAAAGAGGATATCGTCATGCTCTATCCAACGCCCACCATCTGGTCCACCCATGTGCTGATCGCCCTGGACGATCCGGGAGAGCAGCTGATCAGCGCCCTGCTGGATGAAAAAGTGCAGGCGCTTGCCTGGGAGAAACACGGGTTTCGGACCAGCCTTTATTCGGCGGCGTCAGATGTGGAGATCTTCCCGGTAGAAGAGACCTGTCAGGAGATCACTCAGGTGATGGAGATCCCGGATTACCAGACAATGAAACAAATTATTGATTATCTGTCATAAGAGTGGAGAAAGGATGGGAAGAGATGAGCGAGATCACCATGGAAGCCCTGATGCGGGCAAAAGAAAAAGAGATGGAAGAAATGCTGCCGGCGCAAGAACCGGCGGAAGAGGCGCTGACACCGCAGGAGCGGCAGCGGGTGGATGAGATCAAGAAGGAGATTGATTTCCTGGATCCTCAGACCGACGTACAGTACGGTGTGGGAGCCCAGCGTAATATCGCTGATTTTTCCCAGCGGATCCTGGGGCAGGTGCGTACGAAAGACAGTGGGACGGCAGGAGAGCTTCTGCTGGAGCTTTCCGAAAAGGTGCGTAATTCCGATGTGGCAAAGATTGGAAATAATGAGGGGATCCTGGATAAGATCCCGTTCTTAAAGAGCGCAAAAGACCGTATCCGCCGTTTTCAGGCCCAGTATGAGACGCTGGAGGTGCAGGTGGACCGGATCGAGGGAGAACTGGAGAAGGCCCGCATGGAGATGCTCAAAGATATCAATATGTTTGAGACCTTGTATCAGAAGAACCTGGAGTATTTCCGGGAACTGGAATGCTATATCACCGCAGGGGAGGAGAAGGTGGCTGAAGTGCGCCAGGAAACCCTTCCCGGTTTGCGCCAGGAGGCCGCTGAGTCAGGGGATCCAATGGCGGCTCAGGTGCTGCGGGATTTTGAGGATACGGTGAACCGGTTTGAGAAAAAGCTGCATGATATGAAACTGAGCCGCACCATTGCCATCCAGACGGCTCCCCAGATCAAGATGATCCAGAACAATGACAAGATGCTGGTGGACAAGATCCAGACAGCGGTGCTTAATACGATCCCGGTGTGGAAGAGTCAGATCGTGATCGCTCTGGGACTGTACCGGCAGCAGAAGACTCTGCAGATGCAGCGGGAGATCACGGACACCACCAACCAGCTGCTGGAGAAGAACGCGGAGCTTCTGAAGACCAATACCCTTGAGACAGCGAAAGAATCTGAGAGGGGCATTGCGGACATAGCCACACTGAAGAAAGTCAATGACGACATGATCCGGACCATTGAAGAGACTCTGCGTATCCAGCGGGAGGGAAGCGTTAAGCGCCATGAGGCGGAAAAGGAACTGGCCAGACTGGAGGCAGATATGAAACGGGCGCTGGCAGGCCAGTTTGACCAGAGGTAAAAGACAGATAGCTGTACCCTTAAAAGCCCGGGAAAATGCGTCCGCAGGGGTTGCAAACCGGGCCTGTTGACTGTATAATAATTAACAATTATGAGAAAGAAAAGTGAGGATATGGGTATGGTAGAAAAGACAATGGAAAAGATCGTGGCTCTGGCCAAATCAAGAGGGTTTGTATATCCTGGTTCCGAGATCTACGGCGGGCTTGCCAATACATGGGATTACGGAAATCTTGGCGTGGAGCTGAAGAATAATGTGAAGAAAGCCTGGTGGCAGAAATTCGTCCAGGAGTCTCCCTACAATGTGGGCGTGGATTGTGCGATCCTGATGAATCCCCAGACCTGGGTGGCCAGCGGGCATCTGGGCGGGTTCAGCGATCCGCTGATGGACTGTAAGGAATGCCACGAGCGTTTCCGGGCGGACAAGATGATCGAGGATTACGCCAAGGAGAATGGACTTGAGCTGCCGGACAGCATCGACGGCTGGAGCCATGAGAAGATGGAGGCGTACATCGAGGAGCATCAGATCCCCTGCCCCACCTGTGGAAAGCATAACTTTACAGAGATCCGGGAGTTCAACCTGATGTTCAAGACTTTCCAGGGCGTGACCGAGGATGCCAAGAGCGTAGTATATCTCCGGCCGGAGACCGCCCAGGGAATCTTTGTAAACTTTAAGAATGTACAGCGTACCTCCCGGAAGAAGATCCCATTCGGGATCTGCCAGATCGGCAAATCCTTCCGGAACGAGATCACGCCGGGCAACTTTACCTTCCGTACCAGAGAGTTCGAGCAGATGGAGCTGGAATTCTTCTGTGAGCCGGATACGGACCTGGAGTGGCACGCATACTGGAAGCAGTTCTGTCTGGACTGGCTGAAGTCTCTGGGTCTGAAGGACGAGGAAGTGCGCTATCGTGACCATGAGCCGGAAGAGCTGAGCCACTACAGCAAGGCCACCACGGACGTGGAGTTCCTCTTCCCCTTTGGCTGGGGCGAACTGTGGGGTATCGCGGACCGGACAGACTTCGACCTGACCCAGCACCAGACGGTGTCCAAGCAGGATCTGTCCTACTTTGACGATGAGAAGAAGATCAAATACATCCCCTACGTGATCGAGCCGTCGCTGGGCGCGGACCGTATGGTACTGGCTTTCCTGTGCAGCGCCTATGACGAGGAAGAGCTGGAAGGCGGAGACATGCGTACCGTCCTTCATTTCCATCCGGCGCTGGCTCCGGTGAAGATCGGCGTGCTGCCGCTGTCCAAGAAGCTGAGCGAGGGCGCGGAGAAGATCTATACCCAGCTGTGCAAGAAATACAACTGTGAGTTTGATGAAAGAGGAAATATCGGCAAGCGCTACCGCCGCCAGGATGAGATCGGAACACCGTTCTGCGTGACTTACGATTTCGACTCTGAGGAAGACGGCGCAGTGACGGTCCGCGACCGCGACACCATGGAGCAGGAGCGGGTGAAGATCGAAGATCTGGAGAGCTACTTCGAGAAGAAGTTTGCGTGGTAATTCCATGAAGCTGACGGTAAAAGATATCAAAGAACTATGGAATAACGGACAGGCGGAACTGGTGGCAGGAGCAGAAGGCCTTGATCGTCCGGTGGCGTTTTACGACATGATGGAACAGCCGGACATCAAACCGTGGCTCAGAAAAGAGCTGCTTCTGATCACAACCGGATACGCGATCCGCAAGGATAAAGAAGCCGTCTTGACATTGATCCGGGATTTGAATGAAGCGGGGGCGTCTGCCCTCGCCATCAAAACCCGGTTTTTTGATCGGTTTCCCCAGGAAGCCCTGGAGCTGGCAGATAGCCTTCATTTCCCCCTTTTCTTCCTGGATAACGGGGTGGGGTTTGTGGAGGCGGTGTATCCGGTGATGGTGGCCCTTGTAGAGGCGAAAAGCGGCATGGAGATGTATACCCGGTATCAGATCGGCCAGGTGGAGAAGAAGAAACTGGATCAGAAGTTCTATTTTGATCTGACCCGGGGGGATTTTGACCGGGAAGAAGAGGCGCAGATGCGGGCGGTATCTCTTTACTGGCCCCATCTTCCCATAAGAGTGATGGAGATCCTGCCTTCCTCCGGCAGTGAGGAAGTAACGGAGAAAAAGCGGGAAAAGGCAAGAAAGAAAACGGAAGAGTTTCTTATGAAACAAAATGTTATATATAACAGCATTTCTTTTCCTAAGAAGGACCTGATCCTTTTTCAGGAACCGGGAAGGCCCGGCGCTTTTGAGAAGGAGCTGGAGACCTTCCGGGAAAATCTTGTCAGAACTGTAAAACAGGAATATCATGTTCTGGTTTCCGGCAGAGCAGAAAGTTATCTGAAAGTGGCGGAGGCAGACAGCTGGGAGAACTTCGCAGGCTTACAGGAATACCTACGGTTGAAGAGAAGACTTTGTGGTGGGAGCAGATGGGATATGAGGAACTGCTGCTTCAGATCTCCAGACTGCCGGAGGTTCAAAGTTATATAGAGGAACGTTTCCGCAATCTTGTGGAGTATGACCAAAAGCACGGAGCAAGGTTGCTCTGGACCCTGGAAGAACTGATGCAGAACAATGGATCCAGGAAGGAGACGGCGGAAAAACTGTTTCTTCACAGGAATACCATGGCATACCGGGTAAAGAAGATTGAGGAGATCCTGGGGTGCAGTCTGGGAGATTCTCAAACGGTACAGGAGCTTGCCTTTCTGTGCAAGATGAGGGAATACCAGAATTTTTAACAAAATTGTGCGTGAAGCACAAAATAATAAGGGAAAGATTGGGGGGCGGGAATAAAGAGTTTATCCCGATAAAGTGCTAAAATAAAGGAGTGTTAAGCCAATGTGGGTGATCATCACATTGGCTTTCTTTATACCTGAAGACCGGATGTTTTGAAAACGAAAAGAGGTCGATGAGAGAAAAGGAGGAGAAACTATGGACGAACAAAGCAAAAAAACGTATGAACAGCTGCATATTACCGCGGCTGAGCATCCAAACGCGTTTGCGCCCCACGTGATCATCCTGAATATTGTGATGAGTGTGCTTGGCGCGATCATTGGTCTGGAGCTGATCGTGCGTACAGGCGTTGCGCCCAACACGTCGATCGTTGGAGCCTTGTTTGCGATCATTCTTTCCAGGATCCCGTTGAAATTCTTACAGAAGTACCGGAGTATCCACAGCCAGAACATGATCCAGACAGCCATCTCCGGAGCAACATTTTCCGCGGCGAACAGCCTGCTGCTCCCAATTGGTATCCCTGTGATCATGGGGAGATGGGATCTGATGATGCCGCTGCTGGTCGGTGTGTTTATCGCCACCATCATTGATGCGACGATCCTTTACAAAACCTTTGATTCCGAGATGTTCCCGGCAGAGGGCGCATGGCCGCCTGGAGTGGCGTCTGCTCAGTCTATCCTTGCCGTGGTAGAGAAAGGCCGGAAAGCCATGCTTCTTCTTGGCGGTATGGTGATCGGTGTGGGCGGCAAGGTCATCGGGATCCCGACAGACCTTCTGGGTGTGTCCTGGTTTGGTGATTTTGTGGCAATGGCAGCCCTTGGTGTGGGCAGTATCGTGATCGGTGTGATCAATACCAATGGATTTATCATCGACATTTTTGGGAAGAGCTTCCCTGTTATTACAAATATCTTTGGCGAGGGAGCGAATCTTACCGCGGATCCTATGTTCCAGTATATGCCTCACGGCATTATGATCGGAGCCGGTATGATTGCGCTGCTTCAGGTCTGCAAGATGCTGTTCTCCAAGAAAGGGGAGGATGCCAGCGCGGCAGGCAAATTCAGTCGGAGTATGGGAAATATGAAGAGCGCCCTGGGATGGGGCTATGTGGCTTACTTTGTAGTAGCCATCGTCCTGGCAGTGGTTACCGGAATCTGGTCTGAAATGTCTCCGGTTAAACTGGTCATCTGGATCATCTACGCTGCCTTCGCAGCCATTGCTTCCGAGCTGATCGTGGGAATTTCTGCTATGTATTCCGGATGGTTCCCGGGATTTGCCACAGCGCTGATCTTCCTTCTGGTAGGAATGCTGATCGGATTCCCCAGCATGCCTCTGGCAATCCTGGTTGCCTATACGGCGGCTACAGGTCCGGCCTTCTCTGATATGGCCTACGACCTGAAGTGCGGATACATTCTGAGAGGATGCGGACAGGATCCGGATCTGGAGAAAGTGGGAAGGAAGCAGCAGTACATATCTGAAGTTGTAGGTTTTGCGGTTGCCTTTGTTATGGTAGCTCTTCTTGCAAATACATACTTCTCACAGGGACTTTTTGCCCCGGTAGACGCCACCTTTGCGGCGACCATCGAGGCCGGCGCAAGCGGAGCGGTTGCCAAGTGGCTTTTGATCTGGGCGATCCCCGGAGCGATTATTCAGTTCCTGGGCGGGGCCCGTCAGGTGGGAATCCTGTTTGCCACCGGTCTTCTGGTGGGAAGCACCATCAATGGTCTTACCATTATCGTAGCTTTGATCATCCGCGCGATCCTGGTAAGAAGGAACAAAGAGAACGAGGATACTCTCAATATCCTGGGTGCAGGCGCGCTGGCAGGTGCTGCTCTGTACAGCTTCTTCACGGCAACGCTGGCTCTTGGAAGCAAGAAAAAATAGCGAGTGGATCTTGAATTCAAATGTCGGCGTAAAGAGTACTTTATGCCGGCATTTGTAATAAAACGTATCATAACATGACAGAAAGAAGGGGATTTTGATGGAGAAACAAGTGGGAATGAAACTGACGGCCCAGATGCTGGACGACATTCTTGCAGGCGGGACCATCCTCGGAGGCGGAGGAGGCGGAGATCCTGTCAAAGGGAGAAAGTACGCGAAGATCGCGGTGGAGTATACGGATCTGCGGCTGGTCCCCATTGAGGCAGTGGACGAGGACGCAGTGCTTCTGACTGCGTCTCTGGTGGGCGCCCCCAACGCAAAGGATCAGTTTATGACAGCGAAAGATCTTGCCTATACCGTGGAGATGATCCGCAAGAATACGGATCTGAAGCTGGGCGGGATCATCACCAATGAGCAGGGTGGAGAGGCTTCTGTAAACGGCTGGCTCCAGGCTGCTATCTCCGGGCTTCCGCTGGTGGACGCACCCTGCAACGGCCGGGCTCACCCCACAGGTGTGATGGGAAGTATGAATCTGCACAAACAGAAGGACTATAAGACCGTCCAGGCATGTGTGGGAGGAAATCCGGAGACCGGTAATCATGTGGAGTGCTTCTTTGAGGGAAGTATCGAGCATACATCTAAGCTGGTCCGTCTTGCTTCCATCGAGGCAGGAGGACTGGTGGCAGTAGCCAGGAATCCGGTGACTGCTGCTTACGCCAAAGAAAACTGCGCCGTGGGCGGAGTAAGTTTTGCCATTGAGACAGGAAAAGCCTTCCGCAAAGGGCTGGAGACTTCCGTGGAGGAAGCGGTGAACAGCGTGTGCGAATTCCTGGGCGGCAGGGTACTGGCCAGAGGAAAGGTGGAGAATTTCTCCATAGAGACTACAGGTGGTTTTGATGTAGGATATGCGGAAGTGGACGGATGTGAGCTGACCTTCTGGAATGAGTACGCGACTGCTGAGAAGGACGGAAAGCGGCTTGCCACCTTCCCGGATCTCATTATGACCATCAATGCACAGACCGGAGAACCGGTGACCACGGCCATGATGGAGGAAGGGCTGGACGTCTATGTGATCGGAACAGACAAGAAGAATCTGAAGTTGTCAGCTACCATGTTTGATCCGGAGCTTCTCCAGGAGACGGAGAAAGTGGTGGGCAAAGAAATGGTGAAATACTTATAAGAACAGGGAGGACATAGAATTATGTTGATGAAACAGATTATCGATGCATTTGATGTGCTGGACGATGCAAATGTAACAGGAAAAAAGGTGGAGGAGTATCTGCGGACCATCAAGGCGGATGCGGATATCCAGGTCTATGAGCTGAAAGGGCCAAAGGGGTCTACGGATATGCTGAAAGTGCGGATCCCCGGAACCAAGGGAAAGACAAACGGCGGGACAGCTCCTACCATCGGTCTTCTGGGACGTCTGGGCGGCCTTGGCGCCCGCCCGGAGAGGATCGGTTTTGTGTCTGACGGAGACGGGGCCCTGGCGGCGGTGGCTCTGGCAGCAAAGCTTCTTGATATGCAGAACAAGGGTGACTTCCTTGAGGGCGACGTGCTGGTTTCCACCCATATCTGCCCGGATGCGCCTACCCAGCCTCACGATCCGGTACCGTTTATGGGATCTCCGGTGGAGATGTCACAGGTAAATCATGAGGAAGTGTCCGACGATCTGGACGCCATCCTGTCTGTGGACACTACAAAGGGAAATCGCGTGATCAACACCAGAGGATTTGCCATCTCTCCCACGGTAAAAGAGGGATTTATCCTGCGGACATCCGAAGATCTTCTGGAGCTTATGCAGATTACTACAGGCAAGCTTCCCTATGTATTCCCGCTGGCAACCCAGGACATCACTCCTTATGGAAATGACGTCTATCACCTGAACAGCGTGCTTCAGCCCTGTACAGCCACAAACGCCCCGGTGGTAGGGATCGCGATCACCACAGAAGTGATGGTGCCGGGCTGCGCCACAGGAGCTACCCATGCGGCGGACGTAGAAGAGGCTGCCCGCTTTATGCTGGAGGTGGCCAAAGCCTTTGGACGGGGACAGTGCAAGTTCTACGATGAGGACGAATATGCCCGCCTTGTGAAACTGTATGGAAGTATGAAACATTTACAGACTCTGGGTGAAGAATAAGAGGTGGATGAAGATGAAAATTGGAGCGATCACCATTGGCCAGGCGCCAAGAACGGACGTGACGGCGGATATCATGGATATTTTTGAAGGACAGGTGGAGCTTAAGCAGGCCGGAGGGCTGGACGGGCTTACAAAAGAGGAGATCGCAAAATTTACGCCGGAAGAGGGAGACTATGTGCTGGTCTCCCGCCTGACGGACGGGAGTTCTGTGACCTTTGCGGAGCGCTATATCCTGCCCAGGCTGCAGCAGGCCATCGACGAGCTGGAGGCGGAAGGCTGCCGGCTGATCATGTTCTTCTGCACCGGAAAATTTCCGGAGACCTTAACATCCAGAAATATCCCTCTTATCTATCCCTGCGATATTCTGGACCGGATCGTGCCCCTGATGACCAAGAAGTCAAATATCATCTGTATGACGCCCTCTCCTCTCCAGCTTAGCCAGACAGAGGGGAAATGGAGTCAGTATGTGGACAAGGTAACGTCCATTGCGGCGTCTCCCTATGGCCCCTGGGAGGATCTGGAGAAGGCGGCCGAGCAGGTGAAGGATATGGATGCGGACCTGATCGTTCTGGACTGCATCGGATACACTCAGGAGATGAAGCGGATGTTTGAAGAAAAAACAGGGAAACTGGTAGTGCTTCCAAGGACACTTCTGGCCCGCGTGGTCTCCGAACTGACAGACTTGAAGAAAAGAGGATAAGGATCGTTATGCAGGATTTCGTAAAGATTGCCGAGCAGGTGCTTGTCTCCTGCCTGGGCGTGAAAAAGGATGAATCTGTCCTTGTGATCACAGATGACACGAGAAAAGAGATCGGGGAGGCCCTCTATCAGGCGGCCTGCGATCTTGGTTGTGAAGGGCTTCTGATGGTTATGAAAGAGCGGGAAGTCAGCGGCCAGGAGCCGCCTAAAGCGGTGGCGGAAGCCATGAAGGCGGCGGATGTAGTCATTGCGCCTACAGCCAAATCCCTGACCCATACCGCGGCCAGGATCCAGGCGGCAGCCGCCGGGACCCGGGTTGCAACTATGCCGGGCATCACCAGAGAAATGTTCGGGAAAGGAGCCATGACCGCAGATTATCAGGAAGTAGAGAAGCTGACCGCCAGGATCACGGATATGTTAACCCAGGCGGACAAGGCCAGGATCGAGAAAGATGGAAAGGTTCTGGAGATCTCCCTGAAAGGGCGGGACGGCGTGCCCAGCCCGGGAGTCTACAAGGAGCCTGGCAAATGCGGGAATCTTCCCTCCGGGGAAGCCTATATCGCGCCGCTGGAAGACGGCTCTGAGGGCGAGATGATCATTGACGGTTCCATGGTGGGGATCGGGAAGCTGGAAAGCCCTCTGCACATGAAGATCTCCGGCGGAAAACTCCGGGAAGTGACGGGAGATAAAAGTGAAAATCTGGGGATCCTTCTGAAAAATGAGACCAACGGGACTTTATGTGAACTTGGGATCGGAACCAATGAGGCGGCCATCTTAAACGGGATCATCCTGGAAGATGAGAAGGTGTATGGCACCGTGCACATCGCTTTTGGAACCAATGCGTCATTTGGCGGGGTGAACAAAGCAGAGTGTCATATGGACGGGATCATTCTGCGCCCCACATTGTATCTGGACGATACCCTTGTGATCAAAGAAGGAGTTTTTCAGGTATAACGGCAAGCAAACCCTGCAGCTTGGAAAGCTGCGGGGTTTCGTTTAAAAAGGAGGAAATTATGAGCCAAAAAGGGAAAAAATTTAAAGTAGGACTGATCCGGGTGCTGACCTGCGAAGAGCCGGAAGTGCTGTATTCTCATCAGAGACAGATTATGGAGAAATTTCCGGAGCTGGAAGTGGAGACCAAGTGTATCCCAGATCAGCCGGAAGGGATCCACAGTCCGGAACTTGGCCGGATCGCGGTTCCCAAGATTGTAGAGACGGCGAAAACCTTCCAGGATGTGGATATGATCATCGTCAGCTGTGCGGATGATCCGGGAGTCCGGGAGATCCGGGAAGCCCTGCCAGGTATTCCGGTAACCGGAGGCGGGGAGACAACGGTTGCAGTGGCGCTCCGCTATGGATCCAGGATCGGGGTCCTGGGGATCACCGATTATGCGCCGGATGCTTACGCGCGGCTGCTGCAGGGAAAGATGATCCTGGAGAAGCCGGAAGGGGTGGACAGTACCCTGGATCTGATGACGCCGGAGGGAAGAGAACAGGTGCTCTTGTCCGGCAGGAAGCTGAAAGAAAAGGGGGCGGAAGTGATTGCCCTGGCCTGTACAGGGCTTGCGACCATCGGCATTGCCCGGGAACTGGAGGAGGCTACCGGCCTGCCGGTGATCGACCCGGTTCTGGCAGAGGGGCTGTTTGCTTATTTTGAAAGTGTGCGCAGATAGGAAATCAGTCTGCTTTTGAAAGAGAAAGAGGTGAGAGTATATGGAGTTGCTGACAGCGATCAATGAACGGCACAGCATCCGGTCTTTTGAAGAGAAAAAAATTCCTGAGGAACTATTGCTGAAACTGGCGGACGCAGCGCAGAAAGCGCCTTCTGCCAGTAATCTCCAGGCCTGGAGATTCTTGTTTGTGACAGACGAGGAAAAACGGGAGAAAGTGGACTTCTTCAGCCCAGGGCTTTCCGGCAGGCCGCCGGTGATCCTGGTGATCTGCTCAGATATGGCGAAGGCCCTTAAGCGGGGTGGAGAAAATGCGAAGAAGTACGGCTGTATGATGGACGCGGCAATGGCGGCAGAGAATCTTATGCTGGCAGCCAGGGAATATGGTCTTGGGACCTGTGCTATCAAATCCTATAACGAGACGGCAGTGCGCAAGATCCTGGAGATCCCGGAGGACTACCGGATTGAACTAATCGTCTCCATCGGCTATCCCAAGGGAGAGCCCCGGTGCCCTGCAAGGCCGGCGGTGGAAGAGATCGCCTTTTTTAACTCGTTTGGAGAAGCTGGGAGAAAGGAGTAGGCAAGATGGAGCGAGGAGAACTGGAATTATTGATCTATTTTATTACCAGCGCTCAGGGACTTCCGGGAGAGCCAAGGATCTACGGGTCTATCCGGTTGACGGAAGCGGCTTACAAGCTGTGCCGGATCCTGCAGGAGAGGGAGCCGGAGAATGAGAAGCTGAAAGCTCTGGCAGAGCGCCTGGAGCAGGATAAAGGCAAGGCGCTGTCCCAGGAGGATGATTTCTGGAATATGCTGCAGGATGTGTCGGGAATGCTGGTAGAATGTATGTAGATACAAGGAAAAGATCTGCCTGATAAAAACAGCCCTCTGGGTTTTACCCAGGGGGCTGTTTGCTGCGATCATATTTCTGCTGTTTCTTGATTACAGGATCTTAATCTCCGGATCAAATGGTTTGTCAGCGTAGCGCTCTGGATGGATCCGTCTGTCGCGGAAGTCCGCGATAGCGGTGTAGAGAACGTCGGTAGAAGAGTTAACACCGGTCTCGCAGGAATCCTGGATCACGCCGATGATGAAACCTACACCAACAACCTGCATGGAGATGTC